>JAEEGL015077817.1_pt1 | contig 13596 bp, 6 predicted proteins | sample 9134231 | NCBI WGS metagenome assembly JAEEGL01 (sample SAMN16246548, study PRJNA631951) | gut metagenome | biome: gut microbiome; feature: rumen; material: fiber-attached | host: Bos | place: Iran: Karaj | collected 2018-10
AATAGTTAATATAATATTATTACCAATAGATGCTGTTGTTAAATCGCCTTTATAATTTGTTACTGGTTCATTTGATAAAGTTTCATCAGCATATTTTTCATATACATCTATCATATTAGCTAAATCTACTGTTTGATACTTTTGGAATACCCAGTTTTGATTTGGTTTTTCTACTACAACTATTCCTATTTGATTAGGCGTATAATTTGCTTTTACTACTAAATCTGATTTAATATTTGCAAATTCTTTATCCCAACCAGCAAATGTATAATTTTCTCTAGAAGGATCAGCTGGTGCTGTTGCATTTTCATTGTATGCTACTATTTCTTCTTTGATTACTTCATCATCATAATCTACAAATTTAACTGTAAATTTTAATAATTCATTATTTCCAACAAATTCAAGTGTTGGATTATCTAATGGAATAGTTATTGTCTTATATCCTTCAAATCCGTTTGTTTTATATCCTTCTTCAGGAGTTATTGTTGGAGCTTCTGGATAAGTATCATATCCTGGTAAATATTTCTTTTCAGTTGTTAGACTTGTTTGTCCATTAATTGTTCCATGATCTCCAGCATGATATGTGATTTCTACTAGTTCTTCACTATCTGGAATTCTATTGTTATTGAAATCTTCAATCCATGTTGCTGTGTATGTTACATCAGTTGTAACATATTCAGCTATTGTTCCAAATCCTCCAAATATATAATTTTCTCTTGTTGGATCTGATCCAAATACTGGTGTTTCACTTGCATAGTCAATTGTAGAATAAACAACGTCATCAAATACTTCTTCATTTACACCATCTTTATATGTTACTGTAAATTGTTTTTTGAAGTATACTTTTAATTCAAGTTTTCCATCTCCAGTTATTGTTCCACTTAAGATATTTTCTTGATTCTCATCAAATACATATTGACCATACTTAACTACATCTGGCATCTTTTCATGTGCTAACAAAGATACTGTTTCATCTGTAGTTCCTGTACGTGTAACTATTTCTGTTGGTTCTTCATAAGAACCATCTTCAATATTTTGATAATAATAGTTTATTTTATATTCTGTTGTTGTATTTCTTGTAAATGATCCAGTAATTTCTACTTTAGCATTTCCCATCGTAAAGTTAGTTGCAGGTTCATCATTTATCATCCATCCACTAAATGTATATCCTTGAACTTCTAAAGCATCTACAATTTCAACTAAATCTTCTTCATCATATACTTTAGTTTCAGGAACTATAGGTTCAGGATTTGGAATAACGTCTCCGACTATTCTATAACTTACTTCTTGATTGTTTCTTATATAATGGAAAACAATTGTTTTTGTTAAGTAATTATCATCTCCAATAGTTACTGTTGTTTCACTTTCTGTAGCTGTGTAATGCTCTACTTCTTCTGGTGCAACAGTAATTGTTCTATTGTTATAATCTTTTTCGATTTCAATGTCTTCTTTAGTTACTTTTCTATCATTAAATTCATGTTTAATTATTAATTTATATGTTTCTTGCTCATCAGCAATTCCATTTGGTTCACCATCACCAATTTCATCAGTTTTCCATGTTGCTGTATATATTGCATCAGCTGTTACTTTTTCAGAAGGATCTATATCCCATCCTGAGAATACGTAATTATCTCTTAAAGGATCTTCTCCAAATTCTGGTGTTGGTTCATTATAATTAACTTTAAATTCTATATCTGGGAATACTCTACCATTTTCACCATCTTTATAAGTAACTGTATAAGTATTAATTGTATAATTTGCTGTTATTGTTATGTCTTCAGCTGGCATTGTTGCAGGTATTTCTTTATCCCATCTTGTAAATGTATATCCAGTTTTTTCTGGATTAGCTGGTCTAACTATTTCTGTATTGTAGTCTTGTTTAATTGGCTCTATTATAGTTCCACCATCTGTATTAAATGTTATTGTGTATTGATTGATTGTCCATTTTGCTGTTATTGTTATGTTTTCAGCTGGCATTGTTGCAGGTATTTCTTTATCCCAACCAGTAAATGTATATCCTATTTTTTCTGGATTAGTTGGAGCAACTACTTCTGTATTATAATCTTGAACGATTGGTTCTATTTCAGTTCCACCATCTGTATTAAATGTTATTGTATATTGATTAACATTATATTTAGCGTTAAATACAACGTTATTTACATCTACTGTTGTTCCAGCTGTATATTCTTTATCCCATCCAGTAAATTCATATCCGTTATTTGCAGTTACTATTGGTGCTTCTGGATAAGTATCATAATCAGGTAAATAAATATTTTCTGTTACATAAGTACTTTCATTATTTATTGTTCCATACTCTCCAGAATTAAATGTAATTGAAACAAGTTCTGTTGAATCATCTATATTATTATCATTCTTGTCTTCATAATATGTTGCTCTAAATACTAAACCATCTTCAGTTATTGTATTATCTGTTGAATATGCTGGTGTCCATTCTTTAAATTTGTAAATACCTTCAGGAACTACTACTGGTGGTTCTGGATATTTATCAAATCCAATTAAGTATTCTCCTGGTGTTGAATAACTCTTTCCACCATTTACTCTTCCATGTTCTTCAGAATAGAATGTTATAAATACATATTCTTCTTTATCATCGATATTATTATCGTTTCTATCTCTAAAATATCTTCCTATAAATTCAACTTTATTTACATCTATTGTTTCATTTGTATCATAAACAGGATCCCATCCACTGAACTTATAATCATTTTCTACTGTTAAAGTTGGAGCTTCTGGATATTTATCATAACCAGGTAAGTAAATAGCTTCTGTTCTATATGTTCTAGTACCGTTTATTTTTCCTCTTTCTCCTGCATAAAATACGATTGCTACTAATTCAGTTGAATCATCTATATTATTATCATTCTTGTCTTCAAAATATGTTGCTGTAAATACTAAATTATTTGTATTAACAACTTCTTCTGTTGAATATATTGGTGTCCATTCTTTAAATTTATAATTATCGTTAGCAGTTACTGTTGGAGCTTCTGGATATTTATCATAATCTGGTAGATAAATACTTTCTGTTACATAAGTTTTTCCATTATTTATTGTTCCTAAGTCACCTGCTTCATAAGTGATTGCTACTAATTCCTCTTCATCAGGGATTTTATTATTATTGAAGTCTTCAACCCAAACAGCAGTATATGTTTGGTCTCCTTCAACAATTTCTTTTACTTCAGGATTCCATCCATTAAAGATATAGTTTCTTCTTTCTATTTCATCTTCAAATAATGGAGTTGCTAATCCATCTAAAGCATTTTCATATTTTTTATCTTCAAATACTTCTTCATCAACACCGTCTGTATAAATAATTGTTCTATATTCTAATTCATCTGGTATAGTATTTTCATTTTCATCAGTCTCAGCTACAAATGAAGCACTATAAGTTGCACTATTGTTAACTGTTGTTTCAAATTCTCTATCCCATTTATCAAACATATAATATTCGTTTGCTTTTGGTGTAGGTACTGTTATTCCTAATTCTTGGAATGTCATACCACCTAATAGATTTTCATATCTTGTTGTTCCTTCAAGAGTTCCGTTTTCTAATGCAATAAATTCAACACTGTAATGTTCTTCTAAATAATCTATTGTTTCATTACTGTTTTTATCATCTGCATAAATAGCTGTTACAGTTTGATTATTATGAACATTAGTATATGTTCCTTCCCATCTTTCGAATACTCTATTTGTATGTGTTGGAGGAGTTGGTGCTGTTGCACTTAATCCCTCTTGAACAGTTGCAGTTCTTATTACATCATTACTTTCACCATCTACAAATGTTACTGTATAATTTCTTACTTGAACTGCAGGAGGTACAACTGGAGCTGGTACGTTATCGTTTCTATAATTTGCAGTTATAGTTAAATCTTGAACTACTTTAGTATAGTCTCCATCCCAACCAGTAAATGTATAACCAGCATGTTCAGCTGTGATTGGGGCTGTTGCATCTCTTCCAGTTAATACTCGATCAACTTTTAATTCAGCTTGGTCAACACCGTCTACGAATCTAACATTATAATAAGTATCTTCGTCATCGGCAATTCCATTATTGTTGATATCTGCTGCATAAAGAGCAATAACATGAGTATCACTTAGAATTCTATCAAAAGATTCTATTTTTGAACTACGATTCTCATATTCATACCAACCACTGAATACAAAATTTTCATGATAAGGGTTCTTAGGTACTTGTGAAGCCTTTCCTACTTCAACCCTATATTTCATAATATCTTGTCCATTATAACTATCTGTAAAAGTTACAATACGAGTTGCAATTTCAGCATTTTCTGCAGGAGCACCTGCAAATGTAGTCATAAAGAACATTAATAATATGAATGTTATAAATACTGCTAATCTTTTCTTGTTTAACATAATATTCCACCTTCCTTATTGTCTATTTTCTAGTATAACAATCATCTTATTATATACATTCACATTATATCATAATTAGTAGTATTATAGCAACTATTATATGCTTTAGGTTATGTCACTTTACCATAAAAAAAGTATCCTCTATTTGGATACTTTATTAATACTCTTTAAACGCCTCCCAATGGCCATAAACTAAAGAATACTTTTCCTTTTATTTCACTTTTACTCACGAGTCCAAATTCTTTTTTTCTACTATCTTCAGACTCTTTTCTATTATCTCCCATAACCATATATTTTCCTTCTGGTATTTTTCCATCTGGACAATCTTCTTTACTACAAACATCTTCAAATGTAAAATTGTATGTTAAAACATCATCATCTAGATATGTTTCTTTATATGGTTTATCATCTACATATAAAACCCCATCTAAATAGTCTATTTTTTCTCCAGGAAGTCCAATCACTCTTTTAACATATGATTTAGAATTCTTGTTTAATACTACTATTTCATTTCTTTTGACACTATGAAATCTATAGGCTAATCTTGATACCAAAACTATTTGTCCATCTTTTAAAGTTGGATTCATTGAGTTTCCAGCTACGGTTTGAAATGCAATAACAAAAGTAAATATTAATATAAGTACTATTACAGCAATTATATACCACATAAAATCTCTTAAAAATTCAGTTATTCCTCTAAGATCCATTTTGAATGCCTCCATTTTCTAACAATTTTTTAAATTCTTCAAATGTTAAAGGCTTTGAATAATAATAACCTTGTATAACGTGGCATCCTTTACTTTCCAAATATTTTTTTTGTTCTTCTGTTTCTACACCTTCAGCAACTATATTAAATCCTAATTCTTTTATTAATTTTATTATATTATTTAGTATTTTTCTTCCTTCAGGTGAATCATCAATAACAAAATGTCTATCAATCTTTATTGTTTTTATGCTGTTTTCCATAAGCATTGATAAAGAAGAATTACCTACTCCAAAGTCATCTAATGACACGTTAAAGACTTTACTTAATTTATGTATTTTTTCTCCCACTTTATGAAAGCTATCTTCTGATCTTTCTGTTACTTCAAGTTCTATATCTTTCTTGTTTAATCCACATTTTTCAAGTGTGTCTACATAATAGTTTATTGCTTCTTCTTCACATAATGTACTTCTTGATACATTTATAGAAATAGTATTAAATTCGATATTAGCTTTTTTTAATTCACATATTTTTTTACATGTCTCTTTAAATACATATCTATCTAAGAACACAGTAAAACCATATTTCTCTGCTATATCGATAAATTCATCTGCCTTTACTATTTCACCATTTTGAACTAATCTTACTAAAGCTTCACTTCCAACTATTTTTTTAAGACTGAAATCATATTTTGGTTGAAAATAAACTTCAAATTCATTATTTTTTAAAGCTTTTATTAATTTCAATAGTATCTGTTTTTCACGTAACTCATTTTCTGTATCTTGAATATTATAAAAACTATAAAGATTTAATTCTTGTTTCTTAGCACCATTGCACGCAATTACTGCTTTATTCTCGTTAGTTTCATAATCTTTATTATCACATATTTGTATTCCAAAGCTTAATGATATTGTAAAGAAATCATCATCTAGAGCATGTTGTATTTCTTTATTTATTTTATTAATAATACTTACTATTTCATTCTTTTGATCATATTTATATAAAATTATAAATTGTTCTCCAAACTTTTTACTTACACATGTAGTAGCAAAATTTCTTTTTATTATTTTATATATTCTTTTAATTATATTTTTGTATACAAAAGTTCCATAATATAATTTAACTAATTCAGAATTATCAATATTAGCACAAATAATAGCTTTCTTCTTTTTTATAAGCATATATCTTATTCTCATATTATTGGTTATTATAACAAAAGCTAAATATATTAATACTAGTATGGCAAATACTAATGCTTCTATTTTGTAGCCAAGCAAAAGCAAGATAGGCTCTACAACTATCAATAGTATTAAAGATATTATTGTTCGACTTATTATTTTTTCTCTCATATTTATCCTCTTCTTTATATTAGCATATTATAAATAGATTTTAAATAATTAATTGCTTATTTAGTGTCTACTAAACAGTATGTTTTTTTACATATTCATATATAAATTCATATTGATAATTATCACATTTTCCATATTTTTTTAGCTTGTTCAAATCTTCCTATAACTAATTGCTTTTGTTCTTTTATCATAATTATTTAAATAATTATCAAATGAATTTTCTAATTGTTCTTTCATAAGAAGCCTACTATTAATTACTATTTTAGTATATCACATTTACAAAAAGAGAACTATTTTAGTTCTCTTATAATTATTATTCACTAGTTTCTATACTTTTCCAAATAATATTATTATTGTCATCTTTTACATATGTGCTTTTATAAATAGATGCTTTGTCTCCGTATTCAGGTAAAATAACTTTAGGATCAAATGTATATGTATCTCCTAAATAATTTCCTTTTTTCTTATCATATACTTTGATAATCGCGTCTCCAGCTTCAGTACTACCTTCATTTACTAAATATAAATGTGTTACATAAATATATATATTATTTCCATCTACTTTATAGTCTTTATATCCCACAATACTTTGTGAGTATTTTTCTCCAAAATCAATATATTCTTCTTTACAATAGTACTTTCCGTCTACTAAACGACATTTTAACATATTACCATAATATAATTCATTTATTTCTTCAGAAGAAATATCTATTCCATACATTTTATTTACTTTTTCTACTAATTTTTCTTTATCGAAAAAGTAGGCATTGGTACGAAAATTGTCATATACATAACAATTTTCGTTCGCATATATTCCGCCTTCTCTTGTGCAATCATTTTGAGATATGAATGGATTCATTGTTCCATTCATATCTTTTTTATCAAATGAATTTAAAGCTGTTTCTGCAAGAAGTGTCTTAGGGACGCTATCTAAAACTGTCTTTTCACTAAATAAATAATATAGTGAGTTATCTTCATAAGGTATATTATTAATTAATTCTATTATTTGTTCTTCAGTTAATTTGTTTATACTTTTTGAATCATTTCCATTTTTAGATGGTAGATTAATTTTTATTAGGCCAAAGATGATTAATAGCAATGACAAAACTAGAAATACTAATCCAATTTTCTTTTTATTCATTTTTAATACTCCTTTTCATTTTTGTTTTATCATTTATCCTGATACACCATATGACTTACAACCAGTAGATGTAACTCCATAACTGAAGTTAGTTCTTCCTGTTGCTCCATTTGAATATGTTACATCTACATATCCAGAAATACCATTTGTACCATACTGATTTCTGAATCTTATAACAATACCGTCATTATACGTAAAGAAATTATCATTTGTTCCTGCTCCACGTTCTCCAAGTGTAGTATAATACTGGTCAGTTTTCTTTCTAAATACCGTATATTTCTTAAATTCAGGTGTATATTCAGTTGAATTCCAATAATTATCTGCCTCTGAATGATCACTTGGAGTTGGATTAAAGTGAACGTGAATTGTTGAAAGAGTATAACCAGTTGGTGGTGTAATACCTAATGCTTGAATTACACAAGGACACATTCCTGTACATACTACACAAACTTTATCAACTTCTTCTATTGACTTGGCAATTCCACACCAAGTTCCACCATTAACACTCTCTGTGTTTCCTCGTAATTTATATAAAGTTAATGTTGCTGGTCTATTATTTGGTGTCCATGATGCTGTTACTGTAATATCTGAAGTTGCAAGTGATGCACTTGTTATTCTTGTTGAATCATAATACCATCCCTCAAAAGTAAATCCAGCTTTTGTTGGTTCACATAAAGTTCCCCATGGTTCGTTATAATTTTTAGTTATACTTGTACAAGAGTCTCCAGTTCCACCATCTAAATTATAAGAAAGTGTATAAGTTTGTACTGTACAACTTGGATTATATTGTCCATTATTACTTATTTCATATCCTTCTGGACAAGATGTTATATATGTACATGTTCCTGCTGTATTAACATTTAATTCACATGATGCCCCTCCAGATGCTTCACAGTTTTGACACCATAATGCTGTCATTGTTTTTTCACCAGTATCAGTTCTTGATATTGCATGATTATAGCTTTTTTCTGTTCCATATTGCCAACCATTAAATGTGTAATTAGCAAGTGATGCTGTTCCATCTACTGTTGCACCAATTCCATATGTATAACTTCTTGGTGTTCCATAAGTAGATAACGTTCCTCCACCAGCATAATTTATGTTATATGTCTTTGCTGTACAACTTGGATTATATTGTCCATTATTACTTATTTCATATCCTTCTGGACAAGATGTTGTATATGTACATGTTCCTGCAGTAGAAGCATTTAATTCACATGATGCCCCTCCAGATGCTTCACAGTTTTGACACCATAATGCTGTCATTGTTTTTTCACCAGTTGCTGTTCCAGGTATAATTTGAGAAAAACTATTTTGTGATCCATATCGCCAACCATTAAATGTGTAATTTGCAAGTGTTGCTGTTCCATTTACTGTAGCACCTACACCATAATCATAACTTCTTGGTGTTCCGTTAGATGATAATGTTCCACCACCTTCATATTTTATTGGATATGAGTTTGCCGAACAATGTGGATTATATTTTCCACTATTACTTATTGTATATCCAGGTGGACAAGTAGTTGTGTAACTACATGAACCTGCATAATTAGCATTTAAGTTACAAGATGCTCCTCCTGTTGCTGCACAATTACGACACCATAATGCTGTTACTGTTTTATTTCCCATTTCTGTACTAGAAATTGATACACTATATTTTTTGAATAATCCATATTGCCATCCATTAAACGTGTAGTCGCTTAGTGATGCCGTTCCATCTATTGTAGCACCTACTCCATATGTATAACTTCTTGGTGTTCCATTAGATGATAATGTTCCACCGCCTTCATAAGCTATTGTATATGTTTTTGCAGTACAACTTGGATTATATTTTCCATTATTACTTATTTCATATCCTTCTGGACAAGATGTTGTATATGTACATGTTCCAGCAGTAGAAGCATTTAAGTTACAAGATGCTCCTCCAGATGCTTCACAGTTGTGGCACCATAATGCTGTTACTGTTTTATTCCCAATATCTGTTTTAGATATTTTTTGTTCAAATTTATTTGATGATCCTAATTTCCATCCATTAAATGTATGATTATCAAGTGATGCTGTTCCATTTATAGTAGCACCTACTCCATATGTATAACTTTTTGGTGTTCCATTAGATGATAATGTTCCGCCACCTTCATAATTAATTGTATAAGAATTTGCGCTACAATTTGGATTATACTTTCCATTATTAGTTAATGTATATCCATCAGGACAAGATGTTGTATAAGTACATGTTCCAGGAATAGAAGCATTTAATTCACAAGAAGCTCCTCCTGTGGCAGCACAATTACGACACCATAATGCTGTTAATGTTTTATCTCCTTTATCTGTTGTTGTAATTGTATGCTTCATTTTCTTTTGATTTTCATATTCCCATCCATTGAATGTATATGAAAATTTAATTGCATCTCCATCTATTGTTGCTCCAACACCATATGAATAACTTCTTGGTGTTCCTGTATTAGACAAAGCTCCTCCACCTTCATAATTTATTGCATAAACGTTAGGTACACAGCTTGGATTATATGTTCCACCGTTTTTTATTGTATATTCTTCCGGACATCCTGTTGTGTAAACACATGATCCTGGTGTATTTGCATTCAAGGTACAAGTAGCGCCTCCTGTTGGAGCACAGTTTTGACACCATTCAGCGGTAAAATTCTTATCTCCTCTATCAGTTCCTGTTATAGTATGTGAGAATAATGTAGTTGACCCATTATTCCAACCATTAAATATATTGTTTTCTTTTGTTGGTTCTCCATTTACTGTTGCACCAATTCCATATGTATATTTTGAAGGAACTCCAGATAATGGTGCAACTCCTCCTTCGTAATGATAATGTATATCAAACTGTGTTGTATTAGGTATTACCTCAATATCTTCTCCACATTCTTTTGTTTCAATCAACTTTATATATTCTGGTTCAGAAGCATATGTTCCATTAGAATTCTTCTTAACGCATATTAAACTTATTTTTACTTTTACTGTTCCATAATTTCCTTCAACAAACATGTTAACATATTCTTTTGAAGTATCTATTCCCCAGCTTTGTAGCATATTTATGTCAAATTCTTTTGGTGTTCCACATACGACATCTTCTTCTTGGTCAAATTCTTTTGCATATCCTAATTTAACTAGATCTTTGACATCTTTATCATCTATACAACCAAAGCTGTTTGATCCTCCAATATCGTTTCTTCTAGTTCTTCCATATTTTTCTAATCCTTTTTCTAGAATTTCATAATAAGTAACATATTCTTGTTCTTCGTTAGATCGCATAAGATTTGATGTTGCAGGTACTACTATTAAAAGTAATATTCCCATTATAACTATTACTGCTATTATTTCTACCAATGTAAATCCTTTGTTTTTCATACATACCTCTTTTTCAACCATACTATATTAATATATAATCCCATATTCTAAATATAATTATATCATATTGTTTAATATAATTCCAAATAAAAAACTGATAATATCAGTTTTATTTTTATGGTATGTACGTACTTGTACATGTACTATTATCTTGTGATAATGTAGTTGTTGCACCAGCATGTGTATTTCCTGTTGCACAACTAAAGTTAGTCATTGTACATGTTGTTGTACTTATTTTTTCACATTTATTTGTACTTTTATTTAATGTAAAACCACTTGGACATGAGGCTGCAATATGGTTAGTGCAGTTACACAATTGGTTATTAGATGGATTTAAAGTACAATTACTTTGACTGCATGAGTAACTAGTTGTTCCGCCAACATTTTGACAAACGAAAAAGGCTCTTCCATATCCTGTTATTCCATTTGCACAATTATTACTTGTTTCTTCTCTACAAAGCCAGTTACCTGCTTCAATTAAACAAGCATCATTTCTTGCATTCCCACATGGGCATGTTACTATAGCCATTCCATTTCTACTAGAATTACAAATTGGTCTAGCTCCTTTTGGACAATATTCACAGTAACAGTCCTCTACAAAATGATAGTCACAAGAACTGCAAAAATCTTGATAAGTTCCATAAGTTGATTGGAAATTTGTACTATATAAAGATGTACCTGGCTGTGCTTTTTGCCATGCCCAACTTCCTCCCGTTATTTTTGGTACGGAATTAGTTTGGGAAGTTGAAACACAATCATCTGAAGCTGAATTATATGTACCGCTTGAGCAAATTGGGTTATTTTGTTCTTTCATTGTACAAGTTGTTCCAGATAGCGTGTAGCCACTTGGACAATCACAAGATGAATCTGGTGCATATCTTTTTTCACAAACTCCAGTGCTTGATATATAACTATAACCAGAATCACAGCTTATAAAAGAATTAAATGAATTACAGTCTGCTCCTTCTACTAACTTTATATATTCAGGTTCTGATGCAAAAGTACCATCAGAATTTGTTTTAACACATATTAAACTTATTTTTACTCTTACTTCCCCCTCATTTCCTTCAACTCTCATATTAGCATATTCTTTAGTGGTATCTATATCCCAACTATTTAACATATTTTGATCAAATTCATTTGGTGTTCCGCAAAAAATATCATCTTCTTGATCGAATTCTTTAACATATCCCATTTTAATTAAATCTTTTAAGTTTTTATCATCAAAGCAGCCAGATCCTGTTGATCCTCCAATATCATTTCTTCTAGTTCTCCCATATTTTTCTAATCCTTTTTCTAGAATTTCATAATAAGTTGAATACTTTTTTTCATCGTTTGATTTCAATAGATTTGATGTTGCAGGAACCACTATTAAAAGTAATATACCCATTATTACTATTACAGCTATTATTTCTACTAATGTAAAACCTTTATTCTTCATAAGTATCTCCTATTATTATTTACAATTTTATTATAGCAAAAAAAGAACTATAATAATAGTTCTTCATCTATTGTATTTATTTCTTTTTCTATTTTCTTATAATTTGAATTAGTTTTAGGAATTTTTGATAAAACTTCTATATTTTTATTTTTAATATAATTATAGTATTCAATAAACAATTTATCTTTATTTTTTAAAAGTATTGGTCCAAAAAATAATTCTTTTTTTGTATATTTTTTTCTCTTTTTTACAAACTCTATTACTATATAGTATTTATCTTCTAAAACTATTTTCTCATCATTAATTATATATCCTAGTTTTGTTATTTCTTCTCTTATTTTTTCATATTTATTATTTGATGAAATAATTAATCTATTTATGTGATTTAATTCTTTTTCATCTTGTTTTAATATTTCTATTATTGTTTCTGCACCCATTCCAGAAATTATAACAGTATCTATTTCTTTTGGAATATTGTGTATTCCTTCTCTTAAAGTAATTTCAATTTTATCTAAAAAAGAATATTTGGCAATATTCTTTTTAGCATTCTTTAATGGTTCTTCTTTATTATCTGATGCAATTACTTTTAATTCATTATTATTTTGTAATAAATATATATCAAGTAAAGCATGGTCACATCCAACATCAATTATTTTTGAATTATTATCTTTTAGTACGAAGGATGCTACCGTTTCTAATCTTTTACTTAATTTAATCAATTAAGAAATCCTTTAGTTTTCTTGAACGAGATGGGTGTCTTAATTTTCTTAGTGCTTTGGCTTCTATTTGACGAATTCTTTCACGTGTTACTCCAAATATTTGTCCAACTTCTTCTAGAGTTCTACATTGTCCATCATCTAGACCAAATCTTAATCTTAATACTTTTTCTTCTCTATCGGTAAGTGTCAATAATACACTTGCAAGTTCTTCTTTTAGCATCTCAACTGTTGCATATTCTTCAGGTGACATAGTTCTTTCATCTTTAATGAAATCTCCTAAGTGAGAGTCATCTTCCTCACCAATTGGAGATTCAAGAGATACTGGATCTTGAGATATTTTATCAACTTCTCTTACTTTATCAACTGTTACATTTAATTTTTTAGCAAGTTCTTCTTCAGTTGGCTCACGATTGAACTCTTGTGTAAGTTTTCTTTGAACTCGGGCTAATTTATTAATTGTTGTAACCATATAT
>JAEEGL015569393.1_pt1 | contig 13596 bp, 9 predicted proteins | sample 9134231 | NCBI WGS metagenome assembly JAEEGL01 (sample SAMN16246548, study PRJNA631951) | gut metagenome | biome: gut microbiome; feature: rumen; material: fiber-attached | host: Bos | place: Iran: Karaj | collected 2018-10
AGATAATACACGTTTTTCATCATCAGGCGCCAGTTGGGCTGTGAGGGATTATTCGACGTATTCTTCAAAGCCTTCACAAACAGGCACTTGTCGGTCTGCGTCATATCCGTAGAGAACTCACCCACCTGATAGGTCTGACCGCCATAGGTATATTCATAAGCTACAGCCAAGACCTGATCGGTCTGGAGGCCCGACTTCAACGAGATATAACCAAGGGCGGTATTTACCGTATATTCACTGGAGCCTAACAGGCGTGCGCTGGCCAGTTTCTCATAGTCCACACCACCCGTGATGCCACTCATCGACTCCAGTCGCATAGAGACCTGATCGATTGTACGCGAAGCTGTATCTATCTGCTGTACCAACGAAGAATAGATATCGTTAGCCTGGTTACTGGGTACAGACATCCCCGTAGCATTCCAACGCGGATTCACCAGATAGGTATTCTCACCCAATTCACCAAAAGCCACAATATTACGGGAATTTGATGTCGTACCTGATTTATTAGTAATCCACACCTCAACACGGTTTACCTTCACGCCTGTAGTAAGGTTAGGCAAGGTTGACATCGCCTTGTCGTAAATAAGGCGGAAGAAATGAGAGAGGAAGAAGTGACGGTTCTCCTCATAATCTGCCACATCTATTTCAAAAGGCGTGGTCTGTGTACCGCCTTTACTAGACACACTCTTCGATGTTGATTTCTTCTGTGATATCACCGTCTGCAGTTTCAATTTACCAAACTGCAAATCAGCACGTACGCCAAAGAGAGCCGATGCACCATGCACCAAGGAGTTATTGGAGGGGAAACTGACATTACCAGCCTCAACCAGCTTGATAATCTCGTCTTCTTTTCCGTCGTATTTCAGTTTCAAGTTCTTCGTATCAAAATCAAAGGTAGCATCAGTGTTGTAGTTCAGGTTCATATTCACCTTATCACCAACTTTTCCGTTGACACTCAGATTTACCTTCTCATCAAAATCAAACGATGTGGTTTTCCTGTTTCTAATAGGTAACGAGGGATTATCAATATCCTTTAAGGTGGCACCAATCTTCAATTCTGCCGTACCCTGCGTCTTCACGCGCACGCCACCAGGACCGAAAATCTTCTCCGCAGGTCCTAAATCGAAGTGCATATCAGAAAAGTCGAACTTATCCTTTCCCTGTGACTTCGCATTCTCAGCATCTTTCACACGGAAGAACTGCTGACGGGCTTTACGCTCACTCCAGCGCATATATTCTTCTGGTGTCATCACGATAGGTGCATTCAGATAGGAGTCGCCCATCTTGGAACCTATTACATAAAGATTTAGGGAGTCATTGTATTCCACCTGCTGCTTCACATTCTCAGGCATACGCAGATCAAGGGCACTGGAATCCAAATCTGCCGTAAGTACAGGAGCCGTTTTCTGTATCTTCCAGCGAGAATGCACCAATGAGTCGGGGATGCTCTCATCCTCGACCGTCAGAGCCTTTGGTTGTGCTTTCGGCTGTACCTTGGGCGCAGTTTTCTTATCCTTATCGTTATCGTCTTTCTGTGGTAATGCGGCAAAAGCCACGATGCCAAGAATCAGTAACGACAACACATATATCAGTCGTTTCAACGCTATTCTATAGAATCTTGTTCGTTAAAATAACGCAAAACAGGCGCAGATATTGCATCTACGCCCGTTTTTACCATCTAAACATGTTATTTTATCTGCTTCAGAGCCAGTTTCACAACCTGTTCTACAGGCAATGTGGGCTGGTCTTGCAGAATCTGTACAACAACCTTTTGGGTTGGAGCAGGAGCAAAACCCAACATCGTGAGGGCAGCGACAGCCTCGTCGCGCACGGCATTATTAACAGGAGCAGAGACACTACCACCTGCAGGAATCTCGTCGGCAATACCAAGAGCCACAATCTTGTCTCGCAAATCAACAATGATACGCTGGGCTGTCATCTTACCAATACCCTTGATGCCCTGAATAAGTTTGGCATTACCTGTAGAGATAGCCGAACAAAGTTCGCTGACACTCATACCAGAGAGCATCATTCGGGCTGTATTGGCTCCCACGCCACTAACAGTGATAAGCAGTTCAAACATCTCGCGTTCCTTTTTATTATAGAATCCATAAAGCACATAGGCATCTTCACGGATGGCTTCATAGACATAGAGCTTCACTTCTTTCTTGCCCTGAACGGCACTAAACGTAGTCAGCGAGATATTCAATCCGTAACCCACGCCGGCAGCCTCAACTGTAGCCATGGCTGGAGTAAGGTCGGTCAGTTCGCCTTTAATATATTCTATCATAACTTTCAATTTTGTATATATACATCCTTTAAAACGCTTAAAGTTGACAAATTATTGTATTTCAAGGGCATAAACTTGCGAATTATCACAAAATGACAGTTTTAAGATAATTTTTCCGTCAAAATGCAATGCTATTAAGATAAAAAGCAGTACTTTTGCCGCCGCAAACAATTTATGGGACAATAAAATACATTATAACAATGAAGAAAATCAGAGCAGCCGTCGTTGGTTACGGCAACATTGGAAAGTATGCACTCGAGGCACTGGAGGCAGCACCCGATTTCGAGGTAGCAGGTATCGTACGCCGTCAGGGTGCCGAGAATAAGCCTGCCGAACTGGCTCAGTATGAGGTTGTGAAGGATATCAAGGAACTGAAAGACGTTGACGTAGCTATTCTGGCAACTCCTACTCGTTCATGCGAGGAATATGCAAAGCAGATTCTACCTTTGGGTATCAATACCGTTGACTCTTTCGATATTCATGGACTGATTCGCGACTATCGTCGCACACTGATGGATATCAACAAGAAGACTAACACCGTGAGTGTGATTGCTGCAGGTTGGGATCCAGGTTCTGACTCAATCGTTCGTACACTGATGCAGAGTTTGGCTCCAAAGGGATTGAGCTATACCAACTTCGGTCCAGGTATGTCAATGGGACACTCTGTGTGCGTCCGTTCAAAGGCTGGTGTAAAGAATGCTCTGTCAATGACTATCCCCTTGGGCGAAGGCATCCATCGCCGTATGGTGTATGTAGAGTTGGAAGAGGGTGCTAAGCTGGAAGAGGTGACTGCAGCCATCAAGGCCGACCCCTACTTCGCTAACGATGAGACTCATGTATTCCAAGTTGAGAGTGTAGATGACGTTCGCGATATGGGTCACGGCGTGAACTTGGTACGCAAGGGTGTGAGCGGTAAGACTCAGAACCAGCGTCTGGAGTTCAACATGAGCATCAACAACCCCGCCCTGACAGGTCAGGTATTGGTTAACGTGGCCCGTGCTTCAATGAACCAGAAGCCCGGTTGCTACACCATGATTGAGATTCCCGTTATCGATATGCTGCCTGGCGATCGCGAAGACCTGATCAGCCACTTGGTATAATTCAACAGCAACAGTATAATAGTTTGTAATTACAGCCTACTTTTGGTTGATAAGTAGCTTACTTAGTGGTGCTAAATAGCTTACTTACGAGTGCTAAATAGCTTACTTACGAGTGCTAAGTGGCTAACTTATGAGTGCTAAGTGGCTAACTTACGAGTGCTAAATGGCTAACTTACGAGTGCTATTAAATTCTAAATCTCCCTTCAGCGAACCTTTATTTGTTTGACGATCAAAGGTTTATACTGAAAGGAGATTTTTCATATTATACAGCCAGTTGAATTAACATAAACGTTCCAGCACTCCTATCACTCCTATTACAGATAACCGTAGTGGGACCTTTTCTATATGTCTCATGGACAGCGATCGGTACTTTTCTTGCAAGCAAGATCACACCTTCAGTATAACCTACAGAGTTACAAAGAATTACTGTACCACTGAAGGAAGAATTGGAGTGCTTATTGCTACTTTATCACAACAAAAAAATGATAATTCGTATGGAGTTATCAGTTTTTTTTTGTATTTTTGCAAACGAACTAATCAAAACTAACAAAACTACAAAATGAAGAAACAACTTCTTTCACTCTTTGGCCTTATTGTAGCTATCAGCGCATGGGCTGGCGATTACACGAGATATTATGAGGCGTTGCCTACACAGGTAAAGGCGGTAGAGACCGTGGTGATTCCAGCCAACGAAGTAATACTGACGGAGGTTGGCGGTGTAGGCGACGGCATAACGCTGTGCACAGAAGCCTTCGAGAAAGGCATTTCGAAGCTGACGAAGATGGGCGGCGGGCGACTTACTGTACCAGAGGGCGTATGGCTTACTGGGCCTATCATGCTGAAAGACAACATAGAACTGCATCTGGAGAGGAACGCTCTGGTGGTCTTTTCACCCGACAAGTCGCTCTTCCTTGATAAAAACGCCAATAGCAATCGTGTATACCCCTGTATCCGTGCCTCAAAACGCACCAATATCGCCATCACTGGCAAAGGAATACTTGACGGCAACGGCCAGCAATGGCGTCCCGTGAAACGAGGAAAGATGAGTGACGTAGAGTGGAATCAGTACAAGGAAATGGGTGGACAGGTGACGGAGAAAGGTGACCTGTGGTATCCCTGGCAGATGAAGAACGGCTATAAGGATATTGCCGACAGTCCTGTAAAACAAGAAGGGATGCGCAATGACCTGATTCGTCTGACTGATTGTAAGAACGTACTCGTTGAAGGAGTCACCATCCAAAACTCGCCTCGTTTCCATTTGCATCCCTGCTACTGCGAGAACGTCATCATTGACGGTGTCACCGTACGATCAGAATGGAATGTACAGAATGGCGACGGCATCGACCTTTCCGATTGTCATCAGGCACTTATCATCAACTCAACAGTCAGCGTGGGCGATGATGGTATCTGCATGAAAAGCGGTCAACCCACAAAGAGTCATCCTATTTGCGGATGCAAAGATATCGTGATTCAGGACAATACAGTGAACCATGCTCACGGTGGTTTTGTGCTGGGCAGCGAGACGGCAGCAGGCATCTCTCACATCGTAGTACGACACAACACCTTCAGCGGTACAGACGTAGGCCTGCGCTTCAAGAGCGGATTAGGTCGTGGCGGAAAGACAGAAGCCCTCTATATCAGCGACATCATGATGAACGATATTGCCTCAGAGGCCATCATCTTCCAATGCGATTACGTGAATCGTCATGCTGGTGATGACGGTAAGGCCCCTGTATTCACAGAAGCAGAGAAGAGATGGGCGCCCAACTTCCAAGACATCCATATCAACAACGTTATCTGTCGAGGTTGCAAGACAGGCATCAAGGCCAGCGGCATCGAGGGGCTCAGTTGTGTTCATGACATCACCATCAACAACTGCGCCATCGTCTACAACAAAACAGACAAGCAGATTGACGAAAAAACCACACAATTGCAATTAAACAACGTGCGATTAATACCTAATAAAGCGCAGTAAAAAAAGATTTACTTACGGCAGTCAGTCATCAAGACTCGACTGCCGTAAATAGTATCTCGCTTAACGTAGGATGGATATGCACCATATCACGCAGTTGCTCTATCGTGGTATTCTTGCACATCAACACACTCACCTCCTGAATAATATCTGCCGAATGAGCACCATAGGCATGACAGCCCAAAATCAAGCCATCCGACGACGCAAAAAGTTTCAGCATGCCTTCAGTCTCACCCATAGCCATAGCTTTGCCATTAGCTCGCCAGAAAGACTTCTTACATTCATAGGCAATGTCTTGCTCCTTCAATTGGTCTTCCGTAGGTCCCACACATGCAGCCTCGGGAGTTGTAAAGATAGCAGCAGGCATGATATCAAAACAAATATTATCCTTCTTACCAAGAATATGATTCACGACATGAATGCCCTGCATCTCTGCAGCATGAGCCAACATTTGCTTACCATTGACATCACCGATGGCATAAAGGTGAGAGGGGCAAGGAGCAAGGGACGAGGAGCAAGAGATTACCTGATAGTTGTCATCAACGGGAATAGCACCGTTGGGAGCAAGGGTAATGCCAAGCGTTTCAAGGCCCAGTCCCTCAGTGCGAGGCTTGCGGCCTGTAGCCATCAGGATGACATCGGCATCAATATCAGCGATATTCTCTACGGCGGTCTTCATCTTAAACGTAATGCCCTGTTTCTCCAGACACTTACGCAGACGTTTGGCGATATCGCTATCAAGGGCAGGGAGGCACTCTTTCTGATATTCTATTACCGTTACCTCAGAGCCGAAGCGATTGAAGACAGAGGCGAACTCCATACCAATGACACCAGCACCGATGATAGCAAGGCGTTTCGGCAGAGTTTCAAGGTTTAAAAGACCCGTAGAATCTACTACACGTGGGTCATCAAGGCCCTTGATGGGCAGCCACTTGGTCTCAGATCCAGTAGCAATGATGATATTGGAGGCTTGTATGTCCAAAGGAAACGTAGCCTTTTCACGAACCAATGTGATATTGGGATGCGAAAGGATTCCCTCCACCCCAGCCCGCAGTTGACTAATCACCTGCGCCATGCGTTCCCGAGCCTCAGCAAAAGTAGCTGAGTGAACATAAGTCTTAGTAGGGATGCACCCTACATTCAGACACGTTCCCCCAACCTCTGCAGCCTCTAAGATAGTAACCTTAAGCCCTTGCTTAGCTGCATATTCAGCGGCGCGGTACCCACCAGGGCCCGCACCGATGATAATCAAATCGCACTCTTTCATTTTTTACATTGTCTCATTTTTTAATTGACGGAACGTCACAACTGGATGCTTGGCGGCGAGGACATCATCCACACGACCGATAGGTGTGTTGTGGGGTGCCGATTTCACCAGGTCAGGATCATTCTTAGCCTCCTCCGCTATCTTTCGCATCACACCGATGAACTCATCGAGCGTTTCCTTCGACTCGTTCTCCGTGGGCTCAATCATCAGACTCTCATGGAAGAGCAAGGGGAAATAAATCGTAGGCGCATGATAGCCGTAGTCAAGCAAACGCTTGGCTACATCCATCGTAGTAACACCAGTAGACTTATCCTTGAGACCATCGAACACGAACTCATGACAGCAGATAGCGTCGATAGGCAGTTCATAGACATCCTTCAACGACTCCTTGATGTAGTTAGCATTGAGCACAGCCAGAGGACCTACCTTCTTCACATGCTCACGCCCAAGCGAGAGGATATAGGCATAGGCACGCATCATTACACCATAGTTGCCATGATAAGGAGATACGAAGGGGAAACAATCCTGTAATCCCTCGCGAACACCTACTGGACCAGCACCAGGACCACCTCCACCATGAGGGGTAGAGAACGTCTTATGCAGATTGATGTGCATCACATCGAAACCCATATCACCAGGACGAGAAGCCCCCAACATGGGGTTCAAATTTGCACCGTCATAATACATCAAACCACCACAATCATGAATCAGTTTCGCAATCTCAGGAATGCTGGTTTCGAAGAGGCCAAGGGTATTGGGGTTGGTCATCATCATTGCGGCGATATTTGGGCCTTCTAGAGAAGCTAGACGTTCTAGATCTTCTAGATCAACCAGACCATTTTGATTTGATTTCACCTCAATGATTTCCAAACCACAGACAGCTGCTGAGGCTGGGTTAGTACCATGAGCGCTATCAGGAACTATCACCTTTTTGCGCTGCATATCACCACGCTGGCGATGATAATTATCTATTGTCATCAAACCCGTCAGTTCGCCATGGGCGCCAGCGTAGGGTTTAAAGGTAAAATGAGCCAAACCGGTGAGTTCGCAGAGTGATTTCTCCAACAGCGACACCAAAGCCAAGGCACCCTTTGCGGTATTCTTTGGCTGTTTTGGATGCAAATTCTGGAATCCAGGCAACGCAGCCATCTCCTCATTGATCTTTGGGTTGTACTTCATTGTACAAGAACCAAGAGGATAGAAACCTGTATCCACACCGAAGTTATTATTTGAGAGGTTCGTATAATGGCGTACCACCGTCAGTTCATCGCACTCAGGCAGTTGGGCATCTTCTGCACGCTGCATAGAAGCAGGAATCTCGTAACTGCCATAATTATTCTTTGGCAGGCTATAGCCTTTGCGACCCTCCTTTGAGAGTTCAAAGATCAAAGATCCATATAGTCGATTATTCATAATCTCACGTTTTGATAATTAACTAACGCCATGTGCCATTGGAAGAATACTGAGGAAAAAGTCAATTTCTTCCTTTGTACGTTTCTCTGTAACAGCAATGAGTAAACTGCCATCACTCATCTTAATGCCAGGAAGGATGCCATTCATCATATAGAATGAGAGCAGTTCATCAAGATCCCCATCATAGCGGACAAGGAATTCATTGAAGAAAGGTTTGTCGTAAACCAAATGGAACTTACCCGTTGCTAGGAGTTTTTCACAGAAATAATGAGCTCCGGCATAAGAGAGTTGTGCAGCTTCCTTCAGTCCTTGCTTACCCATCAACGACATGTAGATAGTCACGAAGAGTGCCATCAGACTCTGGTTACTACATATATTAGAGGTAGCCTTTTGTCTGCGGATATGCTGCTCACGAGCCTGAAGGGTCAATACGAAAGCACGTTGGTCACGATTATCTTTGGTCATACCGACGACACGCCCAGGCATCTTTCGAATCAGTTTCTCCGTGCAACACATATAGCCCACGTAAGGGCCTCCAAACAGCATGGGAATACCCAACGACTGACCATCGCCTACAGCAATATCGGCACCCCATTCACCTGGTGTCTTCAACACAGCAAGGTCGGCAGCAACACTATTGATTATCAAGAGTGCCTTATTATCGTAACAGGCATCGGCAAAGCCAGTAAAGTCCTCAACGATTCCACAAGCATTAGGCTGCTGCACAATCACACCAGCCACACCTTCGAGAGTTGAAAGTTGGGAATTGAGAGCTGAGAGGTTGGTAACACCATCCTTCTCTGGAATCGTCACCAGTTCGATGCCCTGATGCAAGGCATAAGTATCGAGCACCTTTCTGATATCACTGTTCAGGGTCTCAGACACCAACACCTTATTCACTTTCTTGCCAGCAGTCACAGCCATCATCATGGCCTCAGCAGTAGCTGTTGCGCCATCGTACATAGACGCATTACTAACGTCCATACCTGTGAGTTCAGCCATCATTGACTGATACTCGAAGATATAATGCAAGGTGCCTTGTGATATCTCAGCCTGGTAGGGCGTGTATGAGGTCAGGAACTCAGAGCGCTGCAGCAGACTTGGAATCACCGATGGCGTATAGTGATCGTAAACACCATAGCCTGCGAAACATGTAAACTGCTTGTTTTGCGAGCTCAGTTTCTCAAACAACTGGCGCACCTCTATCTCGCTCATTTCCGAGGGCAGTTTGTAGTCATCCCTGAAACGAATGCTTTCAGGAATTTGAGCGTAAAGGCCGTCGAGGTCTTTCACCCCGACCTTCTCCATCATCGCCTTTAGATCATCCTGAGTATGAGGAAAATATTTATACATTAAAGATCAAACATTAAAGATTAAAATATTAATGCTCTTTCTCGCAGAATTCAGCGTATGCCTTTGCATCCATCAGATTATCGATTTCCGTCTCGTCAGAGAGTTCCACCTTGATAATCCAGTTCTCGTAAGGATCTTGGTTGACGAGTTCTGGCTGATCATCCAACGCCTCGTTCACCTCTACCACCACACCAGATACAGGTGCAATCAGGTCGCTGGCAGCCTTCACGCTTTCCACGGCACCAAACTCAGAACCAGCTTCCACCTCGTCATCAACCTCTGGCATATCTACATACACCACGTTGCCCAAGGCATGCTGAGCATAATCACTAATCCCGACATAACCAAACTTACCTTCTACCTTTACATACTCGTGTGACTCACTGTAATAGAGTCCTTCAATTACTTTTGCCATTGTTTTTATAGTTTTTAGATTTATTACTTATTTCATTATTTCTTATAGCTTTTCTGATAGAACTGCTTCTTCACCACTTTGCCAGGAAACACCTTCTTGCGAATCTGTATCTGTACTTCAGTATCCAAAGCGGCATATGGTGCATCAACCAAAGCCATACATACACTCTTATCAACAGAGATGCCGTGATAGCCCGTAGTTACTTCACCAATAGGCTCTCCTGCCATATTCAACACGGTATAACCATGACGAGGAATAGCCTTGTCGAAGAGTTCAATACCTACCAATTTCTTAGTTGGTCCCTCGGCTTTCTGTTTAGCCAGCGCATCCTTACCTATAAATTCCTCCTTGTCGAGTTTTACAAACATACCCAGTCCCGCCATGATAGGAGTGATATTCTCAGAGAGTTCATCGCCATAAAGAGGCAACCCAACCTCAAAACGCAAGGTATCGCGACAGCCCAAGCCACAGGCCTGAACACCTGCATCGATCAGTTTATCCCAACATTGTTGGATATAGTCATGAGAAGCATAGACCTCAAAGCCATCCTCACCTGTATATCCTGTACGCGATACAATGATATCTCCGATAGTCTTTACCGTATAAAAAGCCAACTCGCTACATGGTAGTTCCAGAACGGTCTCCATGATATGTTCAGCCTCCGGACCTTGTAATGCTATCTGTCCATAATAGTCGCTACGGTTCTGCAGGTCGACATCAAAGCCTTTGGCATTCTGTTGCATCCATGCCCAGTCTTTATCTATATTTGCTGCATTGATGACCAAGAAGAAATCATTCTCTGCCATCTTATAGACGAGCAAATCATCAACAGTGCCGCCATTCTCGTAACACATCATGCCATAATAGATTTTACCTATCGGAGCATTGGCAATATCATTGGTAAAAATATGTTGCACATAACGTTCGGCATCAGGTCCTTTGACAGTAACTTCTCCCATATGCGACACATCAAAGAGACCGGCATGTTCACGGACAGCCAAATGCTCGGGTGCGATACCCGCATACTGATAGAGGAGCGGCATATCAAAGCCTCCGAAAGATACCATTGTTGCACCCAGAGACACATGTCTTTCATATAAGCATGTGCGTTTGTCTCTTCTGACTGGTTCTGTTTTAATTCCCATAGAAATTGATAGTTTATGATTTAATTAGTTTTACAAAGTCATTACGCAAATAAGTCTGTTCCAACTGTTCTATACCCTTAATATCCTCGGGAGTCAGCATTCTTTCTCCCTCACAGAGCGTTGTTCTGACAAACGCCTTAAACTCTTCAAGGCTCAGTGGGATATAGTCTTTTAACAAGGTAATACGCTGGCGCACACTCTGTATGCCCTTTGCCTGTATTTTCTCTGGTCCAGGCGTAATGGCATTGAGCATATGTTCCATATTGGTATCATAGAGCATTGTGGCATGTACGATACTGTGACCCGGCAGATGATAGTAAGCAGTGCCACTCACTTTCCTATCACCAATCATCACGTCATTATGCGTAGTACCAGCAGCCTCAACACCTAATTTCCTAAGCACGAGCAGTAACATGTTTACAAAGCGATTGAATGTCAGTGCTACATTCTCATCTTTAGTCACATACGAGAACATCACGTTGTCCTTATCTGCATACACACAGCCTCCCCCACTCTTACGACGGAACACCTGAATTCCATGTTGCTTGCAGTACTCAAAGTTCACCTCGTTTTCTGCCACCTGATGACGTCCGAAAATAACGCTGGGCTGCACTTGCCACATAAAGAAACAATCGTCCTCATCTATGTGACGGGCAATATATTCCTCCATTGCCAAATAAAACGACAAGCGCCTTTCTGTAGTGTCAGGCAGGGTGATGTACTTCATTTCTATCGTTTAGGGTTAGCTTTTGAGTGCAAATTTATGAATAAATTATGTAACAGCCAAAAAAAACAAGCTTTCTTTTTGATATATCCCCGAATCTTTGTAACTTTGTCCCCCAAATGATTATTATCAAACCGTGGAACATAAGGATCTTAAAATACTGAAAACCATCGACAGTCCCAGTCAGTTGCGCCTTGTTAAGCCCGAATTGTTGCCGCAATTGTGCAAAGAGCTGCGGGAAGACATCATACAGGAATTATCTGTCAACCCTGGTCATCTTGCATCGAGCCTTGGTGTCGTGGAACTGACTGTCGCACTGCATTATGTCTTCAATACGCCACAGGATCGTATTGTTTGGGACGTAGGTCATCAAGCCTACGGTCACAAGATACTAACTGGGCGTCGCGATAATTTTGATACAAACCGCAAATTACATGGTATACGTCCCTTCCCCACACCGGAAGAGAGCGTATACGATTCATTTATCTGCGGTCATGCCTCCAACAGTATATCTGCTGCTCTCGGCATGGCAGTAGCCTCGAAAGGCAACTATAATGTTGTTGCAGTTATTGGCGATGGAGCCATGAGCGGTGGCCTTGCTTTCGAGGGTCTGAACAATGTTTCCAGTTCACCTAATGACCTTCTCATTATTCTTAATGACAATGATATGTCTATCGATCGTTCTGTAGGAGGCATGAAAGAATATCTATTGGGGCTGAGCACCAACAAAACCTACAATTCCTTGCGTTATAAAGCTTCAAAATGGCTGGTAGAACAGGGATTGCTGACAGAGGGTCGCAAAAAAGGACTTATCCGTCTGACCAATGCAGTAAAGAGTGCCATTTCTGAACAACAGAATATTTTCGAGGGCATGAACATCCGTTATTTCGGCCCTTATGATGGACATAACGTCAAGGAACTTGTACGTATTCTAAGGCAACTAAAGGATATGAAAGGTCCCAAGTTGCTGCATCTGCACACACAGAAAGGACATGGCTATGCACCTGCAGAAAACTACAAGCCTATATGGCATGCACCAGGAAAATTCGATCCAGATACTGGTGAACTGATACAAGGAGACACTGAAGGAATGCCACCGAAATTCCAAGATGTATTCGGTGAGACGCTGTTGGAGCTGGCGCAAGCAAACCCAAAGATTGTTGGCGTGACTCCTGCCATGCCTACAGGTTGCTCCATGAACATCCCCATGAAGGTGATGCCCGACAGAATGTTTGACGTAGGTATTGCAGAAGGTCATGCCGTAACATTCTCGGCAGGTATGGCTAAAGACGGTCTCCTTCCTTTCTGTAACATCTATAGTGCATTCGCTCAGCGCGCTTACGACAATATCATTCACGATGTAGCCATCCTCAAACTACCGGTGGTACTCTGTTTTGACCGTGCCGGACTGGTAGGTGAAGACGGACCGACACATCATGGAGCTTTTGATATGGCAGCTTTACGACCTATTCCGAATCTGACCATCTCATCGCCCATGAACGAGCACGAGTTGCGCAACCTGATGTATACAGCACAACTCGAGGGAAAAGGACCATTTGTCATTCGCTATCCACGCGGCAACGGTGTATTAACCAACTGGCGCTGTCCGTTTGAGGAAATCAAAGTGGGTACTGGTCGAAAGCTGCGCGACGGTGACGATGTTGCCGTGCTCACCATCGGTCCGATAGGAAATGATGTAGTCAAGGTCATAGATGAAATCAAGGACCTCTCCGTTGCCCATTACGACATGCGCTTCCTGAAGCCACTTGACGAGGATATCCTACACGAAGTGGGAAAGAAATTCCGTCGTATCGTTACCGTGGAGAACGGTGTACGCAAAGGCGGACTGGGCTCTGCCGTACTGGAATGGATGAGCGACCACGACTACGACGTCAAAGTTACTCGCATGGGACTGCC
>JAEEGL015801238.1_pt1 | contig 13596 bp, 9 predicted proteins | sample 9134231 | NCBI WGS metagenome assembly JAEEGL01 (sample SAMN16246548, study PRJNA631951) | gut metagenome | biome: gut microbiome; feature: rumen; material: fiber-attached | host: Bos | place: Iran: Karaj | collected 2018-10
CTCTGGCATCAGTGTTATCAAAGCCTTCGTGAAAGAGACTCAGCAATTACATGCTTTCGCTAAACTAGCGAGCAAAGATAAAGAAGCTAATATAAAATTTGTGAGATTGTCGCAGTTATTTGATTTCTCAATTGAAGTCATTATTGCTTTATTATTCTCATTAATCATCGCCTTCGGTGGATGGTTTGTTTATAGTTCCGTTACTGCGGGTTCTCAATTAACTATTCTTGGCCATACGATAAATATTACCGCCGGTGAACTAGTGACTTTCATCGGTTATTATGATCTATTGATTTGGCCGATGATTGCCTTAGGACAAATCGTTACTATGAGAAGTAGAGCCAAGACTTCTTTAAAGAGAATCTCTCATTTCTTAGACGAACCAGAAGAAATTTTAGAGAACGATGGCACTCTAGAAGTTAAGACCATTAATGGCGATATATCTTTTAATAATTTCTCATTTGCTTATCCAGGTAATAAGAATTTGGCTTTAGAAGGTATCACCCTTTCCATTAAAGCCGGTGAGACAGTCGGTATTGTTGGTAAGATTGGATGTGGTAAAACCACATTAGTCAATTCGTTATTAAGGCTTTATAACTTAAATAAAGGCGAAATCTTTATTGATGGTGTTGATATCATGGATTACAAAGCCTCTTCTTTGAGGAATTTAATCGCTTATGTCCCTCAAGATAATTTCTTATTCAGTGATACAGTTTCTAATAATATTTCTTTCTCTAGTGACTCATTAAGCCCGGATGTCATTGAGAAGGCCGCAGAATTTTCTGATGTCGCCACTGATATCAAAGGATTCAAAGATGGTTATCAAACCGTTTCTGGTGAAAGAGGTGTAACTCTTTCTGGTGGGCAAAAGCAGAGAATCTCCATCGCTCGTGCCTATGTGAAGAAGGCCCCAATTATGATTTTAGATGACTCAGTTTCCGCGGTTGACGTCAAAACAGAAGAGACTATTTTAAAGAATATTACCGAACAGAGAGCGGGTATGACCACATTAGTGGTCGCATCTCGTGTATCCACGGTTAATCACTTAGATAAGATCATCGTTTTAAACGAAGGTAAGTTGGAAGCTTTTGGTTCTCCAAAAGAACTCATGAAGACTTCTCAAACTTATCAGACGATGGTGTATCTCCAAGAACTTGAAAGAGAAGTGGAAGGAGGTGACAAATAATGAGTGAAGATTTAATGAAACTCAAAGGCGATAAGCATATTCCTCGTCGCATTATGCTTAAACGTACTTGGAAATATGTTAAATCCGAATGGGTTTCCCTTTTGTTTGCCTTCTTGATCATTCTTTTCAGTGTCTCTTTAGACATTGTTTTACCAATTTTGATGAGAGATTTAACAAACAACCTACAATCACCTGATCCCACACTTAGAATCATCATTATATTAGCCGTCGGTTACTTCCTTTTGTCCCTCTTATCTCAAGGATGCGTATATTTTGAAGCGATGATCCTTCAAAAAGCTGGTCAGAGAATTGTTTATAAACTAAGAATGGAAGTCTTTGAACATATCGAGAATATGTCTCAGAATCAATTCAATGAGATGCCAGTGGGCTCTTTAGTTACTCGTGTAGCGAGTTATACGTCCTCATTATCTGAACTATTCACCACGATATTAGTCAATCTTCTGAAGAATATTTTCACCATTATCGGTGTCTATGCGATTATGTATTTCATCTCCTGGAAATTATCCCTAGTGATGTTGATCTTCGTAGTAGTGGTATTTGTTATTTCCTTCTTCTTTAGAAAGATTATCCACAAGATATTCACTCAAGAGAGACAATATATTTCTGAACTCAACTCCTTCTTGAATGAAAACCTTTCAGGCATGAAGATTATTCAAATCTTCAATCAAGAGATTAGAAAGCAAAAACAATTCGATGTCAAGAATGAGAATTTGCGTAAAACTAGATATAAAGTTCTAGTGGCCTTTGGTATTTACCGACCACTTATTACTTTCATTTATTTCACCGCCATTGCAGTGACTTTCTCCTTTGCCTTACAAGAAATTATCAATGCTGGTGAAGTGGTGGCCTTCTATCTCTATTTATCTAGATTCTTCAATCCTATTCAAAATATCGCTGACCAATTAAATGGTATCCAAAGAGCGGTTACCGCTTCTGAAAGATTATTTAATCTTTTAGATGTTAAACCTGAAGTCTTAGATGCCGAAGATGCGATTGAAGTTGACCATCTTGAAGGTCGCATTGAATTTAAAAATGTTTGGTTTGCTTATATCAAAGATGAATGGATTCTCAAGGATGTGTCATTTGTCATCGAGCCCAAACAGACGTGCGCTTTTGTGGGCGCTACTGGGGCTGGTAAGACAACCATCCTCTCTTTGATTGTACGTAACTTTGAAATCCAAAAAGGTCAAATCTTGATTGATGGTATTGATATCAAGAAAATAAAGATAAAATCTTTAAGAAAGGCCATTGGACAAATGTTGCAAGATGTCTTCTTATTCTCCGGAAGCATTAAAGAAAACATCACTTTGCATGATGATTCCTTTGTTGAAGAAGATATCAAAGAAACCTGTAAATATGTGAACGCCGATAAGTTTATCGATAAACTTGAAAAGAAATACGATAGCGAAGTCATTGAAAGAGGCGAGAACTTCTCTCAAGGACAAAGACAATTATTGTCCTTCGCTAGAACAGTGCTCCACAAGCCTCAAATTCTCATCCTCGATGAAGCCACCGCGAACATCGATACTGAGACCGAGACATTGATTCAAGAATCATTAGAAAAGATGAAGAACATTGGAACAATGTTAGTGGTGGCCCATAGGTTATCCACAATCCAAAAAGCGGATCAAATTATTGTCTTGCAACATGGTGAGATCATCGAAAGAGGAACCCACCAACAACTTCTGAAAAATCATAGTTATTATTACAAACTTTATAAACTACAATTTGAAGAAAGATAAAGCCAATTTTATGGCTTTTTCTTTTGATATATGCGCCTTACTGGGTTTATTTTGTTTAAAAAATAAAGAAAAGAAGGTAAGATATCTATAGTTATGGAGAAAGCGAAAGTATTAAAAATCAACGGGGGATATCCCCTTCACACTTTTGAAGATATAGAAGAGATTTATTCCACCTATATAACTTCCGAAAAAGACAAAGCTAAAATCCGTGAAGCTTATGATTTTATTATGGCCAAACACGAAGGTCAGCTCCGTAAGAGTGGTGAACCATATTATCACCATCTTATTGAAGTTGCTTATATCCTCGCCAAATTACAAAGTGGTCCTAAAACTATCGCAGCGGGTTTCTTGCATGATGTCGTGGAAGACACTGACACCACAATTGAAGATATTAGAAAAAATTGGGGTGATGAAGTTGCCTCTATCGTCGACTCGTTAACCAAGATTCAAAGATTAAAGTTATCAAAGATAACCGCTGAAGAATTTGAAGCGGAAGACCATCGTAAGATTTTCTTAGGCATGGCCAAAGATATCCGTGTTATTTTAATCAAACTCGCTGATAGATTACACAACATGCGTACATTAGAGGCCTTATCTCCTGAAAGGCAATTAGCTCTTTCTAATGAGACGATGGACGTCTTTGTTCCTATCGCTCATCGCTTAGGTCTTGATGTCATGAAATCTGAACTCGAAGACTTGTGTTTGAAATATCTACAGCCCGCTAGATATCAAGAGATTACCAAACTTCTTTCAAAGAAAGCTAAGACCATGGGACGTTCTCTTGAAATTCTAAAGAAAAAGATTGCGGATATTTTATTCGAACACAAAATCCCCTTTGATATTTCATCCCGTGTTAAATCCATCTATTCGATTTATCGAAAGATGTACATTAAAGGTCATTCTTTTGAAGAAATATATGATATTTTAGCCCTTAGAATCATCGCTCAAACAGAGATTCAATGTTATGAAATCTTAGGCTTGATTCATAAGACTTATAAGCCAGTTCCTGGCCGTTTTAAAGATTACATAGCAATGCCTAAGGCTAATATGTATCAGTCGTTACACACAACTGTCGTCGGTGGTGACGGCAATTTCTATGAGATTCAAATCAGAACCGAAGAAATGGATAAGATTGCTGAAACTGGTGTTGCCGCCCACTGGGCATATAAAGAGGGCAAAGGTTATAACTCTCAAAAAGAACAACAGGAAATTGAGAATAAATTGCACTGGTTTAGAGACTTTGTCTCTATGTCTAATCAAAGCAACGAAGGATCCGCGAAAGAATATATGGATAATCTCACCCATGATATCTTTAATGCCAATGTCTATGTTTTTACTCCTAAAGGTAAGGTTATTGAACTTCCTTCTGGAAGTACGCCTGTTGATTTCGCCTATCACATTCACACTCGAGTGGGTGATACCTGTGTAGGTGCATTAGTCAACGGCATGATGGTGCCACTTAACACCATATTAAAGACCGGTGACCTTGTAGAAATTAAAACATCCAAGAATTCTAATCCTAGTGAAGGCTGGCTAGACTTTGTTAAATCTGGCGCCGCGAAATCCGCGATTAAGAAATATATCGCTAAAAAGAACGCGGAGATGATCAGAGATGAGAAGATTGCCAAAGGCAAACAATCATGTATTGATGCCTTTAAAGATCGTGGAGTTTCTGAAGAAGAGATGATGAATTATCTTAACGATCCCAAAACTCTTGAACATTTCAATTTTGATAATGTTGAAGATTTGTTTGTGGGAGTGACTGGGCGTAAACCTGTCCCTGGTACAATTATCGATTTCTTACATATTAAGAGACCGATTAACATTCCTACAGGCGGTCGTATCAAAACAAAATCTGGCGATAATTGCCCAGTTTACTGTAAAGGTGTAGGCAAGATTGCCTTATCATTATCCAATTGTTGTACTCCGATTCCAGGCGATGATATTGTTGGCTATGTTACCAAAGGTAAAGGTATTGCGGTGCACCGCAAGAACTGTCCCAATGTCATCAACGAGAAGCAACGTTTAGTGGATGTTTATTGGAGAGATGATATTGAATTCGCCACTTACCCAGTTGATATCTTAATCGAGGCGAATGATAGAAATAACTTGCTCGTTGATATCATGTCGACGTTAACCGCGGCGAAAGTGACATTGAATAATATTCATGCTCGCTTAGTGAATAACGGAACAGTGAATATCACTGCGACACTGATGATCAGCGATGCCAAGAGATTAAATGATGTATGTAACATCTTAAGGTCAGTAAATGGTATTTATTCCATTACCAGAATGACCCACTAATTAATAAATTAATTATAAGAAAGGAATAGATTATGAGCATTATTAACGTAAAAGGAACCCACGATGTTATCGGTGGTGAAGCTAATTCCTATGCCTATGTCGAAAATGTCATGGCACAGATTGCTTCCTTCTTTGCTTTTCAACCTGTGAGACCTCCTGTCTTAGAGCACAGCGAATTATTTATTCGTGGTGTTGGCGAAGGTAGCGATGTCGTAAGAAAGGAAATGTATACATTTCTCGATAAGAGTGAAAGAAGTTTAACACTCCGTCCTGAATTCACCGCAGGGATTATCCGTTTAATCGTTCAAAACAAATTATTACCAGTTAATGAATTACCACTTAAGTTTTATTATTGTGGCCCAGTCTTCCGTTATGAAAGGCCTCAATTAGGAAGATATCGTCAATTCAACCAATTCGGTGTTGAATCTGTCGGTCATGGTAGTGCATATGCCGATGTGGAATGTATCGCTTTAGCGTATACCATCTTAACGAGTTTAGGTTTAGAGAACGTGACCATCAAGATTAACACATTGGGTGATGAAGCTTCTAGAGATGCTTATAGAGCTGCTCTTAAAGATTTCTTTAAAGATAAAGTCGCCAATATGTGTGAAGACTGCAAGATGCGCTATGAAATCAATCCATTACGTATGCTTGATTGCAAAGTCCCTGAGGATCAAGAAATAGTGAAAGATGCTCCCAAAATGAGCAAATATATCTCTGAAGCTAGTAAAGAGAAATTCCAAAAAGTCTTATCTTCTTTAGAAGAATTAAATATTCCTTATGAAGTTGATGATACTTTAGTCCGTGGCTTAGATTATTATAGCGAAACCGTTTTTGAATTCCATTATGTTTCCAAAAAGGGTCTTAATTATGGCGCGATTGGTGCGGGTGGCCACTATGACAAATTAGTGAAAGAACTCGGTGGTCCTGATGTGCCAGGCGTGGGTTTTTCCTTTGGAATTGAAAGAATTGTCAGCGTCTTAAATGATGATGAATTACTTCCGGACGAGAGTTTAAAACTCGATGCCTATGTGATGCCCATCGGACAAGATAGCCAAAGCTATGCTGTCAAAGTCGCGGATGTCGTGAGAATGCTCGGGTATCGCGTGGATATGTGCTTTGATGAAGTCAAACTCGGCAACATGTTCAAAAGAGCGGAGAGAAAGAACGCCAAACTTGCCCTAATCGTTGGTGAAGAAGAAATTAAAAATAACATAGTTATTATTAAAAATATGAAATCCCAAGAACAAATCACCGTTGATTTCGATGAACTAGGCGATAAATGTGAAGAGATTTTATTAGAGAATTATTGTTGTCATCACAAGCATAAAAAAGAATGCTGTGAAGGTGATGAATGCGAATGCAAAGGAGAAAAATAATCATGGAAAGAACTTGTCGTAATACCGAATTATCCTTAAAGGATGTCGGTCGTAAAGTCACGTTATTAGGTTGGGTTGCCAGAAGAAGAAATCTCGGCGCTATTCTCTTTATTGACTTAAGAGATCGCTCTGGAATTATTCAAATCATGGTTCCAGAAGGAAAAGAAGTGCCTGATATTCGTAATGAATATGTCATTCAAGTCAAAGGGACAGTTTCTAAAAAGGATGTTCCAAATCCCAAACTCAAAACCGGTGAGATAGAAGTCATTGCGGATTCCATAGAAGTGGTGAACACCGCCATTTTAACTCCGTTAATCGTTGCCGATGAAACCGATGCTTTAGAAGATACAAGATTGAAATATCGTTACTTGGATTTGCGTAGACCTTGCATGCAAAAATATTTTGATATTCGTGATCAAATTAAGATCTCTACTCACAAGTATTTGCACGAACATCAATTTATAGAAATTGAAACTCCAATGCTCTGTGCCTCTTCACCTGAAGGTGCGAAAGAATACTTGGTGCCGTCTAGAATCCATCATGGAGCATTTTATGCTCTTCCGCAAAGCCCTCAAATGTTTAAACAACTTTTGATGGTCGCGGGTTTTGAAAGATATTATCAAATCGCCCGTTGTTTCCGCGACGAAGACTTACGTGCGGATAGACAACCCGATTTCACCCAAATTGATATTGAGACATCATTCCTTGATCAAGATGAATTCTTAACCTTAATGGAAGGTTTAATTCATGAAATATTCATGAATACCATTGGTTATGATGTCAAATTACCACTCAGGCAAATGCCTTATAGAGAAGCTATGGAGAGATTCGGTAGTGATAAGCCAGATACCAGATTTGGTATTGAACTCCATGACTTAAAAGCAGTCTTTAAAGATACAACCTTTGAAGCTTATAAAACTGCAGAAGCCATCAAAGGTATTTGTGTACCTGGTGTCGCCGCGGAAACAAGCCGTAAAGTTATAGATAACTTAACCCTTGAAGCCAAGAAGTTCGGTTTAGGCGGTCTCGCCGTCCTTAAAAAGGAAAACGGAGAATTACTCGGTTCATTCGTGAAATTCCTTTCTGACGCCGAAAAAGTGGCTTTAATTAAAGAATTAGAAGCTAATGATGGTGATGTGTTAATCATTTCTGCCGGTCCATACAATCGTGTCACCCCATTATTAGGCGCGTTACGTCTACAATATGGCAGACAATTAGATCTCATTAAACCAAATACCTATGATTTATTATGGGTCGTGGACTTCCCAATGTTCGAAAGAGATGTAGAGAGTGGTGCTATTGTGGCCACTCACCATCCATTCACTCGTCCAAAGGACGAAGACCTCAAATATTTGGATACAGATCCCACAAAAGTTATCAGCTATGCTTATGACATTGTTATCAATGGTTATGAAGCTGGTGGTGGAACTCTTCGTATTTATGACCAAGGCATCCAAAAGAAAATCTTTAACATCCTTGGTTTAAGTGATGAAGAAGTGGAAAAGAAGTTTGGTTACTTTGTAAACGCTTTGAAATATGGTACGCCTCCTCATGGTGGTATGGCCTTTGGTTTAGACCGCTTAGCGATGATTTTAGGTGGCACTAATAACATTAGAGATGTCATTGCCTTCCCGAAGAATCTCGCCGCTGTCGATCCAATGTCTATGGCACCTACAGAAGTGACCCAACAACAGCTCGATGATTTAGGTATCATTATTAAAGATAAAGAAGAATTATAAACTTTGTTTATACAAAAACTAATAAACTACTAATAATATACTAATCGAAGGAGAATGAAAATGAACAAAAAAATCGATGAATTAGCAGTAGCAACCATCCGCTCATTATGTATTGATGAGATTAACAAAGCCAATTCTGGGCATCCAGGTATGGCCTTAGGCAGTGCGCCAATCCTCTATACATTATTCACCAGACATTTGGTAGCGGATCCCAAAGATCCTGAATGGTTCAATCGTGATCGCTTTGTCTTAAGTGCTGGTCATGCCTCCGCATTGCTTTATGCAATGCTTCACCTTTCTGGATATGAATTAAGCCTTGATGATTTAAAGAATTTTCGTCAACTAGATTCCTTGACACCCGGACATCCAGAATATCATTGGACAAAAGGTGTCGATGCCACAAGTGGTCCTTTAGGACAAGGTATCGCTCAAGCCGTTGGTATGGCGATGGTGGAAGAAAGTGTGAGAGCCAATTATCCACAAGGTGATAAACTCTGTAATCATTACACATATGTGTTATGTGGTGATGGCTGCTTACAAGAAGGCATCTCCCAAGAAGCTATCTCCTTAGCAGGACATCAAAAACTTAATAAACTCATCTTATTCTATGATGCCAATCAAGTTACACTTGATGGTGCGCTTGACTTATCATTCTCCGAGCAAGTGAAAGCCCGTTTCGTGGCTAGCGAATGGGATGTTATTGAAGTCGCCGATGGGAATGATATCGAAGCGATTGATGCGGCGATTAAATCCGCTAAAGGTTCCAAAGAAAAACCCACAATGATTTTGATTCATACCGTCATCGGTTATGGTTCTGCTAAACAAGGAACGAGCAAAGTCCATGGTTCTCCTTTAGGAGTGGATGATGGTAAACATGCTAAAGTCGATGTTTATGGTTTTGATCATCCTGATTTCTTTATTCCAGAAGAAGTTAAAGAACAATTCGCCAAAACATTTATCGCTCGTGGTCAAAAGGCTCATGAAGAATATAACAAAGACATTGAGGCCTACAAAGAAAAACATCCAGTTGATTTGAAACGTTTCTTGGCCTTAAAAGATTTGAGTGTAGAAGGATATTTACCAAAGGTAATGCCAGACTTTGTAGAGGGCAGTTCCACATCAACACGTGTGGCTTCCGGCAAAGCCCTAAATGCTTATATGCTTAATATTCCAAACCTCATTGGTGGTAGCGCAGATGTCGCCGGATCAGTGATGACCAAGTTAGATGGTGGTGTGGATTTCACTCCTGAACATCGTGAAGGCCATAATATCAACTGGGGAATCCGTGAATTCGCTATGGCGAGTGCGCAAAATGGTATGCTCCTCCATGGTGGATTACGCACCTATGTTGGATGCTTCTGTGTGTTTGCGGATTATATGAAAGCCGCAATTCGTATGGCGGCACTAAGCCACTTACCGGCTATCTATTTATTCTCCCATGACTCAATCGCCGTTGGAGAAGATGGTCCAACCCATCAACCAATCGAACAATTAGCTATGCTAAGAAGTATTCCAAATATGCGTGTTATCCGTCCATGTGACGAAAGAGAAACCTATGCCGCTTGGTCATTAGCGTTGCAGAGTATGAAGACTCCAACAGCCTTAATCCTCTCAAGACAAAACTTACCTTTAATGCCTGGTAGTTCCGCAGAAGGCGTCGCTAAAGGTGCTTATGTAGTTTCTAAAGAAGAGAAGAAAGCTCAATTAGAAATTATTGCCACTGGTAGTGAAGTCTCATTAGCGGTTCAAGCTCAAAAACTTCTTAAAGAAGAAGGTGTTGATGTGCGAGTTATCTCTATGCCAAGCTGGGAATTATTTGAAGAACAAGAGGCTTCTTATAAAGAATCAGTTCTCTCCTTACCTTGGGATAAGAGAGTGTCGGTTGAAATGTTAACAACCTTTGGTTGGGATAGATATGCTAAGCATCATATGGGTATGGATACCTTTGGCGCTAGTGCTCCCGCAAAGGATGCGATTAAGAAATTTGATTTCACAGCCGAGAGATTAGTAAGACTCTGCAAAGAAATTGTTAAATAACAAAAACTCCATTGAAATAGCGGTGATTCAATCATCGCTTTTTCTTTAATGAAAAACTTTGTTAGTTGCTTGTTTGATATATTTCATATATAGTAATTAGAGGTGATTTTATGGCGAGATACGTTTATTTAGATTCATACAAAAATACTGGCAAGTTAGGAATTTCCTATCATGTCTTTGATCAACTTGTAACTCAAGCCTTGATTAAAGTTAAAGGGATTTCTAAATCCGAAAAATTCGTGAAGAAGAATCAATTCTTCCGCTTGAATAGACCAGTTCAAACATACATTGTGAACGATATCGTTCATGTGTGGATTTATGTCGACCTCGCTAAAGGATCAAATATTCAAAATATCGTCACCAATATTCAAAAGGAAGTTTATGATTCCTTGGTGTTAATCACGGAACAAGTTCCAGTGAACATCCAAGTGAAAGTGGAATCTATTGTTTAATATGGCTTTGAATCGTAACCAACAACATTACATTATCATGACCGTCATTTATGACGAACTCAACGATTACCTTATTGGTGGTGGCCAAACTTTTAGAGACGCCACAGAACTCACCAGTGAACTTTGCGGTTGTCCTTTTGAAGATGTTGATAATCATATTAAAAATGTCATCGCGATGAGTTTACAGCATTATGGCGATATCAAAGAAGCTTATGGACCATATCTCAAGGATTGGAAGTGGGACAGGCTGCCATTATTAACTCAGGCAATTTTGATGATGGCGTATTCTCATTTCTACTACGTAGAAAAAGTAGACAAAAGAATCGTGATTAATGTCTCTGTTGACCTCGCTAAGAAATACATCGATGAGAAACAAGCGAAATTCATCAATGCGATACTTGATAAGGTACTCAAATGATCGGTGAAAGAAATATCTATTCCGTCAGTGATGTAAACCGCTATATCAAAGCGATCATTTCACAAGATGAGAATTTAAAATTTATCTCTGTACGTGGAGAATTATCCAATTTTAAGAGGGGGGCTAATGGTCACCTTTATTTTTCTTTGAAAGATAAAGACTCTCTCATCAATTGCGCAATGTTTAGCACCTATGCTTCTAAACTTATTTTCAATCCCAATGATGGAGATGAAGTGCTAGTGATGGCAAGTGTTGATGTCTATGCTGCTAGAGGAAGCTATCAACTTATTGTCTATGAGATGAATTCCATCGGACAGGGTCAGATGCTCCTTGAATTGGAGAAGCTTAAAAAAGCCCTTCAAAAAGAAGGTCTCTTTGATGAATCAAGAAAAAGAGATATAAATATCTATCCTCAAGCTGTTGGGGTTATAACCGCCAAAAATGGCGCAGCAATTAGAGATATCGTGACAAACATTAGGCGCAGATACCCAATATGCGACATATATGTGTTTCCAAGCGCTGTACAAGGTGATTCCGCACCCAAAGAATTATTGAGAGCCTTCCAGAAATCTCAAGAATATGATTTGGATACACTCATCATTGGTCGTGGCGGTGGCGCTAGTGAAGATCTCAGTGCCTTTAATGATGAGACATTGGTGAGAGCGATTGCTAAAAGCAAAATGCCAGTAATTGCCGCCGTTGGCCATGAAGTCGATACCACGCTCGTGGATTATGTTGCGGACAAACGTGCTAGTACTCCCACAGGGGCTGCGGAACTCGCTACCGTGGACATGAGAGAGATTCAACAGAAGTTTCAATATTGTATTGATACAATGAGAGACAGCCTTGTAGAGATTGTTCAAGACATGAAAGATGATGTCTCTTCACTAAGTGAAGAATTGAACGAAAGCATGAAGGACAAGATTGATTATCTCTCAAGAGAAATACAAAATAGAGCCAAACAATTAGAGGCTTTGAACCCAAAAAAAGTCTTGAATAGAGGATATTCCATTTCCCAAACCAGCGATGGCAAAGTGATTGGAAGTATCAAAGAAGTTCAAAAAGGGCAGACAATTATTACAACAGTGAAAGATGGTACTATAAATAGTACAGTGGATAAAGTGGAGGATTAAAGTATGAGTGAAAAGAAAATTAACTTCGCTAAAGAAATTGAAAGATTAGATGAGATTGTCAACGAAGTTTCATCTAAGGCTTTACCACTTGAAGAGAGCCTCAAATTATATGAGGAAGGCACTCAGATTATCAAAAAGCTAGAAGAAGCTTTGAAGGAAGCTGAAGAGAAAGTCGAAAAGATTGTAGAAATCGAACAAAAATAGTTTTTGATAGTAATTTATTAGTAGATTTTTAGTATAGGTATGTCTAAGAAAAAAGAGCTTAAAAGAGTCGATTTAGCAACAATCAAGGATCCCACATTCTTGAAAGATTTGTCATACAAGGAATTGAATCTTTTGAGTGCGGACATTAGAAACAATATTATTGACTCGACATCAATTAATGGTGGGCATATTGCCGCAAACCTCGGTGTTGTGGAATCCACAATAGCTTTATGCCGTTCCTTTGATTTTTCAAAAGATAGGATTATTTTTGATGTTGGACATCAATGCTATACATACAAAATATTAACTGGACGTTCTTTAGAACGTTTAAGAAAATCTGATGGAATATCTGGATTCCAAAAGATGAGCGAATCGCCATATGATCACTTTGAATGCGGACATAGTTCTACGTCCATCAGCGTTGCCAAAGGTATGGCGGTGGCTCGTGACCTTAATAAGAAAGATTACAACATCGTTGCTTTTATCGGTGATGGTTCCATTACAAACGGCTTAGCCATGGAAGGATTGAACAATTTATCAAATTATAATAACAAAGTTATTATTGTTTTAAATGATAATGATATGTCAATCACAAAACCCGTCGGTGGACTAGCGAGAATGTTTAGGCAACTCTCCAACTCCATGCTTTATAGACGCAGCAAACACAGATATCAAAAAGTCATGAAGACCACGAAGTTTGGCCGTTGGATATTAGGTTGGACTGGTGGAATCAAGAATTGGATTAAACGACATCTTATGTCGATAAACATTTTTGATAATCTTGGCTTAGCATATATCGGGCCTATCGATGGCCATGATATCAAGGTTATGGAAAAGGCTTTTGCTAAAGCAAAGAAGATGGACAAATCCGTTGTTGTTCATATTAAAACAATTAAAGGTAAAGGCTATAAATTTGCGGAAAACGATGATTCTGGCACCTGGCATGGTGTAGGACCATTTGATAAAGTGACCGGCATTCAG
>JAEEGL016846547.1_pt1 | contig 13596 bp, 9 predicted proteins | sample 9134231 | NCBI WGS metagenome assembly JAEEGL01 (sample SAMN16246548, study PRJNA631951) | gut metagenome | biome: gut microbiome; feature: rumen; material: fiber-attached | host: Bos | place: Iran: Karaj | collected 2018-10
AGGGTGTTTACCCATATGGATATCTTCCCTACCGTATTGTCAGCAATGGGCTATGAGATAGACGGTGACAGGCTTGGACTGGGAACGGATATGTTTTCACAGACCGAAACACTTGCTGAAGAAATGGGATATGACGAGCTCAACAGCAACCTGTCAAAGTATTCGACATATTATATAGACAGGTTTATGAAGACGAAGTGATACGCTGCCATGGCGGACCCGCAGCGCCTCAAACCTTGTGAATAGCGCGGCTGCGGTGTATTATGAAAAGAGAACTGAAATTTAGCGCAGCTTTTGGGCAGAAAACATAAGACATGAATCAAAAATACAAAACTCTGCAAACCTATGTGCTGTGGGGAATTGATATGGTGTGCATCCTGGCATCATACCTCTTTGCCACATGGCTCAGATACAATACAAAACGGGACTGGGGAGATAAGACTCTGCACTATATGGTGTGCGTGGTCTTTCTCCTTGTTTGTGCTATCTATTCTTTCCTGGCGGACTGGAACAGGGACTTCATAACAAGAGGCTATATGAAGGAATTCCTGTCGGTGGTCAGAGCTGTGGGCGTGACCGTTGTGGGATCTTTAGTGGTTGTATTCTTCCTGCAGTGGACTCCCATTCTTTCAAGATTTGTGGTGGGCAATTTTATATGGATGGATATTGTGCTCACCTATATCGTAAGGGTCGTCTTCAAAAAGATTCTAAGACGGCATATTTCCAGTGAAAAGAATATTACAAGAGTCGTGGTGATCTCCGAGAAGGAGCAGATGGAAAAGACAGTTCAGTACCTTACCGATAAGGCTGAAGGACTGGGGTACCGGATCGTGAGAGCTTATTGTGCAAATGTCGATTCTGATCCGGGGAACTCCAGGGAGCCCTGGTACATTGGAGATGTTCATGTCCACTACGGCATTCGGGATCTGACTTCCCGCCTCATTACGGATCCTTTCGATGAGGTCTTTATCAACACCCCCAACATTCCCCAGACTCAGATTCAGGATATAATCCTGGGCTTTGAAGAAATGGGCGTTACGACCCACTACAATATCGAGCTTCCCAGCATAACCAAGGCCGCCACTCAGGTTGAAGAGTTTATGGGGTACTCCGTTATCACCTACAATATGAACAGAGTCAGCTACAAGAGACTCTTTATCAAGAGAATCATTGATATAATCGGTGGAGCGGTAGGACTTGTCCTGACCGGAATAATCACCATATTCCTGGCTCCTGCCATCAAGCTTGATTCTCCGGGACCGGTGTTCTTCTCACAGACGAGAGTTGGAAAGAACGGAAGGCGTTTTAAGATCTATAAGTTCAGATCCATGTACATCGACGCTGAGGAGCGCAAGAAAGAGCTTGAGGCAGAGAATGAGATGAACGGTCTCATGTTCAAGATGGAGAACGACCCCCGCGTCACAAAGGTTGGCGCTTTCATAAGAAAGACCAGTCTCGATGAATTCCCTCAGTTCCTGAATGTTCTCAAGGGAGAAATGAGTTTGGTTGGAACGAGACCTCCCACGGAGGCAGAGTTTGAGCAGTATAATGAACACTACAGAAGAAGGCTTTCCATGACTCCGGGCCTTACGGGGCTGTGGCAGATCAGTGGCAGAAGCGACATTCAGGACTTCGATGAAGTGGTGAAGCTTGATCTGGAGTACATAGACAACTGGAGCCTTACCGAGGATTTCAAGATCCTGCTTCAGACTGTAGTTGTGGTGCTCTTTGGAAAAGGAGCCAGGTAACGGGACTTAAGGGGGAAAGAAATAATTCTTTTCCCTTTTGTTTAGTGACAGAGAAAGATTAAGATGAAAGCATCAATAAAGAAACTTCTTGGTAAATACATACTGACTTTGCTCCTTGGATGCCTTTTAGGGGTGGTTCTGATGTTCCTGGCATTCCTCCTGCCGGTTGAACCCATGAGAAAAAATATGGGGGAGATTGCAGACAGCCTGATAGAAGAGGGAACAGCGCCGCAGATGATGCAGGGAGTCAAGAGCACTCAGCTTGACAACTTCACCGACAGGATCATGATAATGGCAGCCTTGTACGACGGAGATGAAAGTGCCTTAAAAAAGGCGGTGGCGGTTTACAACGATGACATGGGATATCTGAAGCTCCTGATAGAAGGGGGTAAGCCCGAGGTTCAGGCGGACGATTATGCCCATTACTGGCACGGATATCTGGTGGTAATAAAGCCTCTTCTTCTTTTCATGAACTACTATGAAATAAGGCTGCTCAATGAGTTCTTTATAATGACATCCCTGGTGCTGATCGCAGTGGGATTTGTAAAAAAGAACATGGATGAAATGCTGCTTCCCTTTCTTCTGGCTATGTCGGTGTTGCATCCCATGGTGCTGTCCATGTCAATGCAGTACTCTACTGCATTCTATGTCATGACCTGGCTTATGCTGTACCTGATATTCTTATGGGACGGCAGAAAACTTGAGCCTGCTGTTTACGGCTTTTTCCTTGGAGGGATTGCGCTCTGTTACTTCGATCTTCTTACATATCCTCTTATCGTGTATGGGATTCCCTGCGTCTATGTGCTTCAGAAGTTCTACAGAACAGATGAGAAAGGCCCCGGACCGCACGCCTGGCTAAAGCGCCTGGTGCTGATGGGGGCTGCTTCCGGAACCGGATATGCCCTGATGTTCGTGCTTAAATGGCTGCTGGCTCTTATCGTGGTGGGACCTGAGACGGTCAGAGTCATGAGGGAGCATCTGATGATGAGGTTCTCTTCGGAAGTTGAATATGAGGATATCAGCAGGACCGGAGCTATATTGAGGAATCTGCATGTGTTGGGTAAGTCCCCCTACTTTGAGATGTTGTCAGTTTTAACTGTTATTGTCATATTTGTGCTCCTAAAGAGGTGGGGGAAGACGAGAGTAGACGGCTGGAAGATACTGGCCATGTCACTTATTATGATATCCCCTGCCATTTGGTGGTTCGTTTTTGCCAACCACTCATATATGCACTACTTTTTCACCTACAGGAGTCTGGCAGTGGAGGTGTTTGCCTTATTTACTATTGCCTTGGGCAATACAGTTTCTAATAAATCTACGGATGTAGTATAATAGCACGGTAAACGGTGTTTAACGGAGGCGGAATAATGCTGGCAAAGAATATAGATTTAAGTGGAAAGAGAATTCTGGTCACAGGGGCAGCCGGTTTTATAGGCGCAAACCTGGTCATACAGCTGGTGAAAAGATATCCCACCTGCCGCATTCTTGGCATCGACAACATGAATAACTACTACGATGTCTGGATCAAGGAGTACAGACTGGACCTCATAGCGCAGGCTGTCTGCGATGATGATCAGTTTGAGCTGGTGAGAGGAAGCATCGCCGACAGGGATCTTTTCGACAGAGTATTTGAGGAGTTTAAACCTGAGGTTGTTGTGAACCTTGCAGCCCAGGCGGGTGTTCGCTATTCAATAGAGAATCCTGACGCCTATATGGAAGCTAACATCATAGGCTTTTACAACATTCTTGAGGCCTGCAGACATTCTTACGACAATGGAGCAACCGGTGTTCAACACCTGGTCTATGCATCATCATCCAGTGTCTATGGAAGCAACAAGAAGATTCCCTACAGCGTTGAGGACAAGGTAGACAATCCTGTATCTCTTTACGCTGCAACCAAAAAGAGCAACGAGCTTCTGGCTCACGCTTATTCAAAACTCTACGGTATACCCGCGACCGGACTTCGCTTCTTTACGGTATACGGTCCTGCGGGCCGCCCTGACATGGCATATTTTGGTTTCACCAACAAACTCATAAAGGGTGAGACCATTAAGATATTCAACTACGGCAACTGCAAGCGCGATTTCACCTATGTGGACGACATTGTCGAAGGCGTGATAAACGTTATGCAGAAATCGCCGGATGAAAATGAGAACGGAGCAAAGTACAAGGTTTACAACATCGGAAACAACGATCCTGTGAACCTCCTTGACTTTGTCGACATACTTCAAAAAGAGCTGGTTTTAGAGGGAGTCCTTCCCGAGGACTACGACTTTGAAGCCCACAAGGAACTGGTGCCCATGCAGCCCGGCGATGTGGAAGTGACCTACGCCGATGTGACGGCGCTCCAGGAGGACTTCGGTTTCAAACCGGCAACGCCTCTTGCCGAAGGGCTTAGATCCTTCGCGAAGTGGTACAAGGAATACTATAGGAGATAACGACGGATGTTCAGTTACAGAACGCCCAACTTCATAAAAAAGATCGATGTAAGGACTCTCAGCATTATCTTTACGGCTGCCTATGTACTGAGCCTGATCCCGATGCTCATTCTGGCCTTTTACGACTGGCCCTCAGCTGACGATTACACGATGGCTCTTCAGCCGCATCTTTACTTTGCTGAGACGGGCAACGTCTTTGGAACGATCATCGAGTCACTGAAGAAGTCCTGGTGGGTTTACTCACAGTACGAGGGATATTTCTTTTCCATAATCCTCACCTGCATTGCACCGAATGTGTTTGGGGAAGGGTGCTACATTGTTACGCCTTTCATCATCCTCGGAATGCTGACCTTTGGCGTTTGCTATTTCTTCGATGCACTGTTCGTGAGAGTGTGGAAGCTTGATAAGCATCTGACCAACATCGCAGTCATGACCACACTGATCCTTATGGTGCAGTGCCTGGGCGAAGGGGGCATGAGGGTTGAGGCTTTCTACTGGTACAGCGGAGCCATCAACTATACCTTCACCTTTGGAATGGCCTTCTTCTGGTTGGGACTGGTAATGCGAAGCGTCTACGAAGAGGACGAAAAGAAGCGCAAGAGAAAGCTCATCTGGGCCGCCTTCTGGGGCTTCTGGATGGGAGGCGCCAACTACCTTACAGCGCTGGAGTTGGCAATCTGCAGCGTCCTCGTCCTGCTTGTTTTCTTTATGATCAAAAGAAATAAATTCACCCTTGAGGGAGCTGACAAGGGGCAGAAGAAGAGCTTTGGCCTGATCTGGATTCCCCTGGTAACAAACCTCATCGGTTTTGCATGTTCATGCTTTACACCGGGAAATCTGGTAAGGAGCGCTGAGACAGAGCACTACGGAGCTGTTAAGTCCATTCTTTTGTCGATCTACTCGACTCTGGATATGATGTTCAATGAAATGGCAAGGTGGGAGCTCCTGTTGGCACTTGCACTGCTGATTCCCGTGTTCTGGAAGATGGGTGCATCTCTGAAGCTTAAGCTCGGGCATCCGATCATGTTTACACTGTTTGCATTTCTTATGGCTTCATCAAACATGACTCCCGCATTTTTCGCGGTGGCCAACATTGAGGCTGGAAGGCTTAAGGTCCTTGCGTGGATGGAATTTGTTTTCCTTCTTGTCCTGGAGACTTTCTACATGACAGTGTGGACAAGGCAGCACATGGAGCTTGCGAAGTCGCAGGATGATGACAGCACTAAGTTTTCGGATAATTCTTCACTTGTTCTTGTACTGTGCATGGCCTTTATCCTGGCAGGATCTGCTCTTTGCGTCATTCCAAATGCCAGATATTACAGCGCCACATCAGCGCTTTCAGACCTTGCAGATGGCAGCGCCAAGACCTACAGGCAGGAGAATATAGACAGGCTGAAGATCCTTAACGACAGAAGCATTACCGATGCAGAAATCCCGGAGCATACTGCCCAGCCTGAGATGCTCTTTTACTGGGATATAACACCCGACAAGGGCGAGTGGATAAACTCGGCTCTTGCAGGCTACTATTACAAGGACAGCGTCGTACTGGTCAATGAATAAGAGTGTGGACATCTTCAACAGAATAATTGCCTTTTGTCTGTTTGTGGCTGCACTGGTGGTGCTGGCTGTAAGTTCCGTTACCACCATCTACTACGACATGCACTATGACGAGGACTGGCCCCAGTATGGAAAAGAAAACATCCCGCTGCTGGCAGTCTTGGTCCTTTTGACATTTGTCATATTCTTCCTGATTTACAGAAAAGGACTCTTTGAAAAACACGAGGCCTTCATGGTGGCAGGACTTATCTTCATCTTTGCGTACTGCATGATGCTGATCCTGGCCATTCACCCCCAGGCGGTAAATGATTCCAAGACCCTGGACAATATCATCAACAGCTTTATGGATGAGGATTATTCGTCTCTGACAGAGAAGGGCAAATATCTTTACACCTGGCCTTTCCAGCTGGGATATGTACTCTTTGGTCAGTTCATGTACTCGGTGTTTGGCGAAAGCAATTATTTCGCATGGGACATGGTGCAGCTTCTTTCCGTCCTGCTCACTCTTTACATGATCTACAAGATCACCTGGGAGATATTTGAGGACAAGGAGATCTGCGGGATTGTTTCACTCCTGTCCTGCGGAGCGCTGTTTTTCTACAACTATGTCACCTACATCTACGGAGACATCCTTAGCATGGCCCCACAGACTCTGGCCATCTACATGATGATCCTGTATTTGAAAAGAGATAAGAGCATATATGCGATCATCTCGGCAATCGGTATTTCTTTTGCCATAATGATCAAGACCAACTGCGAGATCGCACTGATAGCGCTCCTGATGGTGCTCATCGGGAGCGCATTTGTCGGAGCGGTGAAGACTAACAGAGGATCAATGCTGAAATCGCGCCTCATCAAACGCATCGTGCTGGCTGCTGTCTTCCTGGCTCTGACGTATGGCGTCAAGTATGCAGTTAATTCGTATTATTGCAACCTGACCGGGCTTGATGAGATTCCTGCCGGAAATCCTGCCTTTGCCCACATAGCAATGGGATTGCAGGAGAGTCCTCTGGAGGATGGCTGGTACAACGGCTACAACTATGAGGTGTTCGCCGAATGCGACTATGATACAGAAGCTACCAAGGCAGCAGCGCTTGAGAACATCAAAGAGACCTTATCTGACTTTGCGAAAAGACCTCTCCACGCAGGAAAGTTTTTTGCGAGAAAGTTCACCACCCAGTGGGCAGATTCCGTGTGCATCTCCACCCACAACCTCGACCTTGTGAGCCGCCATGTCGAGAACCAGCCGCCGCTGTGCGACTTTCTGGTGTTTGGCACGGGCTCGAAGATACTGATCTGGGTGATGAACGTGTTTATGCCGGTATGCTACATCGGAGTAGCCATCTGCCTGCTTGGGATTCTTGCGGGACATCGCCCAAAGCCTGAGGAGATGCTGCTTCTTATACTGATCTTTGGAGGAATAGTCTTCCACGAGTTTTGGGAAGGATCCTCCCGTTACACCATGAGATATTACATCTATTATCTGCCCTACGGGGCTTTTGGCATTAAATGCATTTTGGAGCGCTTGCGCAAATGGATACACTAAGGAACCTGCACAACGGAAAATTTGACCTGGAGAGCGTCTATGAAGAGTGGGATTTTAAGCCGCACCTGTGGTGCCTTTTGTCCGCTCTTATCGTCATGACTGTGTGCAGCATGTCTTCTTTTCTCTATGTGTTTAATATCTGGGATGATGCCAACAGCTATTTTACTGTGGGCAAGTGCATCTTCAGGGGCTTTGTGCCCTACAGGGATCTGTTTGACCAGAAGGGCATAATGCTTTATTTCATTTATGGCCTGGCATCCCTGATATCGCCAAAGACATTCATCGGAGTTTACATTTTTGAAGTGCTGGCGGCATTTCTTTCACTGCTGGCCATCTTCAGGATTTGTCAGCTGTTCCTTGAAACCAAGACTTTGTGCTACTTCCTCACGCCCTTGGCAGCTGCGGTGCTCTACACAGCCAGAGATTTATGGTGGGGCGGAAGCGCGGAGGAATTTCTTTTCCCATGGATCATGTGGGGACTGTATTTGTCGGTTAAATATTTCAGGACCGAGTATCCGGAGCCCATGAGCTATCTCAAGGTATTGATGGGAGGCGTGCTGGCCGGATTTGTCCTCAATATCAAGTTCAATTCGCTGGGATTTTTCTTTGCCTGGATGGCGGCGGTATTCTTTGCTGACATTATCGGTTCGGGAGCTGTTAAAAAAGCTTTTGTAAGCTGCCTGGTGTTCCTCTCGGGCATGGGACTTGCAACTCTCCCATGGATCATTTACTTTGGCGTGAACAGGGCAATAAAGGACTGGCTCTATGTCTATATTTACAAGAATGTATTCGAGTATTCGCAAAAGCTCACACTTGCCGAGAGAGCAGCAAAGTTCTACTACATAATCAAGGACCACTTTTTGGGTAATACCCTTGTGTTTGTGATAATCTTTATCGGAATGGTTTATTTCATTGCTGCAACGGTGCTGACGGCTGTGCGCAGGGACAGGCATTTAAAAAAAGAGGAGTTCCTTATTGACCTCAAAGTACCTGAGCTGTTAAACTTAGGAGCACTTTTGTTTTTCCTTGTACTGGTGATCTTCATCGGAGGAGTGAGCCTTCCCTACTATCCCTTCCCAATGAACGGATTTGTGGTGTTTGGTTTTATCCCGATTTGTTATATAATAGAGAAGTTCTTAAACGAAGTACTGTCATACCTTCTGGTGGCGGCATCGGCTATTTTGGCTGTGGCCGGGTGCTTTCTTTTGTCGGTGAATGTAAAGACCATGTCCCTTAAGGAAGGAGATCTCTTCCTCTTTAAGTTCAGGGATTACATTACAGCTTCCGGCGTAGAGGATCCGGGGATCATCCTGGAGTACACCTTCGATGTGGGACTGTATACGGTCCTGGATGTGGAGCCTATCTGCTACTATTTCCAGACACAGACCCTCAACATGGATGAGGTTCTGGACTATCAGAAGCAGTATGTTCACAACGGCGAGGCGGACTTCGTGGTCAGTGTAAACTACGAGGCAGAAGGCCTTGGAGATCGTTACGACCTCGTGATGACGGACAGGCTTCAGTTCTACAATTTTGACCAGACTTACTATCTGTACGAGAGAAACGAGAATCCGGTGACGGAATAAATTATAAGGAGACAATATCATGCCAATCAGAGTAAACAGCTTCATGGGAAAGTTTGGATGGTTTGCAAGAAAGCATTTTCCCATGCTGGCCAGTAACGCTTATCTTAAACTGCAGTTTGTCACAAGGAGCAAATCCCAGAAGGCTTACTGCGATTACTTCCTGAATGCGAAGGAAGTTCCTATGCCCAATGTGGTAAACATCGAGACCATCAACAGATGTAACTCCACCTGCGCTTTCTGTACTGCCAACGTGCATGCGGAGAAGAGACCTCTTGCCACGATAGATGACGATCTCTACAGGAGCATCATCGATCAGCTGGCGGACTGGGGCTACAAGGGACATCTCACCCTCTATGGAAACAACGAGCCCCTTCTTGATACCAAGATCGTTGAGAGACATAAATACGCAAGGGAGAAGCTTCCTGACAGTTTCATCTTCATGTCTACCAACGGACTTATCCTTACGGTCGACAAGGTAAAAGAGGTAGCTCCCTATATCAATCAGCTGATCATCAACAACTATTCGATGGAGATGAAGCTGCACAAGAATATTCAGGAGATCTACGATTATGTTAAGGCTCATCCTGCTGAGTTCAAGGATCTTGATATCCAGATCCAGATGAGATACCTTCAGGAGGTTCTTACCAACAGAGCGGGCTCTGCGCCCAACAAGCAGGAGACTGAAAAGGTCATCAAAGAGACCTGCCTTCTTCCTTTCACAGATATGTGGATCATGCCAAACGGCAAGATGGGACTTTGCTGCTGCGACAACTTTGAGGTGACGGATTTCGGCGACCTCAACACCACACCTCTTAAGGAGGCATGGGGCTCAGAGAAGTTCCAGCAGGTAAGGCGCCAGATAGCAGAGGGAAGGCAGAACTATCCGTTCTGTAAGCACTGCGACTTCATAGATGCAGGATTCAGAATGCAGATCGTAAACGCCATTCTCCGCGGTGACCAGGATGCAGCCAATAAGCTGGGCGGCCACGAGAGAATGAAGATAGGCAACAAGAACAACGAAGAAGACGGAATTAAGTAATTGGTTAAGAGGTTTTTGCAGTGGATAAGATTGCAGTATTGATCCCTTGTTATAACGAGGAAAAGACAATTGAAAAAGTAGTGAAGGACGCCAAGAAGTCTCTTCCTGAAGCTGTAGTCTATGTCTACAACAACAACTCACAGGACAGAACAGCTGAGATAGCAGAAAAGGCCGGAGCCATTGTCCGCAACGAGTACATGCAGGGCAAGGGCAATGTCATACGCCGCATGTTCAGGGAGATAGACGCCCTGGTCTATGTCATGGTGGACGGAGACGATACATATCCCATGGATTCTGCTCCCGAGATGGTGGACCTTGTACTTAACAGAAACGCTGACATGGTAGTGGGAGACAGATTATCCTCCACGTACTATCAGGAGAACAAGAGACCTTTCCACAACTTCGGGAATAACCTTGTTCGCGCAAGCATCAATAAGCTCTTTAAGTGCAATATCAGGGATATCATGACGGGCTTCAGGGCCTTCAGCTATGAGTTTGTAAAGACTTTCCCGGTTCTCTCAAAGGGATTTGAGATTGAAACTGAGATGACGATCCACGCGGTTTACAATAACATGCAGATCGATAACGTGGTGATAGATTACAGGGACAGGCCGGAAGGCTCTGTTTCCAAGCTCAACACTTATGCCGACGGCTTCAGGGTCCTCAGGACCATTGCAAGGCTGTATCGCAGCTACAAACCATTTGGATTTTTTACAATTCTTGCCGGCGTTTTGGCTCTTCTGTCAATCGGCTTCTTTATACCGATCCTTACGGAGTACTGGGCGACTCACATGGTTCCCAGGATCCCGACCCTCATCGTCTGCTGCTTTGTCATGATGGCGGCGGTCATCAGTATGTTTGCGGGTATTATTCTGTCCACGCTGGCATTAAATGACAGGCGCCAGTTTGAGATGCAGCTCAATATGCTCCACAGGCATAAAGAAAATGATTCGACGAAATAATTGGTGTTTATTATCGGAATATAGTCAAATTCTTAAGACTTTCTTAAGATTAGCGGCAGAAATAATTAATTTTTGCCTAAAAACCTTACATTTATACATTTAAGTGCTAGAATACATTTTGATAAAAAGGAGAAGCAGTTATGAAAAGAAATATCAAAATGTTAATAGCACTTTTTTCGTGCCTTAGTATTGTTGTGACGGGATGTTCTATGGCGGGCGACGCCACACCTTCTGCAACGGAGTACTTGAGCGATAAGGAAGAGACTGAAAAAGAGGATGGGCAAGACAACGCAGCCAGCCTTGAGAAGTCCATCGTGGTAATAAATGACCTTTTCGAGCCCGTTATTGAAGAGCTGGAACGAGAGGATGAGATAATGGAGCAGAAGGTCGCTGAAGAGGAAAAGGACACTGAAGAAACCAAAGGGGAGTCTGCTAAAGAGGTTGTGGAAGAGGCTTCAACAGAGGAAGAGCAGGAAAAGGAGCCCATCAACATAGTATTCTTCGGCGACAGCCAGATCGCCAACGGAAGATTTGACGGCTCGGACATTCCCAATCTTCTGACAACAAGAGTTCCCAACTGTAACGTATACAATCTCGGTATAGGCGGAACAACAGCCAGTGTTGAGAAGAATACCAATGAGCTTAATCCTGAGGTGCTTCATTCGACTTCTTTCCTTGGAATGGTATATTGCCTCGCCGGAAAGTCTGACAGGAATGAGACTCTTGGCGAGAACAACAGAACAGTTCTCGATATAATGAATCGGGTAGATCCCAGCGATGTTGATTATTATGTCATCGAATACGGTGCCAATGACTTTTTCAACGAGGTACCTTTAGATACCCAGGAGTATGACAATGCAGCTAAGGCTCACTCATACTATAACGCCATGATGATGGGGATCGAGGAGCTTGAGAAGATAAGCCCCAAGGCAGAGTTCATTATCATCAGCCCCTTCTATGGAATATATCTTGACGGAGATGGCAATTACATTGGTGACTCCTACATAGTAAGTAACGGTATCGGAACCCTTGCGGATTATGCCAGCAAGGCCAAGAACGTTGCCGAAGACAGTGAGGTGGCGTACATGGACACCATGTTCAGGACGCATTGTGACCTCTATCTTGACACGGCAAATGAATATCTGTCAGACAATATTCATCTCAGTCTTAAGGGACGACAGATATTCACGAGGATTCTTGCGCACTATATCAACTTCGCGGAGAAGAATGAGCCTTACGCTTATCTTGAGACCGACTTCATCAAGATAGAAGAATATGATACCGAAGAGACTTACAGGTGCAGGGAAGACATCATGCGCGAGTACTACCCTGAATCCTGGGAAAAGTATATAAAGGGTGAATTCCCTCTTGCACAGCCTTCTGAGGAAGCTCTGGAACAGTACGGACAGGGTAATGATTAACTGGCTGCATAAGCCAAATTAAATACCGGCGGAGGTTGAAGAAAAGCGCTTCGTGGGGTATACTACTTATGTTTATATAAACGACTAAGGAAGGTTTAACCGTATGAAAAAAGCGCTTATTATAGGGGCCGGCCCCGCCGGACTCACAGCTGCCTATGAACTTTTGACAAAGTCAAAGGATTATCAGGTGGTTGTATTTGAGGAAACGGAGAAATTTGGCGGCATCTCCAGGACTGTTGACTACAAGGGCAACAGAATGGACATGGGCGGACACCGTTTCTTTTCCAAGGTTCCCGAAGTTAACGAGTGGTGGGAGAAGATGCTCCCCCAGCAGGGATCACCTACTTATGACGACATAGTCCTCAAAAGGCCTATGAAGATGAAGGAGGGAGGTCCTGACCCGGAGAAGACCGACAGGGTCATGCTCCGCAGAAACAGGGTATCCAGAATCTTTTTCGACAGGAAGTTCTATGACTATCCCATTTCACTCAAGGTTGAGACCTTTAAGAACATGGGACTTGCCAAGACAATAGCCTGTGGATTTTCATATCTTCATGCAATGATCTTTAAGAGGAAGGAAAACTCTCTTGAAGATTTCTATGTCAACCGCTTCGGCAAGAAGCTCTATTCCATGTTTTTTGAATATTACACAGAAAATCTCTGGGGAAGACACCCTTCTGAGATCGACCCTTCCTGGGGCGCTCAGAGGGTTAAGGGTGTTTCCATTCTTGCTGTGCTTAAGAACGCTTTCAGGAAAAAATCCGGAAAGACAGGCGGCAAGGTTGAGACCTCCCTCATCGAGGAGTTCAGCTATCCAAAGCTCGGTCCAGGACAGCTCTGGGATGTAACAGCTGAGGAAGTTAAGAACCTGGGCGGAACCATTATCATGAACGCCAAGGTTGTCAAGATCCGCAAGGACGGCAATAACATCAAGGGCGTGACCTACCTGATGAACGGACAGGAGATTGAGATAGACGGAGATGTAGTCATCAGCTCCATGCCCGTTAAGGATCTCGTTGCAGGAATGAACGACGTTCCTGCAGACCCTGCAAGGATCGCTGCAGGACTTCCTTATCGTGATTACATGACTTTGGGTGTACTTGTTCCCAAGCTCAACCTGGAGAACAAGACCAACATCAAGACCATCGGCAACATCGTTCCTGACAACTGGGTATACGTTCAGGACAGAACTGTGAAGATGGGCCGTTTCCAGATCTACAACAACTGGTCACCTTATCTTGTTAAGGACCTTGAGCATACCGTATGGGTTGGACTTGAGTACTTCTGCTTTGAGGGTGA
>JAEEGL010294738.1_pt1 | contig 13595 bp, 1 predicted proteins | sample 9134231 | NCBI WGS metagenome assembly JAEEGL01 (sample SAMN16246548, study PRJNA631951) | gut metagenome | biome: gut microbiome; feature: rumen; material: fiber-attached | host: Bos | place: Iran: Karaj | collected 2018-10
GTCTTCACCTGCTCCGCAATATCCGGAGGCAAGTGGACATGGGGGCATAGGTTCTCCTCCTCCTTCTATAGGTAAGATGTTTGCAAACTCTAACCATTCTTCTGCATTTCTGTATGATTCGATCGATTCAGCGGGGACATAAAGGGTAATGCGAGATTTATCCGCATCAAATGACCTGGAACTTCCCGATGCTAAAGCAGGAGGAGTCGTGGCGTAACAAATAATTGTCTGGAGAGCGTTGCAATATCGGAACGCATCTTTCTCTATACTGCTAAGGCTTGCACCCAACTGAAGCGTGGTTAAATTTTCGCAACTTTTAAATGCAGTTCTACCTATCGTATATACGCCGTTTCCAATGATGGCCGACTGCAATGATCTTAAATTATGGAAAACAGACTCCCCGATATTGGCATTTGGAATGGATACGTATGTCAAATCATTATTATTGTAAAAGGCACGATAACCTATCTCTGTAACACTACTGGGAATAAACAGCGAATCCTTCAAATTCATGCTTTCGAAAGCATAACTTGTAATAGTAGTTATATAGCCATCAAAGGAAATAGCATGGATACTTCCTCTGTAAGGGCGCCATGGAATGGTGGATGAAGAGTAATTATCCATTGCGCCGCTACCGCGGAAAGTCAGCAGGCCATCGCAATTCAGTTCCCAAATTAAATTTGCGCCACAGGAATCGCTTACGGTAGAATCAGCCTCCACGAAATAACCATAAACCACTGTATCACCGCGTACATAATAATTGCGGGTTACGGAATCTGTTTGACATAGGTACGCATTACTCTCATCGCTCCATCCCTTAAAGGCGTACCCCTCAAGAGGTGTTGCCGTTATGTGGAGGTAGGTGCCGTACTCATATTGACCATGGATATAAGTCACTTTTCCCTTTGTGGTATCGGCGGAATATACGGATACCATATAGCTATTCGGTGCGAAGATAGCAGTAAAAGCGGAATCCTGCGTAACTGTTACATTACGGGGATTATCGGTCACGCTATCAGACCATTGTACGAAATGGTAGCCGCTATAGGGATTTGCCGATAGCGTCATGTTGGTTCCGTCACATAGTGCCTGTACATTCTGTTTCTCTACGTATCCGGAGCCTTCATAATTGAGGGTTACAGCATGCTCGACAGCTCCTACGGACTCATAAATGCGCGATTCCGGCATCCCTAACGCCTGGGCATATATATCTTTCATTCCGCATGGGATATAAAACGAAATGGGGTCATACCAATAGAAGGCACCATTCATATGAGGGCAATGATCGAAGGTGACAGACTGAAGATGCTGACAGCCATGGAAAGCTCCCGGGTAAATGGTATCACATTGGCTGGGGATGGTATATTGTTCTACGTATCTCCCAAGAGGGTATTGTATCAACGAAATGGTATCTCTGCGGAAGAGAACTCCGTCCGGACTAACAAAATGGGGATTGTTGATTGCTTGCAACTCTTGTATGGAATAGCAATTCAAAAAACACATTTCGCCTATAGACGACACCGTCGATGGCAGTATGACTCGCCATAAATTGTTGCAATTCTCAAACGCGAACTCATCAATACGCTCCAATCCCTCCTGCAAAACAAGGGTTTGCAGGTTGTTACTTAGGAATGCTCCGCTGCCGATGGATTTCACGCTCTGCGGCACGGTAATGGTATCCACCGCTTGCATGCTCTCAAAAGCACGGCTGCCGATATGCGTAATGCCCTCCGAGAGGTATATATGCCTTATCTCATAAATGCGGTAATGCTGCCAGGGAAGTTCAGTTGAATCCTGGAAATCACGCATCGCGCCATTTCCGCTGATACTCAGCGTTCCGTCACTGCTGAACTCCCATCGTAAAGCGGTACTGTCTTTACCTGCTCCGCAATATCCGGAGTCAACCACATAAGACTCTGCATGAAGTATAGTGCCTATACTTACTAATGCAATCAACAAAGATAAAATTTTAGTTTTCATATTATTAGATGATTATATTTATTTCACAAGGGCGCCTTGCGCGTTATAAATCTTGCCGTTACGTTCGATGAACAATAATTCGTTGCGGAGGAACTTATACGGCCCATCCTGCTGCGTCGTGGAGGGGAGGAGGATTATCGGTTTCTCGGGCGTACCATAATGGGCGTCGGGAACGTAAGGTAATGGTGACGCTTCGCTTAATGGTGACGCAGCTTTGCTGCTTAATGATGGAATGATGGCACGAAGGACAGTACCGTCTTCCAGTTCAAAGCGGAGAGTGCCGGACTTGTCGGATTGGATGGTAAGGAAATATAAAGCCTCACCCCGACCCTCTCCCGAAGAGAGGGAGATAGGTTTAGCAACGCCGACGAGGACATCACCAATATAGACATTTACCATTTGGTCATTTATTGGGTCATTTGTCAATTTGGCAATCATCGTCATGTTGGTTTCGGAGGAAGCGGGAAGAGCCATCTTTGCAGGTGCGGCTGCGCCTGCCGATTGATTGAAGAACCTCACGGTCACATCACCTTCTCCCATGCGGCGGATGAAATATCCTTCGCCGGGCGTGAGAGCAGACAGATCACCTACCCATTTGCGGTCGGCCGAGAAGGTGGCAAAACGCGTATGGGACTTGATGAGATCGCCCGGAGTAGCATGGTCGTAGTAGTCAGCAAGCGCCTCACGCAGGGCCACCGTCTTATCGAAGAGGCAAGGCAGCGGGTTCCATTGACCATTGCCATGCAGGGTGACGTGCAGAGAGTCGGCTGGCAGCATCTCGCCGCTGATACGCATCGTGTTGTCATTCCGGCTATAGACCATATAGGTATAGACATGTCTGAGGGTCGAGAAATCGCCCATGAACGCGTCTCGTGTCTCCGAATACGTGACGAACTGCTGGGTAGCGGGGTTCTTGATGATGTCTCCTTCCGCCCAAGGCCGTGAGGCAGTGAGGATGCTATTGATCTGCGCGGCGTAGGGTTGCAGGTTCAGATAAGTGGATACCCAGTTCCATCCGGCATTCAAGGGTATGGTCTGCATCTCTCCTCCGCCGGCCGTCAGCAGAATGGGTTCGTTAGCGCCGCAGCCATAGACGGCACCTGAGCCAAAGAGCACGTCGGTGGACGGCGTGAGCACGAAGATCTTTCCCGTCGAAGCCTGCCACAGCTGGAATCGAATCGGTCTGCGCTCCATGGCACTGTTGCCGAAGATAGTGAGATAGAGGTCTCCTGCGGCATTAGGATGCGCCATGCCGACACACTCATTATTATGCAGCGCATAGACGAGATCGTCCTCATCGGTAGCGATGATGGTCTTGTCGCTGTGAGAGAGCAGCACTCTGCCGCAGAGGGACATATTAAACGGATACTTACTCATATCGACGTCCGTATAAGGCGGTTCGGTCTCTTTGGTCACTTGGATGAGCAGCGGTTCGGACAGTCCCTCATCGTCGGTGAGATAGAGCATCTGGGTATGCAGACCGATCTTGAGTTTCTCTGCGCGTATGGTGAAGGTGACGGTCTTCTCCTCTTCTGCTCCGAGCACACCATATGCGGTCGAGACAGTCAGCCATTCCGGCAGGTTCTCGATCGTGTACTGACGGGTTCTGCCTGTCTGGTTGGCAATACGAACGGTGAAGCGGTGTTCGGTCTCCTGATCGCCGAGAATCTCCTCGTGTGTCCGTTCGTTCCACCGCACGCTGTTGAGGTCGGCATAGACGCTCCACATGACGGGTGAAGGCAAGCGGTTACCGTTCATATCCTCCACATCGCGCACCGTGAGGTACATCGTGCGTTTGTTGATCTCCTTGGGTTGCGCTTTGATGTTGATGAGCAGGTCGGAGAGCTGGTAGTTCCAGGAGAAAGGCAGGTTCGTGAGCAGTCCTCTGTCGCTCACGGGCGCGGAGTTATTCTTATCCGCTTGCATGCTGAGATCGTCTATCAGCAGCACCTGCTCTTTGTTGACTACGTTGCCGTTGAGGTCTTTGAAGATGCGCTGGTTATTGGGAGAGAAGACCAGTTCCATGATGTTCGCCGCATTGCGTTGGAGATGGGAGAAAGTAAGGAGGTTAATCAGTCCCATCTCTTCGCCGGAAGGTGTCTGTAGTCCGAACTCCTGCACCAGTTCCGTCGGCAGAGCTTGCTCAAAGAGGCATAAGTCATCGAGGTTACCTCTGAGTCCTTTCGCCGCCCATACCTGTGTTCCGCTGAGCGCACCGGTCTGCAGAGCCGGGAAGAGCAAGACACTCTCTCCGTCGATGAGTACAGCACCGCTGTTAAAGGTCTTGGAGACGACGAGCGCGAGGTAGTGCCAACGGCTGTCGGTCAGAGAAGCATGTGCGGAGACATCCACCGAGCCGGCATGATAGCGTATCTCACCGTTATGTAGGGTGATCTCCATGGTCGTCGAATCGCCCATAGCGGTACCAAAGAGCGAGATGGTCTCGCTTGGGTCGTTCTCGCTGCGGAACCATAAGAGCAAGCTGTAATCCTCCGCCTCACTGCGGCTGAAGAGGGTCGGTTGCAAACGCACGGCAGCGCCGTTGGTACTAAGAGAGATACCCTGCGGTGTCGTCCAACTCAATCCGTTGGCATAGAGCGTCGCGCCGGAAGCCAGGTCTTTCATCTCCGTACCTTTGCCCTCCGTCAGCGGATAGTAATCCAGCAGCCCGTATTCGTAGCCGGTGAGGTGCCGCAGATGGGTATTAGCGATCTCCGCCGGTGTGAGGGGCTTGGTCCAAACACGCACCTCCATCATATTGCCATGGAAAGGCAGAGAGCCGTCGAGGGCAGCACCGAGAACGAAAGGCGAGGCATCATTCTGCAAGAACCAAGAGGTCGATGAACGGTCCGTGATATCCATCGTGCCGGCATAGAAACGGATGGTCTGCCGGTCGAAATCATAGACCATGATCACCCTCGTGAAGTCCGTCGTAGAGAGCGCTTCCATCGGTTTAGAAAGCACGGTCTCGCGCAGTACACCGTCATCGACGATGGTTAGTTTGAGCCGGTTATCCGCCGTCAGACTGAACGTGAAGTTATACAGTTCGTCGCCGTGGGAGAGGAGTGCCATCTCCTTACCGTTCGCTACGGGTCGGATGAGCAAATCCAGAGACAGGTCGGTGATTGCCAACTCGCGTGGCGCTCTCGTCTGTGCATCGTGCCCGGAGACACCATCGAAATAGAGCGAAGTGGTCTGCGTGATTCCCGTCGCGTTGGTCACGCCCAAGATCTGGAAGTTGTTATCTTCATCCAGCCAGTTGCCTGCTATCGGTTCGGAGAAGCGCAAGGAGATATCATCCTCAATGGTCAGAATGCCGTTGGCGGGCTGCGCCTTGCCAAACAACATCGGCGGACGGGTATCTTTCGTTCCGCGGATGACAGGAGACGCTTTGGTCACGAATCCCGAACCGTAGCGGCAGAACGACACGGCACGCAGATCGTAGTTCAGCTCCTTCGGATCGCGTTCGCCGTAGAAACGGAACGGCATGATCCGTCCGTTCTCGATCATCGCTTTGTTACCCGAAGCCTGCGCATACAGGCTGTCGTCCGCAAAGAATGAACACTGGTTCACCCATGCCTCGTCGTTCTCCGTAGAGAGTTTGTATTGGAACTCAATATGGTCGAAGTTCTTATGATGGATATCAAAGCCGTCGATAGTCACCGGCAGGTAGTAACCGATGGAGTCTTTGGGCGAGAGTGTGTTCATCACCCATTGGTCACGCGGCGAAGCCACCAGCACCGGACTCGACTCCGGCAGGAAATGTACGGACAGATCCATCGTCGCAAAGGTCTTCGGACAATCGGTAGGACCGAAAATCAGTTGCAGGTTCTCGTAATCATCCGCTTCACCTTTCTCTACTTCCAGCACTTGGCTGATCGTCTGTCCGGGTTGGATGAAATAGCCGATGGGTCGAGCCAACGGAGCGCCGTTGATATAGATCTTGGCACCATCGGGATTAGAGGCACCTACCAGCGCGAGGCTGAACTCCATTCCGCTGGCACCCTGCCCTGTCTCTACTTGTCCGGCGTTCTTGAGTTCGATACGGAACTTAGCCCGTTGATTGGACGGCACGCCGGTCAGTTCATACGTCTGTGCAGACATTTCGGGTTTGGCAATATGCTCCGTAGCGTTATTGAGGAGCGTACCCAGGTTGTAAATCAACGTACGTTCCTCGTCCTCGTACGGGCAGAAGGAACTGCCGGATTGCGTGAAGAAGACATAACTGCCGTAGAGCATGTCGCTGCTGGCACCCGTGTTGGCACGAATATCTGCGCTATACTCTTTCCAAACGCTATCCAGACGCGCACGATAAACGCTTACAGTGATGTCTCCTTGGTCGTCAGAGACGATGGTAAAACCGGCGGTCTTCTTCTGGGTATTGTCCAGACTGCGGTTGTCATCACAATCGTAACCGAAGACCGGCACAAAACTGAACTCAAACTCCGACGTGTTGGTTTTGGTACCTAATTTACTATCCTCTTTCTTACCGAGATTAATACCGTTCTCGTAATTGAAATAATCTTTCACAGCGTTCGCAACGGACTCTCCCAAGGTGCTTTTGCCGAGGCTTCTAATGAAACCGGTGCTCGTGTAGGAAAGGCTGGTCAAGATATCTGACGCGATAGACGAGAGTCCTACTTGCACTTCCGACCAATACAGATCTGCTCCTTGCGGCATCTCGTTGTAGTTCGCCATCGCCGAATAGGAATCGGAATGCGTTAGGCTATTGCCATAATTAACTGAGAAAGTACCCACGCTTTGCCCGGAGGTACGCGCCATCACTTTTTCCTTCTCGTTGGTATAGATGAGCGTGATCCATTTCCAGATGATGTTATCCAGCGCCTTAACCTCGTCCGTATAAGCCTGCCCGTTATTCGGCACAATCATCTTATACTCATCATCGTTAAGCGTATCACGCATGCTCGCCGGAGCCTGACGCAGATTCCAATAAACGGGTTCTCCGGTTGCGTCGGCTACCTCCTGCGCCTCCTCACGGGAACCGAAATTCATCAGCAGGTTCTGGCGCTGCAGGACATACATCGGGATCAGGGTTTGCAGGATGTATCCCTGCGAATAAGCGAACGTGTTACCGATCCTGCTACCCGCCACCACTTTCTCGCCCGTAACAAGGTAATAGGCATTCCCCAAGGTGTCAAAGCCCTGCCGCAGCACTTTCATCGCACCCGATTGGATAGCCGGCTGACGCGCCTGATAGAGACTGTCGGAAATGAGTGCAATGGTCTTCGCCTTGCCTGCCAACTGGCTGGTAGTCACGCCGATGAAGACATCTGCATTAGCCCCCACACCCATCGCACTCTTGGCAGAAGAGGTACTGATACGATCCGTCGTTGTGAAGGTATAATCGTATTTGTAACCCCATTTCCACTCGTTTACAATAGGGATGTCGAACGATAACTCACGTTTGGTCGAATAGGTAGCACCGATATACGTTCCTGCTCCATTAGGGATGGTCACAATACCGATATCTTGCGTCACACCGGCTGTCCACGAAGGAGTCAGCACGACACCTGCTTTCCACTGATAATTCTCCGTATAAGCAAACCTGTAAGTAGCTCCGGACTCAACATATGCGCTACTGCCGCTACCTCCCGGATCACGGACGATATCCAAGAGCGCCAGATCCGCTTCGGTGGACTGGAGTGTCTCAGGTTGGACGAGCGAACCCTCCACGAACGCGCGGAAAGCGGTTGCCTCCACGGTGTTCCCTTCGTATTGCAATGCCACGCTCACGGTTTTTAAAGCATTCGTCGCCGTGCTTTGTATGTCTATATCGTCCACGGTCAACCAGACCGCTTTGTTGCGACCGTTCGAATCCAACTCATAGGTGAGGCGTTCATCTTTCTTGCTCATGCCGTTCTGCACCGTCACGGAACCGCTACGCAGCGGTACACGGTCAATCGCTCCGGACGGCTCGTTATTATAGAGGTATTCCTCAAACGCCTGCGCCATGAACTGGTAGCGGCGGTTGTACATAAACACCGGATAGCCCAATAGATACGTGACCGTGCCGTCTGCCTCTTTCGTATAAAGCGGCACGCGATCGTCATCCGATGGGGTGACGTCGCAGACCTGGATCTGCGTCTCACCCAGACCATCCGCCTCCATGCCGTAGTTCAGTTGCGTCAGCGATACTTGCACCGGGGCATGATAGATGCGGTCATAAACGGCATTATAAGACACCTTTACGCCCTCTAACGAGTCTTCTGTCACCGTCAGCGGAGCGTTAGTCAGATCGAAAGTCTCGCTGCCGGTTCCCGTCGGGAAGAGCGTTGCGTAACCCTTTGCGGTTGCTTGCACCACTTTGTATTTGACCGGGAACAGATCCACGGCGTACTCACCTGTCTGCACATCCGGACGGATGATGATGCGTTTCTGCTCGAAGAGCGTTTGGGTCTCTACCTCCTGTCCGCTGATAGACGGATAGGAAACATGTTGCTGCATCGTGTCGCGCGTCAGGTCGTCGGGATCATGCACGATATGCGCCGTATTGTCGCCCTCGAGCATCAGCACGAGTTGCAGATCATCGCCGAGGTTGTTCTTACCCAAACCGAAACCGTGCTGCAGAGCTTTCTGGTCGTTACCACCGGCTACCCGTCCCACGAGTCGCACTTTGGTACTGTCATAGAACCGTACACCGTCCAGCGGTTTGACTAACGAGAACGAATCCGAACCGCTCTCGGGACGTAAGATACCATCGCCTTCAAAGGTATGTCCGGCTTTGGTCACTTGCAGCGTCAACACCTGACTCTTGGGTACAGATAGTTCGAACGACCCGTCAATACCCGATAAGAGCGGAGCACCGTTCCTGCGCACCGTATCGCCGTTGAGCACAAACGCCACGCCGGCTACAGGGATAGTGGAGTTCTGATAAAGAACCCGGCCGGTGATCCGCACCGCTGAGGTGTTAACGAAATCAATGCCGCTCACTACGGCACGATCAGCCGCCAAGCTCACAGAGGCTATCCCAGATGAGGTGTTATTATAACTGAACACGCCGTATTGCGAAGTGGGTGTAATCGTATAGATGGTGCCTTGGGTCAGGTCGTACGTCAGGCTGTCAAACAGGTACGTACCGGTAGCGTCGGTAGTCATCGTGCGCAGGGTCTCACCGTCCGCAGAGAGGCTGACTTGTACTCCTGCCATGCCGCTATTCTGAGGCATGAGAATCGTACCGTTGATCTGACCGTACGGCGTACGCCAGCCTTCCGTAGAAGCACTGTTAGAGGTGTTCTTGCCGTTACACGAATAGAGTGCCGTCACCGTATATTCGTAATGCACATTGGGCTTCGCCGTTTCGTCAAACCAGTTCGTATCTACCGTGCGCAAGATAGTGTCCGGCACTTGGTCGCTACCCTTGACGATACGCGTCAACACGTACTCATCCACCGCCGAGGAAGAGGCCGTCCAGGCTAACTGCACACCGTTCTTGCGGTTCCCCTCTGCGGCACCTTGCGAAGCCGTGAACGACGTGATCGTAGCTGACTCATCGAAATAGAGGTTCGGTCCGCTAATGGCAACCGGCTGAAGGTACGACGAATCGCTTACATGAATGGACGCATCGCTCTGGTCGATACGCACAACATAGCGGTAGTGCGTACAAGCTTCTCCGGCTACGTCGGTTATATGGGCGAGCCACGAACCGTCTTCTTGACGAACGATGCTATCCTGCGGAATGATGATCTCCACCGTCTGACCTGTCTCGACCGTCGTACGGCAGAGCAACAGACGTGCTGTGCGATCCCAAATACAACGACCGAACGACTGGTTCTTCTCTTGAATCAAAGGCAGCATCAACTGTTTAAGTTCTGTCGTTACTGCGTTCAGACGGGCTTGCTCCTCCGGCATGAAACCGTTATTGAAGAACCACGTAGAAGCCTCTTTATAAGGGGTCGTTCGGTTGTAACCGAGGTCAAAAACATTGCCGCTTTGGCGGAAAAGCACCTCATCCGTGGCATGGTCATTGAGAGTGAACGTGAACACGGTACTCCGCAGACTCACGTCCCCGATGACCTCTACCGGTTCGGCGCTTACTGTCACTTCGCTCCCAGCCGGCATTCGCAAAACGGCATGATTAGCAGGGTACGGCAGTTGCTTGCCCGGCATCGATCCGAAGACTTCTTCTCCGTCATGAACCGCATAGACATAGATCTTCGCCTGCGCCTCGCCTACCACGGACGAACTGCCCCACCACGTAGTCTCACGCAATAAGTTATCATAATGGATATCGTACTGAACGGAGTCACTCATCGTCCGTTCGCGCGAGAAACTCAGGCGGCAGTCATCCAAAGAGATCGGACGATACCCCGTCTCGGCGTTCTCTATGCGGATTCGGAAATGCACGGTTTTATTCTTGTCATACTCAGCATCGAGGGTGTAGTCGGATTGCGTCTGCGCCAAAGGAGCCAAGTAATTATGCTTATAGACCGTGTCTATTTGGGCAAACTCATGATTCCATCCCCATAACGACGCGGACGCGCGGCGGATACGGTAATACACCGGCGCGGAAGGCAGGACAAACTGCGTATTGGACATCGTTATATTCATCTCGCACATCGGCTGACCGCTTGCGTCCGTCAGTACATAACCCGACTTGGAAGCCGATAAGTATTGGTTGATCGTATCGATCTGCGTTCCGCCGGTCGTGCGAACCTGAGTCTGATAACTGTCGTCCACATACCGATAATCACCCTCTTCTCCACGGCGCATGTTGATCACATTCAAGGTCTGCGCGTCTGAGAAATCGCTTTTGGTAGCGCGTTGAAGCTCGAAATAATCATTATCAACGAGATCTTTGAGTTCGGGGTTCTTGATCTCCCAATGCAGCACGTTATTACCCGTGAGCGAACCCATCGAGTCCCGCTCTTCCGCTACGTCAAACTGGTAGATTCGATGGAACGGCGGGATGTCCACCGGCGGAGTGGTCATGACTGTTTTGGTGCCCACCGATTCCTCTCGATAGACGCCGAACGTGGCGCTGAACTGCTCCTGCACGGTGTCGGTCGTATTTACATAGATGCATCCCGAGCGGTCAGAGATCTTCACTGTGTCGCGAGGCGCCTTGCTCGTTACGTACCAGATTGGCTGCTGGAAAGTGGTGTACTGCACCGCCGCCTGACCATAACCCGTCACGCCCGTAGCATTCACCGTATAGAGATACGGCTCGCTCAACTGAGGTGTCATCAGGTTGTTCGAACCGGAGAAAGGACCCGCGAAACGAAAATCCTTCTGGTAATTGAGATTACCGGTATAGCTGGCATATATATCCAAATGTAACTGGATATAGAACTGCTTCTCGTTCAGTTCCTCCGGCGGGAACCAGTCGAACTCGAGCATCGTCACCTGCGGACAATCATCGCTCTCAACCTGCTTGACCGTCAACTCCGGGCTCCATTCGCCCGTGTCATGGACGGTATAGCGCGTACCGTTGTACATCGATGTAACGACCGACACGCCTAAACCCGGACGCATCTTCAACCATGCCGAACCGCGCTGCGTACCCTCGTTCTTGTTCGCGCCGTAACGCTCCGATCGGAAGTTACAGATCGTGTCCGTCTCCACCGTAATCGGCTTGCCGTCTTTATCCTTGCCTTGCACGCCATAGATAGCATAACTCGAGTCGTAGATGTAGTAGTTACGCGCCCGTCCGTACGCCCATACGGGAATCTTAAAGTGAATCGAACTCGCACCCGAGGTATAGACCATATAGTGCTTCTCCAGCTCCAGATAATCATTGGCTTGTGCGGTAAACGAAGCGGTTATGCAACCGCAGAGAAAGAAAAGACGAATAAGTGAATGTTTCATATAAGTATCGTTTTGCGGGTGCAAAAGTACTAAAAAATTTGCATATATGCAAGAATTTTTGTAATTTTGCAGGCGATTTTGAAAAATTCGATTATGAAAAAAATTATTTTTACTTTAAGCGCAGTAATGCTTATGACTACAGCTTGTACTAACAAACAGGAACAGACGACCGGTATCGACTTGGCGAACTTAGACACGACGGCGGTTCCGCAGAATGACTTCTATCAGTTTGCGTGCGGCGGATGGATGGCTAACAACCCCTTAACGCCGGAGTATGCACGTTTCGGTTCGTTCGACAAACTCGGGCTGACGAACCTCGAGCAGGTGAATGGGCTGATCCAGGAGATAGCCAAGAGCCAAGAGTCAAGAGACAAGAGCCGAGAGATGGGCTCTATTGAGCAGAAGATCGGCGACCTCTATAACCTCGCGATGGACACGGCGCGGCGTGACCGCGAAGGTATCGCACCGGTGCAGCATACCCTCGACGAGATAGCGGCTATAACTTCTCGTGAGGAGCTGTCGAAGCACCTCGGTGCGGCGATAGACTATCAGCTATGGGCGATGTACGTCGATGCCGACGCGATGAACAGTTCGATGAACATCCTCAACGAGTGCCAGGCCGGTTTTGCGTTAGGCGAGAAAGAGTACTACCTAGACACGGACGAGCAGACGACCGCCATCCGTAATGCCTACGTGGCGTACGTAGAGAAGATGTTCGGTCTGTTCGGTTTTGCTGATGGCGCGGACCGCGCGCAGACGGTGCTGCGAATGGAGACCCGCCTCGCCAAAGCGGCGTATAACAACGTGGAGCTGCGTGACCCGATCAAGAACTACAACAAGATGTCCATCGCCGAACTCCAGGAACTCGTGCCGCAGGTCGATTGGAAAGCATATTTCGAGGCCTTGGGCGTTGAGTTAGATAGCCTCTCCGTAGGTCAGATACCCCACCTGCAGGAAGCAGGAAAGATGCTGGCGGACGAGCCGTTGGAGGACCTGAAGACGCTGTTCACCTGGCAAGCTATCGAAGGAGCGGCATCGTACCTGACGACGGAGATATACATGACGAGTTTTGATTTCTACGGCAAGGTGCTCTCGGGTCGCGAGGAGCCGAGTCCGCTATGGAAACGCGCCGTGGGTATCGTCAACGGCACGCTCGGCGAGGCGGTAGGACAGATGTACGTAGCCAAATACTTCCCGGAAGAGAATAAGGAACGCATGCTCGCGCTCGTGCATAACCTGCAGAAAGCGCTGGGTATCCGCATCGAGAACTTGGCATGGATGAGCGACGAGACGAAGGCAAAAGCCCTCGAGAAGCTGAACGCCATCACCATCAAGATCGGTTATCCGGACGAATGGCGCGACTACTCGAAGCTCGACATCAACCCCGAAGACAGCTACTACGCGAACCTCGAGCGCGCTGCTAAATTCGAGCAGGAGTACAGCCTCAGCTACCTCGGCAAGCCGGTAGATAAGAAGAAATGGTACATGACGCCGCAGACGGTGAACGCATACTACAACCCCTCGTCCAACGAGATCTGTTTCCCTGCGGGCATCCTCCAGTATCCGTTCTTCGACATGAGCGCGGATGACGCGTTCAACTACGGCGCTATCGGTGTTGTCATCGGTCATGAGATGACCCACGGTTTCGACGATCAGGGTTGTCAGTTCGACAAGGACGGAAATATGATCAACTGGTGGACGGCAGAGGACAAAGCCGCCTTCGACGAGCGCACGAAAGTGATGGAAGAAGCGTTCAACAAGATCGAAGTGGCTCCGGGCGTACATGCTAA
>JAEEGL011383333.1_pt1 | contig 13595 bp, 8 predicted proteins | sample 9134231 | NCBI WGS metagenome assembly JAEEGL01 (sample SAMN16246548, study PRJNA631951) | gut metagenome | biome: gut microbiome; feature: rumen; material: fiber-attached | host: Bos | place: Iran: Karaj | collected 2018-10
ATGCAGTTCTGCGTCTATTTCAACACGGTATTAGGCCTTCTGATGGGCTCCCGCATGGTCATCAGCTCCCAGGGCTCCGTCATTGACGTCGGCCAGCTTTCCGCCATGCTCACCTACGGCATGCAGATTCTGATGAGCCTGATGATGCTCTCCTTCATTTATGTCATGCTCACCATGTCCGCTGAAAGCATGAAGCGTATCTGCGAGGTGCTGGACGAGGTCCCCACCATCACGGAAAAGGAAAATCCCGTCACTGCGGTGGCGGACGGCTCCGTTTCCTTCCGCGGCGTCAGCTTCAAGTACTCCGAACAGGCGGAAAAGTTTGCCCTCAGCGACATCGACCTGGAGATCCCTTCCGGTGCGGTGGTCGGCATCATCGGCGGCACCGGTTCCAGCAAATCCTCCCTGGTCCAGCTCATCCCCCGCCTCTATGACGTGTCCCAGGGCAGCGTTTCCGTCGCCGGCGTCGATGTCCGGGATTATTCCCTCAAAGCGCTGCGCGACGCCGTCGCCATGGTCCTGCAGAAGAACCAGCTTTTCGCCGGCACTGTTAAGGATAACCTGCGCTGGGGCAATGAAAACGCCACCGACGGGGAGATCGAGGAGGCCTGCAGGCTCGCCCAGGCGGACGAGTTCATTCAGACCTTCCCGGATAAATATGATTCCTGGATCGAGCAGGGCGGCTCCAATGTCTCCGGCGGCCAGAAGCAGCGCCTGTGCATTGCCCGCGCGTTGATCAAAAAGCCGAAGATCCTGATTCTCGACGACTCCACCTCCGCGGTGGACACGCGCACGGATGCGCTCATCCGCGCCGGCTTCCGCTCCTATATTCCGGAGACTACCAAGCTGATCATCGCCCAGCGCATTTCCTCCGTGCAGGACGCGGATATGATCGTCGTGATGGATAACGGCCGGATCTCCGCGGCCGGAACACATGAGCAGCTCCTGAAGTCCAGCGATATTTACCGTGAGGTCTATGAACAGCAGACGAACGGAGGTGACAGCAATGAGTAACCGTCCCGGCCGTCCCTCTCCCGCCGCCGCGAAGCCCGTTCTCGGGCGTGTCCTGAAGCAGCTGATCCGCTTTTATCCGCGCCTCGTGCCGGTTTCAGCGCTGTGTATCCTGTTCTCCGCGGTCGTGGCCACCCTGCCGACCGTTGTGACCCAGCAGATCGTCGCCTCCATTGAAAAATGGTTCAACGTGGATAACGGCTGGTCCTCCGCCTCCGGCGAGATCATCCCGCGGGTCATCCTGCTGGCCGGCCTCTATCTGCTGTCCCTTGCGGCCGTCACGGCTTACAACCAGCTCAATGCCATTATCACGCAGGGCTTCCTGAACAAGTTCCGCAAAACCATGTTCAGCGGCATGCAGTATCTGCCGATCAAGTATTTCGATACCCATAAATTCGGCGATATCATGTCCCATTACACCAATGATATGGACACGCTTCGCCAGCTGGTCTCCCAGACCTTCCCGCAGTTCATTTCCTCCGGCACCATCGTCATCAGCGTCACGGTCCTCATGCTCTATTACAGCTTCTGGATGGCGCTCATCGTCGCCGCGGGCGTGATCCTCATGCTGCTGGTCAGCCGGAAGATCGGCGGCGGCAGCGCGCGCTATTTCATGGCGCAGCAGAAGAACGTCGGCAAAACCGAAGGCTTCGTACAGGAAATGATGTCCGGCCAGCGCGTCGTCAAGGTCTTCAACCATGAGGAAAAGAGCATGGAGGACTTTGACCGCATCAACGGAGAACTCTTTGAGGTCTCCTACAAGGCGCATGCCTATGCCAATTCCCTCGGTCCGATCATCATGAATATCGGCAATGTACTCTATGTCGTCTGCGCTGTCGCCGGAGGCCTCTTCCTGCTCGGCGGCGTGCCGAACGTCAGCCTTTCCGGGCTTCCCTTCTCCATTGCCATCGTCGTGCCCTTCCTGAACATGTGCAGGCAGTTCACCGGCAATATCAACCAGCTATCCCAGCAGATCAACTCCATCGTCATGGCCATGGCGGGCGCCTCCCGCATCTTTGCCCTGATCGATGAAAAGCCGGAAACGGATGACGGCTACGTCACGCTGGTCAACGCGGTCGTGGATGAGGACGGCAATATCACGGAATCCGAAAAGCACACGGGCGTCTGGGCCTGGAAGCATCCCCACACCGACGGCAGCGGCACCACCTACAAGCTGCTGGAGGGCGACGTGCAGATGGTGGACGTGGATTTCGCCTATGAGGAGGGCAAGGACGTCCTTCATGACGTCTCCGTCTATGCCAGACCGGGGCAGAAGGTGGCCTTCGTCGGCGCGACCGGCGCCGGAAAGACGACCATCACTAACCTGATCAACCGCTTTTACGATATCGCCGATGGCAAGATCCGTTATGACGGGATCAACGTCAACAAGATCCGCAAGGATGATCTCCGCCGCTCCCTGGGCCTGGTGCTGCAGGACACGAACCTCTTCACCGGCACCGTCATGGACAATATCCGTTACGGCAAGCTGGACGCAACTGATGAGGAATGCATCGCCGCGGCGAAGCTTGCCGGCGCGGATGATTTCATCACCCGCCTGCCCCAGGGCTACGGCACCCCCTTGACCGGCAACGGCACGAACCTCTCCCAGGGCCAGCGCCAGCTCCTGGCCATCGCCCGCGCCGCGGTCGCGGATCCGCCCGTCATGATCCTGGACGAGGCTACGTCCTCCATCGACACGCGCACGGAGGCTATTGTCCAGCGGGGCATGGATGAGCTGATGAAGGGGCGTACGGTTTTCGTCATTGCCCACCGTCTTTCCACCGTCATGAATTCGGACGTGATCATGGTGCTTGACCACGGCCGGATCATCGAGCGCGGCAGCCATGAAAAGCTGATCGCCGACAAGGGCGTTTATTACCGGCTCTATACCGGCGCCTTCGAACTGGAGTGAACCCATGAGTTATTCGTTTTTTGCGTATCTTTCCCGCCTCCGCCTGATCTCCCGCTGGTCCCTCATGCGGAACACTCAGCAGGAAAATGACGCGGAGCATTCCCTGCAGGTCGCGATGATCGCCCATGCGATCGCCGTCATCGGCCGGGACCGCTATGGCCGCGACGTTGATCCGGAGCACGTGCTTTCCCTGGCCGTCTATCACGATGCCACTGAGGTCATGACCGGCGACCTTCCCACGCCTGTCAAGTATCACAGCGATGAGCTTCGAGGCGCCTACAGGCGTCTGGAGGATCTTTCCGCCGACCGGCTCCTGGCTCTTCTCCCGCCGGAGATGCAGTCCGCCTTCTCCCCCTATTTGAAGCAGGAGAAAGGCTACAGCCGGGACGTCGTCAAGGCCGCTGACAAAATCAGCGCCTATATCAAATGCCTGGAGGAGCAGCGCGCCGGCAACCGTGAGTTTGATTACGCGGCGGAGAATATCCGGAAAACGCTGGACGGGATCGGCCTTCCCGAGGTGCATGATTTCCTGAGGGACTTCCTGCCTGCCTTCGATATGACGCTGGATGAACTGAACCACCCCACAAAGGAGGAACCCTGACCCATGAAAAGATTCTTTTCCCTTCTGCTTGCCCTGGCCCTTCTCCTGCCGGTATTTTCCCTGGCGGAAGAGGATGACGATTTATCCTTTGATGACATTGAGGAAGATGTGATCCTTGAGGATGACGGCACCGAAACCGAAGATCCCGACAGTATCGGGGAAGAGTTCTATATGCCGTCCGAGGAGCAGGAAGAAGCCCTCCTTGCGCTGGATGCGGAAGTGGATGATACGGTGGATCCCGATTCTCTGGATCTCAATACCCAGCTCCCGGATGACGTGCTGAACATCCTTCTTCTCGGTGTGGATACACATATTCCCGTCACCCGCGACGAAAGCGGCAAAATTGTCCAGAAGAATATCATCGGGCTCGCGGATACCCAGATCATTCTCTCCATCAACAAAAGCACCGGAGAGATCAAAATGACCTCCATCCTGCGCGATTCCTATGTTTCTCTTCCAGGATACAAGCAGAAAAACAAGATCAACGTCTCTTTCCAGTATGGCTGCAATAAGCTGAAGCTGTCCAAAGCAGAAGAGGCGACCCGCATGGATGAAAAAACGTCCCTCGGCGCCGCTCTGGCCATGCGTACGGTCAATAAAAACTTTGAGATGAATATCCAGCACTATGTTGCCATCAATTTCAGCGGCCTTTCCGGCATAATCGACGCGCTCGGCGGCATCGATATCGACATGAGCAAAAAGGAAGCGTCTGCCGTCAACAAATACATCAATGACGCCTATAAACTCCCGAATAAGTTCACCTATGACCCCGGCTACGACCGCAAACTGCGGAAGAATCCCAACCGCGTTCCGCTGGAAGCAAAAGCCGGAATTCAGCACTGCGACGGCATTCAGGCGCTGACCTATGCCCGCCTCCGCAGTATCGACAATGACTTTATGCGTTCCAACCGCCAGCGTCATCTGCTGGACCTGCTCCTCAAGGATGTCCTTCAGAAGTTCAGTCTGGACACCATGGACGCTTTGCTGGAGGTCTGCTTTGACTACGCCGCGACGAATATCAATGCCAGCACTTTCTTCGATCTTGCTGTATCCATTCTGCGTTCCGGCATTACGAGCCGGGTCGGACAGGAGTCTTCCCTTTTTGAAGATCTCCGGATCCCGATGGACGGCACCTACAGCTACAAGGATATTACGGTCAACGGCGGCAAATCCTCAGTCACCACCTATAACGTGAAAAAGCAGACCAGAGCCATTCATGAATTCATCTACGGCAGCTATTATCCCGCGGACTGACGGATGAGCAAAAAAGGGCCGGAGCGTTTTATCGCCCCGGCCCTTCTCTTATGCCCTTATTTCAGGATCCTTCTGAAATCCTTGCCTGTTTTTTTCCAGTATGCCAGCGTCAGCGCGCCGTAAACGGCTATGCCGGTCAGCGTCTGCACGCCGAGCCCGGTCCAGCCCTTCCACGGGATCACGCTGCCGACCCCCTTGACTGCCAGCAGCATGATCCCGCCGATCACTGCGTATATTCCGGCATATCCGATAAACCTTCTGTATGGCAGTTCCTTCCGCAGGATCAGATACTGCACCAGCGGCACCGTAAACTCCGCCAGCAGCGTGCCGGCAACGGCGCCCATGCTTTGCATGGAAGGGATCAGGCAGGCGTTGGCGACCAGATTGACTGCCGCGCCGCAGCATACGCTTTTCACAAATATATGATCCCGGCTCTGGGGCAGCACCCACTGCGTCCGGATCACGTTGGCAAACCCGATCAGGATCAGCGTAAAGGCCAGGGGGATCATCAGCGTGCCAGAATAGGTGAAATCCTCCCCGTAGAAGAGCGGGGCGAAATGCTCCGCCACAGCCGCCACGCCGAAAGCCATGGCGCTCACCATGCACAGGATCAGGTTCATGCTCCTGTCGATGTGGTCCTTTATCTCCTCTGTCCTGCCCTGCTTTTGCATGTGGCTGATTTTCGGCATCATCACGGTCCCGATAGCGGATATAAAGCCGCTCAGGCAGTAAATGATCTTCTCCGCGTTCTCGTACAGGCCGTTCTGCTCCATCCCGGCGATCTGGCTGACCATCACCTTGTCCATCGTGCGGTAGATGTTCACCGCCAGCACGGAGATAAACAGCACGGCGCAGGGTTTCAGATGCTTCAGGCTTTCCCTCATCGGCACCCGCCGATAGCTGACCTTTCCCTTCAGGCTGGTCACACAGCTCAGGTTGCCCAGCAGGGTCGACAGGCTCCAGGCCAGCCCGTAGATCCACAGGTCTTCCTTCCCGCGAACGAAGATGAACACGCAGGCCGCGGCGATCAGCTTCACGAAAGTGTTTCTCAGGGCGATCGGCCGGAAAATATCCAGCCCCATCAGGCACCAGTCAAAGGAGCACAGGCAGCTTACGCTCATCAGCGTCAGTGCAAAAGCGATCTCCTTTTCCGCGTCCGCCACAAACGCCGCGTATCCGATCCACACCAGCAGTGTCGCCCCGGCGACCGCCAGCTGCATCTGCCATATGGCGGAGAATGTCCGGTCCAGCTCCGCCCGGTCATCGCGCGCCTTTGCGATGGTTCTCACGCCGTAATCGTTCAGCCCCAGCATCCCGATCAGACAGAAGATATAGCTCACGCTCCAGGCGTAGGAGTAAAGCCCCACGCCCTCCTGGCCGACCGTCCGGGAAAGGAACGGTGCCGTGACCAGGGGCAGCAGCACTGAGAACATCCGGTATGCCACGTTGTATGCCGCGTTTTTCTTTGTGCTCATGCTTCCCCTCCCTTTCCGGATATAATGTTATCGTATAAGATTCCCCCTTCCCCGGCTCCGGGAAAGGGGGATCCAGTCTCTCACAGATGCAGCAGCCCGTTTGCGATGCTGAAGTAGACCAGCAGGCTCAGCGCGTCCACGGTGGTGGTGATGAACGGACTCGCCATCACCGCCGGATCAAAGCCCAGTTTCTTGGCGCACATCGGCAGCACGCAGCCGACGACCTTGGCGATGATGATCGTGACCAGCATCGTCAGGCAGACCACTGCCGCCACGAGCACCGTAATATCATCATTCGCCAGCAGCATTCTGTCCACCAGCATGATCTTCGCGAAACACAGGATCGCCAGCGCGATGCCGCACATCACGGCAGTCCGGATCTCTTTCCAGATCACGCTCGGCAGATCCCGGAATTCCAGCTCGTTCAGGGAGATCGCGCGGATCACCGTCACAGAGCTCTGAGAGCCGGAATTACCGCCCGTGTCCATCAGCATGGGAATGAATGCTGTCAGGGCCACCTGCGCGGCCAGCGCTTCCTCAAAGCTCGTAATGATCAGCCCGGTAAAGGTGGCTGAAACCATCAGCAGGGCCAGCCACGGAATGCGGTGCTTGAACAGGTCCCAGGGAGAGGACCGGAGATAGGTCTTGTCGCTCGGCGTAATACCGGCCATGATCTCCATGTCCTCGGTTGTCTCGTCTTCCATGACGTCCATGGCGTCGTCGAATGTAACGATACCGACCATCCGGTTGTCGCTGTCCACCACCGGGATCGCCAGCAGGTTGTACTTGCTCATCATCTGAGCCACTTCCTCCTGGTCGGTATGGGTGTTCACGGTGATCAGCCCGGAGCCGCTCTCCATCACGCTGTCAATGGTCTGCATGTCGCTCGGCGCGAGCAGCAGGCTCTTCACGGACACTGTGCCCACCAGCAGCCGGTTCTCCAGGACGTAGCAGGTGTAAATGGTTTCCTTGTCCACGCCCGTCCGGCGGATCCGCAGGATCGCGTCTCCCACCGTCATATTCGGCCGCAGGCTTACATACTCCGTTGTCATCACGGATCCTGCGGAATTCTCCGGATACTGCAGGATCTCGTTGATCTCCTTGCGCATCTGCGGGTCGGACTGCGCCAGGATCCGCTGCACCACGTTTGCGGGCATCTCTTCCACGATGTCCACCGCGTCATCCACGTACAGCTCATCCATCACCTGCCGCAGCTCGCTGTCGCTCAGCCCGCGGATCAGCAGCTCCTGCTGGTCGCTTTCCATCTCCACAAAGCTTTCTGCCGCCAGCTCCTTGGGCAGCAGCCGGAAAAGCAGCGGCAGCTGCTCCGGTTCGCACCCGGAAAAAACCGCGGCAATATCTGCCGGATTCATTGTTACCAGAATATCCCGAATAGTCGGATACTTCTTGCTTGCCAACAATGACTGCAGCGTGTTTTCAACTGTTACAGAATGCTCCGTCATGCGAGCTCCCTCCTCCCATTTTGTCAGAATGGTCAATAACCGGAAGCCGGCAAAGCGGTCAAAAGCCTATCAAGCCCGCGCGTTTCTTTCCCCCTCGGTCTGTGCGCACAGCACACACCGCCCCGTACCTTGCGGCAGGGGCGGAACAACAGACGGCAGAATGGCTGGCTTAAATCAGATGTGGAACAGGAACGTCATGGCGTTCTTGCTCCGCTGTCTTCGCCCGACCGGTATGCCGCTGCTACTCCCAGCGTCCATGACATTCCCTCCTTGTTTTTCTGTTTTTTTCAGGTTGAAATATCTCTCAGCCCGCTTTGTTGATTATACCTTTCAGCCTTTCTCTTTGTCAATCCGCAAACTGAATAAAAACAGGCCAAAATCATCTCCGTGTATAAAAGCCCCCGGTCAACCCAGCGCGACATCCAGAGCCATCATGACCGTAAAACCGACGGCAAAGAACACCGTCCCGGTATTGGAGTGATCCCCCTTGGACATTTCCGGTATCAGCTCCTCGATCACGACGTAGACCATGGCGCCGGCGGCAAAGCTCAGCAGGTACGGCAGAGCCGGTACCACCAGCCCGGCAAACAGCACGGTCAGGATCGCTCCGGCCGGTTCCACCACGCCGGAAAGGAAGCCGCTCAGGAAAGCCTTTCCTTTCTTCATTCCTTCCGCGTGCAGCGGCATGGAAATGATGGCGCCTTCCGGAAAGTTCTGTATCGCGATGCCGATAGCCAGCGCAAGGGCTCCTCCAAGGGTAATGTTCATATCTCCGGAGAGCCACCCCGCGTAAACGACGCCGACAGCCATGCCTTCCGGAATGTTATGCAGCGTGACCGCCAGCACCATCATGGTCGTTTTCTTCAGCTTGGTGCTGGGGCCTTCCGCTTCCTCACTGTTCAGGTGCAGGTGAGGGATCACTCTGTCCAGAACCAGCAGGAAAAGCGTTCCGGCCCAGAAGCCTGCAACAGCGGGGAAAAACGACCATCTGCCCATCGCTTCGCTTTTCTCCATGGCGGGGATCAGCAGGCTCCATACGGACGCGGCGGTCATCACGCCCGCGGCAAAACCCATCAGAGCGCGTTCCACCTGCTTTTTCAGCGTTCCGCGCATGAAAAAAACACATGCCGATCCGAGAGACGTTCCGAGAAACGGGATCAAAATCCCCAGGATCACTTCGGCTGACATTGGAATCCCTTCTTTCTGCGCTTCTTCGCGCATTCGAGTCCCGGCGGCGTCACATCCTTTTCAGGTGCCGGATCACCGCCGGTAGAAATGTTAGCCTGAAACAACACCGTTGTCAACCCGTATATCGGTTTTCGTTCCGTTATTCTGTTTTGTCCGGAAATGTTATTCGTTGGTGTATTTGAGTCCCTTTTTCCTTGCGAAGTTTTCCGCGGGGCTGCCCTTGTCCGTTACGATGGTCAGATGCCCGTTGTCCGTGTCAAAAGCGTCCTCCGCCACCGTCTTCACAGTGGAAGGAATGACCACCTTCCACAGTCCGGTGCAGTTTTTGAATGCCCGGCTTCCTATTGTCACGGTTCCCTCCGGGATCACCGCTGCCCTGATCGATACGTTCCCTTCAAAGGCTTCCTCCTCGATGACCTTCATGAACGGAGGCAGCTGCAGGGTCGTGTCCTCAAAATCAATGGACGCGGTCACGGTGTTCTTCTCCCGGTCGGGTATCAGCTTCAGCTGTACCGATTCCTTCCCGTCGCTGTATTCCGCTTCATTCATATAGGAGAGGCAGGCCTCCCTCGCCGTGATCCATACCGGCCCGGAGGTATGTGTCAACCCTTCGGCCCGGTATCTGTCCGCCAGCGGTACCTCATAGGAATAATCTCCCTTACCCAGCCCGGTGTTGATCCGTTCGGTCAGCTCCGTGATCCACGGCCCGGCAGTGCCTTCCCGCACAAAATAGTTGTCTTCCACGGCGTCACAGCTTCTGGAGGATTCGTAGCTCATGTGATCGCTCCGGATCGCCTCGTCGGTGATAAAGCAATAGGTATGATTCTCGGTTCCTCCCTGCGGGTCATCCCACGTCAGGTCCACATTGTACCAGTTTCCGTCCAGGCACACCTGGTCCCAGGAGTGGGACCCGTCCTTGCTCACGATCCGGTCGCAGGGGATCCCCGCTTTGTTCATCAGCAGGCGGAAGGCTTTGGTATAGCTGTCGCATACGCCCTTCCCGTAGATCAGCACGCCGTCCTCAGCATAATAGGTCAGCGTGGAATCGTAATCAGCGTGCGTGACCAGCCATTCATGGGCCCATACAGCCTTTTCGTACTGGGTTTTGTTGCCTTCCCTTTCGCACTGCTTCATCAGCCCGTCCGCGACCTGGTCAACCGTGCTTTTCCCATCCACGTCCACCGTAAAATCCAGGCTTGTGTAGGCCACGTTGTTTTCTTTGTCATACGCGTATACTGCCAGCCGGTATTCCCCGTTGGACACAAACTGATAGCTGTATACGCTGCTTTCCGTTTCGATCTCGCAGCCCATCAGGCTGTCCGTTCCGGTGGTCCGGTCCGTCAGATAAAAGCTGTATCTGTATCCTCCCCTTCCGCCCGTAGCCTTGGCAGCCCAGACGGTTTTCTCACTGATATAGTTCCGGTTCAGCTCTGTCAGGCTCACATCCAGCCGGTCCATGCCGGGAAGGTCGATATGGATGGGAAACTGCTCGGACAGCCTTGAGCCTTTCTGATCCGTCACCGTCACCCATAGCTCGTATTCGCCGTTTTCCCTGAAGGTATAGGAAAAGGTCCTGGATGGGGAATCCTCTTTTTCGGCGACGATGAAATACATGCTCTCCCCGCCGGACTCGACCTTCCTGACCAGCGTATAGTCATAGCTTACCGGCCTGCTGGTCCCGATGATAAAAATACTCCAGGTCTTCTTCGGGCTTTTTGCCGCCCCGGTCTGGAACATGGCGATCTCATAGATCTCTTTCCAATGCGGGGTTGTACTTTCCTCGTCTGACGGGGCCGGCTTTTCCACAGGAACGCCGGGGCCCCCGGTTGAAACAATATCATCTGCCACAGGCACAAAAAGAGAACCTGGTTCGAGCACCGGACCCCGGAAGACGCCGTCCGCTTCCGCTTGTAACACCACCATACCCAATAGAAACAGCAAAACCAGGCATAGGGAGCCGTTTTTCATTCAGGTTGTTTCCTTCCGCAAGATATGGCAAATTATATAACAAAACGTTACAAATTGTCAAACGCTTTTGTGAATTTTTTAGAAGAAAAGCAATAACCGGAATTGCGCGGTCGGCCGGAAACCAATTGTAATTTTGCCTTCGGCTGATTTCTGCCTTGAAGAAAAACTGTTCCCATGGTATATTGTTCTTATATCGGAGACCTATTCTGACAGAAAAAGGAAGATGAATATGGCTGAATGGAAAAACGGTTTTGAAAGCAGCACCGGCAAAAAAATAGCCTTCATCGGCTCGGAATGCTATCCCTTTGTGAAAACCGGCGGCCTGGGAGACGTTATGTACGCCCTGCCCAGGGCTCTGATCCGTCAGGGCTGTGAGGTCCGCGTCATCCTTCCCCTTTACCGCTGTATACCCGATAAGTATAAGTCTCTGATGGGATACCGCGGTTCGTTCATGATGGATCTCACGCTGGAGGGGCGAACCTTCTACGTCGGCATCATGGAAGCCGAAAAAGACGGCGTGATTTACGATTTTATTGACAACCGGGAGTTTTTTGACTGGGGTAATCCCTATACCGGTCTCTGGGAGGATATTCCCAAATACTGCTATTTCTCCAAGGCCGCTCTGGCGATCCTCAACTATATGGACTGGATCCCGGATGTGATCCACTGCCATGACTGGCAGGCCGCCCTTGCGCCGGTCTATCTGCGCACCAAATTTTCCGGCACCCCGGTCGGCAGAGCGCGCAGCATCCTGACGATCCATAATCTCCGGTTCCAGGGCATCTGCAGCATCCCCCACCTGAAATACTGGTCCGGCCTTCCGGATTATCTGTTTAATTACCCGGTTTTCAAGATCAATGACGACGAAGCGAATATGTTCAAGGGCGGCCTGGCCTTTGCGGACAGGATCACGACCGTCAGCGCCACCTATGCTGATGAGATCCAGACGGATTTCTACGGAGAAGGCCTGAACGGGCACCTTTTCTATCACGCTCCCAAACTTCAGGGCATTGTCAACGGCATCGACGTGGAGCAGTGGAACAGCGCGGAGGATAAGCTCCTGGTCGCTCCCTACAGCGCGGCCGACGTTCTCGAAAAGAAACCGGAAAACAAGCGCGCTCTGCAGCAGCGTCTCGGTCTGGAGGTCAACGATGGCCTGTTTGTGATCGGCCTCGTCTCCCGCCTGACGGATCAGAAGGGGCTGGACCTGATCGACTCCGTTTTCAGCGAGATGCTGGACAGCTCGACCCAGGTCGTGATCCTGGGCACCGGCGACCCGCGTTATGAAAGCTCCTTCCGGTATTACGAATCAGCCAACAGGGGCCGCGTCTGCGCCTATATCAAGTATGATGAAAGCCTTGCGCATCAGATCTACGCCGGCTCGGACGTCCTTCTGGTGCCCAGCCTGTTCGAGCCCTGCGGCCTGACGCAGCTGATCTCCATGCATTACGGCACGGTCCCGGTCGTCCGGGAAACCGGCGGGCTGAAGGACACGGTCGAACCCTTCAACGTCTACACCGGTGAAGGGAACGGCTTCACCTTTGACCGGTATGAGGCCGGCCTCCTGCTGGATGCCGTCCGCAGGGCCCGGGATACCTTCTTCAATAACCGTGACCAGTGGAACCGCATCGTTGTCCGCGATATGGAAAAGGACGTTTCCTGGGAAAACTCCGCAAAACAGTATCTGCGGCTGTATGATGAGCTGAAAGGGATCTGACGGGCTGAACCGGCAGAAAAAACCACCCTTTCCGGCAGTGACGTCAGGTTTGCGTCACCGCCCGGCCGGGTGGTTTTTTCATATTCTTTTTTACAGGCTCAGGCAGCTCAGGTCTCCTTTATCGCGTTTCTTTTCCCTTCTGTGTTTTTTCTTCCGCGGCCTCTTTGTTCAGGCCCATCGCCGCCTTCAGCTCATACATGCTTTTTTCGTTTGACCGGAAAAAGACCTTGATCAGTCTCCATATGTTAAAGAAGGGATACAGCGCCGGTGCCTTCCGCAGGGCCGGATACAGGCGCTGCATGGTCTGCAGTGACGGGAAGAGCCTGCCGCGCAGGAATGCTCCCCTCCCGTTTTCCCGGATCAGTCTTCTCACGTTCTTTTTATAATCGCCATATACTCCGGAGCCGAGGATGTACTCCAGCATTTCCCGGTCGGCTTCTGTCAGCTCCTCCCCGTCAAAAAGCCGCTGCGCCAGCCCGCGGTTCTGCTCCTCGTATTCCCGGATGCCCATCTTTTCTGTTTCCAGGGCTACGCGGTCCATATTCAGCTTTCTGTTCTTCAGATAGACGTAGGTATCCGCCAGGGATCTGAGGCCTGTGCCTTTGTGGATGAAGTGCTTGTATTCATGTGCGACCATGTAGATGTAGAAATCGTCATCCGAAAAGTGATATCCGCATCCTCCGCCGCCATCGGCGATCAGACGCTCCTGTTTCACATTTTTATAGTACTCACTCAGCCTGTCCATATAGTTTTTGTGAAAAAGCAGCCGGTGCATTTCAAAATTGCTCACCGGCTTTTTCTGATATACGTCGTGAGCGCCTCGGTCGAACGTTACCGGCGTAAAGCCGGCCTGTTTCATGATCTCTTTCACGTCTGCGGCACGGATGGCGTCATACAGGATATCGTTGTCCGCCATTTCCCGCATGCCGTACCGGGGATAAAGATCCTTCAGCACGGCGCCCTTCAGCGGCATATACCAGATCCCGGCCCTGTCCAGCTCCGCCAG
>JAEEGL011528122.1_pt1 | contig 13595 bp, 7 predicted proteins | sample 9134231 | NCBI WGS metagenome assembly JAEEGL01 (sample SAMN16246548, study PRJNA631951) | gut metagenome | biome: gut microbiome; feature: rumen; material: fiber-attached | host: Bos | place: Iran: Karaj | collected 2018-10
AAGAGATGAAAAAAGTATTTTTTGTACTGATCGCTTTCATGCTTATGTGCGGCGCGTTCGGCTTTGCCCTTAACGCCGCGGCGGAAGAACAACCCGTGATCGTCGCCTCCGGCTACTGCGGCGGCGAGGGCGACGGCACGAACCTGACTTGGACGCTGAACAGCGAGGGACTGCTTACGATCAGCGGCACGGGAGCGATGAAAAACGGTCAGCTCAGACCTGCCGCTCAGAATGATCTGACCGATAAGATTTCAGCGCTGGCGGTTTCGGACGGCGTGATCTCCATCGGTTCCGATGCGTTCTATTGGGCAAGGAATCTTAAGGAGGCAACGCTCCCGGAAAGTCTGACACTGATCGGCGATGAAGCGTTCCGGTCTTGCAAAATGCTCTCGAAGATCAACTTCCCAAACGGTTTGAAAACGATCGGCAGGTTTGCGTTTGCATACTGCAGCGCGCTGACGCAGGCGATCCTTCCCGATACCGTAGAAACGATCGACGATTACGCGTTTTGCGAATGCACCTCCCTGAACAGTGTGAGTCTTCCGCAGGGGCTGACGGACGTCAATGATTGTACGTTCAAATACTGCTCGGCGCTTACGGAAATAACGATCCCGGACAGTGTTACGAGCATCGGGAAAGAAGCCTTTTATTCCTGCAGGAAGCTTTCCGTTATTACGATCCCCGAAAGCGTAACGCGTGTGTATGAAAACGCGTTCGATCAGACGGCGTGGCTCGACGTGCAGCCGGAGGGCTTGGTGTACGCAGGCAGAGTGGCTTACGCGTATATAGGTAAAATACCGTCCGGCACTACGTTCGTATTGAAGGACACAACGACCCAGATCGCCAGAAATGCGTTTTACGGGCAGGACGGTCTCGTGGACGTCGTTCTGCCGGAAGGCTTAAAGATGATCGGCGGATATGCATTTTCCTACTGTACGGCGCTTACCCGGATCGTGCTGCCGGGCAGCCTGACCGATCTGGGCCGGGGCGCGTTCTACAACTGTACCGCGCTTGCTTCGGCTGCTTTCTCAAACGGCGTTTCCGCGATCCCGGATTATACCTTTTACCGCTGTACGAGCCTTACGCACGTTACGCTTCCCGAAAACACTGCAAAGATAGGAGATTACGCGTTTTACGCATGCGCCGCCTTGCCGGAGATCACGCTCCCGGACGGCGTTGCGTCGGTAGGCGTCGCTTCTTTTGAAAGCTGCGCCGCGCTCGCTGAAGTATCGCTGCCGGGTACGCTGAAAACAATCGCATACCGTGCGTTCCGAAACTGCGACGCGCTTGTCGGGATCACGCTGCCGGAAGGCTTAACGGAGATCGGCCCCATTGCTTTCTATTCCTGCGATAACCTTTCCTACGTTGCCGTGCCCGAGAGCGTAACCGACGTGGGATACAACGCGCTGCAGAATACGCCGTGGTTTGAAGCGCAGCCGGAGGGGCTGATTTACGTGGGGAAAGCCGCTTACCTCTACAAAGGCACAATACCGGACGGCACAACGCTCGCGTTGAAGGATGGAACGACCTGCATCACGGAGAATGCGTTTTTCCGTCAGGCAGGCCTTGCCGGCATAACGATCCCGAACGGCGTAACGTATATCGGCACGAGCGCATTCGGCGGCTGCACCGGACTCACTGAGATTTTGATTCCGGACAGCGTTACGTACCTCTGCGGAAGCGCGTTTTCCGGCTGCAGCGGCCTTACTTCGGCAAAGATCTCAAACAGTATTTCAGAAATCACGTCAGATGCGTTTTACGGCTGCGAGGGGCTTACGGAAGTCACGATTCCAAACAGCGTTACGGTCGTTCGTGAATATGCGTTTGCCGAGTGCAAGTCGCTCCGGCACGTAACGATCGGCAGCGGCTGCCGGGAACTTGAACGGTATGCATTCGTGGGCTGCTCGAGCCTTATAAGCGTTACCATACCGGCAGGCATGGAGCGCATTGAATGCTCCGCGTTTCCGTGGTATCAGGAACTGTACGTATTTTTCACCGGCACGAAAGAACAGTACGGCATAGAAGTGTGGTGCTGGGTAGGGGAGGAAAACGATCCCGGTTTCACCAGCCTCTGTCAGAGAACGCTAAAGGAGCATATCCATTATAACGCCACCGGCCACACCCCCGGCGATACCGCGATCGAAAACGAAACCTTCTCCACCTGCGCCGAAGCGGGCGGCTACGACGAGGCGGTGTACTGCGCCGTGTGCGGGTATGAGATCAGCCGCACGCACGTTACGGCGGATACACTGCCGCATACCCCCGGCGAAACGGTGATTGAAAACATCGTGGCCGCCACCTGCGCCGAAGCGGGCGGATACGACGAGGTCGTTTACTGCGTCGATTGCCCCGCCGAGATCAGCCGCACGCATATTACCGAAAACGCGCTGCCGCACACCCCCGGCGAAACCGTGATCGAGAACAAAGCAGAAGCAACCTGCACGGCAAACGGCGGGTACGACGAGGCGGTATATTGCACTGTGTGTGATGCCGAGCTCAGCCGCATGCACAAAGAAACGCCCGCCGCGGGCCACGTCTGGGGCGAGTGGCAGGTGATCAGGCAGGCCACCGTGAGCGAAGAGGGCCTCATGCGCCGCGTATGCCTGAACGACCAGAGCCACGTAGAAGAAGAGGTCATCCCCAAGCTGCAGCCGCAGACGAGCGCCTTCCGGCGCTCCATCGAGCGCATCCGCGAATTCTTCAATAATATCATGGATTGGTTCCGGAAACTGTTCCGGTTCTGATCTTCCGGCAAAGGCAAAGCCCGCTCTCCCGGCGGGCTGTTTGCTTTTACGCTTTCTGTTCCCTCGTAACGCCTTTCTGTTCCCGCCGCTCTTGTGCGGAGACTGGGATATGGTATATTGAAGGTGGTATCAATTGTAAAAGGAGGATCTGTATGAAAGACGGAATGAGAGACGACCTGATGCTCACACGAAGGGATTTTCTGCTGCAAATGGGCATCAGAACCGATAAGATGCAAAAAGAGCCTGCACGATACGGTGAAAAACGGAGCGGAAAGCCCGGGATGAAAAAGAGGAGCATCCTGTTTATCATTGCATTTCTTTGCTTTATTATGGTATTTTCGCTTTTCTTCGCGTTTCCGGCATTCGCGGAGGAGGAACCCGCCGTTGTGGCTTCCGGCTATTGCGGCACGTCGTTCCGCCGCGAAAGCATGACGTGGACGCTCACGGAGGACGGCACGCTGACGTTCAGCGGTTCCGGCTATATGTGGGTCGATATTTATTCGGAGGTGGCGGAGAGTATTGCGGAAACCCCCTGGAAGCCGTACCGCGACAGGGTCCGGCGGCTCGTTCTGGAGGAGGGCGTACAAACGATCTCGTACGCGGCGTTCCGGGACTTCACGGCGCTCACCGAAGTCTCGCTGCCGGATAGCCTGATATCGATCGCCATAAGAGCTTTCAAAGGCTGTACCGCACTCACCGATATCAATATCCCCGACGGGCTCAAAACCGTCAATGAAGAGACGTTCCTGGGATGTGTTTCCCTTTCGCATTTATCGCTGCCGGAAAGCATTCTATACATCTGTTCAAGCGCTTTCTCGGGCTCCGGCATCACGGAGATCGATATCCCGGACCGTGTAACGAATATCCAGCAGCGCGCTTTTTCACAGTGCGAAAATCTGACGCGCGTCGGGTTCCCGGCCGGTCTGCGCGAAGTCGGCGTATCCGCGTTCTGCGGGTGCATGAATCTCGCGGACGTTGCCCTGCCCGAAGGAACGACGATAATCAGAGAGTCCGCATTCTCCGGCTGCGCGGGGCTCACCCGCGTCTCTCTGCCCTACGGCCTGACCTCGATCGGGTCTTATGCGTTCGGCGGCTGTTCCGCCTTAACGGAGATCGATATCCCCGATTCGGTGACGCAAATGGACACGGGCGCGTTTTCCGGCTGTGCCGCTCTGGAAACCGTGCACGTCCCGGAGGGGTTACGGAGCATCTACCCGTATGTTTTCAAAGGATGCAGAAATCTGAAAAGCGTAACGATCCCCGAAAGCGCGGGTTATATTTATATAGGCGCTTTTGAAGACTGCTCGTCCATCGAGAGCATTTATATCCCCGCAAACGTAAAGTTCTTTCAGGAACTGGCGTTCGTCGGCATGGATTCCTTGCTTTCGTTCGAGGTTTCCGAGGAGAACCCGTATTTTTCCGCCGGCGAGTACGGCTGCCTTTACAGCAAAGATCAGACGGTGCTTGTGGCTTACCCCGGCGGCCGCGACACGTCCGCGTTCACGGTGCCGGAATACGTGGAAAAAATAGAAAGGTCGGCGTTCGCTGAACTGAACGCACTCGAAAGCGTGTCGTTCCCCGCGTCGGTCACCGAGATCGCCCCCGGGGCGTTTTACAGATGCCCCAATATCGTTTCCCTTACCGTGGATCCCGGAAACCCCGCGCTGCGCTGTGTGAACAACTGCGTGATCGCGCCTCAGACGCAGGAGCTCGTTCTCGCGTGCAAAACCGGCAGGATCCCCGAGGACGGCAGCGTGACGCGCATCCGGAGCAAGGCCTTCGTCAATACCGGCCGCAGCGTCACGATCCCCGGCTGCATCGTGGAATTCGGAGAAGATATTTTTACGGGGTGCGACACGCTGGAATCCGCCGTGCTCGCGCCGGGTATCACCAAAACGGGGTACCGGATGTTCCCGATCTCCGTGAAAACGATCGTGATCCCCGATACGGTCACCTTTATTGAGGCATTTCTGGTGGAGGCCGCCCAATACGCTACCTTTACGCCGCCGTGCGATCTGGAAATCTACTATACCGGCAGCGAGGAACAGTGGAACGCCGTCCATATCGAAAACTGGTACGAGGCGCTGCCGAACAGCAATCTGCTCGTTGCGTCCAAACACTATGATTATCGGTTCAGCGAGGTCGACGGCACGCCCTCCACGTGCGCGGCGCCCGGGTATACCGCGGGGCTCTACTGTGACGTCACCGGCACGTGGGTTTCCGGGCACAAGGCGCTGGGGCTGCTCGACCATACCCCCGGCGGTCCTGTGCGTGAAAACGAGATCCCCGCTGCGTGTACGGTTCCCGGCGGGTACGACGAAGCCGTATACTGCGCCGTATGCGGTGCCGAAATCAGCCGGACGCATATTCTCACGCCCGCCGTGGGCCACACCCCCGGCAGCGCCGTGCGCGAAAACGCGACCGCCGCCACCTGCACCGCGGCGGGCGGATACGACGAGGTCGTGTATTGCCTGCATTGCCCCGCCGAACTCAGCCGCAGGCGCGTAACGCAAAACGCAACCGGCCACAGTTGGGGCGAGTGGCAGGTGATCAGGCAGGCCACCGTAAGCGAAGAGGGGCTCATGCGCCGCACCTGCGCAAACGATCCTTCCCACGTGGAAGAAGAGGTTATCCCGAAACTGCAGCCGCAGACGAGCGCCTTCCAGCGGTTCATTCAGCGCATCGTGGAGTTCTTCAACAATATCATCGATTGGTTCCGCCGTCTGTTCCGGTTCTGATCCGTATATGTGAAAACAGTCCGTCCCGGCGGGCTGTTTTCTTTTTATTCTCTTTCCGCTCCCGCGAAACGCCTTTTCGCTCCCGCCGGTATTGCACGGCGCGGCGGATATGGTATATTGAAATTGATATTTATACGGAAAGGTTGGTATCAAAATGAAAAAAATATGTAAAACGATCCTTGCGCTCATGCTGTGCCTGCTGATGGGGCTTTCGGCCCTGCCCGCCTTATGCCTTTCCGCCGCTGCGGAGGAAACGGGCGGCCTCCGGCAAGAGGATTGGAAATACAGCGTGTACGATCAAAACGGTACGGTCCGGCTCACCAGATATATTGGCGCGGCGAATACCGTGATCGTGCCCGCCGCCCTGGAGGTGGACGGCAAAGCGTATGCTGCGATTCTGTGTGACGGCGCGTTCCAGAATAACACCACCCTCACGTCCGTTACGATGAGCGAAGGGGTGAAATTCAGCCAGTGGATGCAATCGCTTTTCTACGGCTGCTCCGCCCTTACCCACGTGGACGTTTCCGGCGCCGATACCTCCGGCGTTACGGATATGCGCTACATGTTCTCCGGCTGCACTGCGCTTGAAACGCTGGATCTTTCGTCGTTCGATATGTCTTCGGTGGGCAGTATCGATTCGATGTTCAGCGGGTGTCAGGCCCTCTCCGGGCTTACCGGATATGAAAACTGGGATACTTCCTCCCTGAAGGATATCTCCTTTACTTTCAGCAGATTCGTATACGCGGTGGGCTCGAAGGTGCCGGTCACGATCGACCTGAGAAACTGGGATCTGAGTAAGATCAGAAATTCCTGCGCCTGCTTCCAGAACTGCGGCGCAACGAAGATCCTGCTGCCGGAGAACCTTGCGGTGATGAGCGCTTACTTTCTGAACCATGTGGCGCTGCATGAGGGCGCCAGTTTTACGATTCCCGCCGGGGTCAAACAAATCGGATACGCGCATACGCTTTATGATTTCGGCACGAACGCGATGATCGAGTACATTGTGCCCGAGGGCAACACAAACTTCAAAGCGGTGGACGGCGTTCTTTACTCTGCCGACGGCAAGGAACTGCTTGCCGTCCCGCGCGCCAAACGGTTCGCGAATCAGGTGTTTGAGATCCCCGAAGGCGTGGAATTCATGGGGGAACTGAGCTTTTCCAGAAACCCCACCTTCTCCAAGGTGATCCTGCCCGATAGCTTTGAGATCAAATACGTTCCGTATGAGGACGAGCGGTACGAATTATACTGGGATTCGGGCAATGTAAACGTCGGCACGAACCTTTCCATCGCCATTTACTGCTATACGAACACTACCGACTACGAGGTAAAGGAAACGAACCCGCGGTATACCTCCGAAAACGGCGTCGTTTACGCAAAGGATATGTACCGCGTGGTTGCCATACCGGCCCGCTACAACCGGGTGATGGATATCCCCGAGGGCGTGGTGCGCTGGGAGCGCGAGGCCATGTGGGCGGACGGCTCCGCTACCGTGGACAGCCTTCTTACCTTCTGCCCGGGCGCAAATATCCCGGCAACGCTCAAGGCGATGGCAAGCGATCAGCTCACAATGCTCAACCGCCTGCATACCAACCGTAAAAATTCGTCCAGACCGTTCACCATCACGGTTGCCGAGGGCAACGAACACTTCCGTCTGGATGAAAACGGATGCCTCGAGGTCATCGATACGCCCGATCAGATTGCGGCGAACGCTGCGATCGAACTGATCGACGCCATCGGCACGGTGTGGTATAACGATGCCGACAAAGCGAGGATAGATGATGCGCAGGCCGCTTACGACGCCCTCACCGACGCGCAGAAGGAGCTTGTGAGCAACGATCAGAAGCTGTGGGACGCCATTGCCCGCTACAATGACAGAAAGGCGAAGGCGGAGCAGGAAGCGGCGGATAGGGCGGCGGCGAATCAGGTTTATATGTTGATCAACACCATCGGCACGGTGGCATATACCGACACCTGCAAGGCGAAGATCGACGCCGCCCAGGCCGCCTACGACGCGCTCACCGACGCGCAGAAAGCGCTGGTAACCAACGCGCAGACGCTCTCGGACGCCATCGCGCGGTATAACGAGCTGAAAGCTGCGGCGGAGCAGGCCGCGGCGGACCGGGAGGCGGCCGACGCCGTCATTCAGAAGATCAATGCCATCGGCACGGTGGAATATACCGACGCCTGCAAAGCGAAGATCGACGCGGCAAAAGAAGCCTACGATGCGCTCACCGAAACGCAGAAAGGGCTTGTGACCAACGCGCGGACGCTCACCGACGCCATTGCCCGGTATAACGCGCTGAAAGCGGCGGCGGAGCAGGCCGCGGCGGACCGGGCGGCGGCCGACGCCGTGATCCGAAAGATCAACGCCATCGGCACGGTGGAATATACCGACGCCTGCAAGGCAAAGATCGACGCGGCCAGAAACGCCTATAACGCCCTCACCGAAACGCAGAAAGGGCTTGTGACCAACGCGCGGACGCTCACCGACGCCGCGAACCGGTATAACGAACTGAAAGCCGCGGCGGCTGCGGCAACACCGGCCGGGCCGGATACGCCGCAGGAAACGAACCTTTGCAAATGGTGCGGCAAGGCCCATACCGGCTTCGGCGGCGCGGTCGTCGGCTTCTTCCACAACGTGCTCTGGTTCTTCAAAAACCTGTTGGGCTGACGGAGAACGGTTCCTTTCCGCGGCCCCGTACGGCGATCCGTCACAATGACTACAAAAATAACAAAAAATTATAAAACAATAAGAAAGTCGAATCAAAACGTACGAGAGGAGTGTTTCCATAAACGTGCAGAATGCCGACGGCATCTTTGAATCCCGGCAGTCCTACGAAAAACCCGCGCCTGTGGTGATCGAAAAATATCAGGTCGTTGAAGACGACAACCCCGGTTACGGCAAGGGACTCATCGATCTTCTCCTGAAACTGCTTAACGTCATTAAAAGCCTTTCATAACGCGCAATGAGAGAAAAAACCTGTCCGCAAAAAAGCGAGCAGGTTTTTTTGTTTTGGGGCTTAAGCGCAAATAACCAATACGATTGATTTAAAAATTTTCGTTCCGGCGGATGACAACCGCGCGGTTTTATGATATAATAAAAAAGATCCGCGGGGATTCCGCGGAGAACGTGCCGCGTTCTTATTCGCCCCGGCGGCGGAACGGGAAAGGCGGCAGCTGGCAAAAGGAGGTTTACATATGAATTACGAAATCAAAGGCGGAAGCCTGCCCGTTGTGATCTGCACGCTGAACACGGGCGAAGAAATGATGTGCGAAGGCGGCTCCATGAGCTGGATGGACGACGAGATCGAAATGAAAACCGAGGGCGGCGGCGTAGGCAAAGTGTTCGGGCGGCTGTTCACCGGCGAAAAACTGTTCCGGAACAGATACGTTGCTAACCGGCCGGGAGAGATCGCGTTTGCCGCTTCTTTTCCGGGGTCCATCCGCGCGGTGGAGGTTACGCCCGATAAGCCCGTGATCGCGCAGAAGGGCGCTTTTCTCGCCAGCTGCGGAAACATCGAGGTTTCGGTGTTTTTCCAGAAGAAACTGAAAGCGGGATTTTTCGGCGGCGAAGGCTTTCTGATGCAGAAGTATTCCGGCAGCGGGATCGTATTTCTGGAGATCGACGGCCACGCGGTGGAGTATGATATTGCCGCCGGCGACAGAAAGATCGTGGACACCGGTTATCTTGCCGCCATGGACGGGACCTGCACCATCGATACGGTTACGGTAAAAGGCGCGAAAAACATTTTCCTCGGCGGCGAGGGGCTGTTCCACACCGTGGTCAACGGTCCGGGGCACATCATCCTGCAAACGATGCCGATCCAGAAAACCGCGATGACGCTTTACGATTATATGCCGCATCCGTCTTCTTCGAATTGACGCCTTCATACAAAAAGAAGAAAACGCCCTGAGATCAGGGCGTTGTTTCTTTTTTTTACGCTATTATCGTTTAATGAGCGCCTTAAATCCCGTAAACAAGCCGACCAGCGCCAGCAGAGCGCCCGCAACGATGATAAAAACGGCGTTGCCGGTAAGGTTGCCTTCCGCGATATTTTCGGGGTTTGCGGACTGATACAGGACCGTGACCTCGTCGCCTTTCTTCATGGAAGAATCGTAGTTCGGGTATTCTACGTTTTCGTATTTTTTGCCGTCCACTTCGTAATCCACGTATACGGTGTAGTTATACTGGTCGAAGCCGTCTTCGTCCGTGCCGTTCCATTCCCGCTCGATCCCCGTGATCACGCCGGTGGTGGAAGCGTCGTACAGTTTTTTGCTGTGCATTTTGTTTGCGCCCAGCACGATCACAACGATACCGGCCACAACGGCAATAACGGGAATAAGGATGTTGATGATTTTACGCATGGTTTTGCCTCCTGATCATAGTAATGCGTTTTTTCTGAAAATCCGGCGGAACCGGTTTTCCCCGGATTTGTTTTATATTATATCACGAAAAGCGCCGCAATACAATACCGCAGCGGTTCAAAAAGCGTTTTTTTCAGCGCATATTTTTCCGGATCGGCCGTGCCGTTTCCAGCAGCCGCGCAAGGATCGCGTCCCGTTCTTCGTCCGGCGCTTCCAGGCTCTGGTGGTGCGCTTCCATCACGCAGTCCCCCAGATACCCGATTTCCCGCAGCGTCCGGGTGAACAGGTCCCAGTCGATCGTGCCGTCGCCCGGGATCAGGTGCTGGTCCCCGCTGCCGTCGTTATCCTGAATGTGGAGCGACATCGGCGTTACGGCGCAGTCTTTGAGCACGTCCGGCGCGTAGCCGCAGCACCAGGCGTGGCCCACGTCGAAGCACCAGCCGAACCAGTCGGAGCCCACTTTTTGGACCAGATCCGCGATGATGCGCGGATCCGCGGACGCGCCCCAGAGCACGTTTTCGGAAAGCAGCACCACGCCGTACTGCTCGGCCTTCGGCAGCCATTTTTTGATCGCCTCGGCGTTCACCTGCAGAAAACGGAGTTTGTTTTTGATGATATTGCCGTTTTTATCCCGCCACACCGGATGCACCACCAGATACCTGGCGCCGAGGGAGGCGGCAGCCTCAATGGAGCGCCCTACGTATTCGGAATCGGCTTCGCCCGGCGCGTGCGCGTGGGTATAAACGATGCCCTTCTCGGCCGCGCGCGCTTTCAGGCTCTGCGCCCACGAAATATAATCGTCGGCAAGGAAAGGGGAGCCCTCGAACGTCCAGTAATCAAAGCCCATGTCGATCCCGTCGTAGCCGAGGTCGGCCAGCCGGTCCACGGCCTTGAGCGCGTCGTAGCCTTCCTCAAACACGTCCGTTGTGGTGACGATGCGCGGCAGCATGCCCACGGCCACCGAACCCTCGAAGGCTTTGTAGTTCTTCTTTACGCCGAGTTCTTCCATCCACGCGCGCACCTCAAGGGTTTTGAGGTTGCCGTTTACGTTGTCCCAAACCCAGGTGGGGGTGGGCCACAGGCAGATCTCCGGCGAAACGGCTTCGTAAAAATACCGGCCGACGCCGTCCTGCCCGTGGTGCGCCATCTTGCAGATATCGCAGTCGATGAGGCCGGTGCTCTCCCATTGGGCGAGGGCCTTGTTGCCGGCGTTCACCTGCGCGTCGCCGGTGAACATCACGCTCGTGCCGCCCAGATCCATGCGGAAAATCACGGAGTGCTCGTTTACGTCGATGAAAGATTCGTCCGGGGTGTAGAGCACGGTGATCTTCGCTTCTCCGATATTGAATACGTCGCCGGTCTGCAGGATTTTCACTTTTTCCGGGAAGGATTTGCTGATGCGGTTAAACTCGCGCACCATCTCCATGCCCTCTTCCTGGGAACGGGATTCGTAGAGTTCATACGGCACGTAGTTGAGCATGACCTTATCGAACGTGACCTGCTTCGTGCGGTTCTCCGCCACCTCGTAAAAGACCTGAACGTGGTCGTTGTGGGGATGCGATAAAAACCATGCGTCGATATGCGGCACACGCTGCCCGGTAACGGCTTTCAGATACTGGATAAAGTAATCCGTTTCGGCGGTATGGCCGCCGTCGATCGCAATGACCTTCCCATCCTCCGTGGTGATGATGAAACTGTCGCAGATCGTATCTTCCACGGATTGCAGCATATGGATCGCGTTCTGGTTCATGGTGTTTTTCACCTTTTCTTTCTTTACGGCAAAAAATGATTTGATCCGGTTCCACAAAGCGGTGAATTTTTCAAACACCGATTTGAAAAACGAAACGAACCGGCTGCCAGCGCCGTCGTCCGCGCTCACGGAAAGGCGCTGCGCCGTGGGGACGCCGGCTGCCAGCGCCGGCGATACGGCCGTAAACATGAGTATGAATACGAGCAATAAACCGATGATGCGTTTTCTGTTCATATTTCTCCGTCCCTTATTCATTCTGTCAAACGCTCCGGGCCGGAAGAATCGGCTCCCGGAAGCCGCGTTTTATGTATTTGGCGCCGCGTGCACCACGAAATCGCCCGAAAGGCCGTGCCAGTGAACGGTTACGCGGGTGGTGCCTTCGCCCGTAACGCAGATCCGGCCGCCCACGATCCGGATCACCGATTCATCGTAGCCGTCGAAGGTTGCGCCGGTGAGCACCGGGTAAACATAGTTATCGGAATCATAGGCCATAACGAAGACCTGCTGGCTTTTTTCCACCGTATACACCTGTTTTTCCGCCTTGACCGTTACAACCTCCGGCAGCAGGCGGTCGGCGCGGCGCGTTACGGCAATATCCGCGTTTTCCACGGCGGCGTCGTTCAGTTCCGGCGCTGCGGCGGCCGAAAGAGAAACTTCGTGGATGCGGGTTGCCCAGTTGCCCCAACTGCCGTCGCCCGCGCCGCCGTAGGCATAGGAGAGATACACGGGATCCCCGGCGCAGATGTGGCCGTCCGCCCTGCCGGAAATGCCGCAGTTGTGCAGTTTCTTCGCAGTGTTCGCCTTTACGAATCCGCTCGGGCGGAAACGCAGCCCGTCAAACGATTCCCACACCGCCACGTAACTGTCGTCGGAAAAGCGTTTTTCGGTAAACACGGCGATAAAGCGGCCGTATTCGTCGGCGTATTTCACGTCGGCCGAATCGCCGTCCTTTTTCGGGGGGATGCACTCGCCGTGATGCTGCAGCGTGGCGGGCCAGTTTTCGTCCGTGGCGTCGGCGGTGGCCACGCGCGTGGAGGCGCCGTTTTCATCGCACCAGGAATAGTAGATATAGAGCGTGCCGCCCAGCAGAACGAAGGAGGGTTCGCCTGCGCCGAAGCAATCGGGATTTCCGGTGTATTCCACCAGCGGCACGGGCAGGGTCCCCCAGCCGCTCCCGGTCCATTTTTCAAGGAACGGGCCGTCCGGCGATTTGCTTCTTGCCACGCAAACGTCGTTGTCGGTGCCGCGCGCATCCTTGGTGGTGGTGTAGCCGATATAATAATACCCGCCGAATTTGATCACGCCCGGATCGCAGGTCCACATCTGGTCGAGGCTTTCCGGCGTCGGTTTGAGCGCGATGGTCTCTTTCGTACGGCTCTTTCCGCCGTCGTACAGCCGTTTGTAACTCACGAGGTCTATGAGATCGCCCGGCCCGGTGGATGCGCTCCATACGTCGAGGCTGCCGTCGGCATTGAGGATCATGGAGGGCCCGTAGCGGTAGCCGCCGTGCGTAATGCTGGGCCGCCAGGTATCGGTCCCTTCGTCCTTTGCCGCGATCTGCACGTAAACGTCGGGGTCGCCGGGCGCGGGCGCCTCGTCCCCCGTAAGGTCCCCGCCCTCGCTCATAGGCGCAAAGCCGATGCTGAGGACGGATAAACTCACAAGCAGAAGTTTAATAACGAGATACAGTTTATCCATAACCGTTCCCCCTTCTTTTTCGGTGTGTGTTTCCGTGCGGCGGCGCCGCTCTTCTAAATAACTATACAATAAAAATACAAAAATGTCCACAATTCTTTTTTATCTTGTATTTTTTCTTTTTTTGGTGTATGATAAAGTGTAAAACTTTTTATGCGGTATTACAGGGAGGAAACGGAAATGATCGCGGAAAGAATTAAAGAAGAAAACAACGTGCTTACCATAGCGCTGAACGGAAGGATCGATTCCGCCAACGCAGCCGAAGCGGAAAAGGAGATCGCCGCCGCGGCGGAGGGCTTTACC
>JAEEGL011539278.1_pt1 | contig 13595 bp, 19 predicted proteins | sample 9134231 | NCBI WGS metagenome assembly JAEEGL01 (sample SAMN16246548, study PRJNA631951) | gut metagenome | biome: gut microbiome; feature: rumen; material: fiber-attached | host: Bos | place: Iran: Karaj | collected 2018-10
AGCCGGGGAAGAGGCAGAGTGGCCGGGAGATCGGTGTGTGGGGTCAATGATAAAGAGTGGAATGGTGCAGATGGCGAGCGGTTCAGAGATGGCTATGAAGAAATGATGAAGAGGTTGAGCCCCAGTACGATCCTGTTTTATGGCGATATGCCGGAGGGATTGAGCGGAAACATCATCCATTGCCCTTCGTACTATGAGCAGAAACGTGAGCTGCTGAACAAACAAAAAGGAGCAAAGAATGGGAAGAGGAACAAGTAAGTCAAGGGGAGGCGGCGGTGCGAGAGAAGTTAAAAACCCTGATGGTTCTGTGATCGATCTCGCTGATTCGCCTCTAATTTATGGCAATAACGATAGTGCGGTTAGTGGTAATGCGAGATCGGTTATTGAACAATGGGAAGCTAAAAGAGTTAAAAATAAACTTGAATACAATATGTCTGTTGACCAGGACGGTAATCAAATCGGCGCAGAAGTAAAGGGCGGTAAAACATCGGTTCGTGTTCCTTTATCTCACTTGCAAGAAGGAGCGATACATACTCATATCCATCCCAGAGATGATAACTCGGTTTTGGGTGGTACATTTTCAGAGGCTGATCTTAAAAATTTTGCGAATCATGGAGTTAGCACCTATAGAGCAAAGGCTAAAGAAGGGGCTTATAGTATAAGCAAAAGCAAAAATTTTGATGCTGCTGGATTTAAGTCATATGTTTATAATTTATATTCCAAAGAACAAACGGCATCTGAAAGTGCTATGAAAGCATTGCGTGATAAGGTTCGTAAAGATAGTAGTTATACTTACAGTTCTTATGTTAAAGATGCAAACAAGGCCTTTAATGCGCTTTTGGTTGCAATGCACAATGGCCTAATAGCCGGGCAACAGAAATATGGCTATAATTATACATTAGAGAGGTGATTTTATGGAAAAAACAGTTAAAATCTATGGAGCTATTAAGCCTCCGAAGAAATTGACCAAGGCAGAATTTGATAAGTTACATAAAAACGCAAATAAAGGTAAAACTAAAGAGAAAAAGAGGTGATTTTATGGGCAGAGGCTCCAGTAAGGCTGGGGGCGGTGGCGGAAACCAGGCAAATCCGACGCCACAGATCCCCGGAGGTTCAAATGTTCCTACAAATGCACAGGTCATGGATGACAATTCGGCTGATTCGTTAAGACAGTTAGAGGATTCCATGTATAGTGCCAGCACAACGGCTGCAATCAAGATGTATATTTCCAATACCGATTTCGACCAGCAAGGCCATAGTCTTTCACAGACCATGAATTATCTTATCGACAATGATGTGGATTTCGCAAATGCCGATCTTGCGCAATTGAACAGACAGTTCGGGTTGAATTTGTCAAGTTCCGATCTTTTATCCATGCAATATACTCAAAGCCGCATGAATTCAGCATATCATACAATCGGCAGAGATACCGTCTTGCAGCGAGGCGCGCATGACGATTTATTGCGGAATACGTTTGGGATCAGCGATTACTCCAAAATGTCAGAAAGCCAGTTACAATCAAAGTTGGTCGGACAGGCATTCCGTAACAAGGCTCCCATGTCTACTTCCTACGACATGAACAGAAATCCGTTCCTTGGTTCAGGCAGCGGTGTTTCCGGCGGTCGAGAGGTTGTCTTTAACATCAAAGCCGGTGCAAATACTCCCATGCTCTTTGGTGCGAAGAAACAGACCGAGATCATTCTTGGTTCGACAAACTGGAAGATAACAGGGGTTAAGTACACGGGTAAGACCGCTACTCCCAGAGGACAGAGTTACAAACCGCAGATTCAGATTGACATTGAAACATTTTAATTTTAAGGAGGTCTATTATGGCTACAAAGAAAAACAACATTGATGCTTACAAAAATCGCATGACCGCTCCCATTGGAGCAATTCGTATCGATCCCAAGACCGGCAAGCCTATCGGTAAAGGCAAGGCAACAAAGAAGAAATAAGGAGGTTCATTATGGGTAGAGGTACAAGTAAAGCGGGGGCGTCCGGGGGCGGTGCGCTCCCAGTTCCGCAGAATACCGTTGAGCTGCCGTCACCTGAACAAGTCGCATCCGGCGATGTCCTTCCTAAAGGTGGTGTGCCATTCTCTGATTTCGAAAACATGACCGATGATGAAAAGGCCCAGGTTGTTGCAAATGCCTTGAATACTGGTGTTCCCTTGTTTCTTGATGATTCCGGCATTCAGAGATTTGCTTATTTCACCGGCATGAACGATACACCCAAGGTTGTGTCCGATTCGCAGCTGGATTCCATGTCAGGCCATGAGTTGTTCCGCACCGTTAATGACGCCTACGATTCCCGCAAAGATATCGGGTATACTTCGACCGATATCGCCAAGCAGATTACTGATGGCGATTTCACCATGTATTCGGATTCAGGCGGTTCGGCATATGGCAAGGCTATCTATTTCGCATCGTCCGTAAGATCATCGTCAGGGTATGCGGGTAGCGCAAGCCAACATCCTGCCATGATCCGTGCTAAAATAACCGGGGGCAATTCCATTTCTGATGGTTCGCTCGATTCGATGTGGTCGAAAGCATTGAACAGAAGAGATCCGTTAGCGATGGCTTGCAGCAGAGCCGGTCATAGTTCCGCTCGAAACCTTTATGCGCTCGCAAAAGGCTATGATGTCATCACTACAAGCGATTATCATATGGTGCTTAATCGCAGATGCCTTACAGTATCCAGCAAAATTAAGTCAGGCATCACTTGGAGTACAAGCATCTGGTAAAAGGAGGAAAAATTATGTCGCAGATTGATTTGAAGTTCATGAAAGGTAACAGACAGACCGCAAAGGCTATGGGATCTACTTATACCAAGAAAAAGGCCGCAAAACCTACTAAAAAGGCGGTTTCAAAGAAGAAGTAAGTGAGGTGATTTTATGCCACGAAAACCTACAGGAAATCCTAATGGCAGACCGAGAATACCGATTGATGAAAAACAGTTCCGGGGATTTTGTGCGCTGCAATGCACAGAAGAAGAAATCGCAGGATTTTTTGAGTGTTCTATCGATACCATCAATAAATGGTGCAAAGAAACTTATGGGGAAACTTTTACGGATGTATTTAAAAGATTTTCCCAGGCTGGCAAAATATCTTTGCGCCGGTATCAGTTCAAGATGGCAGAGAAGAATCCCGGAATGGCTATTTTCCTGGGCAAGAATTGGCTCGGTCAGACAGATAAACAGGAAACAACGGTGCTGGAAGTTGAGGATCTTTCATCGTTAGCGGAAATGCTGCGAGATGATGCAGCAAGCAATATACCTGATCTTGCAAGTTCTGATGATGAGGAAAGTCGCCCGGCAGGCGACCAAGGAGAATAAGATGGGGCGCGGTTCGTCCAAAATAAATGGTGGTGGAACAGTTAAGACATATGCCCTGTTTCATGGATCTCCACAAACGGATATTGATGAGTTCGATTTGACAAAGGCTGGAACAAACACACAGACCGGGGAGAATTTCTTGTTTTTTACCGATTCCCCGGATGTGGCTGATGAGTTCAGTTATGAGCGATTGCCGGGGAGTTTGCTTTTCGATAAACGAGGTAAAAAGGGCAGAGTTTATGAAGTCGATGTCACAATGTCGCACCCGCTTGATTTTACCAATCTTTCCCAAAAAGACATTGGGAATATCCTAAAGATGAGCGATGGCGAATTGACCGAAAGCATGATTCAAAGATTCAGCGCCGGCAATAATCAGCTCTTTAAAACCTATATGGATCTCAATCAGATTTCTCGATTCGGATACGATGGTTTTATAGCCAAGATGAATAGCAAAGGCGACAAGGAATATGCCGTTTTGGATAGCAAGAAGGTTAAGATCAGAAAATAAGGAGATTAAAAATGGGAAGAGGATCGAGTAAGTTAGGCGGTGGTGGCGGAAATGCGAGAGGTAGCCGGAATGCTCCGATAGACCTGACAACCGCTACGGCCGCTCAAATATCAAATGCAATCGATGCTACGGATGATTTCGATGAATTAAACAATATCATCGAAACCATTGCAAACAACGATGTCATCTCAAACGCTGAATACACAAGCCTTTATCAGAAAGCCTTGACAAAGGTTCAGAATCAGCAGCCGAATAATCCCGGTGTTGAAGTCAAAGACATTCAGAATGCAACCTTGAAAACGACCATGCAAGATGCAATCAGGGATATTTCGATGGGTAAGACATACACCTATGCGAGATCCCAAAGGGATGGAAAAGTAATCGATAAAAACACATCGACAGGCGATATATTCACATTCGACACGGCATCGTATACAAAGATCGGTGCAAATCAATGGATGGAAGTTGGTAATCCAGGCCATACTTTCGAATCCGATGGAATGGCAAGGATTATAGCCGGATTATCTGGTTTACAGGGAAAATGGCATTATAAAAAAGCGTGATAGACTATGCCTACACAGACAAGACAAACCATAGAGTGGAAACCATTCTCACAAAAACATAAGACCTATATCAAACAGGCCATGTTCAACAAAATGAACGTGGCCGAGGGCGCTATTCGTAGTGGTAAGACCATTGACCATTGCATTATAGCCGCCATGTACTTGGAGGAATGCCCGGACAAGATACACCTTGCCAGCGGTTCTACTTTGGGTAACGCAAAATTGAATATCGGTGTTTGTAATGGCTTTGGTCTTGAGAATTTATTCCGCGGGCGCTGCAAGTGGGGTAAGTACAAGGATAACGAAGCCTTATTTGTATACACGCAGACAGGGGAAAAGGTAGTTATATTTGTCGGTGGTGGCAAAGCCGATGCCTACAAGCGTATTCTGGGAAACTCCTATGGTTTATGGATCGCAACGGAGATAAACGAGCATTATGATTGTGATGATTCCAGAACAAGTTTTATCAAAGTTGCATTCGGCAGACAAGTGGCAGCGGTTCGACCGATGGTTCTGTGGGATCTAAACCCATGTAATCCAAGCCATAGGATTTACAAGGATTATATCGACCTTTACATGAACACTTATGTCGGTGGTTATCAGTATCAGCATTTCACGATCCATGATAACTTGTCTATCTCCGAAGAACGTAAACGAGAAATTGAAAGCCAGTATGTGCCGGGGTCGATATGGTACAGGCGAGATATCCTGGGAGAGCGATGCATTGCCGAGGGTCTTATTTATCCCATGTGGGAGAATGCCATTGCAGAGCCACCAGAAGGGCAAAATCCGAGCGAGTATTGTATCAGTATCGATTATGGTACAATGAATGCTTTTGCAGCCCTTTTATGGGCAAAATATAGCGAAATATGGTATGGTATCCGAGAGTATTATTATTCAGGCCGTACCGAGCAAAGACAAAAGACCGATGAGGATTATGGCAAGGATATCGATGCATGGTGTGAGGACATCCTGCCTGAAGATGGAAAATTGAGAGTTATCATTGATCCGTCAGCTGCATCGTTTATTGCGTTATTGCGGAAACGAGGCGAGAGATACAAGGTTATACCGGCAGATAACGATGTTGCCGATGGTATCCGAGAAACCGCAAACGCACTTGAGAATGGATATATCAAGATGAGCTCAAAACTTAAATGCTGGAAAGAGGAAGTAAGTGGCTATATTTGGGATGATAAAGCACTCGATGACAGACCAGTTAAAATAAATGACCACTTAATGGATGCAAAGCGCTATTTTGTTAAAACGATGCATATTATCAAGAAAAATATCAGGCGAGACAAAGAAATCTACTTGCCAAGTTTTTTAGGAGGTAAAAAATGAGTTATTTTCCCAATGTCCGAACCAAAAAGGTGGAACAGTTATTCCACCACATTCTTGCCGATGCCGAGGTGAATAACGAATATTACCAGGGCAACCTTGATGATGAGGGCAAGCAATTTATCAGAGGTTTTGACTGGTGTATGGAAATGGTGGTCGGCAATCTTTTTGGAAATCTTGACATTTACTCCGAGGATTTCGAAAGGATCGGCCTTGATGCACTCGAATTAAACACAGACATTGTGAATTCGGATGTGCCTTATGCCTATAATGCGCTTGACGATGCCCAGGAAGAGCCAAGCGAAGAGTATAAGGATATTGATGATTATACCGATGAGGACATAGCCAAGATGTCGGACATCACAAAGATTGCACTATTAATCAAGTCTATTCTGTTTCAGTATGGAGAAGGCGAGCGCAACGAGCTTATCACATCCATGCTTGAAGATTGTGGGGAGGGTCGTGAATGAAAACCTATGAAGATTTCCTTGAATTACCACAGGGCAACGATGAGGCAATAATTAACTTTATCATGTCAGCAATTCTGGAGTACAAATCAAGTGATATGTACCGAGATGCGGTGACGGCCTATGATTATTTCAGGCGCAGAAACGTGACCATTCGTGAGTATCAGAAGTTACTTTACACAGTTACCGGGGAGACGGTCCCGGACAATTTCAGCGCCAATTACAAGTTCTGTAACGCCTTTTTCCAGATATTTGTTGAGCAGGAGAATTCCTATCTTTTGGGCAATGGCGTGACCTTTAATGAGGATAACACCAAGGATAGCCTTGGCGGGGATCGATTTGACAATAAATTGTCCGAGTTAGCAGAGTATGCCCTGTGGGGAGCGGTTTCATATGGCTTTTTCAACAAAGATCATGTTGACGGATTCAAGGCGACCGAATTCGTTCCGCTCTGGGGCGAAGAGGATGGCGCACTCCATGCCGGCATTCGGTGGTGGCAGATAGATGACACCAAGCCGCTCCGAGCAACACTTTATGAAAAGGACGGATTCACCGATTATATTTGGCGCTTGGACAATAATGGCAACACAAAGGATGGCGAAGTATTACACGCAAAACGTGCATATGTTCAGGTAATAGGCACAAGCGAAGCAGATGGCGATGAAATCCTTGATGGTAAGAATTATCCCGGCTTTCCTATCATTCCCTTGTGGGGCAATCAGATGCACCAAAGCGAATTGACAGGGCTCCGAGAGAAAATTGATGGTTATGATCTTATCCAGAGTGGTCTTGCGAACACCATTGATGATGCCAGCCTTATTTATTGGACAATTCAGAATGCCGGGGGCATGGATGATGTTGACTTGGCTCATTTCGTGGAGCGCATGAAAACAGTTAAGGCAGCGGTTATCGATGATCAGGGCGCACACGCAGAGGCCCACACCATGGATGTGCCATACCAGGCGAGCATGACCGCACTTGCCGATCTTCGGGATTCACTTTATCGTGATGCAATGGCGCTGGATACCGACAAGGTTTCCGCTGGATCGATTACTGCAACGGCCATTCAGGCAGCTTATCAAAATCTTGACCTGAAATGTGACCGATTCGAGATGTGTATTTCTGATTTCATCGATGGCTTACTCAAACTAATCGGTGTAGAGGATAGCCCGACCTTTAAACGCAACAAGGTTGTGAATATGGCAGAAGAAACGCAGATGATCTTACAGGCCGCTCAATATCTCGATTCCGAAACCATTTTGAAACACCTGCCTTTCCTTTCCCCGGATGAAATTGAGGAAATCATGGCCAATGTTCAGAAAGAACAGATGGAGCGTTTCGAGCAGGCGATGGCTTTGCAAGGACAAGGTGGAACACCTGAAACACCCGCGACACCCGCAGAAGAAGAGGATACAATGGTATCTTGAGGCGTTTAAATGGATAAAGCAAGAGAATTGACAGACAGAAAACTTGAAGAGATGGAGCGCCATATAAGGCAGATGTATAGGCAGGCACACACAGAGTTGACACAAAGTTGGAATGCCTACATGACCAGAGGCCAAGAGCGTTTAGATGGTCTATACGCTGATTATATGACCGCTCCAATCGATCAAAAGAACGAGGCCTTAAAGCGTTATCAGGATGCCTTGCAAAATTATACCTTGAGGAACAAATGGTATAAGGACATGGTGGCAGAAACCGCATATCGCCTTGCCAATGTCAATGCCATTGCCGTGGCATACATGAATGGACAGATGCCCGGAATATATAGCATAAACTTCAATCAGATTGACCCGCTTTTGCTGGATACGGACATTAAATGGACAATCAGGGATGAGCATATGGTGCGAAATCTTCTCATAGATTCCATACCGAACAAAGAATTGAATTATGCCAAGGATATCGCATGGAACACACGGCAGCTGAATAGTTCTGTTTTGCAAGGCATTATCCAAGGGGAGAGTATCCCCAAGATATCCAAGAGGTTGATGCCGATAGTTGACAACAATGAAAATTCAGCAGTGCGAACCGTCAGAACGATGGTGACGGGAGCGGAAAACAGAGGCAGACATGACCGTTACCAGGAATATGAGAGCCAAGGCGTGATTATGAAAAAAGTCTGGATCGCCACACCCGATGGAAGAACCAGACATTGGCATTTCACTATGGATGGGCAAGAGAGAGACGTTGACGAGCCATTCATTGATGGCCATGGGAATGACCTTATGTATCCCGGCGATGGCAGTGCGCCTGCCGACACGGTTTATAATTGCAGATGTTCAATGACGAGCCATATCATTGGCATTCGAAACAGTAATGGCACTATTAATCGCATTAAGGATTATAGCACCACAGATCTTCACGAAAAGCAGATGAAAGAAGAAAAAGAACGAAGAGAGAGGTGATATCATGGGAATAGTATTTAAATTCGATGACCATTCCCCGGAGATCAGGGCATTGGTAGCAGAAAATGCCAAGTTAGCGTTATCGATGATGGGCGAGGTAGTCGAAAAATGGGCGAAGCGAGATTGCCCTGTCGATACCGGCTTATTGCGGAACAGTATAACGCATACCGGCGCCGGGCAGCAGATGTCACAGACCTACCATGCCAGTTATGGTTCAAACAGAAAAGCCGATGGTTCGAGATATTCGGCATCCTCGATGAAAGCCGGTTCAGTTGGATTCGGAAGTATCTCCGGGGTAATTGGCGAAGAGAGCGAATGGGAAGAATATGTGGGTACAAATGTGGAATATGCACCAGCCGTAGAATTTGGCGATTACACCCACAAAGTCGGCAAGGCTCATTTCTTGAGAGATGGAGCGCAAGATCATGTCGAAGAGATCAGGGAAGTTGCCCAGGCGGTCATAAACAGGATGTAATTGTCAGAAAATAAGGTTAAATTGTGTATGGCTCGATTTTGTAAAAAATTCGAGCCATAATTTTTTGGCATTTTTTTTGGCGAAATCCAATTTTCGCCATTAGTTTAACGAAAAAATACCACTTTTTCGAGGTTTTTCTTTCGAAAATTTACGAAAATTTGGATTTTTTCTCCGAAAAAAGACGAAAAAATGAGCGTTTTTTTATTTTCAGAAAATAAACCGAATTGTGTCTATGTCACTATATGTCAATCCTATATTATATATATTATATATTATTTATTATTTTTTTGTGTAGGATGTGTAGGTTGTGAAGAATAATAGGTAAAAATAAAAAGTCTATAGGAAAAAATATTTATATAGAGATTTTTTATTTTAGGGCAAAATGCAACATCCATACACAGACCCCCATCCCGGAAGTCGAAAATTCTGAAAAAAAGTTGACATTATGGGCGGTTTGTGATATTTTTTTCAACGAAGGGGATTTTTCCCCAAAAATATTAAAATCTAATCCCAAAGCACAGGGACCGAAGTAAAGGAGATTGTGAATATGGCACTTACACGAAAAATGCTGGCAGCTATGGAAATCCCGGCAGAGAAGATTGAGGAAATCATCAATGCCCATACCGAAACAGTAAATGCGCTCAAAGAAGAGAGAGATTTGCTGAAAGCCGATGCCGACAAGGCCGCAACGGTTGAAAAGGATCTGGAAAAGGCAAATGCCGAGCTCGAAAAATTCCGCTCTGGCGATTGGGAAAACAAATACAACAAGGTTAAGGGCGAATTCGATTCGTTCAAAACCGATGTAGAAACCAAAGCCACAAGAACCGCAAAGGAAACCGCTTACAAGAAGTTACTTCTTGATGCCGGAATCTCCGACAAGAGAGTGGAAACAGTTCTCAAGGTTACAAATCTTGATGATGTAAAGATCGATAAGGATGGCAAGATCGAGGATTCCGATAAGCTGACAGAAAGTGTAAAGACCGAATGGGCAGATTTCATTGTCACCAAGAGAGAAGAAGGGGCAGGCACTCCTAATCCTCCCGCAAATGGTGGGGAATCAAAACCCAAGAGCAGAGCAGCCGAGATGGTTGCAAAGTATAACAGTGAACATTATGGTTCAAAGGAGGATTAAAACATGAGTTTTATCGGTGGTGTTGAGCAGGGCAAGACCTATGCTCCCGGTTATTTCCTCGCACATAATGATGAGGGAGTTACCAGAGAAACAAGAGAGATCGCGCAGACAGGTGCAACCGAGGTTGCCGATGGCACAAAATATGTAAAGATGGGTACACCTTATCCGTCCAATGATGGCGAGGCCGAGGGCCTTCTGTATGAGGATGTGGATGTTACAGTTGGCAATATGCCGGGCAGCGTTGTTACGGCTAATGCGGAAGTATATGAGGACAGATTGCCTGTTACTCTTGCAGCCGCAGCCAAGACCGCTCTTGCGGCAAAGGGATTCGTTTTCATCGAAACCGAACCCACGGTCACAAGACCTTATTGATTGAAGGAGGGAAATGAACCATGGCAACAAGATGGGAAGATAACATTTTTGGTAAAGTCGCAAAAGAGGATTGGCTTGAAGTAGGCTCGCAGGTGCCTACCAGACAGAATGATCCCATAGATAGGCTTTTCGGTGATGAAAAGACCGATAACCTGGTAGCAAAGTGGGAAAGCATCGCATCCGAGTACAGTATCCCTGTGATGGCACAGTTCCACGGCTTTGATACCGAGGCCAACAAGACATTCAGGATTCCTATTGACACCCACAACATTGAAAAGGGTCTTATCAAGGTTAAGATCAACCAGTCTGAAAGACTTCGCGCTCTTACAAGAGCAGGTGTTCAGGGCGATCAGAAACTTTATGACTATGTTCTTCAGGACGGCATTCGTCTTGCAGACCAGGTTATCACCCGTACCAAGGTTGCAAAGAATGAGCTTCTTGCGACCGGCAAGGTGACAATCAAGGAAAATAATCTTGATCTTACTGTGGATTACGGTGTTCCGCAGGCACAGACACAGTATACTCTTGATCTTACACAGGATGCTGATGTTGCAAGCCAGATTCAGGCAATCATCGATGCAGCGGTTGATAAGGGCGTTACAATCAATGGTATAGTTACTTCCAGAAAGAACCTTACCAAGATGAGAAACAACAAGTTCCTGCAGACCGCTATCAATGGCAGCATTGCCCAGGGTCAGCTCGTTTCACAGAATGCGCTTGAGGCATACCTTAATGATGAGTTCGGCATCGATACCATCATCACAAACGATCTGAATTATGGTGATTCGGCTACCATCGGATCTGATGGCAGACCTATCATTTCACAGAGAAAGTATTATCCCCAGAATAAGGTTACATTCTTTGCGACCAATCCGGGCGGAAAACTTGGTGTTGGCCTCTGGGGCGATTCACCCGAAGCAGATGCAAGCGGCTACTACAAGGAAGGCGGTTCGACCGTTTCTCCTTACGTTCATATCATGCAGTGGATGGAAACAGATCCCACAGTTCTCTGGACAAAGGCAAGTTCACTCTTTATGCCGGTGCTTTACAATCCTTATAGCCTCTTCATTGCAACCGTACAGGGGGCATAATTTATGGGCTATGTGGTTATTGAGCATTTTTGCGATATGCAAGACGATGGTCATGGCTACAATATGGGTGATGCTTATCCGAGAAATGGATTTGAGGTTTCCGAAAGCCGTATAGCCGAGCTATCTGGAATAGGAAATGCAATGCATAGACCGCTTATCCGTAAAGTTGGTGATAGAAGTGTGATGGAGACAAAGGAGCAGGAAGTGATTCCTGCTCCAGAGCCCTCCGACATCCCTGTTGCACCCAAGAAAAGCGGTGGCCGTAAGAAAAAAGAATAATGATGGAGGCGGTGTTGAATGCTGAACGAAATTTGTGCGGAAATCAAAAATTATTTCACTTTTGAGACCGACAAACATTTTGGTGATTTTGAAATCATCGATGGCAGGCTTACACCGTCTTTTGATGTTTCTACGGATTACATCAGGATCGTAGGCAGCCATAAAAATGATGGTGTCCATAAACGTGGCGCAGACGGATTTGAATTAATCGATGAGGGCAAATTCCATGGTGCGGTGTGGGTCATGTCTCCAACCGCTGATTTTTTAGGATTAGTTGCCGAAATCGAGCAATGGGAAACCAAGTATGGTGGAGTGGATTCGGTTTCTATGAGCCCATTCCAGTCCGAAAGTTTTGGTGGTTATTCATATTCGAAGGCGAGTGGCGGAACAGATGGATCTGGAGCCACAATAGCACCATCCTGGAGAAACGCTTTCTCCAAAAGATTAAACATATATCGCAAAATAAGGGTATAAGGAGGAAAAAATGGAACTTGAACCGATTACAAGAGAAGAGCAGTTTTTTAATGCCGCCGCGACCGGGGATACAAGCAATCTTCCTGAACCTATAACCAGAGAAGAAATATATCTCAAGGCCATTGCCGAAAATGGTGGGGGCGGTGGCGGAGGCTCGGCAAACCTGACTTCGATATACTACGATTTCGTGAATGATGATTCAGCAGACGGACAGGGAACGATTTACGTTTTTAACGCTGACAGTAATCGTCTGTACGATGTGGATATTATGTGGGGCGATGCAAACGGCATCATGAGTAATTATCTCCCCATAAACACAATCGATGTGACACTTCCGTTTGCTGATAAAGTGACTTATAACCACTTTAACGCATATAATGCCATTCCCAAATATGCTGATAGAGTGCTTGCGGTGAAGAACGGAGTAATTCTTGCGAAATATGTCCTTCCAGCAAATAAGTTGTGGGATAGCACCGTATATGGCAATCATCTGTATTCAGTTGGGCTTTTGTCAGACGTTCATTACCAGTACGAAACGGCAGACGAGGACTGGGAAACCGCTTGTGATTATCTCGATCAGAGGGAATCTGTTACGGCTATATGCATAGCTGGAGATCTGACAAGTGATGGTTCTCGGGCGCATCTGAATCAATGGAAAAATGCTCGAAATGCCCATGCACACAATAAACCTGTATACTCATGCAGCGGAAACCATGAGAGCTATGGTGACAATGCCTACATGGTTACGAATCCGGCTGAAATGAGACAGTACCTTGATAGTGAGTGGACAAACGAAACAGAGAACTACTTTGTTAAGAACATAGGCGGCGATATATATATCTTTATACCTATCTTTGAGGGTACGAAAGCCAGCAAGATTAATACGATGTTTTCGGCAGCGGTGCTTTCATGGCTCGAGACCACTCTTGAAACATATCGAAATCAGAGAGTGTTCCTCTTTGCTCATGTTCCGCCGCATCAAAGTTATGTGCCTACGGGCTTCTGGAACGGCAACGGAGCATACTCGCTCAATCTTTGGGGAAATGGATCTTCTGTTTTAGCCGACAGAACGGCTTTCCTCGCATTACTTGCGCACTATAAGAATGTCATTTGGTTTGGTGGACATAGCCACATCAAGTATTGCTTCCAAGAAACAT
>JAEEGL016502264.1_pt1 | contig 13595 bp, 10 predicted proteins | sample 9134231 | NCBI WGS metagenome assembly JAEEGL01 (sample SAMN16246548, study PRJNA631951) | gut metagenome | biome: gut microbiome; feature: rumen; material: fiber-attached | host: Bos | place: Iran: Karaj | collected 2018-10
TATCTAATTCTTGTTTAGGTAAATTCTCTTCTTTAATATCTTCTTCTAAATTCATATTTATTTCATTTTCACCTAATGATGACATTTTTATTTTTATTTATATACTTTTTAATGTCTTTTAATTTAAATAAAATAAATTATTTTTTCTCTAAATAAATATTAAGAAAATAAATTAAATGAAAAATCATAAAATATTTATATTCAATGCCCCTTCATCTTCAAGAGGAATAATATTACCGGGTAGAAGATTAAGCAATACCTTTTATAAACCTAAACCCATATTTATAGCGGGTTCAAATATAAAAACTCCTCTTGGATTACCTCCAATTAGGCCTGTAATAATTAAAAGAATGAAAATAAAACGAACAAGTTCAACGAATAATTTTAAGAATGATTTTAATGAAAATAATTATTCAGATAAATTATGTAAAAATAAATTAGATTGTAAGACTGAAAGAAAATTAAATAAAAAGAAAGAAGTTGATAATAATTCTTATATTAAATGTTTTAATAATAATAATAAAAATATATTTGAAAAGAAACAAAATAAAAAAAAAAAATAAATAAAATTTTAAAAAAATCTAATTCAGTTATTGAAAATATCTATTTTAATAATTCAAAATATGCAGAAAAGAAAGAAAAGAATGAAATTATTACAAAAGAAAAGCATAATGAGAATAAAGAAGAAAATAAAGAAAATTTAGAAATAGAAGATAAAGAAATGTTAAATAAAGAAATAGATGTTATTGTTAACTATTTATTAAATTTAAATTATGAAAAATATAATCATGATATGGAAATTAGAGAAGCTCTTGAATTAATTAGAAGTAAAATGAACAAAGAAAAAGAAGACAATAATAAAATCAATAGTAATGATGTTAAAAATAAAGATAAGAATGAAAATGAGGAAGATGAAAATAATGAAGAAAAAGAGAAAGATAATAATAATAATGATAATCAAGAAAAAAATAATTTAATAATTACAAATGAAAATAATTATGAATTAAATGCAATTGAAGATAAAGAAGAAGAGAAGAAAAAAGAGGAAATTGAGAAATATAAATTAGCAGAAATAATTTCTAAACATAAAATGCTAAAAAATGTTCATTCAATAAAATCAATAAGAAAACTATTACAAAGACAAGGGCTTGACAATCCAAATTTAATAGACAAATCCAAAATTCAAAATCTATATGAAAAAAATGAATAAACTCTAAACTCTATAAAATAAGTTATAATATAAAAGAGCAATAAATAAAAAAAATAACAATAAAAATAAAATAATAAATTATTAAATTCAAATATTTAAACAACATTTAAATAAAAACAATATAAACTAAAATAAATAAACCCAAAAAAAAAAAATTAAAAAATAAATTAATCAAAAAAAAATAAAATCCATATCACTAAAAAAATCTAAAAATTAATTGGTTAATTTCTCTAAAAGTAGATAACCAAAGAGTAATAAAAACAATATAAAAGGCTAAAAAATAAAAATTTAAATAAAATAAAATAATATGCCAGGAAAAGGAAAAGGAGGAAGAGGAAAAACAGGAGCAAAAGCTCAAAGTAGATCATCACGTGCAGGATTACAATTTCCAGTAGGTAGAATAGCTCGTTATTTAAAACAAGGAAAATATGCTGAAAGAGTAGGGGCAGGAGCTCCAGTATATCTTGCTGCAGTTTTAGAATATTTAGCTGCTGAAGTTTTAGAATTAGCAGGAAATGCTGCAAAAGATAATAAAAAAACTAGAATTATTCCTAGACATATTCAATTAGCTGTTAGAAATGATGAAGAATTAAATAAATTAATGGCTAATACTACTATTGCTTCTGGTGGAGTTTTACCAAATATTGAACCAAGTTTATTACCTAGTAAAGGAAAGGAAGATAAGGATGAGTAAATTCATAATATTTAGTTCTTGTTTTACCTTTTTTTAACTTTTTGTTTTGGGTTTTTTTATTTTTTTTTTTGATAATTAATTAATTTTTTTTGATTAATATGGCTTTTTTTATTTTATTTTTTTTTTTTTGCTTTTTTACTTTTTTTATTTGGGGTTTTTTTTGTTGAAGTTTGAGGTTTATTGCCTTTATTTGTTTTATTTAATTATTTAATATTTTTTATTGTTTTTTAATTTAAAAAATTAAATTCTACATCAAAAACTGAATGACCATTGAAATAAAAAAATGTTAAATGGTCTTTTATTATATCATATAAGAAAACAACATATGCACAAAATTCGAGAACTAATATAGCAATAATAATCATAATAATAGCGAAAAAAGTTTTAATAAATTTTAATAAAGAATTTTTCATTGCAAAAAATCCTAAAATTGAATATAAATCAGAGCATTGTGATTCAATAATTTGATCAATAATAGGATTTATTTTTACATAAATATCATAATATTTTCCACTATAATATAATATATCTACTAATACTATACTATGAACAAAAATTACTGATAATCCTGTTTCAGTTTTTTGAGTTGTACATTCTATCATTATTATTCCACAACTTATAAAAAAAAAAAGACTAAAAATTGCTGACAAAAATAATAAAACAAATTCATAATTTCGAGTAATTATTAGTTCTTTTAATGGTGATATATTATCTAGAAATGAAAAACATTTATCTTCCCATCCAATATATTTTCTCCCGTATAAAGTAATGTTATTTTTAAGAAAAGCTTCAAAATAATTATTTGTTGAATTTAAATTTTTAATTTCTTTTTCTAATAGATTTTTGGTATTTACTGTTAATATTTCTTGATATCTATTATCTGTTGAATAATTTGAATAAAAATTTTCACATTTTGTTGAATTTATTTTATTTAATGCATTTGTTGGTAAATCTATATAAGAAATAAATTTTGAATTATCTACACATAATTTTCCTTGAGATAATTTAAATTCTATAAAACTTTGAAAAATATTTGTTAAATTATTATTATCATTTTCATAATTTGTAAAATTATACTCACATTTACTTTCATTATAAATACAATAATGATTTCCTAATGTATCAACAATACCACAAGAATTATAATATTCTTTACATTCTTTTTCTTTTCTGATAAATTGGTATTTTAAAAAATTATTTCTTTTAATACAAATTGATAAATCATTAAAATCAGAAAAATTATATTCATTTATTGAATTAATATTTTTACATTTTTCTTTTATTTCTTTATTATTACAATTTCTTCCAAAAATTGTGTTATTCTTTAAATTATCTAAATTTGAATTTGTACAATCACATCCATTTTTGAATCCTGGAAATTCATATATAAAAGCTTTTTCATAATCAATATTACATGAATTATTAAAATTATTATTATTTATATAGAAATCAGTTATAGGACTTAATTCCCAATTATTATACATTTGATTTAAAATTTTAAAAGGTGTAATATCAATAACTAAAATATAAATAAAGAGAATAGTAAACACAAAATTTAAAAGATAAATAAATAGATTTAAAGTTAAAATTATTGTTTCAATCATATATATGATTAAATATATAAATAGTCTTCAAAAAAAAAAAAATTAAAAAAAATAAAAAAAATTAATAAAAATTTTTATCAAAAATATAAACTTAATTAAAACTGACTAGATACAATTAAAGGATTTGCACCTCTTTTTTCTAAAATTTGTTTATTATCATAAATTCTCATATAATTATTATTACCATCAGTAGGATAATATCTTCCTTTAGTTCCTTGAAACCAAGTATTTTTATCATACTTAAATGAATGATTAGGAATAATACAACTATGACCGACATCAATTAAATTATTTTTATAATTTTTATGTACTTTTGCATCACTATTATTTGTTTGTAAAATTTTACTTTTATAAGTTTTTCTACCTTCTAAATTGAAATTTTGATCTTCTGTTAATGAGGGTAATTTACTTAAATTTATTTTTCTTTGTTTTAAGTAATTATGTTGATTTAATTCTATATCACTTTTATCATATGGTTCTTTAAAAATATTTTTTTTTGAAAATGTTTCATTTTGACCTGAACCATCTTTTAATAATTCCCAATCTGATTTTAATTGTCTAATATTTCTTGTTGTATTATCTTTATATTGTGAGTAAGTATTTTTTAAATTAATTAAATCATATCCTCTTTCATCAGTTGTTTTAAATTTATAATATGATATTTTATTATCTTTACTTTTTAAATCATTAATTTCTTTATTATAATCTAAATTTCTATAATAATCTTCAATTTCATCTTTTAATTTATATCTTTGTCTCCTATTATTTTCATGATCATCTAATCTTTTTTGTTCTGCTTCATTATATACTATATTATTTATTGGATTTCTTAAAATTTCATTTCCATTTTTATTATGAATTTTTAACCAATTATCTTGTTTTAATTTTAATTGTTTTTCGAATTGTTCTTCTTTTTCTTTTTCATAAAATTTCCCTCTTATAATATCATATTTTTGTTTTTCTAAAAAGTTTTTAGCAGCAGTTAATTTCTCAATTTCTTTTTCAGTTTCACTTTTTTCTTTATCAAAAGCAAAATATCTATTATTAATAATATTATAATCTCTATAACTATTTTTATTCACTTTATTTTTTTTATTATTATTAAAATCATCATCACTTACATTAGGTCTTAATTCTGGTTTATTAAAATGATGAACATTCAAAGGTAAATTAGATAAAATATTATAAGGTGCTTTTGAAATTTCTTTATTTAAAGAATGAGGTCCTTCTGGTATTGATTCATGATAATTTAATGCTGATAATCTATCACTTAAATTAATTATATCATAAGTTTGTTCATTTCTTAATTGATTATCATAGTCCTTTGCTATTTTATTTATCATATTTTTTTTCTCTTCTATTCTTATTGACTTATCTAATTCATAATTTGAATATTTTTGAGTTACAGGATTAAATATATTGTTATTATCTATTACCATTTTATGTGTTATTTTTTGGGGATAATATTCTTTTGGGATATCTCTTATTTCTTTGTTATAACAATAATCTGCTAATTTTTCTTTCCAATATGGATCATCTTTTATTATGATATCTGGATTAAGAATATTTTTGGTCATTTTTTTTATTATTTTTAGTAACGTTATTTTTTATATATTTTAATTATTAATTAAAATTATAATTTAAAATTTTAAATTTATTTTTTTTAAATTTTAATTTAATTTATTTATATATTTGAGTTTAAAAAAAATTTAAATTAAATATGAAAAATAATTCAAATTTTAATATAGAAGAAATTAAGGAAGCAATAATAGATTTATATCAAAACGTGAAAATAAGAAAGCAATCAGAGACAATATCAATAGATGATTCCTATTTAAACAAAGAAAAAATATCTTTACAAAATGTTTCTCCTTTAACATTAATTTCATATATTAAAAATCATATAGAATTATTAATAGATGTAAAAATGACTGAAAAATTAAGTTTAATGAATACAGATCCATCATTATTATTTTCTGAATATGGTTCTGATATTACTCCAACTAATTATGAAAATTTATTAAGGAGATATGAATCAGATATTAGAAATTATATAAAAATTGAAAATATGTTAAAAATACATATTGATGAATTATATTATAAAATTGAACAACTTGAAAAAACTATTGAATTACTTAGACAAAAAATTCCTGATAAAGATAATAATAATATTGAATCATATAAAAATAAAATAGAAGAATTATCAAATTTAATTAAATTATATGAAAAAAGTAATTTAAAAATTCCACTTTTAGAAAAAAAAATAAGAATTCAAAAATTAGAATTAGATAAATTAAATCAATATAGAACTCAATATAATTCATATAGTAAAAAAAAAGATAAACTACAAAGACAAACATCATTAAAAACATTAAGAAATCCAAAATCAATATATTCAAATTATAAAAAATTAAAATCAAATAATTCAAGTCGTTCAAAAAAGAATGAATCAATAATTAATTCAATAACAAATAATAATAATGAAAATAGTTTTTTAACAACAAATATACATTCACCATCATTTGCAACAATGACTCAAAGAACAATGTGTAATTATGATAGTAATGATGATGATAATGATAAATCAACATATTATATTTCTACAAGAAAAAAAAATACAAGTCCAATTTCTTTAACAAAAAAAATTAAATGTATTTCTAGTGCAAAAAGATGTTGTACAACAAGACAATTTACAAAGAATAAAAATAATAATACTAAAACTAAAATTCCTAATAAAATTATTCCAAAAAGTCCTTCTATTTTTACATTGAAAGATAAGTTTAATAAAACAATTTCAAAAAAGAAAAAGACCATTAGTAGATATAATAGCAATACTCAAGAAAAAAAAAATATTATTAATGAAATGAATAAAACTATTTCTGATATTGATAAAATACCATTTGTGAATTATATAAATATTTATTCTAATATTAATTCAAATAATAATAATTGTGAAAATAATAATATTCCTAAAAAAGAAAATAATCGTTGTATTAGAGCTTTTTTAATGAATAAAACGAATAATTTATCACAACTACAAAGAAAATCAATTCCTTCAAAAAGAGAAAATTCTCAAACAAAATCATTTTTAGAAAATTAAAAAAATAATTTATTTAATAATGAGTTTTCATATATATATTAATACAATTTTATGAATAAATACACTTTATATTTTCATTTATTTATTTTATAGAAAAATATTTATAAATCTTCATTTGTAATTTCTTCAATTGTTGAATTTTTTATCTTTTTCTTATTTTTTTTTATAGATTTATTATTTTTATTTTTTATTATCATTTGAAGGATTTCACTATTTACATCATCATCACCATAATCGGTTCCTGATTGATGTGTTCTTGGAGTTTTCAATGATATAATTTCTTGTTCATCTTCATTTTTATTTTTATTCGAAGGTACTTGCATAGAAGAAGATCTATGATGATTACTTTTAGTTTTTTTATTTTCAGAAGGAATATTATTATTATTAGTATTAACATTATTATTATTATCTGTGATATTATTTGGAATTGTTTGTTTAAGATTTGGAATTGTGTTATGTTGTGGATTTGGATTTGTTAAAATATTATTATTATTTTGATTACTAAATCTGTTTCTTAATTTTTGTGTTAATTGACTGGTAAATCTATTTGTCATACTTATAGATTTACTACTAGAAGTTGAAAAATATTTATTATTAAAACTACTTGAGTTTTGTTTTGATGAATGAGTAATTTTATCTTCATCATAATTAAGTAATTTTCCGGCTTTATATATTAAAGGATTTAAATTCTCAATAACCATTTTATTCCCATTTAAAAAGCTTTGAACTCTTTCTTCTTCTATTTTTTTAATCATTTCTAATCTTTTTCTTTCATCTTCATCTTCTTCAATTTTTTTCATTATTTCTTCATTATCTCTAAACTTATTATATTCCATAACTTTCTTATCAATTAAATTTTTAAATAGTTGTTCATTATTTTTTAATTTATCAGGTTCATCATTAATATCAACTTTCATTTTATTAATAATTCTATTTATAGCTAAACCCATTTTATAATTTCCTCCTTCACTTAATAAATTTTGAAAATTATTAAATTCATTTCTTTGATTAATATCACAAGCATCTAATTTCCCTTTAATATCATTTTTCAAATCTTTAGTAGCAGAATAAATATCATTAATAATATTATTTAAAATTCCATTTTGATTTTGTAATTCATGAGTAATTGGATTAGCATCTGGAGTTAAAATTTTACCTGCACCAAATGATATAAATCCTCTTTTTTTTGGATTTTTTTTATTTTGTGATTTTTTTGAATTTTGTGAAGTAGGTACTAAATTAATTAAATTTTTATCAGGTGGACTTCCAATTAAAATACTTTTTCTTCCAGTTATTACACTTTTTCTAGGTAATGATAATGAAACTATACTTTTTTTAATATTTGATTTATCTAAAGAAAGTAAACTTTTTCTTGCTGTTTTTTCTATTGATACTACTGACATTGGTGAATCTATTGATCTTCTTTTAAATTTTGGAGTTTTTGAATTAATACTTCTTGAATCTTCTGATATGTTTTCATAGTCTATGTTTCCTTCTGATAATTGTCTTTTTCTTCTTTTTTTACGTTTTTTTTTCTTTTTTTTTGTATTGTCTTCATTATTATTATAAAAATTATCTGTAAAGCTGTTTTTTAATATATTAATTTCTGATTTTACTTTTTCTCGTCTATTTAATAAAGGATTTTGATTTTTATATACTATGTATGGATCTTCTGATAGGTTATTTTGATAATTGTAATTTTCTTGATATATTCTTTCAATGTCTTCTTTATTATTATCTAAAAATTGTTTAAATCTTCCCGTACCTATGTATTTATTTTCTAAATTACTTAATGAATTTTGTAAATTTATTTTATTTCTATAGTCTATTTCTTGTATTTTATCTTCTAAATTTTGAATTTTTATTAAAGGAGGTGAAAAATTTGTATTAGGAACATTTTGTTCTGTTGAAAATATTGGTCTATAATTATCAATACTTCTCATCGACTGAAGATATATTGGCTTTAATGGTTGAGCATTACTTTTACTAAAGTCTACTAAAGGATTTTTTTCTGTAATTGGAGGTAATTTAAATTGATTTGGAATATAATCTGTATGAAGAGGTTTTGTTATTTCTTTTTTTCGAAAATAATTATCAATTGTATTATTTCTTGTCGAATTATAACTAAATTTAGATAATAATTGTAAATAATTTGGTTTTGAATTATATGTACCAAAACCAAATTGATTTATATCTCCTATATAAAAACTATTTATTATATTTGACTCCATTAAGTTAATTTGGTTATTTTTTTTAATTAACAATTTTTCAAAATGAATTTAATAATAAATATTAATTATTCTATCATTTAATAATATTGTTTAATGAATAATAAACAAACCGGGAATAATTCAAAAAATAAGTTAAATTCTTAGTAAATCATAATAATATAATAAAATAGTATATTATTAAATAAAAGTGATAAAGAAATAAAAACTAATAGAAGTCTTATTGAATTGCAATCTTGTAATATTTTATAAAATTATATATAGCAATAATTGGAAAAAATAGAAGAGAAATTGAAAATGATATAAAAAATTATTCTAATATTTATAGTCATTCACCAAAAATAAGTGAAGATACTTTATATGAAGAAAAACAATTAAAAGAAAAAGAAATATCCAAATTTAAATTAAATAAAGTATTTGATAAAAAGGATTTTAATATTAATTTGTATTCAAATGATAATATTAATTCACCAAAAAACAATTCAAATAAATCAACTGAAAAAAATGATGCTCATTTTCCTAAAATAAAAAAGACAAATACAGTAAATTATTCATTAAACAAAAATGCCATTATATCACCAATTAGATTAAAAAAAAAATATATTGAAAATTTGTTTTCAATGAGTAAAATGGGTACAAAAAATATAAATCAAGATAATTATTTAATATTAGAAAATATATTTGAAATAAAAGACTTTAATCTTTTTTCAATTTTTGATGGTCATGGCCAAAATGGGCATTTTATAAGTAAATTAGCAAAAGAAAATTTTCTAGACTATTTTTCAAATCATAGTGATTTATATTATATTCCAAGAATAAAAGAAGGAAAAAATAATTTAATTATTGAAAAAACATGCCTTAATAAATATATTAATAATGAAACTGTATATAATAGAATTTCATTTATGAATTATAAAATATTAAAAACTATTTATAAACAAATTGATCAAAATATAGAAAATACAGAATATGATAAAGACTTTAGTGGAACAACATCATGTTCAATTTTCATTATTGGAAAACATTTATTATGTTCTAATGTTGGTGATAGTAGAGCAATAATAATCAGAGAATCTAATAAAATATTTCCATTATCAATTGATCATAAACCAAATAGAAAAATAGAAAATGAAAGAATAAAAAAAAATGGAGGAGAAATAAAAAAAATAATTGATAATCAGATTGATAGTATTAATAATAAATCTGAACATTTATTTCCATATAGAGTATATATTAAAGGGAAAAATTATCCTGGATTAGCAATGAGTAGATCATTAGGAGATTTTGTTGCTAAAAGTGTTGGAGTTATAAATGAACCAGAAATAATTGATTTAAATATAGAAGATAATGATAAATTTATTATTTTAGCATCTGATGGTTTATGGGAAGTTGTTTCTAATGAAGAAGCAAGAGATATTGTTGATATATATTATCGAATTAATAATGTTAAAGGAGCTGTTGAAAAATTAATTTCTGTAGCTAGTAATAAATTTAAAAAAATTAGTGAATATATTGATGATATTACTATTATTATAATTTTTCTTAATAAATAATACATATGAAAATTTTGTATTTGAATATTTTATTTTGTTATATTGAATTATTACAAAATCTTATTTTTTTATATATTTATTTTATTAATATATATTATGATTTGGAAAAAAGATAAAAATATTCAAAGTGGTTTTTTACTACAAAAAGATGTTTATACTACTAATTTATTATATGAACATAATAAATTTCCAATTATTAACAATAAATTAAGTTTTCCTTTTAGAAAAGTAGAAGATGAAGAAGATATAATTGACCCAAGGCCTTATTTAACTTTATATAATCAAAAAAGAAATTTTAAATCTATTTCACCTAAAAAATTACATAAATTAAAATTTCCTTTACCAAAAACAGAAATTCCATTTTCATCTAAAATTGATTTTTATAAGCATTTAAGAGGAGATGTTAAACTTAGATATATGGATGATGATTTAAATATAACTTCAAGAAAAGGAAAAAAAATTGAATATTCTTTTAAAGATAATGGAAATAAATTAATTTTTAATAATAAAGTAAAAGATTTAAATACAAATTATTTATTTTCACATAATTATACTCCAAAGAAAAGAAATACTAATTCTTACAATGCATTTTATCCTTTAAGAAAAAATATTGAATTGATAAATGAAAGTTTGAAGGAAATTAATAAAAGAAGGAAAATAATTCTTAAAGATAATATGTTTAAAACTCAAATTCAATTACAAAAAAAAATGTAAATTTATATTTTTTAATTTTTTTTTAAATTTTATTTTTAAATTAAGAAATAATATTCTATAATTTCATTTTTTATAAATAATATTTCTTGGATTATAATAATAAAAAATAATTATTTTTTTATATATTCTCAAAATAATGAAGATAAAGAATCCAATTTAAATACATCTGAATTGAAAAAAATAGATTAATATTAAATTAAAGATTTTATCATCAAAAAAAAAATCTCTAGAATAGAATATATTAATTCCATAATTAAAACAACAAAAAAATATTCCTGAAATTGAAATAGAAAAATTAAAAATAAATCAAGCTATTTCAATTTTTTCTCCTTTGAAAGGAAATTTAGATAATGATTTTCATTTATTAATTATTTAAATCCTAATTATTATATAAAATTAACATATTATCATGAACTTATATTTTTGAAAATAGTGTCAAAATTCCATTATGTCTTTTAAATGTGGGAATATAGCAATTATTCATAAAACAAATGAAAGTTTTTCTATTTATTACAACTAATTAATCATATACAAGTTATTAATATATTAATATTTAATTAATTCATTAATTAGTAAATATGTCTTATTTTAAATAATATATTTATCGAAAAATTTAAATAATTAATTAAATACAGAAATCAATTAAATATATGATAAATGAATTAGATTTAGGAAAAATTTATGATTTAAAAAAACTTCTATTATTTGAAGATGAAGAAATAATACTTTTAAAAAATATATATTATGCTTTAACTCAATATGAAAATATTGAAGGTGAATATTTAAATTCAATAAATAGAATTTATTCATTTATTAAAATAGATAATAATTCGAAATCTTTTATGTCATTACTAATTAATAATATTAAAGATTTATTTTCAAAAAAAATAAATCACCATTTAAATCTTCATAATATATTAAAAGAAATTTGTTCTTCTTTAGGCCATGTTTTATTAAAAGAAACAATAAATTTTGCAACTATAAAAGATGATTTTTTAAATACAGAAAATTTATTTCAAGAAAAAAAAGCTTTAATTGATAAAAATAAATATGTATATAATCAAATAGGAGTAAAATATATGAATGAATTAATAGAAAGAATTAATTTTCTTATAAATTCAAAAAAATTTAAAATAACAGATAAAAAATTTAATGAAAAATTAAATTCCTTTTTTTTAGATAAAAAAGATTTAAAAAATTCAATTCAAGAATCAACGAAAAATTATATTAATTCTATAAATGATTATAATTTTTCAATAGATAAATTTATTTCTTCATCAAAAGAATCATTTAATCAATTTATTAGTATTAGAGAAAAATACATGAATACATTTATTACATCAATAAATAAATTAATAGAAAAAGAAAAAAATGAAAAAGACTCAATTTCAAATTCATTAAATGAATTATCTACTTTTATCAATAATAATAATTTAGAAAAAGAATTTAAAGATTTTATAAACAACAACATAAATTATATTGATAAACCAAATAAAGAAGAGTTTATTGCCTTTACTTCTATAAGTACTTCATTTTTTAATTATGATAAAATAAATAAACAATTCAATGAAGGTACTCATTTAATTCCAATAATAAAAAATTATATATTTCAAGAATTTCCATCTTATTCACCTTTATTAGAACATAAAAATGAAAATATTAGAAAAAAATACAAAGATTTACAAGAATATATAATTCAAACATATGAAGGAAAACTTGGAAATAATATGGAAAAAATAAAAGAGTATTTTATAAATGATAATAATGAACAATATACAATGTTTTTTTTAGGATATCTAAATAAAATAAGAAGTAAACTTTTTAATTTGTCAAATAATGCATATGAGAGTATAAAAGATATTTTTAATTTAATATTAAATGAAAATTTAAAAACAAAAAACCCTGAAATAATAGAATATATAATAATTTTATCTCAAACATTTTATAAAAATGAAAAAGATTATCCTAGAATTTTATTACAAGATGATATAAAAGTACATAAAATATTTAGGGATAAAAATTTATGGATAATAAATTTGTGTCTAAAATTAAATAAAGAATTAAAAAATATAAATTTAAATAAAAAAAATGAAAAAACCAATGTTATTTATTCAGCATTAGTAACCTATAGATTTAATTTAATTAATTTTGGTTTTAACGATAATGAAATACATGATATTTTTGTATATATTTTTGAGAAATATGACATAAAAGAAGAAGGAATGGAATTATTAAGGTCAATGAATTCATCTGATAATAATAATAATAATCATAATGAAGTTATTAATAATGAAGAAAAAAAAGAATAAATAAAAAAAATTGATATAAGATGATGTATTATTATTTATAAATAGATAAAAGTTGATATTTATTTTTTATAATCAAAGCCATACCATTTAACCAATTTTTAAAAGTTTTATATGTTAAAAAAATCAAATTTATTTTTTTCCCAATTGAAAGTATAATAGAAAATAAATAATATTTATTATAAA
>JAEEGL017211868.1_pt1 | contig 13595 bp, 6 predicted proteins | sample 9134231 | NCBI WGS metagenome assembly JAEEGL01 (sample SAMN16246548, study PRJNA631951) | gut metagenome | biome: gut microbiome; feature: rumen; material: fiber-attached | host: Bos | place: Iran: Karaj | collected 2018-10
ATCAACGATGGCGAGGTAAGCAACGGTAATGGTTCTTCCTCGTGGGTCACGGTCAACCTTCGAATAGGCTCCTATCTGCTGAATCTTCGACAGCCGAAGCCCAGTTTCTTCCTCCAGTTCCCTGATGGCACACTGTTCCGTTGTTTCGTCCATGTTCATGAAACCGCCGGGAAATGCCCAGCCACCCTTGAAAGGCGGGTCTCCTCTCTGAATCAGCAGCACCTTCGGCTCTGTCTCTCTCGTTATCACCACGCAGTCAGCTGTCACTGCTGGTCTTGGGTATTTATATGTATAAGCCATTATAATAATTCTCCGTATGATTTTAAATGATTTACTCCAAACAAAGCCTTTGTTTCGCAGTAATATACCATTGCTTCAGGAATAACTGCAGGAACACTACCCCTCTGTCTCTTCATTATATAGTGTCCTTCGTCTCGCAACCATTCATTAAAGATATAAACATCATTAACTGGTGCTTTCTTGTTCGTCCTGTTTTCGAGGTATTTCTCTCCAACACTGATACTGGCCAATTCAATTGTGATTATGTTCTCGCATATTCTCACATCATTCTCTGTTGCTCTCTTATTAGCTATTGTACCTATCCAGATTTGAAGTGAAACAGATTTCTCATTCTCAAATTCATGGATATGGTGGTTATAATTACTCATTCTTTTCCCAACAGTTTGTTTTAAAGTCATTCCACAGTAATATCTATCTTTCTTGCTTTTATGTTTTGCTTGAAAGACGTACAAATTAAATATTTCAGAACGGCCATCCTCCCATTCTTTCATTAACTGCCTTGTTTTAAATGGCCCGTACCATTTGATGAGATATGTATTTACCTTTTCCATAATGGTTACTATTTACAATTTACAACAGATTCAAATTCTTCTGCTACTTTGCGAATTGAGTAGATATAATCTCAATTCCTTCTCTATGAAGAGATTTATCTTATCGTAATTCTCTATAAGATAGTCACTCCAAAGCGGATTTATTATTATGTGATCTTTTGTTATGCTATATGGGCATCTCAATTCTGGTTTTTCAGACTTCGCTATGACTTCTTCATTGTTTGTAAAGGGGATCCATGGAGAAAGGAATCTATAGGGAACATTATTTAATAGTGGCTTCAAGAGCATGTCCCATTTCCATTTATAAAATGATTCTCGTACTGTTTCCTCCACTTTTTTCTCTTTCGCAGACCTGGTCAAATAGGTTTTCCCTTGAATGGCTCTCAGATATACAGGTAGTTGGTCTATTGATGGGAATTGACATTCTACATCAAAGACATACCTCCACGCTATCGAGACCATTTCAATCAAAAGATCCTTAAACGAAATCGTGTGCATTCTAGTCTCGTAATAATTCTTTGTGATGGCCAGAAACCAGAAATATTTGTAGCTTGTTGCCTTCTTATCAAAAGCATGCAGTAATTTGTCTATATCGATATCTTTTAACGAATTAATATCCTTATTCTTGATACCCGAGGTAATTCTGCCATCGAAAGTTACGGAGTAAACATCGTTAGCAGGGTTCGTGAACACAACTTTTTCACCCTTCTCTATGGCATACCCTATCAAATGATCACCTTTTTCATTCTCATGTACCATCCGATAGCCCTTATCATCTATGGGTCTCTTTATCCAAATATTCCCTAAATTACATTCGTATCCATCTGGATAATCTCCCAGCTTTATAAATCTGTGATTTACGATTAGATAATATCCTGTTTTAGAAAGGCCAACAAAGCATCTACATTTCAAGAACCGTTTACTTCTCTTAGCAAATCGTATGTTTTCTGCAAAAGCCCAAATGGGGAGCATTTCCCCTCCATCTGCAACTTCTTCTTTTTCAGGCTTCTCCATCTCAACTTCAACATCTCTAAATGGAAGAGTGTCAGATGTATCAACAAAAACATGCTCAACGCCGTATTCGTCAATTTCGTTTAGAAATTCAGTTTTCCCGGTGTCGTATTCTTCAATTGTTTCTTCTTCCGCTTCATGGTGTTCGATGATTATTGGATCCGAATTGGTTTTTATAACCACTTCATTGCCACGTTCATCAAACCAACATCCATCCACTTTCACCCTTTTTCTTCCGTCGAGTTCAATGTCTTCTATCATTTCCATGAAACTTTTGCGACGGAGTTTCTGGTGCAATTTCGTTTGCTGATTAGCCAGCAAGATTTTACCTGCGTTGAACAACTCACCTTTATGGTTTCTCTTTATCACTCCTATAGAAAAGAATGTATGAGTAAGGCTCAGCCTGTAAAACGATTCGTTTATTTCCTTAACGAAACCTGTTGAGGAATAGACAAGGCTTTTGTTAGGATCATAGATGTTACACTTGCCGTTATAATTCACCACAGTATAATTACAAGTATTCAGATCAATCTCTTTTCGTGAAGTTTCGTTTGATTTTTCTGATGGCAATATCACTTTGTCATTTTCAGTAGGCTTTCTCCTTTTTGTTTCTGTGAGCTGAACAATATCGGATCTGACTTGCGAGAATGCCGTCTTAACTTCTCTTAGTGTTTGTGTCTCTTCGGTATTCTTTGTAGTCACGGTATGTTCTTTACTATCTTCTTCCCGTGCTCTCTGGTTTTCAGATGGTTCACCTTCTACTGAAATGGCGGAAGTCATTTCTCGAAGCTTTTTTATTGCTTTTTCTTTAATCTGTCTTACTCTTTCGCGCGTTAACCCCCGGGATTCCCCAATATCCTCCAATGTTTCTTCTCTTACTCCTATGCCATATACCCTTATCAAAATTTCTCTTTCTCTTTTTGAAAGGTGATTGAGAATACTCCTGACATATTGTTTATTATATTCGCTATCATCATAATCTAATATATCATTATGATTATCTTCGAAAGCATCTAAATCTTCACATGGAATACATGTATTCTTAAGATTGTTTGGAAGGCTATCAAGAAAAGAAATTCTTTCGAGATTTTCTTCGTCTTCTAGCTCAATATCCGTTATTGGGGGCATGAACCCATTCTGTCGCTCATATCTTATTTTGAAATCCCATATTCTTCTATGAAGAATTTGCACATTCAATGGAAACTTTATTAATGAAGAATCTCCCAATATCGCGTCAGTTAGATATCTCCTTATCCACCACGCGGCATAACTTATGAACCTAAAGCCACGGGTTTCATCAAAACGCTCGGCTGCTTTAATAAGACCTAAAAATCCTTCATGTAACAAATCTTCAAATTCCAGACCTTTATGAAGATACTGTTTTACAACCGATACTACAAACCGCATGTTTGCACTCACTAATTTATTGCGAGCATCGATTTCCCCCTTTCTAACTTTTTGGGCAAGCTCAATTTCTTCATCAATTGATATTAATTCCTGACAACCAATTTCTGATAAATATTTTTCTGTTCGTTCGTTGGGCTTTAATGGTTCATCAACAATATTGTGGGTAATTTTAAATTGTCTGCCATTTTGAAAGGTCGTCATCGGAGACTCTACTTCCGTTACAGCTGGTACAAAAGAATCAGCAGGCTCATCATAGATAGAGCTACTGGGATTCTCTGTGAGGAACTGCATTAAAGCCTTTCTGAACATTTCAGGATGCTTCTCACGAAGAACCAAGTATGCCTCCTTCAATTCATTGCCCTCATTAAGGCTTGTTGTCAACAATTCCAGCAATTCTTTACTGAGATATTGCGCAAAAACCGTTGGATAATAATTAGTCTCAGTACTTTCATCTGCTTTTTTCTGTTCATCCCGAATTACAAACTCCTGGGACGAAGCAAAGAACTGAGGGAACAATGAGCCATCCCAGAAATCCTTCCTATATTCAAGTATATCAACGGCGTTCTTTAAAAAGTCATCGATTACTTTTTCTCTAAAACAGAGGGCGAGCAGTTCTATCAACTTAATATCCCCCTTGCGCCTACTTAGACCATCAAATGAAAACAAAAGTGTATTTCCTGTTTCAGATAGAGTATCATTTCTTCCGACACCAACCATTTTGCAGGCATTCCACGTATTGGTTGAATTGTATACCACATAAAAAGCAACACCTTCAAGAGTATCACGCAAACAGATGTCACCAACCTTTATGATGTGCTGGCGATTGGAGTCTATAATATCGAAAGGCCCCTTTAGCTTGGAATATCTGTTTACGAAATATATGTTCATGCTGGAACAAAGTTCAATAGTTTCTCCTCAGACTCGCCCAGGAAGTAGGCTTCAATGAAGTCCCATCGCTGCTCATTTGTCATTTTTGTCGTAAAGAAGTATGTAAAGATTCTCTCTGAGTAACGATACTTCTCGTAAATACTTTCCAATATGTCATTCCGATATCTGCCGCTTTTAATCAAGGCATTCAGGAAGTACGGGTTGTTTATACGAACAAAAATGGCAGGCAAGTCGCCACCTTGACGTGTGTAGTCGGCATATCCCAAACTGTTTAGGAACTCGCTAACCTTTACTATAGGATCCTTGGTATCACAATACACACATATCTCATTTGAAGCCACTGCCGATTTATATGCAGAGCGATACAAATGACATGTGTTCTCATAGCCACTTTGAATCAACTGGAAAGATTCTACTCCATCAGAAGTCTTGTAAACACTACAATATGCCGATGTATCACCCCCAAGTCCCTGATTCGTCGCATACAACAATCTGAAGGTTTCAACGAATTGCTCTCTCTTAAGCGCATCATAAGTTGACGGGAGTAACCCTTTCATCTTTTCTATACTCATGCGATGACCCGTAATTTTCATCTCATTAAGCATGCGATGCGCCTCATTGAAGAACTGCTCGACATCAGCAAGCACGCGTTGAACTGTATTATGAAGACTTAGTGTTACCTTGTTCTTCAATTCTACGTGGAAGTTCTTGAATATCTTGCCAGTTGCCAACATTGACTTAAACATCGGGAAACTGACATTACTATATTTCTCTATCCAGAATTTATCTGCATCGAGAATATAAACATTGTCAGTGATATGGCGGAGATAGTCGTGGTATAATCGATAAAAAGATCTGGTTTCACTTGCCGGCACTTCCACAAAACATTTGCTGAACAAGCTCTTTGGCCTGACTATCAAAGAATGGAATCTCAGTTTATTGAGCAAATCATTACTGATAAGGAGCAAACAACTCTTAAGGTTTTGGTCTATCTCATCAGGAGCAGACAAGGGGAATATGTAGCTAAAGTCTGATGCTGAGATCAGCATATTTCTCTTTTCCCCATTAATCCGATACAAAGCCATCAGTTTTTTCAGCACTTGCATCAGCTGATATGGCTTGATGGCAGACAGACCGTGAAGTTGTCGAATATATCTGAAATCGTTTGGAGAGAAATCTATCTTTGCGATTCCTGTTATCTTGGGATCTCTCGCTAAACGGCCTATTTCTTGTACATAGTCTGACAGGCATCCAGTTGGTGCATGGTGATATACCTCTGAGATATCAGAAACGTCAATACCCATACCAAAAGCTTTTGTGGCACACATAATAGGACTCTTACCTGTTCTGAATGCTTCTGCGTTTACTACTTTCTCATTGGCAAAGAGCTGGGCATGATAACGTGTCACTTTGTCTTTGATGTCTGCTATGTTATCACTTAAATAAATAGCATCAACTGTCCTTCGGAATGGGAAGTAAACAATCGCTTTGCGTTTTGCAGCCAAAGCCTCTCGTATTCTTTGGATGGTTAATCTCCTTCGTTTATCTTCATAACTCGTATTGATATTCGACTGTTCTATCTCAAAAACAATATTGGTTCTCCTGACAACCCCAACAAATTTGATACAGGGATCCATATTGAGTGACCTAATCGTATCAAATATCATATCGTTTTTTCCAGAAGGATCCCATACGGCAGTTGCGGTAAGTGCAAAAATCGGGAATGGGTAATTGAGTATTCGTCTTGTTTTGCGAAGATAATCCCCAAGGAACCAATAGTCTACTCGGAAATCTCGTCCCCATGTGGTCACAGTATGAGCTTCATCTACTACCAGCAGGCCCAGCTTACGATCACCAATAAATGACTTTATGGTGTATGACAGCAAAAGTTCAGGTGACAAATAGAGAAGATTGACTTTCCCATTCCTCACACCTTCTAAAATAGATTCCTTTGCTGCAGCTGTTATGTTGCTATTCAAAGTGGCGACAGCTTCATATCCTGTCAAGCCCTCCACTTGGTCATTCATCAGGGCAACCAATGGAGAAACAACAATTGTTAACAGGCCATATTTTTCTGCCAAATAGATAGCTGCTAATTGAAACAACAGGCTCTTTCCAGCGCCAGTAGGCGATGTAAGCAGTACATTTCCCACTTTGTTCTTCTCTCCACGATAAGCATGCTCTGCCTGCTGGACTACAGTTTCAATAATTGAGCCTTGGGATATTTCAACAATTTCATGGTTGATACTGAGGTCATTGTACATTTTCAGTTTTCTGAAAGACTCATATCCCCAAACAGATTTTAAAAGAGCATATAGGTCTTGCCTTGGTTTTACGCTTATATTGCGTGATATTTTGTGTAGATGTATCAGGCAACCGAATAGTTTTGAAGCTTTCACGAAAACCTTAACACCTGTTTCCTCAATCTCTTCAGCTTCTACAGCGAATTCTAAATTGCTTATTCTCATCGTGGAATATAGCGATTCCAGCACTCGATATAAAGATCCATCTTTTGTTGATAATATCTGAACGTCATGACTATCACTAATCAGACTCTCAGGTTTGAAAGGATCTGGCGATATAAGTTCCACTTTTTCGACACAAGAGTTAGAATCCGTGTAATTGTCGATATATTGCACCCGTTGTACATTATCCTCATTGATGCAGAAGGAATAGAAAGCACTGTATAGAGAGGTCTCACCTTCGGTATCCTCAAAATCTGTACTGTCAAAGTCTGGAATGTCTGCGTTTGAAGGATTTGGATACAGTTCAAGCATGTTGTTGTCGAGCACACAAATCTTTTTCTGTAGTACGCCAAGTCCTGTGATTTGAGTACACAATTTGATGAATGACTCAATCGTACAAATAGACAGTTTGCCGCTACTAGCTGAAAGGACAGAAAGCATCAACCTGTTCTCGTTGATGTTTTCAAGTATAATCTTTCCATTCTCAATGACATAATCATCGAGCAAGGAATAGTAAATCCCCAACCCTGCTATCAAGTCTGGTGAGAATCCTTTCAAAACGACAATGTCATATTCCTGACACTCGTTGCTAATCTTATCTTTTAAAAATTCAATCGTCATAGTGAATCAAGTCATTGTCTAACAGATGATGGTCAACGCCAAGCGACTGGCTCATGATAAAATCATAAGCGGGCTTGGTCTTACCATACGATAGAAGAGTCGTATTCAGGCCTGAAACTCTTTCCTGGAACAAGGCATAAATCTTATCGCAGACGGAATTCAGATAGATCTTCGTGTTATCGGAGAGGTCTTGTTTCTGCCATACTTTCAGTAGGTTGAACCTACCAAAGGTCTGAGAAGACATGATAGCCATAGCATACGCAATCACACTGGCCTTACCATTGGCATACTGCTTATTATCGGGGCGTGAAAGCAGATAGCGGTATATAATTAATAATGCAATAGTTTTTTTGTAGTAGTCTTCATCAGGTATGAATCCCCTTTCTACAATGGATTTCATAAAGGCTGCGTACATAGTCGTAGCACCCTTAACGGCATCAAATGGCAACTGGTTCCAATTAGACCAGATTCTAGCCACATCTTCCTTCGAGAACTTCTTTTTCTTTGGGAAACAGAACTCAAAATACTCCTTATCTTGTTTCGTTCTTCTCTTCTTGCATTCTTCGTCGTACTGACCTTTCAGTCGCTCATAGAACCAATGAGTTGGCTCATTATTGGCGTTTGGTATAAGAATTCCACGAGACAGCTGCTCGAACTTGGTGTTAAACTCATTACTTACCGTAAAGTCTGAATACTGAACCTTATTTTGGAAGTTAGAAGAGAGGGCGATATTACCTGAAATCTTCTCTATTTCATCACTTACTATCAACTTTAGTTGGACATACACACCCAGTAGATTTACTTTTTTGGTTGGGTCAGTCGTGTTATTGCTATAGTTTTTAGCATTGAAGATGACTGCGGTAGTCTGTCCTCCGTTGATAATGCGGAAGTCCAATATTTTCTTCAAAACTCCCATGGAGATGTACTGTGAGAAAGACTTATTGTCAGGGTCTGTCACATCTGTTCTCTCGGTATCTTCAAATGAGTCTATGCCTTTAGCGAGTGCCGTGATACCATTATTATATGCTAGGAACATCTCGTTTTCCTTACGAAGCGTGTCGAGCATGGCCACATTAGGCTTTTTATCTTTAGTTCCTTTTAAGCCTAGGAAATAGCGAACGTTATTGTATAGTAGGTTTGTATTGTAACGCTCATAGAGTTGAAATAGCAGCTTCGCAGGGAACATCGCCTGAATGCACTTGTATCCATACTGGCTGGATTCCATCTGAATGAATGGAATCTTATATCTCTTGTACTCATCTGACTCAAAATCGATATCTATAGCCATGTGATCACTCATTGAGTGAGTGTTTGCATACAGTTTCTTCAGGTCCCAGGTATCTGTGAACAGCGGCTTTACCACCGTAACCTTTTTAGCTGTCAGATTGTTAATGATATAGTTGGAGAGGATAACGATGTTGACAGAATTGAATTTCTGCACATTGTCGTAGATATATCTCAACGCTCTATATTCAGATGAAGAAGAATCAACATCATTATATGCAAAACGAACTGCCTGATTATAAAAGCCCTGAGGTCGATTGATTAAGGGCTGACACTCTGTGTTGCTCTTGGTTTTGACTTCGGGTAGAGGATTATAATCGGTATAAAAGAGGTATAGCACTTCGCCGTTGACGCTTTCTGCATAAGCATGAATTTCTCCAATAGTGTCACCATTGGATTTCGTCAACTTACAATGCTCTATAACTGGATCTGTGCAATCCAGCAGTTCTATTATTTTGTCCAAAGCTACTGCCGTAAATGCCATCTCAGGAGTTTGATACTCATCCATCTTAAATTGAGTATCCTCCAGTAGCGATGCTACAAAGCTCATTAATTCTTCATTCATAACCTCACAAACATTTATTATTTCATCATCTGACTGCTAATGATTCCTGCTAACACGCCGCTTACAACATCAATTCCGAAATCTTTGATTCTCTCAGTAATAGTCTTTTTGTCAGCCTTCTCACTAATTAAGGTCATTAGTTCGTCAAATTGTTCACCTGTTAGAGATTTCCGTAAATCCTCCCTCAACTGCAAAGAAACATTTTGGTTTTGTTCTTGCTGGTTGGTATTGTTGATCAGTACAGACGAATTGGATGAAAGACCATCTCTCTTTGACATGCAAACACTCTTAGCCATGTCAATGTTAGATAGGAGTTCTTTTCTGAAATCTTCATTACAAACATCGTTGCTAAGTGTTATATTCCCGAATGCATGAACAATGTCAAGATTGGCACAATAATTGCCAAACTTCTCATATAAGATTCTTAATTCGTTACCAATAGTAGCCTTTTGAACGTCTTTTTTCAGACTTTCAAAGAATGATACGCGACTTCGTATTTCAGGAGGTAATACTATCATAATACTATTTTTAGGTTCAACTACCAATCTTCTTTATTGGAACTGCGATTGTCAATAAACATTTTCAAATTCGCGGATAGATTATCAAACTCCGTCTTACACAAGGGAGTTCCACGTTTGAAATAGTATTTATAACAGGCTTTTCTATTTACTCCTGTTATTCCCATATCTTCCAACTTTTTAGGTAAACTATCCACAAGAATGCCCATGTCATTATTGAAATATGCAACGATCTCTGGTTTATGAGTAAAGCTACCCATCGTAAACTTCATTCTTCCGTCCTTGAACTGCACGTTTACTGAATACTCAATATAGCCTTTAATACTTGAATATTGCATATTTGTTGAAAATGTTATTCTTCCCCTTCCAGTAATCTCTTCGTTAGCTTGTTCTAAGAAAGAATTTGAGTCTTTAAAGGTTTGAACCATCCAGTTCTTGGTATAATTATAAAGAGTTTGGGCATCTGCACCTTCCTCATAAATAACCGTTGAAAACGATAATGGTTTTTGAGCAAAGCCCATTATAGCAAAACAGGCAATAATTACAGATATTATATACTTTTTCATACTATATAGTTTTAATCGTTTGAATCAGGTTCTGCTGCCATACCCAGTTGTTCAGGCTGCATCGAAATTTCCTTTGCCTTGGTCTGAGCAGCTTCTCTCACCATTGGCGTATAGACTTCAATGATGTGTCTCCAATCATTCAGTGACATATCAGGATATCTTTCTCCATATAGTTCGATAACTTCACGTTGAAGATCAGCATCACTGATTTCAGCATCCATTTGAAGACGATTAAAGATGAGGTTGCGCACCTCTCTGTCATCCTCCACATTAGCTAGCTTAAGCGGTGTGGCAACATAGTTCTCCTTGAAGTTCTCCACCTGATCCATCACCTCTCTAAACACTTCTGGAGCATAGACTGGTGGATAGCCGTTTTTAACTAGACAGATTTTGATATCAAGTTTCAATTGATCGCGTACACGCTGATTATTTAGCCAATCAGAGAAAGAAGATTTTGCATTAATAATATCACGAATCTTACGTGCCAAGCTCTTACATTTCTCATTGATTACTACGCCATCCACCTCCTTATCTTCGCCATATACGAAGTTATTCTTATCTCTCAGATGTATAAGAATATCATAGAAAGCCTTTTCCTCGAAACTCAGGCCCAATTTTCGGAAGCTTTCACGATCTTCTTTCATGCTTTGGAGGATTCTTAGAGCCTGTTCTGTAGCCGTCTTGATGATGCTCTCCGCAGTTTCTTCCTGAGTTTCTCCTGCCTCTTCTTCTGAGAGGAACTTACGGCGATCATGATACAGTTTAATGGTTTCTTCGAGCATTTCCTGGAATTTCTTTGAAGCCACCTGATTTGCCTTTCCATATTCGGTTATCTGCTTTCGAAGTAGCTGAATAAGAGTTTCCAGTTTTGAAGCTGGCATCTTAATTTCTGAAAGTCTCTCTACGAACTCTGGGCCAAAGATATCCATCTCCTCGCCCTCATCAAGGATACTTTCCACATTATTATACTTTAATGCCTCTTCTACCATCTTAGCCACTTTTCTATTCATGGTTTCTGTATCAGGAGCGTCTGTTCCATTCATTTTATACACCATTCCAGCTATGGCCATAAAGCATTGAGCCAATGCGGAGACATCATCATCTAGTTCGCCTGAAGGTTGGCATAAATCGTATGCCTTTCTCATTCTCTTCACAGTCTGAAGGAAGTAAGTCTTAAACGTTACAGGTTTCACCTTTTTCCCATCCTTACTAGTCAACTTGAACTTCTCTACAGACGAGAATACATACTCAGCAGCTTTTGCAAGCAAGATATAACGTTCCCCCGCATCTGTTTTCACATCAAGGAATGGGGTGAGATCATATCCCTTGAAAAGAGCTTTTAGTATCTCCAATTGTTCAAGGAATAGAAGTGTAGCTTGTGCAATGTCGTCTTCTGTTGGAGCCACAGAACTATCACCACCATACATCTTTCTGGCTTCCAGCATTTGGTCACGAATACCAATATAATCAACAATCAAACCATAATCTTTGCCTGGATATTTGCGATTTGCACGACTGATGGTTTGTATCAACGAGTGCTTTTGCAACGGCTTGTCATTATACATATAAGTTAGGCAATCCACATCAAAACCCGTTATCCACATATCCACCACGATGGCTATACGGAAATTAGAGAATTCCTGCTTAAAGGCAGCATCAAACTTATCTGTACGAGCATCATTCTTCACACCTCCAAGATATTCGTACATTTCTTTCTTATCGTTGCTTGCCACACTAGCTACAAAGGCAATCATGGGCACCTTCTCCATCTTATCAAGTTCTTTTTGGGGTACTTCGGCACCTTCAACGGTTTTACTTTCAACGAACCACTCTGGGTAGTGCTCCTTAAATTTCATCAACAAATCATAGGCGATCTCTCTCTTAGAGCACACAATCATGGCCTTCTGAATTCTATCGGGATCTGTAGCTATTGCTGAAACATAGTGGTCATGTATATCAACTGCAAGTTTATCGAGACGGTCTTTATTCCCTAAAATTTCTTCAAGCGAACTCATAGCCTTCTTGCTCTTGGCTATATCTTCCTTAGTAGAGCCTTCTTCTGCGCATTTTGCATAGTAAGCCTCAATCTCCTTTGCTTTTTCCTGATTAAGCAGGACCTTGGCTATTCTAGGGTGATACTTAATTGGCACAGTTATCTCGTCAGCCACAGCCTGATCCATGGTATAGCGGTCTATCTCTCGACCAAACGTTTGATAAGTTTCTTCGATAGGTGTTCCTGTAAAACCAACAAATGTGGCATTTGGTAGGGCTTCGCGAAGCACTTTGGCATATGGTTTTGAAATCATTGCCTTCATATTCTCATCAGCGTCTTCGCTGAATTTGATTCGTCGCGAACCTTCTATCTGTGTTCTATGTGCCTCATCGCTGAAACAGATAATGTTGGAGCGTTCATTGATGAGTCCAATTGGATCGTTCTTTCTGTCGCAGAACTTCTGGATTGTGCAGATGAAGAAACCACCACTATCGCGAGCCCCAAGTTCTTCACGCAGCTTTTTCCTAGTAGGAACTGTTTCCACCACACCAAGCCCCAGATATTCCTCACTTTTAGTAAAAAGCTTAGCACCCTGCTTCTGTAGGTCGTCTCTATCTACAATCATCAAGATGGTTGGCGAACCAATAACATCCATACATCTCATGGAAAGTTGGCGAGCCAGAAAAGCCATGGTATAAGTCTTACCGCATCCTGTAGCACCAAAATAGGTGCCACCTTTACCGTTCTTTGCCTTGACTGATTGGATAACACTTTCCCTCAACAGACGAGTGGCAAAGAATTGTGGATAACGACAAACAATTTCCTTTTCATCTCTATCATATTGTTCATCTTGGAAAAGTATATAATCTCGGAATAGTTCAAGGAATCTTGATGGACGATACACACCCTTTACCATCGTTGACAGTTCGTCATAAGGCATGGTAGAAATCTCATCGCTATCCTCTATGCGACGCCAAGCATAGAAGTGCTCGTATGGTGTACGCACAGTGCCTAAGCGTGTCTTTACACCATCGCTGATACAAGCCAATGGACAATAGTGAAGGAGGTGCGGAATGTCCCTCCAATAACGAATATTGATTTGTTCCCATGCTTTTTCTATGGTTGCTTTTTCGTCAGCAGGATTCTTTAGCTCTATCACGCAAACAGGAATACCGTTCACATAGAGCAGCACGTCAGGACGACGGTTCTTTGTCTCTCCGTTGTTGATGTAATCTACCGTGAACTGGTTGACGACTCGGAACGTGTTGTTTTCTACGTTCTCGAAGTCAATAGGCTCAATGGTATAAGGTGTGCCGTCCTTTGCGGTGAACTGCATACCGTCCACCATCCATTTATACACTTTATGCAGTGTGGCGAAATCCGTGTCAGCACCCACCAATCGGATATTGTCGGAAATCTTGCGGAT
>JAEEGL010025155.1_pt1 | contig 13594 bp, 11 predicted proteins | sample 9134231 | NCBI WGS metagenome assembly JAEEGL01 (sample SAMN16246548, study PRJNA631951) | gut metagenome | biome: gut microbiome; feature: rumen; material: fiber-attached | host: Bos | place: Iran: Karaj | collected 2018-10
GCCTTGGATGGCTTCTTCGGCGGTCTTCACGCCTTTCTCCTCGTTGATGAACTCCTTTACCTTCTTGTCGATGTCAGCGTTCGGATTCTGTAGCATGAGGAAGGTGGCCAAGGGTTCCAGTCCCTTTTGTCGTGCCACCTCCGCACGGGTCTTCCGTTTGGGCTTGTAGGGCAGGTAGATGTCTTCCAGTTCGGTGCTATCCCACGAACCTTCGATGCGCCTTTTCAGATCGGCAGTCAGCTTGCCTTGCTCCTCGATGGTTTTCAGGATGGTCTCTTTCCGTTTCTCAAGTTCCTTCAGTTTGTCCAGTTGATCGCTGATGCCCGCCACCTGCACCTCGTCGAGTGTGCCTGTCACTTCTTTACGGTATCGGCTGATGAAGGGAATGGTACACCCTTCCTCCAACAGCCCAATGGTGCCTTGCACCTGTCGTTCACTGATGCCCGTCGCTTTGGCGATGAGCTTTGAAAATATAGGATTCATTCGATATTGTTTTTTATTGTTTGATTTCTAATTCGTAGATGTCCACGCAGTTGCCGCCGCTGTTGCCACGACCTTGCGAGGTGGTGAAGACGTAGCGGCCATCGTGGGAGATGTCAAGTCCCACGGGATAGCTGTCCACGGGAATGGAGGTGAGGACAGTCATGGTTTGGGCATCGACCACATAGAGTACGCTGCTGTTGTTGCAGGCGACGAAAAGGAAACGGCCATCGGGAGTTGTCTCGATGGTGCGTGCGCCTGTGCCGACCTTGCAGGTTTGCCAGTTGGTGATGGTGATGACTTTGTTGGGTGATGCGGAGAAACGTGGGATGGCTTCGAGAAATTGTTTGAGCGGCATTTTCTGTACGTAGCCGTCGCGGTTGATACTGAGGTAGAGGTGGCCATCGCGGATGATGAGGTGGCGCAGATTGGGCATCATGCCTGTGATGCGCCCGAGGTATTGCGGTTGTGCGGTTGTGCGGTTATTCGGTTGTGCGGTTGTACGGTTATTCGGTTGTGCGGGTTGGAGGTCAACCACAGCGATGCCGCCAGTGCCAGCCATGCAGCCGACGAGCAGGTAGCGGTTGTCGGGGGTGAAGGCGGTGCCACGCAGACAATGGCCGCTGTTGTTATCGCGGTCAATCTGCTGGGTGAGGCTAAAGTTCAGTTTCAGTTGCTGGTCGATGATGGCGAGCGAGGTGTAGTGCCATTCGAAAGGGTCGGCACTGCTAATGTCGATGATGCCCACGGTGTTGTCGCCCCAGTGGGTGATGGCGATAAGTTTTCCGTCGGGCGAGGTGGCCACCATCTTCGGCAGGGGGCCTGTGTCCATGAGTCGGATGATGGAGTCAGTTCCCGTGTCAATGATGGCGACTGCCGAAGGGTCTTGGGCGTTGATGTCGTAGGAACGGCGATAGTAGGGCACCCATAGGTAGCGGCCTCCGTGGGAGAAGGTGCTTTCGACGGGTTTGCCGTAGAACGCTCCCCAACCTCCAAAGGGGGAGACAGGATGCTTGTCGTCGGGTGTGTAGTGGGTGAATTTGTAGTAAGGTGTGAAGTGGCTGCCCAACAGCACCGTGTCGGCATCGGTGAAGTTGTGGCGAATGACTTTCAGTTTCCGATGGGTGAGGAAGTCATAGACAACGGTGGTGGCTCCTTCGAGGGAATTGACGTAATATTTAGTGCCGTTGGGGTGCATGTTCACCGACTTGGGCGAATGGATGTCGGAGTCGGCGGTGAGGGTGTCGGCTGGCTCGAAGTATTGCTTCTTGGCAATGAGCGTGAGGCTGAACGAGCTGTCGGCAGCATAGACTTTCGTGCCTATCTCAGGATGCACTGCTTTTGTCACTTGGGCATAGCTCTCCCGTCCCCAAAGGGACAGAATCAGCGCCATGAGTGCGGTAGCAAATTGTTTTCTTTTCATTTTTCACTTAAGTGCGGTAGCAAATTTTTCACTTTTCACTTTTCACTTTTCCTTTTTCACTTGATGATAAGTGACTTGGTAGATGTTCACGGCATTGCCGCCATTGCCCGACTTGCCTTGGGAGGTGACAAACACATGCTTGCCGTCTTTCGACACATCCAATCCCACGGGGTAGCTATCCACGGGGATGGAGGTGAGCACGGTCATGGTTTGGGCATCCACCACATAGAGTGCGCTGCTGTTGTTGCAAGCGGCAAAGATGTATTTGCCTGTTGGCGACAGCTCGATGGTGCGTGCTCCTGCACCCACCTTGCAGTTTTGCCAGCCCGTCACGGTGACGTGTTTGTTCTTCATCTTCGGGATGGCGGCGAGAAGGGTGGTGAGTGCAATCTTCTGTACGTAACCGGCCATGTTGATGCTCAGGTAGAGGAATCCGTTCTTCAGGACGAGGTGACGCACGTTGCCCATCATGCCAGTGATGCGCCCGAGGTATTGGGACTTCTGGAGGTCTATCACGGCAATGCCTCCACCGCCGCCCATGCAGCCGACGAGCAGATAGTGGTTGTCGGGGGTGAACACGGTGCCACGCAGAGCATAGCCGCTTCCGTTGTCGCGGTCAACCGATTGGGTGAGGCTAAAGTCCAGCTTCAGTTGATAGTCCACCACATGACAAGCCTTGTGCTTCCACTGCTTCGGGTCGGCACTGCTGATGTCGATGATTCCCACGGTGTTGTTGCCCCAATGGGCAATGGCGATGAGCTTACCGTCGGGCGAAGTGGCTATCATCTTGGGCAGAGGTCCCGTCTCCATGAGTCGGATGATGGAGTCGTTGCGTGTGTCGATGACGGCAACAGCAGACGGGTCTTGGGCATTGATGTCGTAGGAACGGCGATAGTAGGGCACCCACAGATAGCGTCCGCCATGGGAGAAGGTGCTTTCGACGGGCTTGCCGTAAAAGGTGTTCAGAGCAATATCCTTCGCACTATAATGGGTAAACGGGTACAGCTCCGAAGGTTTGCTCCACAGATGAGCATCTTTCTTTTCGAAAAAGCGATGGGTGATGACCTTCAGTTTTTTGTTGGTCAGCACATCGTAAACCACGGTCTTGGAACCTTCGAGCGAGTTGACGTAGTATTTCCGTCCGTTGGGATGGACGTTGATGGACTTGGGCGAGTAGATGTCTGTGTCACGATAGTCGGCTTCGCAACCTGGGAAGTTTCCCTTCTTGCCCACCAACGTGATGCTGATTCTCCCGTCGGCTGATTGTGCCTTTTCGCCTATCTTGGGATGCACCACTTGTGCCTGGATGGTAGTGGTGGTGGTAAGGGCAAGGATAAGTAAGAAATGTTTGAACATGTTTTTTGTTGTTTATAACGCTTTTGGGGCACAAAATTACAAAAAAGGTTTGTGCTTTGATGCCGAAAGGACAAAATCTTGCTGTTTCAGTGCGTGAAAAAACGTGAAACGCTTGGCTTTGTCACAGAAAATGTGTTACTTTGTAACAAGAAAAGAAGAAAAGATGACGATTATGAAGTATCTTTTGACGGTGATGGCCTTCGTTTGTTGTGTGTTGTGCCATGCGCAGGACATGGTGAAAGCGTATCGGAAGACCGTCCCCGACAGCTATAATTTTTGGTTCTACCGTCCCGAAGAGGATGAGGGCGACGGGGTTCACCGTCCCCTGCTCATTTTCTTGCATGGAGCAAGTCTCTGTGGCAACAATCTCGACAAAGTGAAACGTTATGGCCCGATGGATGCCCTGAAGCGTGGGCGTGCCATCGACTGCTACATCCTCGCTCCGCAGAATCCTGGCGGTTCGTGGAGTCCGCAGAAAATCATGCGTCTCGTGGAGTGGGCGGAGAAGAACTTCAATGTGGATAGCGACCGCATCTATTGTTATGGCATGAGTTTAGGTGGTTACGGAACCCTCGATATGTGTGCCACCTATCCCGACCGCATTGCCGCAGGGATGGCGATGTGTGGAGGTGCAACGGTGAAAGACCTTAGCGGCTTGTCGCGCATCCCGATGTGGATTGTGCATGGCACGGCTGACAGGGCTGTGCCCGTGTCGGCCTCCGACCGTGTGGTGGAGGCCATCAAAGCTACGGGTGACGACTCACGGCTCATCTATACGCGGATGCCAGGCATCGACCATGGTCGCCCTGCCCGTGTATTCTATATGTATCAGACCTACGACTGGATGTTCTCTCACTCGTTGAAGGACGAAGGTCGCCCCATCAACAGAGATTTCGAAATAACGCCTGATTTGTTGAAGAACGCTTACCAGGACTTGGGACGCAATGCCAACATGGGCGTGTATGACTGATGGACACAAAAGGCACCCTATAGAGAGGTGAGCCGCATACCTCTAAAGCGCACCCGTCGGGTGCGACGTGCCGTACCCGACGGGTACGATGAACCGTACCCGACGGGTGCGATTTGGAGGTGTAAGGGGTAACGTCTGAACGCTGTGCCTTGGGTAATGATTCCGTACAAAGGTAAAACCAAAAAACTATTATAAAATGAAGAAAATCTTTTTGCTTACTTCACTCATTCTTTCCTTTGCTGCTGCTTCGGCACAGACAGCCAAGGAGGAAATTTACGCTGACATCCTTAAGTCGGCTTCTAACCACATGGCCTACCAAGCTCCCACGAAACCCTTGACCAAGGCTCCTAAGGGCTATGAACCTTTCTACATGTCTCACTACGGTCGTCACGGTTCCCGTTGGTTGCTGGGCGATGGCGACTACATGAACATCATCAAGAAGCTTCGGCGTGCTAAAGACCAAGGTGTGCTTTCCGCGGTGGGACAGGACGCTTTGGAGAAACTGGAACGTTTCTATCCCTGCACTAAAGGGCGTTTGGGCGATCTCTCAGACATTGGCGAACAGCAACACCATGGTATCGGCAAACGTATGACCGAGCACTTCCCCGAAATCTTCAGTGGCAAGAATGCTCAGGTGGATGCCCGAAGCACGGTGGTGATTCGCTGTATCCTCAGTATGACCGCCGAGTGTGAAGAGATTACGGCTTTCAACCCACAGTTGGCTATGCATAACGACGTGAGCGATGCCTTCCAATGGTATCTCAATGCCGACTGGAGCCGTCGCCTCCGCGATGCCAGTCGTGACCGTGACCGCATCGTCAGCCACTATAACAAGAAGTACACCCATCCCGAACGCTTCTGTCGTGCCCTCTTCACCGACGATTCTTTCTGGAACGACGAAGACTTCCGTCCCCGTTCCTTCATGCGTTCGGTGTTCTACGTGGTCACCAACATGCAGAGTCACGGATGCGGTGAGGATATGTGGAACCTCTTCACCAAGGAGGAATGTTACGACCTCTGGAAGGCTTGGAACATCGACTGGTATTTGGGATATGGCCCTGCTCCTCAGACGGGTAGCATTATGCAGTACAGTCAAGCCAACTTGCTGCGCAATATGATTGAGACCACCGACACGGTGCTGACCTCGAAGACTTACAAGAACGGTGCCACACTCCGTTTCGGCCACGAAGTCTGTGTCATGCCACTTGCTTGTCTCATGGAGTTAGACAGTTGTGGTCGTGCCGTCGAAGACCTCGACCATCTGGAAGACCAGTGGGTGAACTTCCGCATCTATCCGATGGGTTGTAACATCCAGTGGGTGTTCTATCGTCCGAAGAAGGGTTCGGGGGATATTCTCGTGAAAGCACTCCTCAACGAGAAGGAGGCTACGCTTCCCATCCAAACCGACCAATTCCCTTACTACAAGTGGGAAGACCTTCGTGCCTACTATCTGAAGAAGTTGGATGACTTTGAGAAATCGGAAAAGTGAAAAATGAAGTTTAAAGTTTAGAGTTTAATGTTTAAAAACCATGCGGCTCGTTTGCCAACACCGCGTTAGCCTCTTTAAACATTAAACTGTAACCTTTAAACTTTACAAAACATAAAGAAAGCAATATGATACAAGTCTTTGACACCGCGATTGAAGGTGTGAAAATTATTGAGCCCAAACTGTTTGGCGATGCGCGAGGCTACTTTTTCGAGTCGTTTTCGCAGCGTGAGTTTGAAGAGAAAGTTTGTAAGACTGTGTTTGTGCAGGACAATGAAAGCCAGTCGGTCGCTGGTGTGGTGCGTGGTTTGCACTTCCAGAAGCCACCGTTCACGCAGTCGAAGTTGGTGCGTGTGGTGAAGGGTGCCGTGCTGGATGTGGCTGTTGACATCCGCAAGGGGAGTCCTACGTTCGGTCAGCATGTTTCTGTGGTGCTGACAGCTGACAACCATCGTCAGTTCTTCGTGCCACGTGGTTTCGCCCATGGCTTTGCCGTACTGAGCGATGAGGCTGTGTTCCAGTACAAATGTGACAACTACTATGCTCCCCAAAGTGAGGGTGCCATTGCATGGGACGACCCCGACTTGGGTATCGACTGGCAAGTGCCCACAGAAAACCGCATCCTTTCAGAGAAGGATGCTCATCACCCACGTCTGAAGGATGCGGAATTGGTGTTTGACATCAATGTGCCGCTGTACTAATTAAGTATTTCTTCTTTCCCCTAATATAAATGCCAGGGGATGACATGGAAGTGACGCGCTGACCGCTGAGTGTGTAGGTGGGTGCGTCACTTTCGTTGTTGTCTGCCTGTACACCGTCGATGCTGAGGGCTTCCTTTTGAGTGAGGAAGTTCTGGAGTTTCAAAAGTGCAGGATTGATTTTGTGGCTGTCGTTGTCCCAAAGGCCACGGTTAATCCAGTGTTGCAGCACCACATTGTTGGCATTCCATGTAGCACCTCCGCTACCGTTTTCCTCGGGGAACCAATAGTAGAGTCCTGTCACGTTCGTATGCTTGGCCAGTTCGGTACAGAGGTCTTCGATGAAGGCTTGCTGACCTGCAGGTGTGGCTGCCCATACGGAAGTGGTGTTGTCGTATTGATCGGGATAGTCGGAGGGGAAATACTGGTAATAGTAAGCTGTTTCCACAATCTGAACGGGCTTGTTGGGAAACTTTGTCGCCAGCGTGTTCAGCGTTGTGTTGAGCGAGGGGAGCAGTTTGTGCCAGAAGGGGTAGTAGGACAATCCGATGATGTCGTAATCCACACCATTCGCTTCCATCTTGTTGAAGAAATCCACGCAGCTGTTGGCATCGCCTGTACGCTCAACGTGCAGGATGATTTTGGCATCGGGAGTCACCTCTCTCACAGCCTTTGCCCCAGCACTGAGGAAGTCCGTCAGCCGCTTCCATGTAGCAGCAGTAGCGTTCGAGTAGCAGCGGTCGGAGTAGTTGCGCCACAGCATTCCGTAGCTAATCTCGTTGCCTATTTGCACGAAGTCGGGGGTGGCATCGTTCTCCTTCAGATATTCCAGACAACGCTTGGTGTAGGTGTACATGGAGTCGGTCAGCACCGCATTCGTCGTGTTTGTTTTCCAAGTGGAAGGAATGTTCTGGTTCGATGGGTCAGCCCACGTGTCGCTGTATTGGAAGTCGAGCATGAAGTCCATCCCCTCAGCCTTGATGCGCTTGCCGAGGTTCTTCACATACTCCAAGTCCTGCACCACACCATCCTTCGCCTCGTTAGCGTTGGGAGTCACAAACAGACGCACACGCATGGAATTCATCTTGCACGTCTGCTTCATGTAGGTCAGCACATTCGGAATCTTGCCGCCCACGCTGGTGTAGTAAGGAGTGTTGACGCTTTCATACTGCGGCAGCATCGAGATGTCGCCTCCAAGGTTCAACGCATTCTGTGCAATGGCACTGCTCATGGCCAGTCCCATCGCCATCGTTAGTAAAAGTCTCTTCATATATATAAATAATGTATATTAGTTAGTGGGTGCAAAGGTACGATTAAGAGAGAGAAAAACCAAATTTATTTGAGTTTTTCCGAGCGTGAGTACTTTCGACGGAGTCAAAGGTAGGATTTTTTTCTCACAGTTCCATCAATTTCGTGTCAAATTCTTCTTTGCTGTAGATGGATTTGCTGCGGATGCGTGAACGATAATTGTAGATAGTGGGCATCGAGTAGTCGAGGAACTGGGCGATTTGTGCCGTATCGGTCACACCGAGTCGGATGAGGGCAAAGATGCGCAATTCGGTGTTGAGACGTTCGTGCCGTTTAGGGATGATACGCTCTTCGGGACGAAGCAGGGCGTTAAACTTCTCCACGAAACGGGGGTGGAGGTCGAGGAAAGCCTCGTCGAAGTCGTCGTAGAGCTTCTGTTGCTCTTCTTCAATGAGGGTGTCGTCTTTCAACTTCTTCATCAACTCCGTGCTTTGGTTGCTTTTGGCCAGTTTCAAGAGCGATTTTCGATACGCCTCCAGTGCGCTTAGGTATTTTCGGCAACGGTCGAGGAAGAGGGCGATGTAATCTTCTTTCACACGATCCATCTGTTGCAGCATGGTGTTCGACTCTTGCAGCGAGTCGTTCCGTTGTCCCAACAGTCGGTTGGCCTCTTCCAGTTGGTCGTTGGCGACAGACAGCTGCTGACGGGTCAGGCTGAGCTTGTGCATTTGGCTTCGCAGGTAGAGCACCACCAGCACGAGCATGATGGCCAGCACACTCACACCCAACAGGAGTGCCCGTTCGGTTTGCCTTGCCATGCGTTCCTTCTGCTTGTACGACTTCTCGATGATGGGGAAGACCTCGCTCACCTCCATCGAACGTAGTTTGGCGTTGCAGAAATTAGCATCTTCCAAGCTGCAAAACAAATAGTTGTAGGCTCTTTCCACATCGCCTCGCTCCATCAGCTTGGAGGCCAATAGGGGTAAGGCCGCATATTCCGTCACACCCCGTCGCAGGTCTTCGATAGCGGCCAGCGTAAGGTAATGCATTTGTTCCTTCGTGTTGTTTTGTTGACGGTAAATCTCTGAGAGTATAAAATAGACGTATGACTTTTGTTCCCTCTCCGCATGGTCAATGTGCTTGTCAATCAACCGTTTCGCCTCGTTCACCTTCCCATTGGCCAGCAGACGGTCAGCCTTCACGATGTCACGGCTCAGCGGGTCTGTTTCGTTGCCGATGATGGAGTCACGGTAGAGGCGTGTTTTGTCCAACAACTCTTTCGACAGGGTGGGGGTGCTCCTCATGTAGTCAGCCATCCATCCATAGATGGTGCGGCACACGTGGTAGTATCGGGTGCGCTCCTTATCCCCCATCTGGTTGGCATTCAAGCCCGTCACGATATCCTCCGCATCGCTGTAGGCACCCATGATGGCCAGTTGTTCCGCCCTGTCCAACTCCACTTGCGTATGCTTTTGGGGGTATTCCTTCGTCTCGGGCAAACGGCTCATGCCGTCCAGATAGAACAGAGCCGAGTCGGTACAGAAATGTGAATAACTCTGATACAGTGCCTCATACACACCATACAATCCCTCCCCTTTCTCCGCCTGGAGTCGCTGTTTCAAACTGTCAATGCGTTGCAACCGTGGTGTCCTGTATCGCTCCTTCTGCTCCACACATTTATCCAGTTCCACCAGCAGCGACCGCAGTTCCTGTGCCCTTATGGATAGACACCCAAAGCAGCTAAATATGAAGATGAAAATGAACTTTCTCATGGTGATGCAGTTAAAGGAGTTTTTTATCAATGTTCTATTGCATTTAGGCTACAAAGATAGCCATTTCCTCCACATTTTTCTGCCTTCCCCCCACTTTTTTCATTCTTTTATTTGCAAAATCTCGATAAAATCCATACTTTTGCCACGTGTTCTTTGGAACATGACATTTTATTTGCTCAATTCGCACATCGAATCGTGACCTCGACCAGTGAACGGGCAATATAACTAATCACATGAGGCTTGCGCCTAAAGCGTAGGCTTCCCATTGTGATTAGTAGGTTGTCACGAACCTTGATGTGCGTATGGTGAAGACCTGCGCTTTTCTAGTGCTCATAGGTTAGTGTAGGTATTCCTATGGAAGAAAACAACTTAGTACTAACTTAATAAAGAACAAATGAAGCATTTTCTTTTATCCATTTTGCTACTGGGTGCCATGACGACCCAAGCACAAACGGTCACCATGCCCGATGGTAGCACCCGTCCGCTGGGCGACATGGACGGTGATGGTGAGGTGAACATCAGCGACGTGACCGCCTTGGTGAACAAGATTTTAGGGAAGACACTTGAACCTGAGCCTGATCCGGAACCTGTTTCTGTGCTTTCCTGTCCCGACGACCATCATCCCCACTAGATAGACCTCGGTTTGCCTTCGGGCACATTGTGGGCTTGCTGCAATGTGGGAGCATCGTCTCCCGAAGGTTGTGGCAGCTATTACGCTTGGGGCGAGACACAGACGAAGAACTATATTTCAACCAGCACATATCAATATGCTTATGTGGATGATAACAATGGGTTGTATCCAGATGAAGGGCACTATTGGAGGTTTGATGATATCGGTTCCGACATTGCTGGTACTGGGTACGATGCCGCCACGGCCAACTGGGGCACACCTTGGCATATGCCTTCGCTAACGCAGATTCAAGAGCTTCTCAACAATTGCCCCAGTGAATGGACACAGCAGAACGGGGTGAACGGTCGCTTGTTCACCGATCCGAACGGCAACAGTGTGTTCCTGCCCGCTGTCGGCTACAGCTTTTGTGGGGAGTTGTACAGCGAGGACTTCGGCTTCTATTGGTCGTCTTCGCTCTACGAGGGCGGTTCGCTCCGTGCCTACAGCCTCTACTTCTCCTCGGGCAAAGCGGGCTGGAGCAGCTACGTCCGCAACGGTGGGTTTACGGTTCGCCCCGTGCACAAGAACTGAAAAGTGCTTTCCCAAAACTCGCGAACGCGCATGCGTTGAAACTTCCGATGAGTCTTCGTCGTTGAGTCTCGAGGGGCAACGACGTAGAGTCACGTGACTCAACGACGAAGAGTCATGCGGGGCAACGTCGTTGCCTATAGGGAAGACACAGTTGGGTTTCTTCCCAAGTAAACACGAGCCTCTGAGATAAGTGATGACGGGCTACAGTGATAAGTGTTAACGAGCCTGAGAGTGATGAGGTAACGGGCAAGAGGGTGGGGAGATGACGGCATACAGCCAAACAACATAGCTCATTTGATGGAAAAACAATGTTGGAAGTATAGATTGGAAACTTTGGAACGAATGGAATGGAAGAAGATGGGCTTACAACAAAAGGAGCATTGCTGCATCCAGTTTGATTGTTACTACTTGAGGGAATTTCATGTTTTTTAGTTCATCGTAGTGGTGATCATCGGTCACAATGAACTTGGCATTGGCTGCAATGGCACAATCCACAAACTTATTATCATCAAGGTCTGACTTGATAGCATTGAATCGATACCACGGATTGACAAACTCCGTGTAAGGGTTATTCGTGATGACATCTAAAGCTAATTGAGCGAACAGAACACTTGTGTTGCGTTCCAACACTTCCATGTATTCGTCTAAAATCTCTGTTGATACACATAAAATATTACGACCATCAAGAAAAGAACGCCATAGTTCGTGGTATCGACTACGGCGAGAGATGCATTGTATCAAGCTATTTGTGTCGAGAACAAGACGCGACATGGCTGTCTATGGGTGTTGGGTGTGGAAATCTTCATAACGAAGTGCATCCAGTCGTGTTTGGTTCAAGATGCCAGTGTCCCAAAGACGGTCGGCTTCTGCATCCAGCTTCTCTTGAAAATGCTGTGTCAACACCTTTTGGATTTCAAGGGCATATTCCTCGCTGTTGTTGAACGAAAAGAGCTTCAACAAATGCATTTGGGTCGGATTAAGAGTGGTTGCTTGTGGCATAACATAAGATTTTTCTTAGTGCAAAAGTACAATATTTTTTTTGAAATATGGGGGAGTGCGGTTGAAAAAAATGTAGGTAAAGAGCATTTTTCTTGTTTTGTGGCATCTGAAAAAGAAAAAGAATTGCCTTTTGTCTTTATAAAAGGGTAAATATTAGTTGTAAATGTATTTACTTTTTTTTAAATATATTATCGATTGTTTCTATTGGTTTATAGTAATTTAATTGTCTTTATTATTTATATTTTTTTTATTCTTTTTGGAAGGTATTAAGATTTGTTGTAATTTTGCCAGCGAAAACTTAAAAAATGTGACTAACCTATGAAACGTAGAATCGGACTTGTTATGATGCTGTTCAATCTGCTGAGTTTTCTCGGACTGAAAGCTGCTACACCAACGGTGGAACATGTACACCCCCTGAACTGGTGGGCTGGTATGGTGAATCCAGAGTTGCAAATCATGCTGCATGGTGAAGGTATTGGTGCCTTCGATGTGGAACTGAAGGATGCACAAGGCATCGCTGTGAAGAACGTGGTGAAGTTCGACAATAAGAACTACATTATTATATATATAGACACGAAAGGTGCGCCAGCACAGCGGTTCTCCATCCTGCTGAAGTCGGGAAAGAAGACGGTGAAGACACTGCCCTACGAACTGAAGGAGCGGCAGCAGGTGGCTCGCAAGAGTTTTGATGCCAGCGATGTGGTCTATCTGCTGATGCCCGACCGCTTTGCCACGGGTACGACGGACAAGCAGAAGACGCAGATGTATAAGGGCATGAAGGAGCATACGTGGGATAGGGCAGTGGATATGGCTCGCCATGGTGGTGACTTGGCAGGTATGACCCAACACCTTGATTATCTGCAAGAATTGGGCATCACCGCTATTTGGCCTACACCGACGTTGGAGAATAACATGGCGGAAATGTCGTATCATGGCTATGCCATTACCGATTATTACAGAACAGACCCACGTTTTGGTACGAACGAGGAATATTGTACTTTTGTGGACGAAGCGCACAAGCGTGGCATCAAGGTCATCAAGGACATCGTTTTCAACCATTGCGGCGTGTCAAACTTCCTGTTTGCAGACCGTCCAGCCGACGACTGGTTCAACTACAACAGTCAGTTCACGCAGACAGGCTATAAGACCATCGCAACGAGCGATAGTCACGTTTCCCAATTGGACCGAAAATTGACCATAGATGGCTGGTTCACAGAGCAGATGCCTGATGTGAATGGACAAAACAAACTCTTTGCCGACTATCTCATTCAGGCTTCCATTTGGTGGATAGAGTATGCTGGCATCGACGGCATCCGTCAGGACACCTATCCCTACAACGATTTCGACTTCATGCGTCGTTGGTGTCAAGAAGTGGAGGCACAATACCCTGGCTTCAACATCGTGGGCGAGACTTGGGTGAACAACAATGTGAGTGTAAGCTACTGGCAGAAAGACAGCAAGTTAGCCGCTCCTAAGAACAGCGAGCTGAAGACAGTGATGGACTTCCCGCTCATGTATATCCTTGACTCCTTCTACGACGAAGAGACCGACGAATGGAATCATGGTTTGGCTCGGGTATATGAGTATATTTGCCAAGACATGGTGTATGCCGACGTTGACCATCTGCTTACCTTCTTGGCCAACCACGATACCGATCGTTTCCAACCCACAGCGGAGAAAGCCAAGGACGTGACGCGCTATAAGCAAGCCCTGACGTTGCTGCTTACGTTGCGTGGTATTCCGCAGCTCTATGTGGGTGACGAAATCGGTATGTATGCCAACAAGAGTGTGAACGATGGTGCGCTTCGTCAGGACTTCCCTGGTGGTTTTCCTGGCGACAAGAACAATGCTTTCACGGCTGAGGGGCGAACCACGTTGCAAAATGAGTATTTCAACTTTACGAAGAAACTGCTCAACTGGCGCAAGGGTAACGATGTGGTGGCGTTCGGCAAATTGACGCA
>JAEEGL010298994.1_pt1 | contig 13594 bp, 5 predicted proteins | sample 9134231 | NCBI WGS metagenome assembly JAEEGL01 (sample SAMN16246548, study PRJNA631951) | gut metagenome | biome: gut microbiome; feature: rumen; material: fiber-attached | host: Bos | place: Iran: Karaj | collected 2018-10
CTGTCAGTTTGCAGTAAACGGGTTCTCCCGTCCTCGCATTAATGCATGCCAGGCAGCAGCGGGGGAATACGTTATCCTCGCTTTCGTCAACGTAGTTATAATTTCGAAACAGTATTACGGCATACTTTCCGTCAAAGGACGGAAAAATGTTATTTACTCCCAAATCGGCGTATACGGAAGCCGGATCGTCAATATTATCCAGGGAATCCGGAAACAGGGACTTGATCTCTTTCGAGTAAAGAACCGTTCCTTTCGATATGCCGTACAGTGTCTCCTGGGAGGCCATGATGGTGACGGAATAATCGTCGGAGGGAAAAAGTGTTCCGGTATCATGAATCAGTTCGTGTTCCGACTGATCTTCCGGATTGTAATAAGATACGCTTTCCGCCCCTGAGATAAGAAGTCCGTTCTCATCATCAAAGGTATAGGACAGAAAGGCGTCTTCTTTGCTTCCCTCGTAAATATAAAGGTCGGAAGGGTTCGATGTATCAAGCACATAAAGGATATAGGAATGGGTATAATCCAGTGCGGCAGCATAACGTCCGTCGGAAGAATACTTTGCATCCATCGTCGTCGAGGGGAAGGTCAGTATTTTTCTCGATTTATATTTTGTGGGCGTTGAATAAATGCCGGTTGCGTCTACCAGGGAACGAAATGCATTCGCATTATACCCTTTGGAAGGATCATCGGGAAGAACGCTTCTTGCTGCATAAAGAGCATCCATTGTTCTTCCGTCCGCTAAAAGTTCTTCCGCATCCGATGCGGAGGAATCGGCAAGTTTTTCTTTGATAATCCGGTTCTGTTTGCTGAGTCTTGCTAAGAAAAAGACGTTCTGAAAAATAATCAGCAAAAGGACAACGATAATCAGGGACCCGAAAAGAGCCCTGCGTCTGATGGTGGCTTCGCGGTGACGCTGCTTTAAGTCATCATAGTTTACGCCGAACATCGCCGCACAAAGCCGGATGGTCGTGTCATTTACGGCATTTTTTAATTCCTTTGGCGTATTACCGCGACACTCCGCGGCCAGAGGCTCGCGATGTTCGCGAACGGTGATTTCCGCTCCCGTATCGTCTTTTCGAATAACATCTTCATACAAAAGAATTTCCGGAAACGAGTCTTCCGGCTCTCCTTCGATTAAGACAAGAAGAATGTGATCCCTTCCCTTCAGTTTTAAGAAGGTCTCCACTTCCTTCATACACCAGACGGACCCGGGAAGCCTCGGAGAACAGATTACGATTAAATAATCGGAATGAATCAATGCCTCGTTGATGGCTTCGGAGAGCTCGGAAGAAACGGATAGTTCGGCCTTATCCCGAAAGACTCTCTCCAGTCTGTTTTTTCCGGTTTTCTTTGCCACGGCTTTCGGCAGGGTATAATTTTCAAGCTTCCGGTGAAGGGCCGCTGCGACCTTCTGATCGAGCGGAGAGTGCCGGTAGCTGATAAAAGCATCATAATGAAGAGACTGATTTTCCATAAGGGTATCCCTTTTTATTATATAAATAACATACTGTTCCTATTTTATCATTCCGAAACCGCTGCCGCAACTTGCTTTGATGTTTTGTTTTTGCTGATTTTTATCGGCTTTTTTGACGGTTGCGATTCTTGACACTTTTGTCGTCGGTATTATAATGATAAGGTAACATAATATTATTAAAAAAAAGTAAAATTGTTTGGGATATTGTGAAAAGGATGTGTGAAATTTACCGTCCTTTAAGGAGGAAAAATGAAGAAAAAGAATGCGTTAACCGGAAAGCGTCTGAAGAGTATTCTGACGATTTCCCTGGCGGTTGTTACCGTTTTTTCGATGACCGGATGTTCCGGCTGCAAGAAGAATACCGGCTCCGATACCGGTATTTCCGGAACCGGAAAAGAGGAAGTATTCAGGGCAGCTGCGGAGTTTAAGCCGGGATTTGATATAAACAGTGTTACGACAAACGGAGAGAAAATCTGTCTGCTTAATACTGTTTCGTCCGATATGAATATGGGATCGGATCCGGGGAGCAACTCATTTTCTTCCCTGAAATGGTGTATTTCCGATTTGTCCGGCAACTGCGGTGCGGTCAATGAATATAAGGAAGATGCAACGGCAAGCTATGAGTGTTTTGTGCCCCGTGCTTCTTATCTGGACAGTGATGATTCGCTTTATATCGCATACAGCAAATATAACTACGAGGATGAAACTCAGGAGGGATGGATTTATAAATTCAGTCCCGACGGAAAACTTGTTTCGAATAAACAGATTAATGAGAAAAATATTAACGGTCTTATCAAGATGCCGGACGGAACCTTTGTGGCAGCCGATGGGGACGTGAGTACATTACATCTTTTCGATTCCGATTTTAACGAAAAAGGAACCATTCCCACTTCGGGCGAAATGGGCGGGAAATCGCTGATTCTGACCGATGACGGAAAACTGTACTTAGCCGGCAGAAATTTTCAGACGAACAAATCGGAATTCATTCCGGTGGACGTAAGCAGTAAAACAATCGGGGATGCCATCACTCCTGATTTCCCGCAGACGGTCGGATCGGTCGGAATGCAGAATATTTTAAACGGAAAAGGATATGACTGCTATTTTTCCGATTCGGAAGGAATTTCCGGGATAACCATTGCCAACTCGGAAATGAAGAAATTATTAAATTACATTGATTCGGATATTGATATTTCCCAGGCTTCGCCGGATATCTGCGTGGTTGACAGCGAACATGTTGTTCTGACGGTTTCGGATGCAACGGATGAGTCCCTGAAAGGATGCACCCTGTATGTCAAAGTGGATCCGAAAGATGTTGCGGATAAAGAGATTATTACCTTGGGCGGATTATATTTCGGCTGGGGTGAGGGTAATGTCAAGAGCATTGTAAACGAGTTTAATAAAAAGAACAGCAAATACCGGATTCGTGTGCTGGATTATTCCCAGTACAATGTACTTGCCGATGACGGAAGTTACACCGACGAAGGCGCCAAAACGGCACTTCGCAATGATTTAACGACCGGAAAAGCGCCGGATATCCTGATTACCACCAATATGGATGATGTGGATAACTATATGCAAAAGGGCGTTTTTACGGATCTTACGCCTCTGCTGGAAAAAGCCGGATATCATAAGTCGGATTATCTCGAGAACATTGTTGCAGCGGGAAGCATCGGCGATCAGTACTATGTGATGATGCCGCAGTTTAGCGTGGAATGCTATATGACCAAGGCCGAATATGTGGATTCCAACGGCTGTCTTTCTTTAGACCGCTATATGGATATTGAGAAAAAACAGGGAAATGTCGGAAAATCCATGAGCTATTGCAGTAAGGAAAAAATACTGCGCCAGGCAATTAAATTCAATTCCAAAAATTATATGGATGTATCCGGAAACACGTGCAGTTTTGATTCGCCGGAATTTAAGAAGGTTCTGGCGCTGGCAAATGAATTTCCGGGGGAAGATACGGATGACTTTAACAGAGCCTACGAAGATACCGATTATACCATATTACAGGGAGACCGTAACATTATGTGCGAATACTCGATGGCTTCCTTCCGTGCTCTTTGCCGTGCGTCACAGTATAATTACGGAGACCAGAAAGTGGTTCTTTGCGGATTCCCGGATGAAGAAGGTGACGGAACCGGAGTAATCAGTCCGAGAGTGGGAATTACCATTTCCTCCACATGCAGGAATAAAGAGGGTGCTTTCGAATTTTTACAGTATTTCCTTTCGGACGACTATCAGAATGTCATCGATAACGGAAGCTGGATTTCCGGATTCCCGTTTGAAAAGAAAGCTTTTGAAGCCATGGCGGAAACGTCCAAGGAACCGTATAAGGAAAAGAATAACGGCGTCTGGGAAGAACAGGAAGACACCTACTATTATAACGGTAACGTGAAGTATTATAAGCCGATTACCGATGAAATGATTGGCGATATCAAGAAATTTGTTTTGGCTTCGGATACCATTTCGGAATCGAGAACCGGAATCATGAATCTGATTCTGGAAGAGGCGGCACCGTATTTTGCCGGACAGAAGACTGCGGATGAAATAACGGGAATTATTCAGAGCAGAGTCAGCATTTATATTCGTGAGAGAAACTAAAGTGTGAACAGGGTGACAGGCACTTTTGGGCCAAAAGTGCCTGTCACCCGCTTAAGGGGAAAATCAAGTGAAAAAAGAAAAGAATCATCTGACAACCGGAGAAATCGGGAAAAAGATTTACCGGAAAATAAAGAATCACAGCACGGCCTTTGCCATTATTTTCTTTGTTCTGGCATCGTTTATTACGATTGTTGTATGGTCGGCATTCGTGACGGGATCGTTTTATTACATCATGGAATCCAAGATTTCGGGAGAATACAAATTTATCGCCTATGCCGCTCAGATTTATGAGGACGGGGAGAGGGATCCGGAAATCAGGGAGAGATTAATCGACCGGGATTATCTGATTTTAGATCAAAAAGGGGATGCGATTGAGACATCCGGAGAGGATACCAGAATCGGGGAGGTTTTGTCCAAACCCATTATCCGGGTGGCGTTTAACGACGGAGATGTCCAGCATAAGGAGCCGCTGCAGTTTTACTGCGATGCAAATGCGAACTTCTTTACGAAGGATAAGGACGGGGATATGGAGTTCAGTTCCGGAGGCTTCCTTAAATGGATTACAAAGGCGGAAGAACTCGGTTTTGTGAAAGAAGCCGCAGACGGAAGCGAAACCATAGCCATTCCCATCTGGGTGGTTGTACCCCTGAAAAACAGCAGTAATTCTTTCTGCGGAAAAGGTGTCATTGAGATTAGTGTCAGTGATACGATTTTTATCGCCATCTTCAATGTGGCAATCCTTTTTGCGGCGGTTGTCATACTGGTTATTATGTTTGTGAATGCCATCAGCAGCATTGTAACCCAGTCCAGAATGAACAACATCTTTTTCATGGATATGACGACCAAAGGTCACAACTGGATGTGGTTTATTATTCGCGGAGAGCAGACGCTGCTTCGGAGAAAATACCGCCGGTCGAATTTTGCGGTTTTGGATTTGGTATTCGTGAAATACCGCAACTTCTGTGTCTGCCACAGTGTGGAGCAGGGCGAAAAAATGCTTTGCAAAGTTAACGATACCGTTTCGGACATGCTTACAAAAGGGGAGGTCATCTCTCACTATGCATCGGCGAATTTTGCCCTGTTAATGCAGTATAAGACAAAGGAAGAATTCGAACAAAGGATACGGGAGATCATAGGGAAGCTTGAACAGATGGATTCTTCCCACAAGTTTGCCTTCCAGGTCGGAATCGATTATCTGAATCTGCCGCAAAAAGGCCGCATTCGCGCTATCGACCTGGAAAAAGAATACAACAATGCCTGTGCGGCAAGAGCAACCTTATCGGAGAGCGATGATTCCGGCGTAGCTGTTTTTGACGAAGATCTGGTGGAAGAACAAAGGTGGATCGATCTCGTTCAGGAAAACCAGCAAAGCGCGCTGGATAACGAGGAATTTTTAGTTTATTACCAGCCGAAATACGATCCGAGGACCGATGAACTGAAAGGGGCGGAGGCACTGATTCGCTGGGATTCGCCCAAATTCGGATTCAAGGCACCGGGTTCGTTTATTCCGATTTTTGAAAAGAACGGTTTTATCACGAAGATTGACCATTATATGCTTTCCCATGTGGCAAAGGACCAGAAACGCTGGTATGACGAGGGACTGCCCTGTGTGCCGGTTTCCGTCAATTTTTCGCGTGCGCATTTTATCGAAAGCGACTTGGCCGAGCAGATCCGTGATATGGTTGATGCAGCGGGGGCGCCGCGTGAACTGATTGAAATCGAGCTTACGGAAAGTGCGTTCTTTGATGATAAGAAGGCGCTCGTCTCCACGATTACGAAACTTCGGGAATACGGCTTCTTAGTATCCATGGATGATTTCGGAAGCGGATATTCGTCGTTAAATTCCTTAAAGGATATGCCGCTTGATGTATTAAAACTCGATGCGGAATTCTTCCGCGGGGATATGGAGAACGGACGAGGGGAAATTGTCGTATCCGAAGCAATCAAACTGGCAAAGAGCCTCAACATGCAGACGGTTGCCGAAGGCGTGGAAGTTAAAGAGCAGGTCGAATTCCTGGCCCGTCAGGGATGCGATATGATTCAGGGATTCTATTATGCGAAACCCATGCCGCCCGAGGAATATGCCGAGCGAATGAGGCCGGAAGGAACAAAAAAACCGGCCCCGACGGAAGAACCATCCGGACCGGCTGAATGATGTGTAAGTTATCTTAGTCGATATTATATCGTGCTTTTTTCTCGTCACTTAAGGAAGCATCCGGGAATAACTCCCGTGCTTCCTTTTTGAGTTCTTCGTAGTTTTTATACGGCATGGTGCTTAAGAAGCCGCGGTTTAGCAAAATGAACTGATTGGTCTTGGGGGAGTAGCTGATGGCTCCGTTCACATCACAAAGCAGACCGTTATCCTCATTATTGATTAACAGCATTTCGATGGTAGTGACAATCAGGGTATGATTTCCTTCGGTATCTTCAAGGATATAGGATACCGGGTGCCGGCAGTCCACGTAGTCCGATAAACTTTTGCTTTCCATATTCCATACGGAGATTTCATAACTGTCGGGCTGAAGCAGAAGGCTTTGGTCTTCTTCCGTAAAAGCAATAAAGGAAGTGGTATTGGCAAGGAAGGGAATCTCGGCATACAATGTATTCGTTTTTAAATCGATAATCCGCACCATGCTGTCAACGCAGTGGAGCGCCAGATACTGTTCGTTATTACTGATTGCCATGTCATTTCCTCCGTGGGAAGCGGGAAATGAAATCATTTCGGATACCGGGCAGGGCGTTACTTCACCGGTTTTTAAGTTCATGATATTCAGAATGTCACCAGGGGAGGTATAATACAGGGTTTCTCCGTCAAAGGAGACGATGGCATTATTGACATTCATCATGTTTTTGTCTTCATAAACCAGTTTTTTCTCTTTCATATTGATGACAGCCCAGGAAAGAAGACTGTAAACGACCGCATAATCCGAACCGTTTTTGGAATAGCACCGGCTGAAATCGGTTGTATTGCATCCGAAAGAGGGGAAACTTTCAAACTCGGATGTCTGAGCATACGGATTTATATACCAGACACCTTTTGATGTAACCAGCCGGCATTCCTCGCCCGTGAAATAACTTCCTTTTGCACTTTCTCCGGTTACCAGCTGATACAGTAAATTCCCGTCGTAATCATAGAAAAGGTATTCGCTATCCAGTTCTGCGGTCAGCCCCTCGAGAATGAAGCAGGAAAAATCGGGAGAAGCAGCCCCTTTATCATAACCTTTTTCTTCCGGAAGATCGGCAAGTTTTTCCCCCGTACTAAAGTCATTTTGGGATAAGACCATGATATTTACGCCGTGTGAAGGTAAAAGAAGGAGATTACTGTCCAGACTCCATGCATTATCAATGCCGTATCCTGTTTCAATATGTAAATCCGTATTAACGCTTCCGTCATAAATATTCGTCCATTCCAGGGTTCCGCCCGAATAGATAATATAACCATAGGGGCTTGTCCGGGAAAGAAGAAGCGCACAGCAGCCTTCTTTTAAAGGAATCCGGGAATACTCTTCTCCGGTTGTTTCGTCAATTGTAACGACGTTCTGGCAGGCGGATAAAACGATTTCTTCGTGAGTTGTTCCGTTCTCGGTGTAGTTTCTGGCTTTCAATATGGTACGGTATGCGGCATAGTTATTTTCAAGTACCAGATTCTTGTGCCAGAGAGTGTCTCCCTCCGGACTGATGAGATAGATATCGTAGTCGATTCTCGGTGAGGAAAGTTTGGCATAATCCGTTGTGACAATCGCTGTATTTCCACTCTGGGCAGCTGTCATTTTTAATACACAATCCTGGCTAAGAGGGATATTCATTAAAGAATTATTTTCTGTATTCCAAATGGATACGCTTGTTGCGTCCCCGAAATTCTCTGAATTTTCGATACAGTAATTTCCGCTTGCTTCCGAAAAGCTGATCAATGAACCGAGATTCTTTTCGCTTTCGACGGAGGCGGTTTCTTTTAAGGAATCCAGTCCGATGCGTATCATTTTATTTCTGTAAATCAGAACGGCTTCATTTGCTGCCGGGTTCAGGGTACCGCCGATGGCCGATTTGCCGGGAACAAACGAGCCGGCAGGGTTTCCGTCATAATCATACCGGTTTAAGCCGATTTCGGATACAATATAGACATAATTTTTATCCGCGGTAGCGGCGTATACCCTTACAATGTTGTTTTCATCGCTTATCGATACGGGAATGGTGACTAATAGTCTCCAGTCGGAGGTATCAAAAACATATACATATCCGGACCGGTCTATGGAGATAAGTCTTGTCGTGTCGGCACTTAAAGTCACTTCTTCCACCAGCGTTTCGTGGGGAAGTGTACGGTTGTACATATAATAATCCGAGCTTCCGTAGGTATATAAGGCCCGGCTTAAAGCGTATTCCGCACGGGAAACAAAAGGACGACTTTCTTCTTCTCCGGGGAGACCCTCCATGGCGACCAGACAGGCATCTTCGCGAAGTCCCTGATTCAGCAGGGATTCCGAAAGGGATGCATAGAATTTGGACTGGTTCTGCTGCTTGCCCTGATATTCCGAATAAATCTCACCGGCAAGCCGCTGGGTTTCGTCAGCCAGAGCGGCTTTTTCTTCCGCCAGCTTCTTCATTTTAGCAGCGGTTACGGCATTATAGGTACCGAACAGAATCGCAAAAAGAGCAATCGTGCCGGCAACGATTGCACCGATGGCGATGTTTCTTTTTATAATCCGCTCTTTGTGACGCTGTTTTAAATCATCGTAGGTGCATCCGATTAACGGTGCAGCCAGACGAAGAAACTCGGTTTTGAATTTTTTATCCCGTTCTTTGGAATTCGCGCCTCGAATATCGGCGGCAAGAGGCTCCACGGCGTTTCCCTTACTGTCGGTTAAAAGCTGTGCGGGAAAGCTTTCCCAGGGCTCACCGGCAACTAAAAAGGCGAGAACGTGCTCTCTGTCATGGAGTTCGATAAAGGTATTGATTTCCTTGGAAACCCAGTAAGAACCCGGTGTGTCCGGGGAACAGATGACGATTAAATATTCCGCTTCCTTTAACGCCTCGGAGATGTTGTCGTTTAAATCGCTTCCGATGGGAAGTTCTTCCTGATCGCGGAATACGCGGTTAATCCGCTTTTTCCCGGTCTTTTTCTGAACGGATTTCGGAATATGGTAGGTTTCCAGTGCTTTATGCAATTTCTTGGCGACGCTTAAGTCGAGTGCCGTATGGCGATAACTGATAAAAGCATCATATTTCATTTTCTTTTCATTCCCTCATTTACACGGTATGTTTTTTCTTTTACACGATTCTTTCAAGCGGTTTCTTTGATGTTTCAGCCGGAAGGCTGTTTTTCCGCCGGAAGATAGGTTTTTACAAAAATGTTCGCGGCAATGATATAAAAGTCGGACAGATCGTCTTCCCTTACCGCCAGATAATCGCCCTCTTTGCCGAGATAATACTTGTCCGGATCCCAGGCGGTAAAGACTTTGTAACGTTTCTCAAGTTTTCTGGCATAGATTCCCGTTTCTCCGGTGGCGGTACATGATTTTGCCAAAGGAAGAATCGGAATCTGCTCGCAGGTTGCGTTATTAATGACAACGGGCGGATAATCCGTCGGATGGGGGTAAACATACGGAGTATCGTTGATGATATAACTCGTGTCGAATTTTTTCTGCTTAATCGGATAGATTTCCCCATCCACACCGATGATGATAATGTCATCCGCTTCGATTTCGCGGTCGATATCGCCTTCCAGAGTACGGATTTTGATTCTTGTATTTACCGGAGCCAGATCGGTTGCCCTGACGAATCCGCAGGGAACGGGCTGTTTCCGATAGAAGGAGCAGAGGCTTAAGTCCTCTTTGTGCTGTCCGGCGACTATGATGGTTGATTCTTTGAAATATCTCAACATGGCATTTTGCATGAATTCAAAAATTTCTAAATCATCATATTCGACTCCGCTGTTTTCGAGTTTCTCCCGCTGCATGAATCCGCCGGCTTTTTCCAGATGTCCGCCGCCTCCGCCGTAGCCGGAGGCAATAAAAGCAGCAAGTTCATCGGCTTTGGTTTCTTTCACGCAGCTTCGAACGGAGAATTTGACACCGTCGGGACGCACGCAGTAGACCATGCAGCTTCCGATGGAATCTACTTCCATGAACATGTCACTGATTAATCCTAAAATATTCGGATCGCAGGGCGGCGAGGCGATGATTCCGAACCGGTACTGATTGTTGTAGATGGCTTTTTTGAGTGCATTCGCCGCAATATCAAGTTCTTCCCTGGAATAATTGGAATTCTTAAACAGGGTGATATCCACTAAAGAGTATTTGGCCAGATCGCGAAGGTCACGGTCTGCGGGATGAACAACTTCGGCAAAACCGCCGGTGTCCGTCATAAGACCATAGTAAAGAGCGGTTGCAACCGGCGTGTGCTCGACTTTTTCGTCGGAACCGGGGATTTTGTTAATATCAATCCCTTCGTCAAGCAGCATTTTATAGATGATGGTAGAACAGGAACCGTAATTGCTGCGGATTTCCGACATTTCGGGCATGGCACCGCGGACCTGGTGATGGTCGATCACCGCCACCTGACCGGCTTCAAAATGCGTTACATTGCTCTGCCCGTACTGGCAGTCCACCGTGATTAAAAGTTCCGGTTTATGAATTTTTGTTACATGTTCCACTTCAATATTCAGATGCTCAATCATCAAAATCAGATTGATTTTGCTTACCTCGAAACGACCGCCGTAAACAAAGGGAACCTCTTTTCCCATTTGTTTAAAATACCATCTGAGTGCGAAACCGCTTGCAAGGGCGTCCGCATCGGGATTATCGTGGCACTGTATAACGATATCATCGTATTCTAATAAATCTTTCAGTGAGAGGGCCATGGCAGTCGTTCTCCTTCTTTCGTTATGTAAAAATAAAACGGATTGTTTTTCCCCTGAATGACAATTGGGCGTACGGGCCCGGCGTACAGGCCGATAATACCTTAAATATAGCAAGAATCAAAAGAAAAGGCAATGTATGCGAACTCTTTTTATAAACTTGAAGAATGGGTTAATCTGGGGTAAAATATAATTGTTTATCTGTACCCGGTTGACGGGGTACATAAAAGGATTGGAGGGCTTGCACATGAAGAGAATCGGTATTTTGACCAGCGGCGGCGACTGTCAGGCATTAAACGCAGCCATGCGCGGTGTCGTAAAGACAATGGCCAACAGTGATGAAGAAGTTGAAATTTACGGATTTTTAGACGGATACAGAGGACTGATTTACGGAAATTACAGAATGCTGACGGGCAAGGATTTTTCCGGTATTTTAACCAAAGGCGGAACCATCCTCGGAACCAGCAGAACACCTTTTAAGACCATCAAAGACCCGGACGAAAACGGCCTTGATAAAGTAGAGGCCATGAAGCATAACTATTATAAACTGAATCTGGACTGCATGGTTATTTTAGGCGGAAACGGAACCCATAAAACGGCAAACCTTTTAAGAGAAGAAGGACTGAATGTGGTTACCCTTCCGAAGACCATCGATAACGATTTATACGGAACGGATATGACGTTCGGTTTCCAGAGTGCGGTGGACATTGCGACGAACTGCATCGACTGCATTCATACCACGGCGGCTTCCCACAGCAGGGTTTTCATCGTTGAGGTTATGGGACATAAGGTCGGATGGCTGACACTGAATGCCGGAATGGCAAGCGGTGCGGACATCATCCTGATCCCGGAAATCCCCTATGATATTGATGAAATTATCGCTGCCATCGAAAAGAGAAAAAAGAACAGCCACTTCACCATTATTGCGGTTGCGGAAGGGGCGATTTCAAAGGAAGATGCCAAACTTTCGAAGAAAGAATATGCAAAGAAATTAAAAGACAGTCCTTATCCGAGCGTATCTTACGAGCTTGCGGCAAAAATTCAGGAAAGAACCGGACAGGAAGTCCGCGTAACCGTTCCCGGACATACCCAGCGAGGCGGAAGTCCCTGTCCGTATGACAGAGTTTTTGCGTCCCGTCTCGGATCCGAAGCGGCCAACCTGATTTTAAAGGGAGAATACGGATTCATGGTAGGATATAAAGACCGTGAAATCGTTAAAGTTCCGCTTGAGGATGTTGCGGGCAAATTAAAGAGTGTATCTCCCGATGCAAGAATCGTAAAAGAAGCAAAAATGCTCGGCATCTGCTTCGGCGACGGGGAAAAATATGCAGACGAAAAGTCCTCAGACCGTAAGGCTGACGGCAAAAAGGACGATAAGAAGTCCGATAAAAAAGACGATAAGAAAGAGGATAAGAAGTCCGATAAGGATAAGTCCAAGAAGAAATAAAATCCATGCCTGAAGGTTATCGGAAAGGAAGAAATTGAACGTAAGCGGCAGCGCTTTTATTCGGTTGGGAAATTAATATGTCTTATATGGCATTATATCGCAAATTCCGCCCGGGTGTTTTCTCGGAAGTCAAGGGTCAGGATGCGATTGTAACAACATTAAGGAATCAGATTAAAACAGAAAGAATCGGTCATGCTTACCTGTTTTGCGGAACACGCGGAACGGGGAAGACAACTGTTGCCAAAATTCTCGCAAAGGCGGTAAACTGTGAACAGCCCGTTGACGGGGAACCCTGCGGGGAATGCAGAATCTGCAGGGGGATTGCAAACGGCAGTATTTTAAATGTCGTGGAGATTGACGCGGCTTCCAACAGCGGCGTGGAAAATGTCCGCCAGATTGTGGAAGAGGTGGAGTATTCGCCGGCGGAAGGAAAATATAAAGTATATATTCTCGACGAAGTACATATGCTGACTACGGCGGCTTTCAATGCGCTTTTAAAAACGCTTGAAGAGCCTCCTTCCTATGTGATTTTTATTCTGGCAACAACGGAAGCGCACAGACTTCCGATTACGATTCTTTCAAGATGTCAGAGATACGATTTTAAGCGTATATCCATCGAAACCATTGTCGACCGGTTAAAGGAACTGATTGAAAAGGAAGGTGCGTCTGCCGAGGATGAAGCGCTTCGTTTCATCGCCAAGGAGGCGGACGGATCCATGCGTGATGCCTTAAGTCTTCTCGACCAGTGTCTGGCTTTCCATTACGGGGAAACCCTGACATACGATAAGGCACTCGATGTGCTTCAGGCGGTGGATGACGGGGTTTTTGTATCGGCGATGAACTGCCTCGGAAACAAAGACATAAACGGTGCACTCGGAATTGTTGAGGATATATCCGTACAGGGCAGGGATTATACCCAGTTTGTCGGAGATTTTCTGTGGTATTTAAGAAATCTTCTGCTGATTAAGAAATCACCGGATATTTCGGCCGAGGTGCTGGAAATGTCGAAGGAATCCCTGGCCCGATCGAGAGAGGTTGCGGCACGCTTTGACGAAGAGGATTTAATTTATTATATTAATAAACTTTCGGATTTAAGTGCGGCAATGCGATATTCCGACCAGAAGAGAATTCTTCTGGAAGTAGCTTTTATCCGGATGCTTGAGCCGCGCATGGGACGGAGTGAGGAAAATCTTTCGGCCCGCATCCGTGAACTTGA
>JAEEGL010526694.1_pt1 | contig 13594 bp, 11 predicted proteins | sample 9134231 | NCBI WGS metagenome assembly JAEEGL01 (sample SAMN16246548, study PRJNA631951) | gut metagenome | biome: gut microbiome; feature: rumen; material: fiber-attached | host: Bos | place: Iran: Karaj | collected 2018-10
GAAAGAAACGATGAAATGATATAAGGAGAATTACTTGAACAACCATAAGATATTCTTTTTCGACCTGGACGGGACGCTTCTGACTTCACAGAAGCAGATCAGTCCGGAGACCATGGAAGCCCTGCAGGAATTCACGGCTGCAGGGAACCATTTTTGCATCAATACCGGGCGAACCATTCATAGTGCGAAATCCGTCTATGAACAGCTGGGACTGGACTTCCCCGGAAGCTACCTGTGCTGTTCCAACGGTACGGAAATCTACAGTGTGGACGAGGATCGCTTCGTCTATCACACAGGAGTTCCCCTGGATCTGGTGCCCCGGATCTTTGATCTGGCAGAAGAGTATGATATGCATGTCCATACGTATCAGAGAGACCGGATCATCACCCGGCATAACGGGGAGTGTATGCTATACTACCGCAGGGTCATCAAGACCCCTCTGGTGGTGACGGAGAATGAGTTGGAGGAGCTGCAGGAGCCGCCCTCCAAGATGATCGCCATCGAACTGCATGACCATGAGAAGCAGGAACGCTTCCGGGCGGCGCTGCAGGAGATGGTGGGGGACAGCATGACACTGCTGTACTCCAATCCGTACTATATGGAGATTTTCCCCTCCGAAGCGGGCAAGGGAAGCGCCGTGAAGAGGCTTGCTCAGATCCTGGATATCGATATCCGGAATACTTACGCCGCAGGAGATGAGCAGAATGATATTTCCATGATCGAAGCGGCCGGATGCGGTATCGCCATGAGCAACGGAACAGACCTTGTGAAATCGAAGGCAGACCGGATCACGGAGCGGGATAACGATCATGACGGATTGGCTGCGTTTATCCGGGGAGCAACAGGAAATACGATATAAAAAGATCCTGAGGGATCATAGGAGGGTATATGTCATTTGCAGGCCTGATGTTTTCTTATCTGTCAGCGAAGAATGACCGGAAACGGGACAAGGGATTGACCACGCCTCCGGATGTGGAACGGTTTGATGATATCGTTTATGGAAAAGACCGGAAGTACCAGAGTCTGGATATCTACCGTCCCAAGGGCAGTACCGGAAAGCTTCCGGTGATCATGATCTTTCACGGCGGAGCCTGGGTATACGGGGATAAGGAACTGTACCAGTTCTATGCCATGAATCTGTGCCAAAGAGGATTTGCTGTGGTGAATTTTTCTTATCGCCTGGCACCGAAGAACAAATTCCCTGCTCCCTTTGAGGACAGTAATTCTGTTGTGACATTTATGTCAGAAAATGCGGATAAATATGGTCTGGACATGCAGAATGTCTTTGCGGTGGGAGACTCTGCGGGAGCGCATCTTCTCGCTCTGTACACTGCCATTTGCGTGGACCCGGAATATGCATCCCATTACGCATTCCGGGTTCCGGAGGGCTTCGGCTTCCGGGGGATCGCATTGAATTGCGGAGCCTATCACCTCTCGGAGTTTGAAGGAGATCTTGCGAAGATGGTGCCGGCTCTTGTAGGAGATTATCTGCCCGGCAAGGGAACTCCCGAGGAGATCGCCCTGATGAATGTGGATGAGCATATTGTGCCGGCGTTCCCTCCCGTGATCTACATGACCTGCAGCGATGACTTCCTGAAGGAGCAGAACGCATTCCTGAAGGAAGCATTGGAGAAAAACGGAGTGGAACACGAATTCCTGTATTACGGAGATGAGGAGAATAAGCTCCCCCATGTGTTCCATGCAGACATCCGCAGACCCGAATCAAAGGAATGCAATGACAGGGAATGTGCCTTTTTCAGAGAGCACATTTTATGATACAATAAAACTGTAATATGTGCTTTTGTCAGTCCGTAACAGAGTTCACCACACTTGAAAAAGCACCGCAGGGAAGCGGGGCGGGAGGTAACTATGAAGCTGATGTTTATCGGTGCGGATCATGAAGTGACGGGAAGTTGCCATTATCTGGAAGTGAACGGAAAGCATATCCTTGTGGACTACGGCATGCAGCAGGGGATCGATACCTTCGAGAATGTGGATCTGCCGGTGCCGGAAGCTCAGATCGATTATGTCTTTCTGACCCACGCGCATGTGGACCATTCGGGACTGTTGCCATTGCTTTATTCCAGAGGATTCCGGGGCCAGATCTATGCCACGGATGCCACCTGCGATCTGTGCAGCATCATGCTGCGCGACTGTGCACACATTCAGTTGATGGAGTCTGAGTGGAAGAAGCGCAAAGCCAAGAGAGGCGCGGACCTGCCGGCTTCGGAGCCTTTGTATACCATGGAGGATGCAGAGGGCGCCATCAAGCGACTGGTTGCTGTGCATTACGATACGGTGGTGGATGTCTGTGACGGCGTGCAGATCCGGTTTACGGATGTGGGACATCTGCTGGGATCCTCCAGCATTGAAGTATGGATGAAGGAGGGCACCTCCGAAAAGAAGATCGTCTTTTCCGGTGACCTGGGAAATCCTGCAAAGCCTCTGCTGAGGGACATTCAATACACGACGGAAGCAGATTATGTGGTGATGGAATCCACATACGGAGACCGGAATCATGAGCCTCCGGACCGGGACTTCTGCGAGGAATTCGCAGCCATCCTGAAGGAAACCTTCGACCGGGGCGGTAATGTGGTAATCCCTTCCTTTGCAGTGGGACGTACCCAGGAGCTTCTCTATTTCCTCCGCCAGATCAAGGTGAACAAGATGGTGGAGGGCCATGAGAAATTCCCGGTCTATGTGGACAGCCCGCTGGCAGTGGAGGCCACAGAGATCTTCAATGCAAACCGTATGGACTGCTTTGACGAAGAGGCCATGGAGCTGGTGCGGGAAGGCATCAATCCCATTTCTTTCGCAGGACTGAAGCTGGCCATTACCAGTGACGAGTCCAAGGATATCAACTTTATCGAGACCCCCAAGGTCATCATCTCCGCATCCGGCATGTGCGAGGCGGGGCGTGTACGGCACCACCTGAAGCATAATCTCTGGAGAGAAGAATGTACCATCCTCTTTGTGGGATTCCAGGCGTTCGGCACATTGGGGCGGGCCATCATTGAGGGAGCCAAGGAAGTGAAACTCTTTGGCGAACCCATTCAGGTGCGGGCTCAGATCAGACAGCTTCGGGGTATGTCCGGTCATGCGGACAAGGACGGATTGATCAAATGGATCAGTGCCTTTGAGCCGAAGCCCAAGAAGGTCTTTATCGTACACGGCGAAGATGCGGTGACCACTGCCTTCTCGGAGACGTTGAAGATCGAGTACGGCCAGAGAGCGTGCGCACCTTACAGCGGCAGCGTCTACGATCTGGCAGCGGGACGCTTTACCTATGAGGCAGAGCCCATCCGCGTGGTGAAGAAGCAGAAGATCACCAACGGCGTCTATGCACGCCTTGTGGCAGCAGGCCAGCGCCTGGCGGCCATCATCAAAAAACTGGACGGCCTGAACAACAAAGACACCGCAAGGTTCGCGGATCAGATCCTTGCGCTCTGCGACAAGTGGGATCCGGACAAGTAAGTTTCGGTTTGAGGATCGGGTTTTTCAAATATTCAAACAAGAGATCAGGAGTTTTATAGAAATGAGTTACGCAGATCAGGTATTTATCGATATGTGCCGGGATATCCTGGAGAACGGGACCAGCACGGAAGGAGAGAAGGTTCGTCCCCATTGGCCGGACGGAAGCGCGGCATACACCATCAAGAAATTCGGTGTGGTGAACCGGTATGATCTCCGGAAGGAGTTCCCCATCATGACACTTCGCCGCACGGCTCTCAAGTCTGCAACGGACGAGGTGCTGTGGATCTGGCAGCAGAAGAGCAACAACATTCACGACCTGCACTCCCATATCTGGGATGAGTGGGCGGATGAGGATGGTTCCATCGGCAAGGCCTACGGCTATCAGATGGGTGTGAAACATGAGTACAAGGAAGGCATGATGGACCAGGTGGACCGTGTTCTGTATGACCTGAAGAACAACCCCTTCAGCCGCCGCATCCTGACCAATATCTATGTGCACCAGGATCTGCATGAGATGAATCTGTACCCTTGTGCCTACAGCATGACCTTCAATGTGACCCAGCGCCCCGGCGAGGATAAGCTGACACTGAACACCATTCTGAATCAGCGGTCTCAGGATGTGCTGGCAGCCAATAACTGGAATGTGGTGCAGTATGCAGTGCTGACCCATATGATCGCACAGGTTTCCAACATGAATGTGGGTGAGTTCGTCCATGTCATCGCCGATGCTCACATCTATGACAGACATGTGCCCATCATCCGGGAACTCATCGAAAGAGAGCCGCTTCCGGCTCCCAAGTTCTGGCTGAATCCCGATGTGCATGATTTCTATCAGTTCACCAGAGATGATGTGCGAGTGGACGGATACGAGACCCATGAGCAGATCAAGGACATTCCCATCGCGATTTGACGATACCAGGGTCAAAAGTCAAAAATGGGAATTGTGCTTGCACAAATGAGCATTTTTGAATTATTGACCCGCACAAACATGAGCAAGTAGCAATTTCCTTGCAAGGCAAGGAAATTTGCGGATTGCGAATGATTGTAGGATTGCGTGAGTTTCGAAGAAACGGAGCAATCCGTGGTATCGAGCTCGTAAAAAAATACCAAATACAGGAAGGTAACGATTCATGAATATTGTAGTAGCAGTGGATTCCAATTGGGCCATCGGATACAAGGATGAGCTCCTTGTCAGCATTCCCAATGATCACAAAATGTTCCGTCAGCTGACCACCGGCAAGGTTGTGGTGCTGGGGCGCAAGACCCTCGCCACATTCCCTCAGAGCCAGCCCCTGAAGAACCGTACCAACATCATCCTCAGCACCAACCCGGATTATGTGGTAAAGGATGCAGAGGTGGCTCACAGCGTGGAGGAGCTTCTGGAGATCGTGAAGGGATATCCTTCCGAGGATGTGTTCATTATCGGAGGAGGCAGCATTTACCGTCAGCTTCTGCCTTATTGTGATGTGTGCCATGTGACCAAGATCGAGCACGAATATCAGGCAGACACCTATTTCCCCAACCTGGATGAGGACCCGGAGTGGGAGATCACGGCAGATTCCGAAGAGCAGACCTACTTCGATCTGTCCTATTATTTTTTGAAGTATGAGCGTGTAAAGAAGGAAAAGTAGATTATTTACATCAAATTATCACTGACTGAGATTAAAATAGATCAAACTCATGTAGCGGTTATGTGGCTCTGATTGTGATAAGATGTACTCACATCAGTGGAACGACACCATGAAAAGACCTTGATTTTCCCAGTCAGTCACAAAGAAGATGCCCGAAGGATAAGAGACTCCCTCAGATCCTTCGGGTATTTTCTTATCCTTTTTTCCCCGGAAAGGTGCTTCCGGGGGCTCGTAAAATGGCAAAAAAAGATTAATTGCCGTAATTGACTTTTCTTTTCATTGGGTGAATAATTATTAGCAGTTTAACGTATTAAAATTAAACAAATGAAATCAAATGTAGAAAGAAGGGTTGTTTTCATGGAAAAGAAGAACATTGACTGGGCAAATCTGGGATTTGGCTATGTTCCCACCGATTACCGCTATGTGTCCGATTATCGTGACGGCAAGTGGGATGAAGGCAGACTGACCGAGGATGCAAACATTGTCCTCAACGAGTGTGCTGGCGTATTGCAGTATGCTCAGACCATTTTTGAGGGACTGAAGGCATATACCACCGAGGACGGCCACATCGTGACTTTCCGCCCGGACCTGAACGCAGAGCGTATGAATCAGTCCGCAGCCCGTCTGGAGATCCCCCAGCTTCCCGAGGGACGTTTTGTGGAGGCAGTGGAGAAGGTTGTCAAGGCAAACGCCAATGTGGTACCTCCTTACGGCAGCGGAGCAACTCTTTACATCAGACCTTATATCTTCGGAACCAATCCGGTCATCGGTGTAAAGCCCGCATCCGAATATCAGTTCCGCGTATTCACCACTCCTGTGGGCCCTTACTTCAAGGGCGGTGCAAAGCCTCTGACCATCCGTGTCAGTGACTTCGACCGTGCGGCACCGCGCGGCACCGGTAACATCAAGGCCGGTCTGAACTATGCCATGAGTCTGCATGCCATCGTCACCGCACATCAGGACGGTTTCGATGAGAATATGTATCTGGATCCCGGCACCCGCACCAAGGTGGAGGAGACCGGCGGAGCAAACTTCCTGTTCGTCACCAAGGACGGCAAGGTTGTTACTCCCAAGTCCGACAGCATCCTGCCTTCCATCACCAGAAGAAGCCTGGTCTATGTTGCCAAGGAGTATCTGGGACTGGAAGTGGAAGAGCGTGAGATTCTCTTTGAAGAGGTGAAGGATTTCGCAGAGGCAGGTCTGTGCGGAACCGCAGCAGTCATCTCTCCTGTGGGTAAGATCGTGGATCACGGCAAGGAGATCTGCCTGCCCAGCGGCATGACGGAGATGGGCCCTGTGACGAAGAAGCTGTATGAGACTCTGACCGGCATTCAGATGGGCCGGATCGAAGCTCCCGAAGGCTGGATCCATGTGATCGAGTAAGGCTTCCTGAAACGATACGCCGGTCCACCGGCAGCCCATATCATTCGCGGATAGGGCTCCGCTACTAAGTTCGAAACACATTGCAAAGATCAAAATTGCCCCCGGAAAACTCGCGACGCTCGCCTCATGATGGCGAGCTGCTCGAACAATATCCGGGGGCAATTTCTGCAATGCGCTTCTCACTAAGTGCTGCGCCAATCCGTGACCTGATATGGCTTGCCGGGGACCGGCTTTTTTCGTTGAGGGAAGAGTTTTGGACTTCTGTCTATGATATAATGATATTATCGATATGTACGGAGGTACCGGACCTATGAAGATCATTCACTGTGCGGATTTGCACCTGGATTCCAAATTACAGACACACCTGGATTCGGCCAGGGCCAAGGAGCGGAAGGGAGAGCTACTGAATACCTTCGAGCGGATGGTGGATTATGCCCACCGTGAAGGAGTCAGAGCCATCCTCATTGCCGGGGATCTCTTTGATACGGGAAGGATCTCCGCCACTGCAAGAAATCTGGTGAGGAGTGTCATTCGTAATCACAGGGAAATCGACTTTTATTACCTGCGTGGAAATCATGACGGCAGCGGCTTTCTGGAGGACTGGACGGATCAGCCGGAGAATCTGAAACTCTTTTCGGAGGAATGGACAGCCTATGCCCTGGATGAGGCGGGGCAGGTCGTCCTGACGGGACTGGAGCTGGATGAGTCCAATCAGGGGAACTTTACCTCCACTCTGATCCTGGATGCGGACCGGTTCAATCTGGTCATGCTCCACGGGCAGGAGTCGGAGTCCGTGGCAGGGGACAAGGCGGAGATCATTCCTCTCCGGGAGCTTCGTGGCAAGGGCATCGACTATCTGGCTCTGGGCCATATCCACTCCTATCGGGAGAAGGAGCTGGACGGAAGAGGCGTTTACTGCTACCCGGGATGCCTGGAGGGAAGGGGCTTCGATGAGACGGGAGACCATGGTTTCGTCCTCCTGGACATCGATGAAGAAAACAGAACTTGCACGAGGCAGTTTGTTCCCTTTGCCAGAAGAAAACTGTATGAGATCCCCGTGGACATCACGGGATGCTATACTGCCCCGGAGATGGGCAGACGGATGGAAGAGGCTCTGGCGGAGGTCCATCCCGAGGAGAGCAGTCTGGTGAAGGCGGTTCTTGTGGGCGGAATGGATGTGGAGACGGAGAAGGATACGGAGTATCTCCGGGCCCGGTTTTCACCGGATTATTATTATTTCAAGGTGCAGGACAAGACGGTCCTGACACTGGATCCTGCACGGTATGCCAAGGACATTTCCCTGAAGGGAGAGTTTGTCCGGCTGGTATTGGGACGGGAAGACCTGGATGAGGAAAAGAAGAATGCCGTCATCCGGTACGGCCTGCAGGCGCTGGCCGGGGAGGAACTTCAGGGATGAGACTGATATCCTTACGGATTGAGAATTTTGGAAAACTCTCCGGAGTGGAGCTGGACTTCACGGAGAGGATCAATATATTGAACCGGGACAACGGCTGGGGAAAAACCTCCCTTGCCGAGTTCCTCTGTGTCATGCTTTACGGCTTTGGAAACGAGGGCAAGCGGAGCGAACTGGAGAATGACCGGAAGCGTTATACACCCTGGCAGGGAGGCATTTACGGCGGACGTGTCATTTTCTCCGAACAGGGGAAAAAATATCTTCTGACCCGTACCTTCGGGACAAAGAAGGACGGAGATACCTTTGAACTGCGGGATGCGGACACCAATCTGCCTTCTTCGGATTATACCGACAAGATCGGTGAAGAACTTTTCGGGATCGATCGGGAATCTTTCCGAAAGACAGTCTTCATCGGACAATCGGAGTGCAGAGCCGGTGCAACGGACGGCATCCATGCGAAACTGGGAAATCTGGACGCAGAACAGGATGATCTTTCCCGGTACGAGGCAGCGGAAAAGATGCTGGCGGACAAGTGTAATGAGTTGACGGAGCATCGCAAGACCGGACTGGCGGCGAGACTGGCAGCGGAAGTAACTTCCCTTCAGACCACCATCGATCAGCGGGCTCATCTGGAAACTTCCATTCAGACATTGCAGGATAAGATCGAAGCAAAGCGGAAAGAGGTGGAAGAAGCTTCCCGGGAACAGGCGGAAGTCGAAAAAAACCAGAAGAAAGTAAGCCTGCAGCAGGACCGTGCCGCAAAGAGAAGTGTTTACAAAAGCCTGTGCGATTCGGAAAAAGAGAAGAAGGATGAATGTGACCGGCTTCGGAACGAGATCCCCGGGAAATTGCCTTCGGAGGAGAATCTTCGCAAAGCGCTGGCTCTTTCCCGCGATCTGGAGAATGCAAAGGTCGCCATGGATATGACGGATCTGTCGGAAAAGCAGAAGGCAGATCTGAGAGTTTTATCGGAACTTTTCCTGGACGGGATCCCGGACCGGGAGGCCTTTGATGCGGTCTGGGAAAAATCCGAAGAACTGGACCGCATGCGGGAGGAAGATAAGGAAAACGCCGGCCGCCGGGAGAAGAAGGAAAAGAGACAGCTTACCGTTGGCATCATCGCACTTTTACTGGGGGTAGCCGCACTGATCGTGTCCGTCCTTTGGTACCAGTGGAAGGGTGAAATGGGGAATGCAGGATGGATCCTGACCGCTGTGGGCGGCGTTCTTGCACTCCTTGGAATCCTGATCTCCACTGCACCCCTTCGGAAACGGGAGAAAGAGAAATACCACAGGATGGAACGCCGGGATATCGAGGAGAAGCTGGCGGAGGAAATCCGGGGATTCCTGGTGCGCTACGGGGCACAGGATCGGGAGATCAATCTTGAGAAGGCTCTGGGACGGCTGGAAAGCGATGCCGGACGATATGGGGAGCTTCTGGATGCACAGGGCGTATATTCCGGGAAAGAGGGAATCTATCGGGATCTGCGGGAGAAGAGAGACAAAGCCATGGAGATCCTGAATCTGATCCCCGATGCGGATGCGGAAGAACAGTTACAGACCCTTTCCGATAAACTTTCCGCTTACCGGAATGCAGAGGCAGTCTATGCAGCGGATACTGCTCGCAGAGAGAAATATGAGAGGGAAAATGATCTGTCGGATCTGCAGGAGGCGGATGAAGATCTCCCCACCCTGGAGGAACTTGCGCGAAAGATCCGTGAGATCACGGATCGCATCGATACCGGTAAAGGGCTGATCCGGGATTACGAGAATCAGCTGGATGACCTGGAGGAACAGAAAGAGGATCGGGACCGGACCGAAGAGTTGTTGATCACAAAGAAAGAGGAACTGGAAAAGGCACGGGCTGCCTTTGCACATCTGAGTCTTACCAGGGAACTGCTTCTGGAAGCCCGGAACCGGATGACGGTGCGGTTCACACAGCCTCTATTGGAACGCTTCGGATATTATTACAATGTTTTGACGGGAGAGGATCCGAAAGGGTATCATATGGATGCGACCGCTTCTCTCACGGTAGAGGAGTGCGGTAGACAGAGAGAGATTCCCTTCCTCAGCAGCGGCTATCAGGATCTGATCGGAGTCTGTCAGAGGGTTGCTTTCGCGGACCTGATGTTTGAGGACGCATCGAAGCCGTTCCTGGTGCTGGACGATCCCTTCGTGAATCTGGACAGCGACAAACTCAGCGGAGCGAAGACCCTGCTGAACGAGCTGGGAAGTCATTACCAGGTTGTGTATTTTACATGTAACAAGGAGCGTGTGCCTGTTGGCGTGTCAAGAAATGAACTGTAAACAGAAAATCAGACCTTTCCTGGCCCTGTGCCTGGCTTGTGTTTTATTGCTTTGCGCCTGCGGAGATACCAAGGTGGTGCTGACCGCCGGCTTTGGCAAGGATGAGGTGTTCATCATCGGAGATGAGACCTGTACCCTGCCGGAACTCATGGTGTATCTCACCAATGTGCAGAACCAGTACGAGGAGATCTACGGATCCCGGATCTGGGAATCCTCCCTGGACGGGGTGTCCCTGGAAGAGAATGTGAAGGAGACGGTTCTCGCCCGCATCGCCCAGGTGAAGACCATGTATCTCATGGCAAAGGATTACGGTGTGGAGCTGACGGAAGAAGAAGAATCCCAGGTGGCCAAGGCTGCTGCGGAATATTACGATTCCCTGAATGAGGCGGAGATCGCCGGAATGAATGTGACCCGGGAGCTCCTGGAACGGATGTACCGGGAATATGCGCTGGCTGACAAGGTCTATCAGGAACTGATCGCGGACATCAATCCGGAGGTCAGCGACGACGAAGCCAGAAGTGTCCGGATCCAGTACATCTACTTTGCCACCGCGCTGCGAAACGGTGCGGGAGAGTGGATCCATTATTCCACCGCCGAGAAGACGAAAGTCTATGCCCGGGCACAGGAGGCCCTGGCCCTGGCAACGGACGGAGAGCATGATTTCGAAGCTCTCGCCCGGGAATATTCGGATGATGAGACCATCACCATTTCCTTCGGCAAGGGAGAGATGAATGCGGTGGTGGAGAGTACCGCCTTTAATCTGGAAACCAATCAGATCAGTGATATACTGGAGACAGAGACCGGTTATTACATTCTCAAATGCCTCAGCACCCTGGACCGGGAAGAAACAGATGCCAATAAAGTGCTGATCGTGGAGAGACAGCGGAAGGAGACCTTTGAGAAGCAGTATGATGCTTTTGTTCAGAGCCTCATCCGCAATCTGAATGACGAACTGTGGGAGTCAGTGACCTTTTTACAGGATGAGGAATTGACTACATCCGATTTCTTTGAAGTATACAGTAACTATTTTCAAGAGGACTAGTATATGGTGAAACGAAAGCTCATCAGTACGAGATCTCTTTCCAGCGGAATGAGGATCGATCAGACCATCACCGATGCCCGCACCGGCAAGGAAATGATCGTCAAAGGTGCTTATCTGGATGATTTTCAGATCGAATACCTCAGATCCAAAGGCGTGGGAAGCATTTACGTCAGTGAAGGCGACCCGGACCCGGATGAACTGGAATTTGATATGTCGCTGGAGGCGGTGGAAGCCATCTCCAAAAACACCGTGGCGGACCATCCCAAGGTGGAGATCAGCAAGGAAGTGCTCAAGCAGGTGGGAGAGGGTGTGCAGCACCTTTTCAGCAATCCCCAGGACGAGAACTTTGCGGAGGCCTCCCAGAATGTGTCCCGGGAGCTGGTGAAGGCAGTCATGGAAAATGACGCCGTGGCGGTGGATATTTCCATGCTGAAATCCAGTGACGATTATACCTTCCGCCACAGTGTGGAAGTGGCTACCATGGCCATGGTGGTGGGAAAAAATTACGGACTGGGACAGAAGGAACTGGAAGAGCTCTGCGTCTCCGGCCTCCTTCATGATATCGGCAAATCCAGGATCCCTCTGGAAGTGCTGAATAAGAACGGCAAGCTGACAGGTGAAGAATTCGCCCTGATGAAGCAGCATTCCCTCTTCGGATTCCAGATCCTCAAGGAGAAGAACCGGTTCTCGGACGCAGTACTCATGGGCGTCCTGCAACATCATGAGAAAATGAACGGACGGGGTTACCCTGTCGGCTCCCCTGCGGACAAGATCCATACCTTCGCGAGGATCATTTCCGTTGCGGATATTTATGACGCTCTTGTCACAAAGAGGCCTTACAAGGATCCCTTTTCTCAGCGCATCGCCTTGGAGATGCTGCTGGCTATGAGCGGGGAGCTGGAGAAGAAGGCACTGGATGCCTTCCTCCACAGCGTTAACATCTTCCCGGTGGGCTCCATGGTGAAGGTCCACAACGGAGAGAAGATGATCGAGTACGCCAAGGTGGTGGCTAACAATGACGGCTATCCCCACAGACCGAAAGTGGTAGGAGCCCAGACCGGTCATCTCTACAACATGGCAGAGGACATGGACTGCCTGTCTCTGGCCGTGGATAAACTCCAGCTAAAGCCCGATGAAGTGGTGCTGGAGGATTCGGCGCTGTAAGGGGAGATAACGTTATCCCCATGCGAGATCGGAAGATTCGGTAGATATCACAAACATAGAAAAAGGCATCTGGATTCCTGACCGGAAACCGGATGCTTTTTTGATTGTGCGGTACCCTGATAACCAGGGTGGATTCTAACCAAGACGGATTCGCGATAAAACGGATAACAACGCTCCCGCGTGGTCTCCCTATCCGCAAAAATCAAGACGAGCAAGCTGGGCCGGGAGCAAGATTACGGATAGCAACGCTCCCACGCAAGCATCCTATCCGCAAAGCCAGTGAAGCAAGCAATAAGTCCGGAGAGAAAGTGCGGATAGTAGCGCTCCCACACAAACTTTCTATCCGCAAAGCCAGTGAAGCAAGCGATAAGTCCGGAGAGATAGTGCGGATAGTAGCGCTCCCACACAAACTTTCTATCCGTAAATGGTCGTAACCCAACCATTCGAAAGACTCAAGAACCGGACAAGAAGCATCAAAAAAATATGAAGCCAAAATCCCGATGCTTCCTGCCGGAAATGCGAGCACCAAAAGCATCGGAGAAAAGAGAATCTGGAATCCCCGATGCTCAGCGAGGGGAACCCAAGCCCCAAAAAGCATCGGAGAGAAGAAAATCTGGAATCCCCGATGCTCAGCGAGGGGAACCCAAGCCCCAAAAAGCATCGGAGAGAAGAAAATCTGGAATCCCCGATGCTCAGCGAGGGGAACCCAAGCCCCCAAAAGCATCGGAGAAAAGAGAAGCTGGAATCCCCGATGCTCAGCGCGGGGAACCCAAGCCCCAAAAAGCATCGGAGAGAAGAAAATCTGGTATTTCCGATGCTCGGCCTGGGGAAACCCCGGTCAAAAGGCATCGGAAAACACAAGCTTCAGAAATATTGATGCTCCCACGCCACGAACAGCACCAGCCCACAAAATGACCCACACGAACAGCACCAGCCCACAAAATGCCCCACACGAACAGCACCAGCCCACAAAAACGCCCCACACGAACAGCACCAGCCCACAAAAACGCCCCACACCAACAGCCCCGCACCCACAAAAAATGCCCCTCCCGAAGGAGGGGCATTCTCACATATGTTATTATCCGAGGATGACTTCCACGTTGGTCTGGGGCTTCAGAGCAGAAGCGGGAACCAGCTTGCCGGGAACTTCAAGGCCGTCGACAAGAAGCTTCTTGACGCC
>JAEEGL010672969.1_pt1 | contig 13594 bp, 12 predicted proteins | sample 9134231 | NCBI WGS metagenome assembly JAEEGL01 (sample SAMN16246548, study PRJNA631951) | gut metagenome | biome: gut microbiome; feature: rumen; material: fiber-attached | host: Bos | place: Iran: Karaj | collected 2018-10
ACTTGACTAAAACCCCAATTCCACAATGGAATCCATGAAAGCCGCCCTCCCGGGCGGCTTTTTTCGTTTATGCTTGTCCCCCCCCAATAATATTTGTACAGACGTGTCGCGACACGTCTCTAACAACAATTCATTACGAATTCGCATTAGTACAGACGTGTCGCGACACGTCTCTAACAACAATTCATTACGAATTCGCATTAGCACTAGTATTATGCATTATGAATTATGCATTATGCATTATGAATTATGAATTACCAATCAACCGCTAACAATAAATACACTTGCAAAATCAAAGACTCTCAGTCATTCTGGATAATTGGCTGCGTATTGACGACGCCGTACAAATTTCAAAGAGGCATGCATGGCAAAAAAAGACACTGGAATCAGTCAGGTGCGTGAGTTCATGGTCGTTGGACCGGATGACAATGGTCTGCCCAATGAGCTTGCAGAGAACCCGGTCATTACTGCACCGGGCGAATCTGAAATTCCAGACACACCATCTGACCAGAAACCCGAAATTGATCCCTATGCCGGCCCCAGAGACTGGGTCGTCAAATGGTTCGGGCCCTTCTTCTCCGCAACACTGCCGCAGCACCGAGCTTCCGGACTCTACCTCGTATACGTAGGAAACTACCCGCTCTTCGTCAGTTCAAGCGCAAATATTCTCATCGCACTGACGCGTCACCTGATGTTCAGTGGTCACCAAATCATTCCCATTGACCTACTTGGCCGCGAAATCCTTCACTACGCCAACCTGTACCATCAGCCGCTGAGCATCAAAACCGGACTGCTCTTCGAGAATAACAAACTCATCCATCCGCAGAATTTCATTTACTGCTACCGAAGAGCTGCAGCGGCACTCGCGTTTGCCCACGCCATTCCCTGCAACAAATACGCGCGGCTCGCCTACGAATTCGAACCCCTCACGTTGACAAACCTCGGAAAAAGTTTTCCGCTCGTCAAATCTTTTCACGTCGATCCAACGACGCCCCCTGCATCCCAAACGAATACCTGAAACCAACAACATCCCCGGGGGGACGCAGCGCTCACCCCGTGCTATCCATATAGCGCCCCGCCGGGGCGTGTCCTTATTTAATTTGTACAGACGTGTCGCGACACGTCTCTAACAACAATTCATCACGCATTACGCATTATGCATTACGCATTATAAATTATGCATTACGCATTACAACCAAAACTCAGGAGCAGAAAAATGATTTCACATAAATTCTGGACGACATTGTTGACAATCTCGACGATCGCTTTTGCAGGTTATGCATGCAGCAGCGATGACGACGACACCAGCAGCACCGAAAAATCAGCACTCGGCGCCGACTGCAAAGCAAATGCTGATTGCGAAAGCGATTTCTGCGATGCCGGAAAATGCACTGCAAAAGCTGAAACACCATCAAGCAAAGCCAAAATCGGCGCCGACTGCAAAGCAAATGCTGATTGCGAAAGCGATTTCTGCGATGCAGGAAAATGCGCTGCAAAAGCCGAAACGCCTTCTGATAAGGCCAAAATCGGTGCCGACTGCAAAGCAAATGACGATTGCGAAAGCGATTTCTGCGATGCCGGAAAATGCGCTGCAAAAGCCGAAACGCCTTCTGATAAGGCCAAAATCGGTGCCGACTGCAAAGCAAATGACGATTGCGAAAGCGATTTCTGCGATGCAGGAAAATGCGCTGCAAAAGCGGACGGCGGCGAACTGGATCCAGCCGCCATCGAAGCCCTGGTCGCTGCCGAAAAAGCCCTGACCAAAGCCGATGTCAAAAATGTCAGTGAAGCCGATGTCAAAAAGTACGGCGATAACCTCAATGCTTTCTCGCATGAGTTCGAAGCTGCCTACAAAGCCGAAAAAAGCTACGTATTCTCTCCGTTCTCCTATCACAGTGCCCTGAGCATGGCGGCCTATGGCGCACTGGGTGATACCTACGACGAAATGGCCAAGACCATACATCTGGATGGAGACAAGGATGCCGCCGCAGAACTCAACGGCAACATGCAGGTCAGACTGCGCTTCGACGGCCAGACCGAAACGAGCAAATTCGAAATCGCAAACCGCATCTGGGTCGATCAGACCTCCAATGTGGTCCCCGCCTTCACCGAAGGAATGAATAAATACTATAAGGCGCCGCTCAAAGTCGTCGACTTCAAAAACAATTACGCCAAATATATCCCCGTCATCAACGACTGGGTCAGCAACAACACAGGCAATATGATCAAAAATCTGCTCAAGGACGGCGATCTGACGGATCAAACGCGCATGGTGCTCATCAACGCAATCCACTTCGACGGCGAATGGGACAGAAAATTCGAGTACGAAAACACACACTCCAGAGAATTCAATGTATCCAAAACCCAAAAGGCAAATGTGAAGATGATGTCACTCCACGCGCATCAGTTTGTCTACTACAGGTCGGATGAGAACAAATACATGACGGCCTCCATGGATTACAAGGGTGGGCAGTTCGCCATGCTGATTGTACTTCCGGACGATATCGACGGGCTCGCCAATGTCGCTTCCCACCTGGATGGTGCAGAAATCCGCAAAATCATGGATGGTCAGGCCCTTCACAACGGAACCATTTCCATCCCGAAATTCAAAATTGAAACCACCATCGCATCCAGCCAGAATCTCGAGATCTTCAACGCAATGGGCATAAAAAAAGCATTTGTCCCCGGCGATGCCGACTTTAAAGGCATGATTACGCCCAATGAAGACAACCCCGCCGTCCATATCGGACAAATTATTCATAAGGCTATCATTGATGTTGACGAGGAAGGCACAAAGGCTGCTGCCGTCACCGAAATCGGCATGGATGCAGGCGCATCACTTCCTCCCGATGATTTTGTCAATTTTGTGGCGGATCATCCCTTCGAATTCATCCTGTACCACAAATCTTCGGGAACTATCCTCTTTGCCGGCCAGTATCGCGGAGAATAATTTTCTTCTGTGGGGCGCGGCTATTTCGCTGCGCTCAATACGCCTTGCCAAAACCGCTATGCGCTGCGCGCATACGCGGTTTTCTTTTTATATGCATTAACCCAATATCATCGGGTACAGACGTGCGAACCGCACGTCTTTAACAACAATTCATTACGCATTATGCATTATGCATTACGCATTATGCATTACGAATTATGCATTGCGAATTACGCATTACTCACTTTGACACATGCATTCATTTCCTGTTAAATAGTGCGTTGGGTCTGTGTTTCCGTAAACGCTTAACCAGGTTTGGATGATGAATAAGTTCATAAAAAAAGCTGCCTTTGCGTTACTGCCAATCACCGCCCTGTGCACCGGTTGTACAACCGAAATCGATACAGATGCTTTCCGTGCCGGAGCCATCGAAATCAAAATCGACGAAGTGACAAGCGACGAAATCTATCCGACCGCAGGTGATGAAATTGACTGGAAAATGGTTTTCGTTCCCAGTCCTGGCGACATCATCGTGAATACATTCTGGGATGCACCTCTCGAAGTATTCAACGTCGAAGTCGGCGTCTATGACCGATTCGGAATTCCCATCCTCACGCAAAAAAGGGATACCGGCGGCGCAACCGGCGAAGTTCGTACCTTCGTTCCCGAATCCGGCCTGCACTATATCAAGGTCAGAGCCGAAAGCGGCCAGTCCATCTATTCCATCAACGTCAAATTCGAATCCAATTACGACGGCTTCGTCGCACCCAATTCCGCACCTTCGTTCGAAGCATACGACTTTGACGAAAATGCTATCGACAAAAATGCAGCCAATGCTGCCAATGCCCGCAATTCCCTGCGAACCGGCGGCGGAAATCAGGGTGGCGGAAGTCAGAGCGGCGGCGGCCAGGGCGGCGGTCAGAGCAACAGCCAGAATAACAGCCAAAATAATAGTCAAAACGACAGTGGTTCCGATGGTTCCGGTGACGCCGGTTCGGACGGCGGTGATGGTGAAGGGATCGTGCTGCCTTCGGCAGCCTCCGGCGGCGTCGTGCTGCCTACGGCAGCTTCCGGCGGAATCGCCAGCTCTAACGGACAAACCGGCGCAACCATCGTCAGAACGCCATCCGCAGCCCCTGCCGGCGGCAGCCGCGGACGGGATGAGGTTCGCAGCATGGATCAGAAGACAGATGCCGTCTCGACCGAAAAATCCGCCCTCAAACCCATCTGCGCAGACATCAAGGGCAAACACAAAAAACTGGAAGCCAGCATTCTTTCGGTTACAAGCCTGAAAAAAGGTGCACAGATCAAGCTCAGCGTCGGCAAAAAGGACGGCGTCCAGGATGGCGCTGTCGGTGATATCTATGTGGATGGGAAAATCCTGGAGGGTGGACGGTTCAAGGTCGATAAAATCTTTGAATCGAGCTGCACTGCTATTACAAACGCCAGCCCGGCTGATGTGAAAAAGGCCGATCGTTTTGTTGTCAAAACACCGGAATGATTTTTTTTCTCATACTTGGCAGATAATTCGCTATTTTCAAAAATAGCTGTATAGAAGAAATGCACTCGCGTGCTTTTCTTCTGTAGAGTCAGAATTCTGAAGCCAGTGTTTCGCCTCTTATCATCATTCCAACATCCAACATTCCGGAGTCAGTATTATGCGCAAACATTCATTCATCACCATCGCCGCTGTTGTCGCTGCATTAGCGCTCACATCGTGCAATAAAGAGATTGAATACAACTCAAATACTGGACACGATGGTTCCCGCGACTCAGCCTCACAGCTTCTCGTCAACAACGGCAAAGCCGACAACACCAAAGTCGACGATATCTCTGCCCCGGAGGGCGACAACGAAGACTGGTTCTACTTCATGCCGCCCGAAGATGGTCTCGTTACGGTCAATGCCTACGTCGATCACCCCCAACAAATCATCATGACCATTACCGTCATGGATAGTTTCGGACGCCCGATTCACTCAATAGAGACAAACAAATCCGAAAGCGTCTACAGCTTCCCCCAGATCGAAGTCAAACCCGAGCGCCACTTCATTTCTTTCGTCACCAAAGATGGCAAAAGCAGCTACTCCGTCCGCGCTGATTTTGAACTCCCACCGGTAATTGAAGAACCACCAGCCCCCGTCATTGACGACACACCACAGGTTTCAGGTCCAAAACCAACGCCCAAACCCTGTGTTCCCGCCGACAAATGCCGACCGGGACAAAAATGCTGCAAGGCCAAAGCTGCACCCGAAGAAGAAGATGAGGCCGTTCCCGAAAAAACGGTCAAGGGAACTATCGTACTCATTACGCCGCGCGGAAACGATTTGGCCGATATCAAAATCAATGGCATCGGCTCCAAAAATAATGTCAAAAAAGGTGCAAAAGCATACCTGAGGGGCCTCAAACGAAAAGTCGATATCTACGACTGCAAGACAAATTTCTGCATGGCCACCGTCAAAGCCAATTCCGATGAACTGGCACAGCACGATACCGTCGATGTTGTCGTTCCATAATCACAGGCCGGATTTCGCTCCGGCCTTTATTGCTTTGCTCATTTCCGTTTCTTGCTGCGCATGTCAGAACAGCACAGGAATGGCTCCGTCCGAGGGCGAACCCGATCATAGCCTCGACGCTTATATCGCGCAGGATACTGCACAATTCCTGTGCAAATACAGTCGGGGCTCTTTTCCGAACTGGCCCATGTGGCCGGAATTCGAAGCCTGGCTCAAACCCGAAGAAGCCGAGGCCATCATCGAAATCAGTGACCGTTTTGTCACACAAAAACCTCCGGCCCATCGCGCAAAATATCGCGCCATTGCAAGATTCATCGCAAAACACACCACCTGCGAACCCGCTCCCGATCAGGATGGCAAACTTCCGCTGCGCGACAAAACTGGCGCAATTGGTATCCGCTTTATCCAACACACACCAATCGTCCCGAATATTCCCGATATCCCCGCCGATCCTCAGCGCAGTGAGCTCGATACCGAATACGCCTGGCTTCAGGGCTTCGATAAAGCTTTCGACGGCACTACCTACGAAAATAAAATCAACATCGTACTGGAGCAGGACGAAAATCAGCGCTTTGTCATGCGCTCCAATATCACAAATGCGTACGCCATCCCCCTCGAAATCAGGGATTTCTGGGAAAAACTCGATCAATACAAACTCGATGACGCTTTCGAATTCGTCTCGATCGCATGCCTCAGAAACGCAGATGCCTGCTTCGAACTCAGACCATATTGGGCCGCCGCGCAGCGGTTTCAGGCAGCTGCTGCAGCAGAATTCTCACAAAATGTCCGCATTTCCGACACCAAAATGAAAACCGTCGCACTGACCGGCAGCAGCGCCTATACCGCACTCGAAATGACGCTCCAAAATACCGGTCCGCATGCATACACGGACATCATCTTCAAAACCGACGAAGTCACGCCGCAGTTCTGCACACTCCAGTCCGAACGCACAAAACTCGATTCACCCGCGACTGAACTCCCCCCCGGACAGACCCGAAAAGCATGGTGCATCCTGAATGCCGACACGCGCCCGTGGACCAAAACGGATATCCATATCGCCACACCGATATATTCAAATTCAATATCTGAATAAATCCCTGGATTCGTAATCTACATGCTTTTATCGCAATATTCCGATTATCTGTGAGCGACATTCATCTTAATCTCTACGCCGCCATGGACGGCGGCGAGAGGCGAGGGAGGCATGTCCAGGGATGGACATTCGACCCGCAACTACGATAGCCAAAGAAAGCGTATGGGGTGCAGGGGGTGTTTACAATCGAACACCCCCTGCCGCGTAAGCGTACAAAACCCAAGCAACCGCGCTGCAAAGCGCGAATATGTACAGCATAATTATGGGTATAGGCTTAAAAATTTAATACAAATCGCCGACCGTATGCCGCCGGGCATAGGGCGGCGCAAACGCATGCCGTATGCCGGTATGATGTCCCATCATTCCGGCATAGGCATGCCCACAGAATACATTACAAATTCAACAATCTGTGATAGAATCCCACCGGGTGTCTCGCATGTAAGAGGAAAAAATGATTCGAGAAAGACGCGGTGTTGTTCAATCCTTAGTCACAGCGCTGGTTACAAAGCCATTCATGCTGCTGTCGGGCATCAGCGGTTCGGGTAAAACCCAGCTGGCAAGGCGCATTGCCGCCGGCATCGCCATGGGCATGAAGGAAGATGACCGGTTTAACGGTCTGTCCTACAGCGGCGACGGCACCGCTCAGGCATTCAAGGTCACGCTGGCCAAAAATGGCATCATCCCGGATATCCTCGGCGACGACGGGAATGCATACATCGATATCCGCACGCCCGAAGATGCCTGGTCCGCAGACGACCTCCGGAACTCGAACCTCAACGAAATCCTCAAATACCGCATTGCGTTCCTGCCCGTGCGCCCGGACTGGACGGATCCCCAGAAAATCTGGGGCTACTACAATCCGCTCACCGGACTCTATTATCCGACGCCCGCAACACTCGTCGCCATGCATGCCTACCTCGAATTCCTCGCCTACGGCGACGCGGCACCCAGGCACTTCATCATCCTCGACGAGCTCAATCTGGCGCGCGTCGAATACTATCTGGCCGATATTCTGAGCCTCATGGAATGCCCGACGACCATCGAAGGCGACCAGATTAAAATGGGCGAATTCTCGGCAGTCCACCCGTTCAACCGCCCGCTCTGGACGCTCAGCGCACCCAAGAGCGAAATCGGCAAGGAAGACAGCGTCCACGAACAGCTCTATATCGGCAAAATGGACAAATCCTGGGCTCTGGCCTACCACTACCTGTCGGCCGCAAACGCAGGCATGATGCTCAAAAAGATGCCAGTCAACCTCGACGAAGTCATCAGCGGCGCCGACTGGCACAGAATCGTCCCGCCAAAGCTGTCGTTCACGCCAAATCTGACGATCATCGGCACCGTCAACGTCGACGAAACGACCTATGCCTTTTCACCCAAGGTCCTGGACCGCGCCTTCGTCATGGAATTCAACGAAATGAACTACGATCTCGTTTGCCATGACTGGCCCGGATTTGCTGACGCACAGCCGGCTCTCGCGACCATGCACAAAATCCTGCGCCCCGAAAACCTCCATTTCGGCTACCGCACCGTGCACGAAGTCCTCGATTACATCGCACAGGCGCAGAGCGACTGGCAGCATCAGGGCGATTTCTGCATGGCTTCCAAGATCCTCCCCAAACTCCGGGGCGGCGAAGACAGGCTCGGTTCGATCCTGCCCGTATTCCTTGCTTTTGCCATCACCAATGACCAGAATTTCGAAACACTTCACGCCACTGCTTCCGACCTCGTCGCGGATATCCTCGAAGGACGCCAGCTCCCCGGCATCCTCAAACGCCTGAATCTGACGCAGCCCGCATATCCGCTGACTGCCGACAAACTCTTCAGAATGACCCGTCAACTGCTCGAAACCGGACTGGCTTCATTTTTCTGATATGAATCGACACCTGGACAACCTCATCGACATCTTTGACCAGCAAAAACTATGGATTGCGCTGCGCTCGGTCTGCGACAACCCACAGCAGGAACTGCGCGTCGAAATGCCCTATGTCGATGTCGGACAGGCACAGCACATGGACGCATCCATGCTCGGCGCTTCCGCTTTCGAACCCGGATCACTCGCCGTCACCGACCGGATGAGTCACTTCACGTGCCGCAAACAGAAATGGCGGTTTCTCAAAGCTTTCGACAAAAGAATCGTCCGGCGCGACCTGACCCCGGCAAACCAGTTCGTCGCCTACTTCGTCCGATACAGCCTCAGATTGCTCAAATCCGCAGCATACAGCCTGAATCCGGACACCGAATACGATATTTACTTCACGCGCCTGCTGCGCACTATCCGGCGCATGAATGCCGTCTGGGACGCTCTTTCGCCCGGATACAAATTCGCGCCCATGGATTCACTGCCCATCGACAATCAGATGCTGGCATTCGAACCCAGATATCACGTAATTCTCGAAGCATACCTCGCCTGTGAGGCGATCTGATACAGAGGAGATTGATATGGAAAAATGGTTACCACGAGGTTTGATTGGTGTCGTTCATCTTCCCGCACTGCCCGGCGATCCCGGCTACAGCGGCCAGTCACTCGATGATATTCTGGCCTTTGCCATCGCCGACGCTGACGCCATCATCGGCGGCGGAATACGCGCACTCATCATCGAAAACTTCGGTTCCGCCCCATTCCCCAAAGGCAATGCGCAGCAGCCCATGCCCTCGCACCATACGGCAATCATGTCGATTGTCGCCCACGAGATCCGCAAAAAATATCCCGATCTCATTATGGGCATCAACTGCCTGCGAAACGACGCCTACGCTGCGCTCGGTATCGCAGTGGCCACGAACGCCAACTTCATTCGCGTCAATGTTCTGACCGGCGCATACGTCACGGATCAGGGGCTCATCGAAGGCGACGCCTACGGAATCCTGCGTTTCCGACAGCAGCTTGCCGCCAACCGCATCGCCATACTCGCCGATGTCCTCGTCAAACATGCCACGCCGCTCGCCCCGCTCTCGGCCAGTGATGCCACCAAAGACACCCTCCTGCGCGGACATGCCGATGCCGTCATCGTTACCGGCAGCGGAACCGGCGAACCCGTCGACCGCCGCACGCTCGAAGAGGTCTTCCATGCCGCCGACGGCGCCCCCGTCCTGCTCGGCTCCGGTACAAAAGCCGAAACACTTCCAAACTACGCAAGCTTCATCAAAGGTGCTATCGTCGGTACCGCACTCAAGGTCGATGGAAAAGTCCACAACCCCGTCGATATCGAGCGCGTCAGACGCATGGCCAAAGCCTTCGATGCCGTCTGCAAATTGTAGCGCGCCTATTGGCTTTGCCAATACGGCCGCGCCTGTGCCGGCCTATGCACTGCGTGCATACGGCCGCCAAAACGCCTTTTTCATTCGCCGCCGCATCCGGCGGCTCACCGCTCCATGCACGATCACCGTCGGCTGACGCCGGCGCAATCCCCAAGCGAGTTCGTATGAAACGATTCCTATTTGCATTATCAGCGATCGCCCTCTGCCAGGGGCTCTATGGCTGTGCAACGACTTCTTCACCCGGTATCATGCAGGAAGCCGTCCAAAGCTCCGTGCACCACGTGAATCGAGGCGTATTCCCCTTCCAGGGCGAAACCATGACCTTTGATGCAAGACACGTCGCAACCAAGGCGAGTGTCGCCGAAGCCATCCTTCAGGTCGGACACGAAAGCACCATGGAGGACGGAACACACTACATTCCCATCATCGGAACCGCTTCATCCAAATCCATCATCCGGTTGTTCGCAAAAGTCGATGACCGCGCCGAAGCCTACATCGATCCGACGAGCTGGGAAACCATCTACAGCTATAAACATCTCAATGAAAATGACCGAAACCGCGAGTACTACGTCTGGTTCTGGCCCGACGATCAGAGTGCTTCCGTCGAACGACACCATGCAGGAAACGTCGTCAAACGCGATGTTCCATTGCCCAATAACACCATGGATTCCATCGCATGGGTCTTCTTCGTCAGAACCATGAAGCTCGAAGTTGGCAAAAGCTACTCGCAGTACACCTATGACGGATGGACGATCAACAGAGTTGAACTCAAGGTCGTCGGCGAAGAAGACGTCTGGACCGAAAACGGTTTCTTTCATTGCCAGAAATACGAAATCTGGCGCGAACGAAGCGATGCCATCGAACCCAACGGCGCTCTGAGCGGTGTGTTCATCGATCCGGCAAGAAAAGTTCACGTCAAATCCTATCTGCTCGCCACGGCATGGCTCGCCACCGACGAACTCAAAACCCCGGTCCGAATGGTCGTCAATACGGGAATCGGCGATTTCGATTTGATCCTGAAATCGATCTCAAAACAATAAACGCAGTTTCATATGCATGGCTATAGGTTCATATCGTGATTGCAAAGCTTACGAATATCTCAAATCAGTGTTCATCAGAATCACTACGCCGCCATGGACGGCGGCGAGAGGCGAGGGAGGCATGTCCATGGATGGACATTCGACCCGCAACACCGATTGCCCAAAAAAGCGTGCGGGGGGCCGAGAGTTTTAGCGTTCGGTGAACGGTAAAACTCGCAGAGCCCAGTGAACAAAGGCTAATCATGAGTCGATTGCCGATAGGCAAAAGAGACGATATGAGTAGCCTATTGTGAACTGTAGTAGGGGGTGTTCACAATCGAACACCCCCTGCCGCGTAAGCGGACAAAAAACAAGCAGCGCGCTATAAGCGCGAATAGAACCTCATACAGGTATAACCATAATAATTGGCAACATAGCCCAAAATAATATGAAAACTCAGCAACCCCTTAAAATATATTCGAGCGTACCCTGGATCATCGCTTTTTGCGCACTCCTGTCCTCGATTGCAAATCTCGTCACCGGCATCATCATTCTCTCGACGTATGCCACCGGCGGAGATATTGCCCTCGGTATCCTCACCATCGTCTTCGCCGTCTGGGGGCTGACCGGGTCGATACTCGCCCTGTTCTTTATCGTTCGGCAGAATCGCTACAATCGTTCACAGGCCAACTTCATTGCACAGGTTTCACACGAACTCAGAACGCCGCTCACATCCATCCGGATGTATGCCGATACCCTGCAGATGCATCGGTTTAAGGACGAAGCCGAAAAGGACGAACTCGTCAAAAATATGAACGACGAAATCATTCGCCTCGAACGCCTGACCGAACAAATTCTCGAAGCCAAACAACAAAAACTTCCCAAGGACCCCAACAGAATCGATATCGCTGCGGCACTCAAAAAAGCCATCCAGCCGTTCAGCGATGCTGACGACAATCAGGACAGACTCGACATCAAAATCGAAGACAATCTGCCCAAAATCGCCGTCGATGAAGATGATTTCAGAAATGTTGCATCCAACCTCATCCGAAATGCGCTTACGCACGGCGGCCCGGGCATGGTCCATATTTCCCTCAAAAAGGAAAATGACAAATGCGTGCTCTCAGTGCGCGATGAAGGTACCGGCATTCCCAAAGAATGGCGAAAGCAAATCTTCGAACCCTTCGAACGCGGCTTCAATACGACAGAATCCGGCATTCCGGGATTCGGCCTCGGGCTTTCCATCGTCAAGGATTTCGCCAAACAATACCATGCAGAAATCGACGTCGATGATCATCCCGAGGGCGGTGCTGTCTTTACGATTATTATGAATATTTAATTACAAAACCACTTTCCAAAGGCCGTGGAGGTTGCAGTATGCATAGACTGCAACGGCCTTGTCGGATTTGTTGATGACGAAGATGGCTTCCGGCTTGTCACCGGCTTTCAGTGCGCGGCGCATTCCGCCGTGTTCCGTTTCGACAAAGATCCATTCAATGAGATGGGCTTCCGTCATGGGGTGATCGACACTTCCGACTCTGACGGTCATGCGAACGGCGAGTTCGCGCTCATCCATTTCGACGACGGGCACATGCTTTTCGCGGCTGGCATCTACGGTATTGGCGTTCAGCGCAGTCATCGGTTCACCGCAGCAAACCGGGACAACTCCTGAATTGTGAACCATTCCGATCAGATTGCCGCAATGTTTACAAAAATAAAATTTCGCGTCCATGAATTCTCCTCGATATAGGCCGCCGGACTCACAAAACCTTCGCCCCCGGCCAGTTGAATAAAAGCGTCAACCGTGGCACCCCCCTCCGGAATAACCACATCTTCGCACTGAACAGTCCGAAAATGCCGTTCATGACATTTTCGAACAGAAGTATTATGAGTCTTCCTGATTCTCTTTTTCTTCTTTTGCGAGCTCTTTTGCGCTTTCTTTTTTCAGCTCATCCGCGCAGTAACGAACCATATCGCCCATCGAACGCACATATTCGATGGCTTTGGGTTCGACGCTGTCCAGTCCCAGTTTTTCAACGGCCCGTTCGAGCGCTTTCGAATACTGCACGAGGGCATCAAATCGCGCGCTCCATTTGGGAACCATCGTCAGGGCAGCACAGCCGGTTTCTTCCATCTCGACGAGCTTTGCCTGGAGCGAAATCAAATCGCCGTTCATCTGAATATTCTGCTTCTCGAGTTCTGCGACTTTCGCCTCCGAAGCCTGGATCCGGTCTTCGTATTCCGCGCGCAGTTTCCCCAGCTCCTGAAGCTGTGTCAGATTGAGCTTCGAAATCTCGGCCTCGTGCGCTTCCTTGAGTTCGGCCATTTTTTCTGCATGATGTTCCTTGAGCTCCGTCATGGCAGCATTGAGCAGTTCGATGGTCTGCGCATAATCGTCCGCGCGCTCTTTTACCTCTTTCAGGCGCTCATCGAGTTCCTGAATGGAAGCATCTTTTTCGGACGAACCGGCTTCTTCAGCATTCGGCGAATCCTCCTCGCGGGCAGGTTCCGGGGCGTTCTCTTGAACCGGTCCGGATTCCTGTTCCGATTCGCTTTCCTGAACTTCGGGGGCTTTTGTTTCAGGCTCCAAAGATGCCTTTTCATCATGTTCCGAATCTGCATTTTCCGCTTCCGGGGCATGTTCTTCGGCTGCATCTTGTGCCTGGACTACCGGTTCCTCAGCGACATCGTCATTGCCGCCGTTTTCGGAACCGCCGTCCGATTCAGCAGCTTCCGAGACGACGTCTTCGAGTTCCTGAATTTCGCTGCTGTCGGACTGACT
>JAEEGL012034587.1_pt1 | contig 13594 bp, 10 predicted proteins | sample 9134231 | NCBI WGS metagenome assembly JAEEGL01 (sample SAMN16246548, study PRJNA631951) | gut metagenome | biome: gut microbiome; feature: rumen; material: fiber-attached | host: Bos | place: Iran: Karaj | collected 2018-10
CAGAATGCAGGCGGGCGACGAAGCCGTCAACGGCAGCCCGACACTGCGAATAGGAGAAAGACGTACATCGAGCAACCGGAGAAGGCAAGCGGCAATCGCCAAAGCGATTTTGCACTTGACTTTTGTTCTCATAGGAGAACTTGAAGAACGTGTAGAAATGCGCGAAGCTCTACACGCCTCTGCACGTCCAAAACTCAGCAAACTCTCGGCACTACTCCCCCCCCTACCTCAGCTAGGCGGCGGGCGCGGCTGAACGTGAAGAAGAAGGAACACGCCGTCAAAAGCGCGGCAAGCGCGTATGTCCCGGCCATGATGGCGAACGCGATTGAATAGGCGCGGCTGCCAAAAGTCTCGAAAACCCAGCCCATAAGCTCGCCGGAGAAAAAAGCGCCGATTCCCATCGCAAGAAGCAGCATGAACCCGACTACCGACGCGCGGTGGCGGGCAGGCACCACGTCAAAGACCGATGCGTGGGTGTTCACCTCGAAAAGGCCCCGAAAAAGCCCGTACGCCGCCGTCATCGCCATCGCCGCCGCGAACGACCCGCTTCGTCCGATCAAAAGAAGCGCCGGCGCGCCAAGAACGAGCGCAACCACCTGGAGCCCAAGTCGAAAACGCGGAAATCGCGCCACGAAGCGGTCGGTCACCCACCCGCCAGCGAGAATCGCCGCGAACGCGAAGAGGTGGTGGTAGAACATGGCGTGCGCCCCGGCGGTCGCGCCGTCCAGCCCGAATCTCTCGTGGAACATCTTGGGGGCCCATGTTATGTAGGTGTTGTTGACGCAACAGATGGCGACGAAACCGGACGTGGCCAAAAGCGCCGACGGGCAGCCGAAGAACGCCTTGAACGACTCCGAGAGCCGTGCGCCTTCCGCCGCGCTCGCGCCATCGCGGGCGCCGTCGCGAAGGACGAAGACGAACACTACGCCCAGGAAAAGCCCTGCAACGCCGAACGCCACGAAAACCTTTCGCCACGTTCCGAGGGCATCCAGGGCGCGGAGCGCGAGAACGCCGCTCAGCATTAGCCCCAGGTACAGCGCCGCCTGGTGGATGGAGAAGGCGAGCGATCGCGTCTTGTTGTGGTACGAGGCGATGAGCGACATCGCGGCAGGCCCGTAGAAGCTCTCGCCGCCGCCGGTCGCGACGGAGCGGAGCATCACCACGGCGGCGAACGACGAGGCGAACCCAAGCCCCATCGTGCTAAGCGACCAGAAGACGAGCGAGCAGGTTATTATGCGCTTGCGGTCGAAACGGTCGCCGAGGAACCCGGCGACAAACGTGACGACGGCTATCGTGAGGAAGAGGACTGTGTTAATGTGCCCGAGCTGGCGCTCTGTGAGCGCGAGATCTGACTGGACATACGGCAAAAGGACGCCGAATATCGCCCTGTCGGCCTGGTGCAGGAAGTAGGCGGCGCCAAGAAGCAGCAACAGCCACCACTTGTACCTGCCGCCCGACGCCACGCTGCATCCCCCCTCAGGCAAGGGCCTCGACGACGGCTGCCGCCGCGCCTTCCACCGGCACGATCTTCGTCTTCGACTTGTCGTCTGCGCGGCGCTTTATCTCGACGCCGCCGTTCTTGAGGCTCTTCGCCCCGACGACGACGCGCACGGTAAAGCCGATGAGGTCGGCGTCCTTGAACTTGACGCCAGGGCGCTCCTCGCGGTCGTCGACGATCACGTCCACGCCCCTCTTCTCGAGCTCCGCCTCAATTGCGCCAGCCGCCGCGTCAACCGCCGCGTCGCCAGGGTCGAGGTTCTCGACTACGACCTGGTACGGCGACACGGACGACGGCCAGACGATGCCGTTCGCGTCATGGCTCTGCTCGATTATCGCCTGCATGGTGCGCCCTACGCCGATGCCGTAGCAGCCCATCACCATCACCGCGTCGTCGGCCTCGCCCGACTTGAAGACGGCCTTCATCGCGTCGGTGTACTTCGTGCCGAGCTTGAAGACGTGCCCGACCTCGATGCCGCGCTTTATCTTCATCGCCTTCCCGCACTTCTCGCAGATGTCGCCTTCCCTCACTACGACGAGGTCGGCATAGTCGGAGATCTTCGCGTCGCGGGCGAGGTCCACGTTCCTCAGGTGGTGGTCGTCGCGGTTTGCGCCGGTGACAAAGCCCCTGCCGCCCTTGAGCCCGACGTCGGCGACGATGCGGACGTCCTTGGCGGGCTTGACCGGGCCAACGGAACCTGCGTTCGCGCCCGTAACGTCGAGCACCGTCGCGGGGTCGGCAAGCTCAACGGCCTTCGCGCCGAGGAAGCGCTTGAGCTTGATCTCGTTGACGTCCCTTTCGCCGCCCACGCAGACCATGACGGGCACACCGTCGGCCACGTAGACGAGCGACTTAACGAACGACTCGGCCGGCCTCTCCATGAACTTCGAGACTTCCTCGATGGTCTTCGCGCCCGGCGTCGGCACGATCTCCGGCTCGGGGCATTCGGGGTCGTTCCGGACGGGCGTCCTGCGCACCGCCTTTTCGAGGTTCGCGGCATAGCCGCATTCGCAGGCCGCGATGCCGTCTTCGCCGGCCTCGGCAAGAACGTGGAACTCGTGGCTCGACTTGCCGCCGATGTCGCCGGTGTCGGCCTCGACTGGCACGGCGTCGAGGCCGCAGCGCCTGAATATCCTCTTGTACGCCTCGTACATGGCCGCGTAGCTTTCGTCGGCGGCCTCGGACGAGACGTCGAAGGAGTACGCGTCCTTCATGAGGAACTCCTTCGAGCGCATAAGCCCGAAGCGCGGGCGGATCTCGTCGCGGAACTTCCAGTGTATCTGGTAGACGGTGACGGGGAGCTGGCGGTAGCTCGACACTGTGGAGCGTATCGCGTCGACAACCGCCTCCTCCGCGGTCGGCGCAAGCGCGTAGTCGTGGCGCGCGCGGTCCTTCACCTTGAACATGTTCGGCCCCATCGTCTCCCACCTGCCGGACTCCTTCCAGAGCTCGGCCGGCTGGAGGATCGGCATCGCTATCTCCTGCGCCCCGGCGCGGTCCATCTCCTCGCGGACGATGGCGGCGACCTTCCTCAGGACGCGCATGCCGAGGGGCAGGTACGTGTAGAGGCCGCCCGCCGTCTTCTTGACGAGCCCAGCCCTCACTAGCAGCTTGTGGGAGTCGATCTCCGCGTCGCTTGGGTCTTCGCGAAGCGTCTGGATTAGAGCCTTAGACCATTTCATCTTCTTCTGTCCTTGGATTTGTCGTTTTGGGAGGAAAGCGAGGCGAGAAGCCCGCCCGCAAGAACAATGTCGCGTTCGCGGCCCGAAAGCGCAAGCCTGAGGGTCACGGTTTTCTTCTTGGCCTTCACGGAGACAACGCCGCCTTCCACGGCCTTGTCTAGCCCGACGAACCTCAATTTGTCGCCCGCCGCGAAGGCCGCGTAGTCCTTCGGGTCGTCGAAGACAAGAGGAAGGATGCCGAAATTGACGAGGTTCGCGCGGTGGATGCGCTCGATCGACTTGGCAATCACCGCCTTCACGCCGAGATACATCGGGCAGAGCGCGGCATGCTCCCTGCTCGACCCCTGGCCGTAGCTCTCGCCCGCGACAATCACGTTGAAGAGGCCCTTGGCGCGGTTCGCGAGGCACCTGTCGTGGAACTTGGGGTCGCACGGCTCGAAGACGTACTTCGAGTATTCCGGGATGTTCGACCTGAACTTAAGCCTCGCGCCCGCGGGCATGATGTGGTCGGTCGTGATCTTGTCGCCGACCTTTATGGCCACGGCGGCGTCCATCGACGACGGCAGCCTCTCGCCCCTCGGGACTGGCGCGATGTTGGGCCCGCGCACGATCTCGGCGCCAGCCACGCCCCTGCCGGCCGTCTTCGCGTAGAGGAACATCGAATCGTCCACCGGGAACCTCGACGGGCGCGGCACCCCGCGCACCTTGCCGCAGGCCGTGAACTTGCCTGTCAGCGCCGAAGCCGCGGCGGTCTCGGGGCTTACGAGATAGACTTTCGCGCTCTTCGTGCCGGAGCGCCCTTCGAAGTTCCTGTTGCTCGTCCTAAGGGAGACGGCGTCGGTCGAAGGGCTCATGTGCGCCCCGATGCAGAAGCCGCATGCGTTCTCGAGAATGCGGCAGCCCGCCTTGACGAGGGCGAGAAGAGAGCCGTCCTTCGCAAGCATCGAAACGACCTGCCTTGAGCCGCATGCTATGCCGACTTCGACGTCGTCCGCTACGTGCCTGCCCTTGAGGATGTTCGCCACGGTGCGGATGTCCCGGTATGACGAGTTAGTGCACGAGCCGATCATGATCTGGTTGACCTTCACGCCCTTCATCGAGCGCACCGTCACGACGTTGCCCGGCGAATGCGGGGCGGCCGCAAGCGGCTCGAGCTTCGAGAGGTCAATGTCCCATGTGTCGTCGTAGCCAGCCCCGGGGTCGGCCACAAGGCGCGTGAAGTCGCCCGCCCTCCCCTGCGCCGCGAGGAACTGCCGCGTGGTGTCGTCGGACGGAAAGACGCTCGTGGTGACCCCGAGCTCCGCGCCCATGTTCGCTATCGTCGCCCTCGAAGGAACGTCAAGCGTCGCGACGCCCGGGCCGGTGTATTCGAATATCCACCCGACATTGCCCTTAGTGCCGAACCTCTCCAGCACCTTGAGCGCGACGTCCTTCGCCGAGACGCCGCTTCCAAGGCTCCCCTTGAGGACGATCGCGCGCACCTTCGGCGAGGGAATGTGGAAAGCGCCGCCTGCCATCGCGACGGCGACGTCGATGCCGCCCGCGCCAATCGCGATCTGGCCAATGCCGCCGCCGGTCGGAGTGTGCGAGTCGCTGCCGAGGAGCGTCGTGCCGGGTTTTCCGAACCGCTCGAGGTGGAGCTGGTGGCAGATGCCGTTCCCCGCCTTCGAGTAGACTATGCCGTACTTCCTCGCGATCGAGGAGAGGAAGTCGTGGTCGTCGGAATTCTCGAAGCCTATCTGCACGGTGTTGTGGTCGACATAGGAGACGGAAAGGTCGGTCCTTACGCGGTCGACGCCCATCGACTCGAACTGCAGGTAGGCCATCGTGCCCGTCGCGTCCTGCGTGAGCGTCTGGTCGATGCGGATGCCTACCTCGCCGCCCGCGCCAAGCTCGCCCTCGACAACGTGGCCTGAAAGGATCTTCTCCACTACATTCATCTTCTTCATTGCCATCCCCTTGGCACCACCCAGCTCACGGCCCTGCGCGAATCGACGAAAATGCGAGAGGCAAGGGCCCTTATCTCGTCGGCCGTTACCGCCCGCACCCTGTCGACCTCGTCCTTTACGGGCACAACGCGCCCGAACGACAGCATGGACGAACCGCAGTAGACAAGCTTCGACATTATCTTCTCGTGCGATAGGCGGAAGTTCCCCGTCAGGAACTCCTTCACCCTCTTTAGCTCCGCCGCGCCGACGCGCTTCTCGCGTAGCCGGGCAATCTCCCTCTCCACCGCCGCGAGCACCGCGCCCGACTTCGAGGCGTCGAGCCCAGCGGAGATGCCGAACATCCCCGCGCCGCGGAAAAGCTGCGCGCGCGACGAGATGTCGTAGCTTAGCCCGCGCCTCTCGCGCAGGTTGAGGAAAAGCCGCGAGCTCATCCCGCGCCCGAGAACGCCGTCGAGGACGGAGAGCGCGTACCGCGACTCGTCCTCGATGCCGCTCGTCCTATAGCCCAATGCAAGCTGCGCCTGCTTGATGTCCCTTTCGACAGTGACCTCGGGCGTCGGGGAAAGCCCAAGGCGGACGGCTGCGCGCCTCGGCGCGGAGCCCCTCCGCCGCGAACGGCAGAAACGAGACTCCACTGCCCTGCGGCACGCGGCGCTGTCGAAGTCGCCCACCACGACGACGACAGTGCGCCCGGGCGTGTAGTGCGACGAGATGTACTCCCTCAGGTCCGCGGCGGTCATGGCGAGAAGGCTCTTCTCCGTGCCGATTACCGGCATCGCGAGCGGAGTGCCCCTGAAAAGCGACGCCTGCAGGTTTTCCATCGCGACGGACGACGGGTCGTCGTCGTACATCTTCTTCTCCTCGAGTATGACGCACTTCTCGCGGGCGAACTCATCCTCCGGTATCGTCGCGTCGAAATACATGTCGGAGAGGATGTCCACCGCGTCGGCAAGGTACTCGCCGGGGATGTGGACGTAGTAGCACGTCGCCTCCTCCGACGTGAAGGCGTTGAAGTTGCCTCCCCTGCCCTCGACTGCGCGTGAGATGTCGGCGGGACCCATCTTGCTCGTCCCCTTGAAGAGCATGTGCTCGATGAAATGCGAAATGCCGGAGAGCCTCCTTGGCTCGTCGCGCGAGCCGGAGGCGACGAACACGCCGACAGCGACGCTTTCGGCCTCGCACGGCATCATCACGAGCTTCATCCCGCAGGGAAGCGTCTCACATGTTGGCTGCATCCACAAGCTCTCTGAATGTGACGCGCCCGTCGTAAAGCGCCTTGCCCACGATTGCCGCGCGAAGGTTGGGCTTGCCGAGCGCGACGAGGCTGCGGACGTCGCCTGCCGACGAAACTCCGCCCGAGGCCGTTATGCTGCACGAGGGCGCGGCATCGCATATCGCCGCCATCTGCCCGACGTTGGGGCCCTTGAGCATTCCGTCGGTGGCAGTGTCGGTGTAGATTATCGTCTCCACGCCTGCGGCGGCGACTGCGGCGGCAAGCTCGACCGCCTTGACGGACGTAGTCTCGACCCAGCCGCGCGTCTGCACAAACCCGTCCCTCGCGTCAATGCCGACGGCGATCCTGCCGCCGTAGCGGCCCACCGCCTCCGCAAGGAGGCCCGGCGACTCAAGCGCGGCGCTCCCGAGTATGACCCGCGCCGCCCCAGAATCGGCGGCGGCCGCAAGCGATTCGAGGTTCCTTATGCCGCCGCCGACCTCGACTGTGCCGCCGAACGCCTCGATTATGGCGGCGATCTCGGCCGCGTGGACGATGCGCCCCTCGAAGGCGCCGTCAAGGTCGACTACGTGCAGCTCCTTCGCGCCCTGGTCACGCCAGAAGCGCGCCCTCTCTGCCGGGTCGTCGCCGTAAACGGTGACGTCGTCGGCTCGGCCCTGGCGCAGGCGCACGCACTTGCCGCCCTTTAAGTCTATCGCAGGAAGTATTGTCATCTTGTCAGGCCGTGGCAATCGACTTGTATCCGGTCCATACCTTGCCGTCGGCTATGACCTGCCTCTGGGCCTCGTCGAAGACGGCCCTGCAGCCGGTGCGGAGCGCGGCGTTGGACATGATGAGCGCGACCGCGTGGCTGTAGCCGGCCTCGACAGGCGCGTTCGGGTTCTTTCTCGCGCGGACGCACTCCATCCAGTTCAGCATGTGCGCGCTCGTGAGCTTGTCGCGGCCGGTGTTGGCGGAAGTGACGACGTCGGCCGTCTTCGGCGCGGGCAGCGGCACGCTCGAGGGCTTTGCGCCTTCGACGCCCTCCTTCGTCACGGCGGCCTTGCCGAGGTCGATGCAGCCGTTGGGCCCGAAGTACTTCTCGACGGGCGACTCGTAATTGGGCAGCGCGCCGCCCGCGCAGTTCGTCTGGTGAGACTGGAACATCACCTGGAAGCCCTTGCCCTTCACGCCCGACTGCCCGTATTCGAAGAGCGTCGTGAACGTGTCGTAGCTCTGGCGCCCGTCGACCCACTGGTAGAGCCCGCCAGACGAGACTGCCGTCTTTGGCCACGGCATGCCCATGAACCACGCGACGGTGTCGATCTGGTGGCACATCCACTGGCCGGGGATGCCGGAAGAGAACGGCCAGAAGAGGCGGAACTCGAGGTACTTGCGCGGGTCGAACTCGTTCTCCGCAGGATCGCGGTCGAGAAGCCACATCTTCCAGTCGATGTCCTCCTCCTTGAGCGACTTGACGAGCGCGTCGGGCCTGCGCCAGCGGCGCGGCTGGTTGACGTTCCACGTAAGGTGCACGTAGGAGATGTCGCCGAACTCGCCAGACTGGATGTACTCGCGCGCTGCCATGTACTCGCTGCCGGAGCGGCGCTGCGAGCCGACCTGCAGGACGGCGCCCGGCGCAAACCCGGCGTTGCGCTTCGCGTTCACGGCGTCGAGAAGCATGTTTGCAGAGTACATGTCCTCGGCCATCGGCTTCTCGCAGTACACGTCCTTCCCGGCGTTCACCGCGTGGACGGCGTGCTGCGCATGCTGGAAGTCCGCCGTGGAGATGATCACGGCGTCGACGTCCTTTGCCTTCTCGTAGAGCTCGACGTCGCTCCTGTACGCCGCGACTTCGTGGCCGATAGACTTCTCGATCCCGGGCTTCGCCTTCTCGAAGAGACGCTTCTTCCAGAGGTCGGCCACGGCCACAAGGTCGAAGTTGAGGTCGTCCTTGAAGAGATTGAAGCACGGCAGGAGCGTCTCGCGGAACCTGTCGGAATACCCGACGCACGCGACGCGCACGCGCTCGTTGGCGCCTGCCGCGTAAAGGGATGGCGCGGTCTGCGAGGCGATGATCCCGGCCACGCCGGCGAGGGTGCCGCGGCAGAAGTCGCGGCGGGTTGTCTCGGTCTTCATTAGATGAATCCTTTCATTGTCCTAAGTGCAGTCTCGAGGTTGCGGGCGTAGTCGCCCTTCTCTCCCCACGAGCACTCGCAACTCACGCCTCCGGAGTAGCCGATCTCCTTCAGCGCCGCGAAGTAGGGGGCGAACCGCTCGTCCGCCGCCTTGTCGAAGCCGGGGAACTGCCGCGTGCCGTAGGAGGCGATGTGGCAGTGCCTCAGGAACTCCGCCGCCTCGACGATCGAGCGCGCGCTCTCGCCGCCCATGAGCATGTGGAAGATGTCCGCAAGAAGCCTAAGGCGCGGGGAGTCTACTTCACGGCATGCCGCCGCCCCCTGCCAGACGAAGTTCATGATGTTGCTCTCGTTGGGCCTAAGGGGCTCTATGACGACGACGACTTCCTTGAGGTCGGAGACGCGAGAGCAGAGCTCGCGGCAGAACTTGACGTACTGCCTCGCGCCCTTCTCGACGTCCGGCCAGTCGGAGGAGAGGAAGTCGCCGGGCACGTTGCGCGCGCCGCCCGAGCCGAACACTATCGTCTTCACGCCAACCTCCTCGGCGCGGCGGAGCGCCTTCTCGCCGTAGTCGAGCGCCGGGGCGAAGTCGGCCTTTGGCCCCGTGAGGCGAAACTTGCCGGGGATGAAGCCGTTGCAGCTGCGAAGCGGAAGCGGCGCGGCGAGAAGCCTGTCGCGCTGGCGCTTCCACCATTCGTCGTCCTTCGCGGGGTTGAACGCGGCGGCGACGGAGCTTTCCCAGAAGTCGTAGCCGACCGACTTGAGAAGCGGCACGTCGGGCATGCCGCAGCACGCGCCGAACTTGATGCGCGCGGCCTCGCCCTTCTCGGCCGCCCTCGACTCGCCTGTCGAAAGCGCGCCGATGGCGGCGGCGCCCGCGCCCACTACGAAGCTCCTTCTGTCGATCTTCATATCACTCCCTTCGAGGAGGGTATTCCCTTCTCGTTCGGGTCGATCGCCTTGGCCGCGCGCAGCGCCCGGGCGTATGACTTGAAGAAGCCCTCGCAGACGTGGTGGGCCTCGTCGCCGTATATCTGCCGAAGGTGTATGTTGGAGCGCGACTCCACGCTCACGGCCCTGAAGAACTCCTCGACGAGCTTCACCTCGAAGTCCTTGGCCATCATGTGCTTCATCGGGGACTGGACGACGATGAACGGCCGCCCGCCGAGGTCGACGGACGCCTCGCAGAGGGTCTCGTCCATCGGGATAGACGCAAAGCCGTAGCGCACAAGGCCCTTGCGGTCGCCGAGCGCCTCGTTGAGCGCCTTGCCGAAGACAAGCCCCACGTCCTCGACGGTGTGATGGTAGTCGACGTCGACGTCGCCCTTCGCCTTCACCTTGAGGTCGACAAGCGCGTGACGCCCAAGAAGCTCAAGCATGTGGTCGAAGAATCCGATGCCCGTGTCGATCTCCGCCCTGCCCGTCCCGTCAAGGGCCAGCTGGAGCGAAATCTCGGTCTCTTTTGTCTTTCGTTCGATTTTAGACTGTCGCATATGTCCCCCTGCTCGATTTGAAGGGTATTATATCAAAAAATCGCGAGGCTTGCACAGTTTCCGGCGATGGTCTTACTCCGCAGGCTCGGCGCCCTCGCGCCATGCGCGGAGGCTTTCGGCGCGCTCCTTGAACTTCGCCTCCGCGCCCAGCCCCGTCGGCAGGTAGTAGCGCCTGTCCTTGATGGAATCCGGCAGGCACGTCATCCGCGCCACCTTCTCCTTCGTGTCGTGCGCGTAGATGTAGCCCTTGCCGTACCCCACCTCGCGCATGAGGCGCGTAGGCGCGTTCCTGATGTTCATCGGCACTGGCTCTGCCGCCATCTGCTCTGCGTCCGCGGCCGCCGCATTGTACGCCTTCTCCATCGCGTTCGACTTGGGCGCAAGCGAAAGATACGTCACAATCTGCGTGAGGTGCACATTGCACTCCGGCATCCCGAGGCTGTGGCAGGCGTTCCATACCGTGACGGCGAGAAGAAGCGCGTTCGAGTCCGCCAGGCCCACGTCCTCGCTCGCGAACCGCACGCAGCGGCGCGCGATGTACATCGGGTCTTCGCCAGCCTCGAGCATCCTCGCAAGCCAGTAGATCGCCGCGTCCGGGTCGGAGTTGCGCATCGACTTGTGCAGGGCGGAAATGAGGTTGTAGTGCTCTTCGCCGCTCTTGTCGTAGATGAGCGACTTCTTACCGAGGCACGCCTTCAGAAGCTTTTCGTCGATGACCCGCTCGCCTGATTCGCCGGCGACCGCGTTCGCGGCAAGCGTCTCAAGCGTGCCGAGCGCCTTTCTCGCGTCCCCGTCGGCGTAGAGGGCTATTTTGCGAAGCGCGCCATCTTCCGCCTTCACGTTCATTGGCAAAAGCCCCCGCTCGTCGTCGAGGGCGCGCCTGAGGAGAATCTCGAGCTCCTCCGTCGCAATGCCCTTCAGCACAAACACCTTGCAGCGGGAAAGAAGCGCCGAGTTCACCTCAAAGGACGGGTTCTCCGTCGTCGCGCCTATGAGGATTATCGAGCCCTGCTCCACATACGGGAGAAACGCGTCCTGCTGGGCCTTGTTGAAGCGGTGAATCTCGTCGACGAAGAGAACCGTCCTCTCGCCAAGCCTGCGCGCCTCCTCTGCGCGGGCCATTATCTCCTTTATCTCCTTGATGCCGCTCGTGACGGCGGAGAAGTTGACGAACCTCGCGCGCGTCATGTTGGCTATTACGTTCGCAAGCGTCGTCTTGCCCACGCCCGGCGGCCCCCAGAGTATCATCGAGGTCACGCCGTCCGTCTCGATCATCCGCCTGAGGAGCCCTCCCTCGCCTACAAGATCGTGCTGGCCGACGAACTCGGAAAGGTCCCTCGGCCTCATCCGGCTTGCAAGCGGCTCGCCCGCCGCGTCCTCGAGCAAACTCATCTGCTTCACGTCACGCACCTCGCGCCAAAGTCACATCCCCGCCGGAAGGGTCTCGGAGAAGTTCTGCACCATCGATTCCGCAAGCCCGCCCGGGCGGTTCTGCCTGAGCCAGAGCTCCGCGTATTTCGGGCGTATCTCCTCGACGACGCGCTCGTGCTCGCCGTTGACGCGCATCTCAAGGGCGTCCCTCAGGAGCTTCAAAAGCGCAAAGTCGTCCTTCGCCCACTGCGGGGCGTTCTTGAGGTCGGCCTTTGCAAGCGCCAGGTCCCACGCGGCGAAGACCTCGCGCATCCGCTCCATCGAGGCGCCCGTCTCGCTGTCCTTCTTCGTCTCGGGTATCTTGCCGAACTTCCGGCCCTTCCTGAGCATCCGCCAGAGGATGGTGTCGTTGCCGCTCTTTAGGCGCACAAGGCCATCGAGGACGCCCATCTCCGCAAGCGCCTCGCCTGCGCGGAAGCCGAGCACCTCGTCGACGCGCGACGCCAGCGACTGCGGCGTGTGCCTTACGCCCTTGAGCCTGTCGGCAAGCGCGACAATGCCGGGTACGCTCACGATCCACGGCTGCACGTAGCCGCCGTCGCCCCAGTCCGTCATCATGTAGCCCGCCGCGCCGTTCTTCATCCCGGCGGCGACGGCCTTGTCGACGTTTATGAGCATGTTCGTTGTCTGCCCGACGAGCGAGCACCACGCGCTCGTGCCCGGGCAGACGTAGAACCTGAGCCCGCTCCTGCGAAGTATTGAAGTCGTCTTCTCGAAGTCGTAGGCGGCGTCATAGCCCCAGTTGAGCGCAATCGCGTCCTTGGGCACCCTCGCGACAGTCTCCGGGTGCTCGAGCACGATGTCGGCCCAGAACATCATCGTGCGCCCTCGCTCGGCGACAAGGGAATGTATCTTCGAAAGGAAGTCGAGGTAGTCGCCCTGCCCTACGCCCTGCACTTCGTCGCACCCGACGTTGAAGAGGCGCGACCTGAAGCACGGCAGAAGCTGGTCATAGAGCGACGCCACGAGCGCGGCGCTTTCGGCGTTCGTCGGGCAGAGCGCGCTCCTGAGCTCGCTCGACTGCGCCAGGTGCGCATACTTCGAGTACTGCAGCCACTGCCCGAAGTGCCCGAAGGAGTTCTGGTTCGGCACAAGCTCAACGCCCTTCGACGCGCAGTAGGCGTCAAGCTCGCGTATCTCGCCGGGCGTCATTGGCGAGCACGACCTCCACACCGTCTCGTGGCCCTCGTAGGCGAAGGCGTGCTCCGTGTAGAGCTGGAACTGGTCGTAGCCGAGCGACGCTATTATGTCGACGATGCGCTTCACTGTCGGCATCGTCGGCACCTTGCCGCGCGAGACGTCAAGCTGGTAGGAAAGCGCCGTACGTCCCGCCCCGGCAAAAACCGAGAACGGCGCGGACGCCGTAAGAAGCGCCGCGCCGGTCGTCAGGCAAACCCTTGCGCAAAATCTGCCAAAGGGCGTCATTTTGCGGTCAAGGCCTTCACTCCGGGCAATTCCTTGCCTTCGAGGAACTCGAGCGACGCGCCGCCGCCCGTCGAGACGTGGCTCATCGAGTCGGCCTTGCCGCTCTTCTTGACCGCGCTCACGCTGTCGCCGCCGCCGATGATGGAGACGCCGCCGTTGGCCTTCACGCCCGCCACGGCGTCGCAGACGCCGTACGTGCCCTTGGAAAGCGGCGCGAACTCGAAGCAGCCCATCGGCCCGTTCCAGACGACGGTCTTGGCGTCCTTGACGGCATTGGCGAAAAGCTCGACCGACTTGGGCCCGATGTCAAGCCCCATCCATCCGTCGGGAATGTCGCCCTCGATCGTCTTGAGCTGCACGTCGGAAGCGTCCTTCTCGGCCGGGAACTTGTCTGCGATGACGTTGTCTACTGGAAGGAGTATCTTGATGCCCTTGGCCGCGGCGGCCTCGAGCATCTCCTTGCAGTACGCGACCTGGTCTTCCTCGCAAAGCGAAGCGCCGACGGCGACGCCCTGCGCCTTCTTGAAGGTATAGGCCATTCCGCCGCCGATGATGAGGGTGTCGACCTTGTTGAGGAGGGCCTTCACCACAGCGAGCTTGTCGGAGACCTTCGCGCCGCCCAGGATGGCGACGAAGGGACGCACGGGGTTCTCCACGGCGTCGCCGAGGAACTGTATCTCCTTCTCGAGAAGGAAGCCCGACACTGCCGGCTGGATGTAGTCCGCCACGACGGCTGTTGAGGCGTGGGCGCGGTGCGCCGTGCCG
>JAEEGL014444853.1_pt1 | contig 13594 bp, 12 predicted proteins | sample 9134231 | NCBI WGS metagenome assembly JAEEGL01 (sample SAMN16246548, study PRJNA631951) | gut metagenome | biome: gut microbiome; feature: rumen; material: fiber-attached | host: Bos | place: Iran: Karaj | collected 2018-10
GTTATATGTATCCTCTGTTTCTGTGTAGTCATAATCATCTATCATTTCAATGTCATTCATGGATATTAATTCCATTTTTGACCGTCGAATATGATTGAGTGACTCGTTGTAGGCAATCCGGCTCAACCAGGTGGAGAGCTTAGCTTTTCCTGGATCGTAGGTGCTGATCTTGGTCATAGCCTTAACGAAAACATCTTGATAAACCTCTTCTGCATCCTCGCGCTGGCCTACCATTCTGACCACCATCCGAAACACAAACGGACCATATTCGTTCAGCAGCCTTTCTTGGGCAGCCGGTTTTCTTTCACGTAAATCCTTGATGAATTCGTTTATGTTTATTTCCATTATTACAATCTTCTATTTGTATATACACACAATACTAAAAAACTTTGCATTATTCCTGACAAAATCAAGAAGATTTCACAAAAATAGAAAACATAAAAATGGAATATCAACAACTACCCCCAAAAAGCTTCGAAAAAGATAAGATATGAAAATATGTTCACACAATTATTTCATTTTGTTTTCTTATCTCCTGTTTACGCACAATCTCAACATTCTCCCAATTCACACAAATCTCCCCATTAAACCTATTCTCTGTCTTTTAAACATATTTCTTACCTTAAATTCTTCATAAAAAAAATCAGCAACATAATTATGTTGCTGATTTTCAATTTGTGAACCGGAAGGGATTCGAACCCTTGACCCACAGCTTAGAAGGCTGTTGCTCTATCCAGCTGAGCTACCGGTCCATCTTGTCCATTATGAATGCTGAAATTCATGTTTGTTTAAAAACGGTTGCAAATTTACGATTTATTTTTCAATTGACAAAATAAATTGAATTGATTTTGTATAATTTAAAGGCATTTGACAAAAAACTTGCTTTTCTTGGATTTTTTTTGTAATTTTGTATTTTATATGTGATATTAATAGACATTTTTTGTGGGATGATAGGCACTATCGTAAATACAGCATGTATCATTGTCGGTTCATCAGTCGGGGCTTTACTAAAAAAAGGAATTAATAAAAAATATCAGGATGCATTGTTCAATGCAATGGGGATATGCTCACTAGCTCTTGGTATGAACGCATGTGTTGTCAATATGCCAAACAGCAGATATCCGGTCCTTTTTATTATCAGTCTAGCTTTAGGCTCCCTAATCGGATTCAGATTCAATCTGGCAGATAAATTCAACAATCTGGTTAACAGACGTTCCACAAATGGTAGACTAGGAGAGGGGCTGTCAACAGGGATCCTCTTATATTGTGTGGGTACCCTTTCCATCATGGGACCAGTGCAAAGTGCATTAAATGATGACAACACATTTCTTTACACTAATGCTACACTTGATTTGATTACTTCCACTGTATTGGCTTCCACTTATGGAATTGGTATGATTTGGGCAGCGCCAGTACTATTCTGTTGGCAAGGTATGTTTTATCTTATTGCAAAGATATCATCATCTGCAATAAGTGGGAATCTGAAGACTGAATTGCTAATCGTAGGTGGTGCACTTATTGTAGCAGCGGGTTTAAACATCCTGAAAATTAAAGACTGCAAAACGGTGAACATGTTGCCGTCGTTATTAGTTCCTGTCTTATTCTTTTTATTTTTATACATAATTCAATAATTTAAACATATAAATAGATTCATTAATAAATGGAAGCTTTTTCAAATCAAATTGGAGAGGTATTAAAAAATGTAAGCTCTTTTATTTGGGGATGGCCAATGATTATTATGTTGCTTGGAACTCATCTCTATTTAACAATCAGACTTAAATTTCCGCAACGTAAAATTTTTACAGCGATCAAACTGTCTGTTAAAAGAGACAAGAATGTAAAGTCAGAAGGTGATGTCAGCCCTTTTGCCGCTTTGGCAACAGCTTTGGCTGCTACCATCGGCACCGGCAACATCATTGGAGTGGCTACGGCTATTCAGCTTGGAGGTGCAGGTGCAGTATTATGGTGTTGGTTAACTGGTATTTTTGGTATGTCCACAAAATATGCGGAATCTCTTCTTTCAGTTAAATATCGTGTGAAGACTTCCGATGGTAAAATGCTCGGAGGGCCAATGTACACTCTTGAAAGAGGTCTTAACATGAAATGGCTCGGTGTGGTATTTGCTGTTTTTACAGCTATTGCTGCATTTGGCATTGGTAATACCGTACAGGCTAATGCTATCAGTGAGAATGTTGCAGAGATATTTGGCACATCTGATACTCAAACAGTTAAGTTTATTGTAGGTGGTGTATTGGCTTTATTGGTTGGAGTGGTTATCATCGGAGGCGTGAAAAGTATTTCTAAGATGTGTACTGCCATCGTTCCTTTTATGGCGCTTTTTTATATTTTAGGATGTGTTTTAATCTTGTGTATCAACTACCAATATGTTGGACAGGCCATTTCTTTAATTTGTGAAGAGGCTTTTTCCTTCAAAGCAGTTGGTGGAGGTACTGCAGGTACCATCATCATGGTTGCTGCGCGTTATGGAATTGCACGTGGACTTTTTTCCAACGAGTCGGGAATGGGTTCAGAACCAATCGTTGCTGCTGCCGCTCAAACCCGCAACCCCGTGCGTCAGGCCCTGGTCTCTGCGTCAGGAGTTTTTTGGGACACTGTCGTAATTTGTGCGCTTACTGGGCTTGTCATCGTTTCTGCGATTGTAGCTAATCCTGGAATAGAAAACGAGCCGGGACTTCTTACAAAGAAGGTGTTTGAGACGATTCCCTACGTCGGTATGCCACTTCTTTCATTTGGCATTCTCACTTTTGCTTTCTCTACCATCCTTGGATGGAGTTATTACGGAGAACGGGCAATGGAATATCTTGTTGGAAAGAAGAGTATTAAGTACTATAGGATAGCATGGGTTATCCTGGTTTTTATAGGAAGTATCATGGGATTAGGGTTAGTCTGGGACCTTGCTGAAATTATGAATGCATTGATGGCGTTACCAAACTTAATCTCGCTTATTTTGTTGTCTGGGATTCTTGCACGTGACACACAACACTTCCTCTGGAATGGAAATCTGGACCAGGAGATCAAGCAGGACGAATTATAAATCAGATTCCTCTCTGATTCAGGTCATGACGCTCAGCTGTTATTGTGAATAACGCGTCGCTGCTTGAATTTAATGCTGTTTCCATGGAGTCTTGGATCACACCGATGATAAAACCTACTGCTACAGCCTGCATCGAAATCTCACCTGGTATTCCAAACATTGAACATGCCATGGGAATTAGTAGAAGAGAACCGCCAGCTACCCCAGATGCGCCACAGGCGGCTAACGTTGATAGCAAGCTTAATAACAGCGCACTCGGAATGCTGACTTCAATCCCTTGAGTATAGCATACAGATAAGGTCATCACAGTTATTGTAATGGCTGCACCTTCCATGTTTATCGTTGAGCCTAAGGGAATACTCACAGAATAGAATTTGTCGTCTATGCCCATCTTTTTACATAATTGCATATTAATCGGAATGTTGGCTGCTGAAGAACGGGTGAAAAAGGCGGGGACTCCACTTTCTTTAAGACATTTAAAAACAAGAGGATAGGGATTTTTATGCAAAAACAAATACACAATAAACGGATTGACAACAAAGGCTACAAACAACATACAACCAGCTAACAGACAGACAAGTTTGCCATAGGTGGTGAATATTCCCAAACCACTTTCTGATACAGATGAGAACACAAGACCCAATATACCAAATGGAGCAAATTGGATTATCCATTTAACTGCCAAAGACAAAACGTCAGCAAATTCGGAAATCATGTGCTTGGTTGAATCACTCCCCAACTTTCGTAAAGCAAAACCAATTATCACTGCCCAGAACAATATGCCTATGTAATTTCCAGATGAAAGACTTGTAACTGGATTACTGACGATATTACTTAACATGTTCTCAAAGATATCATATAGACCATCCGGGGAACTGCCATCTATTTTATCACTCAATACCATCTCAACATTAAAAATATCGCTACCTATCACTGCTGTAACTGCTGACACACTAGTGCCTAACAGATACAGAATTATGACTGTTCTGAAACGGCCGCCAATTCCCTGGTTGGCTTTCGACAATGCACTGACAACTAATACCGCAACGAGAATTGGAGCTATTGACTTTAGGGCGCCAACGAAGACAACACCTAATAATGACACGAAACTGGCTGAAGGGAGAAAGATGCCGAATAGGGCACCGGCTATCAAACCAATTAGAATACGAACAACCAGACCGGTTTGCGACCAGTAACATGCAATTTTTTTGATAATTTGTGGGACACTCATTTTATTGTTAATTTCTTTGATGCAAAATTACTTCTTTTTTTATGATTTTTTGTTTCATATTGTTCATAAATCCATTTTTTTTATATAAATTTGCATTTTAACTAAAAAGAGTAATAATAAAAGATGTTTCCACATGCTAATCTACACATTAATTATTGTTGCCATACTTGTTGCAGGGTATCTTATCATGAGTATTGATAAGATCAATCATATCAATAGGGGAGCGGTTGCTATGTTTTCAGGTGTTATTGTCTGGCTGGTATATATGCTTGAGGCGAAGGGTTTTCTCTACTTAATGCATCCTGACGACTTCTCACAAGGTATGCCTATACATAAGTTTGTGGCTGACAACATTATCATGAAATATGTGGCAGAGGCATGTCAGGTTATTCTCTTTCTTATTGCTACAAACACAATAGTGGAGGTGATGAACAACAATGGAGTGTTCGATCCGCTCACGAAATGGTTGAGAATGCGAAGCGGAAAGCGATTTTTATGGGTTTTGTCGATTCTCACCTTCCTAGTATCAGCCAATGTGGATAATCTCACTACGGTGGTTTTGATGATGACCATTATGTGTAAAATTGTATCCAACCATACACAAAAGGTCATTTACGCATGTGCTATTCTTGTTGCAGCGAATCTTGGAGGCTCATTTACTGTAATTGGAGACATGACTTCGCTTATGCTTTGGGTCAGGGAGGTTATTACCCCTTCGGCTTTCGCATTAGGCATTTTTCTTCCGGCTGTCACTACTTTATCACTTTTCAACCTTTCACTGTCTACTTTAATAAAAGGAAATGTGGAAACCAATTCCACGTTGAATATGTTCAGAGGTGACAATTCCACGTTATCCGCTTGGCAGACGATTACGATGCTTATTGTCGGTTTGGCCGGTTTATGGTCAATTCCCACATTCCATAGTCTTACTGGATTTCCTCCCTTTATCGGAGCTTTATGCGTGTTGGCACTTATCTGGATTTTAGAGTCGGTTTTTCTTTACAGAATAAATGGAAATCTTCTCTTTGTTAAAAGAGACCATCTGAAAAACACAGAATTCATAAGTACGCAAATTATACTTTATTATCTTGGTATTACCCTTGGTGTCGCTGCTTTAAAAGAATGTGGTGCTTTGGATTTCCTGAAAAACTGGTTGGACAATTCATTTCACAATGTATATATTTACGGAGTAATAACAGGATTTGCATCGTCTGTCATTGACAATGTCCCATTTGTGATGACAGGTATGAACTTGTTTGAAATGGATCAGACATCAGCAGATTTCATGCTTAACGGGAACTATTGGCTTCTGCTTTCATATTGCAGTGCAATTGGCGGAAGTTTACTATATGTCGGAACTTTAGCCGGACATGCAATTATCGACATCCTGAATATCAGGCTATCATGGTATATCAGACACATATTCTGGAGAATGATTATTTCTTGGATTTTCGGTCTGTTTGTATTCTGGGTCGTAAACTCTTATTTCTCATTCTCTTAATATTACATATGATAAAAATGTTGTTCTATCTATTTATTGTCAAATTTTTAATATTCACATAATATGTCAAAAATTAACTGCATAGGTATTTTAACATCAGGTGGAGATTCACCTGGGATGAATGCGGCCATCAGAGCTATTACTCGTTGTGCCATATGCATGGGCTTTAGTGTTAAAGCAATTTATAGGGGATATGACGGACTGATTAATGGTGAAATAAAAGAATTCACATCTGAAAGTGTCAGTAATATCATATCACGTGGAGGAACAATTCTTAAAAGTGCTCGTTCAAAAGAATTCACAACACCTGAAGGGCGAAAAAAAGCTTTTGAAACCATGCAAAAGGAGAATATTGACGCCTTGGTCGTTATTGGAGGTAATGGTTCACTTACGGGAGCCATGCTTTTTGCGCAAGAATACGATGTGCCATGTATCGGACTTCCTGGTACGATAGATAATGATCTTTATGGGACGGATTTAACTATTGGCTACGACACAACGATGAATACGATTGTGGAATGTGTGGATAAAATTCGTGATACAGCTAATTCTCATGAAAGAATATTCTTTGTTGAGGTTATGGGACGTGATGCAGGATTCCTTGCTCAGAATAGCGCCATTGCCAGTGGGGCGGAAGCTGCTATCATACCCGAGGACAGTACTGATGCTGACCAGTTAGAACATTTTATAGGAAGGGGAATCCGAAAAAGTAAAAATTCCAGCATCGTTATCGTTAGTGAAAGCCCTAAATGCGGTGCTTTATTCTATGCCGACAGAGTAAAAAAAGAATATCCCCAATACGATGTGAGGGTATCAATTCTGGGACATCTGCAACGTGGCGGTTCTCCGACTGCACGCGACCGTATTATCGCATCAAGAATGGGGGCAGGTGCTATCGATGCCATTTTGGATGGACAACGTAATGTAATGATTGGAATAAAAAACGACAAGATTGTCTATGTTCCTTTCTCTGATGCGATTCGTCCAGATAAGCCCTTGAATCTAAATCTTATAAAGGTTCTTGATGAATTATCAATTTAACACCAGCACCTTATACATTTGATGTCCGCACAAAATAGTATTGGTATAGTATTTAGTCTTAAAACCGGACTAAAGTCAAAGAAACGACTCAAGAAAATACGACAATATCTTGAGAGCAAGAATGTTTGTTTTGATTTGGTAAGGTCTGATGGAAATGATTCTGTCGAACGCCAGACTTGTATGCTCTGTAATAATGCATACAAGACTGTAGTTGTTGTTGGTGGAGACGGGTCTGTCAATGACGCAATCAACGGCATTATGAATGCTGATTTCATTCATAAGGATTTTGCTTTCGGCATCATTCCATCCGGCTCAGTCAATGACTTTGCACATTTCTGGGATATTCAGCCAAATGACTATAAAAAATCTATCGACAGCATTATCCAAAGAAAGATTAGGAAAATAGATCTGGGGGCTTTTAGGTATTATGATGAGTACCATAATAACCTCTGCCGGTATTTTCTGAATTGTGTTAATATTGGCTTAGGGGCAAAACTGATTGAATTATCAAATAGTACAAAATTAATGACGGGTTCTCAACGCGCGTCCAATGTTATGACGATGATAGGTCAAGTCTCTCAAAGAAAGTCTTTTAATTTGACTTTCACCACAGATTCTGAGACTTTTCATGAAAAAGTAATGTCTGTGTGTGTCGGGAATACTACCGGCTATGGACAGACTCCGAATGCTGTACCGTATAATGGAATGCTGGATATGTCTGTGATCACAAGGCCAGAGTGGTGGCAACTCTTTGAGGGATTTTGGCTATTGGAGAAGGGCAAATTCCTCAATTATAAAAATGTGCATCCTTATAGAATCACAAATGTGGTTTTTTCTGAAATAGGTAAAGCAAAAATCAGCTTAGATGGAAGAATCTTGCAGCATAAAATCAACACACCAATAACAATTGAAGTCTTACCAGATAAAATACCATTAATCATACCATAGTATATAAAACAACATAGCGGATAAATGACTTTATCCGCTATGTTGTTTTATATACTATGGTATGATTATTTTACTTTGTCAACAATTGCTTTAAAGGCTTCCTGATTATTCATTGCCAAATTAGCAAGTGTCTTACGGTTGATTTCAATACCAGCCTTATGCAAAGCACCCATCAATTGACTATAAGACATACCTTCAAGACGAGCTGCTGCATTAATACGCTGAATCCATAATGCACGGAATTCACGCTTTTTTCTACGACGGTCTGCGAAAGCGTAGGTAAGCCCCTTCTCATATGCGTTTTTCGCAACGGTCCATACATTCTTACGTGCGCCAAATTGGCCTTTTACACGCTTTAAAATCTTTTTTCTTCTTGCACGTGATGCTACGTGATTTACTGATCTTGGCATAATTTGATTTTTTTTGAATGTCAGCGCCACGGCATTTTATTAATCATCGTGAACTTTATGCTGAACATCCGGTTAAACAATTTTTTTAAGACAAAATATTAACGGAGAACCAGAAGGTCAAGTACTTGTTTGCGGTTTGCTTTCACAACGATTGTGCTGTGATCTAAGTTCCTTTTCTGTTTTTTCGTCTTTTTTGTCAAAATGTGACTGTGATAAGCATGCTGACGCTTAATCTTTCCTGTACCTGTAAGCTTGAAACGCTTTTTGGCAGCTGAACTGGTTTTAACTTTTGGCATTTTTTTTACTTTTTAAATTAATACTTACTGTGGCAACGTATATACCAGGACGTTACGCACACATCTAAAATTATTATTCTTCTATATCTTTTTCTTCTTTGGCATCTAAAGGCGAAAGAGTTGATGAAAGTTCTCTAGAATCATTAGGTTCTGAAAGCACCTTTTTCTCAGCATCTGAGCGTTGTTGACTCTTTTTAGGCTGACCAGGTTTGCGCGGAGAGAGCATAATACTCATTCTCTTGCCTTCCAATACAGGCATGTTTTCTACCTTGGCTATCTCTTCAAGATCATTCGCAAAACGAAGAAGTAACACTTCACCTTGTTCCTTAAATATAATCGACCGTCCTTTGAAAAAAACGTAAGCTTTTACTTTATTGCCATCTTTCAAAAATTCCTGGGCATGCTTCAACTTGAATTTATAATCTGCTTCAGCAGTCTGAGGTCCAAAACGAATCTCTTTTAATTCGACCTTTACTTGTTTGGCCTTCATTTCCTTGGCCTTCTTTTTCTGCTGATATAAAAATTTTGAGTATTCTATCAGACGGCACACTGGTGGATTTGCATTAGGAGAGATCTCAACTAAGTCTACACCTTTCCCTTCTGCTAAAAGAAGTGCTTCTTGAGTATTCATCACTACAGAATCAACTCCTTCACCTACGATTCTCACCTCTTTTACGTGAATTTGTTCATTCACTCGGTATTGAGGTTGTTTCTTTTTGTCAATTTTCATTAACTGTTTTTGCCTTTTCGGTTATGGTTATTATTGGTGGTTTAGATTTTACTAATGATTTTAACGATTTTCTTCACCATTTCTTACAAAACAAATGCAAAGTTACAAATTTTCTGTCATTTGACGAACTTCTTCGTTAATTTTCTTCACAAATTCATCAATTTTTATGCTTCCTTGGTCGCCAAAGCCACGCTTTCTCACAGAAACAGTGTCATTTGCCATTTCTTTTTCTCCTACAACCAACATATATGGAATTCGTTTGAGTTCGTTATCGCGAATCTTTCTGCCGATTTTCTCGTTGCGGTCGTCCACCGTTGAACGGACATTATTTTCATTAAGATAAGCATTGACTTTAAAAGCATAATCATTAAATTTCTCTGAAATAGGAAGAACAATAACTTGGTCTGGGGTCAGCCATAATGGGAAATGACCGGCTGTATGTTCTATTAATACGGCAACAAATCGTTCCATTGAACCAAATGGCGCACGGTGAATCATTACTGGACGATGTTTCTCATTATCTGCACCGGTATATTCCAACTTAAACCTCTCAGGAAGATTATAATCCACTTGAATAGTTCCCAACTGCCAACGTCTGCCAATTGCATCTTTTATCATGAAATCAAGTTTCGGACCATAGAAGGCAGCTTCACCTGTCTCTTTACGGGCATTCAGACCTTTTTCTTCACAGGCTTCAATAATCGCACGTTCAGCTTCTTCCCACACCTCATCGCTTCCTATATATTTTTCTTTGTTATTAGGGTCACGAAGAGATATTTGGGCTTCAAACTCTTTGAAATCTAATGCTTTGAATATTATGCTGATGATATCCATCACACGCAAAAATTCATCTTTCACCTGGTCTGGACGACAGAAAATATGTGCATCATCCTGAGTAAACGAACGAACACGTGTCAATCCATGAAGCTCGCCACTTTGCTCGTAACGATAAACAGTACCGAATTCTGCTATTCGGATAGGCAGTTCTTTATATGAACGTGGATGTAAAGCATAAATTTCACAATGATGAGGACAGTTCATCGGCTTCAGCATATATTCCTCATCCTCTTCAGGAGTGTGTATGGGCTGGAATGAATCTTTGCCATAATGGGCATAATGACCAGAGGTGACATATAAGCTCTTACCACCAATATGAGGCGTGATTACTTCTTGATAACCATATTGCTTCTGTATTTTACGAAGAAAATCCTGAAGCCTTAAACGAAGAGAGGTGCCCTTAGGTAGCCACATAGGAAGACCTTTGCCTACACGATCGGAAAAGAAGAATAAATCCATCTCTTTACCAATTTTTCGATGGTCACGCTTTTTTGCCTCCTCTAATTTCTGTAAATATTCATCAAGTAGTTTCTTCTTCGGAAAGGATATGCCATACATTCGAGTCATCATTGGACGTTTTTCATCACCTCTCCAATAAGCGGCGGCTACAGAAAGCACCTTTATCGCCTTGATGGAAGCAGTGCTTACCAAGTGCGGTCCACGACACAAGTCGGTGAATGAACCTTGGGTATATGTTGTGATTGAACCGTCTTCAAGTTCTTCAATCAATTCATTTTTATAAGTCTGGCCTTTTTCTCCGAAAAACTGAAGGGCTTCGGACTTTGTCACATTTTTCCTTACAAGCTGTTCCTTGAGCTGAACGAGTTCTTGCATTTTCTTTTCAATCTTTGGAAAATCTGCATCACTGATTTTAACTCCTTCAGGTGGCATGATGTCATAGTAGAAACCATTTTCTATGGCAGGTCCAATACCGAACTGTGTGCCAGGATAAAGCTCCTGAATGGCTTCTGCCATTAAATGGGCGGATGTGTGCCAAAACGCATGTTTGCCTTCTTCATCATCAAACTTGTAGAGAACAAAATCAGAATCTGCAATTATCGGTCGGTTCAATTCAATGGTCTGTCCGTTGACTCCACAAGCTACGACTTCTTGTGCAAGACGGGGGCTTATGCTTTCAGCTATTTGAAGACCTGTTATTCCATTCTCGTATTCACGAACAGTTTTGTCGGGAAATGTAATCTTTATCATTGCTGTGTTTTAATGTTTGTTTTCTGGATATTATTTTAATCTTGCAAAGTTACAATTAACCATGCAAAAATCAAAATAATTGACCATTTATTTTATATTATTGATTTATTATGTTATCGTTATTAGTCATTTGACATTGGATTTAACCATGCTATTTAACTATTGTCAATTTATATCCCTTATGATAGTATAAGCTGTGTCTATACCCAGTTCTCCAGCTTTGCTGAAATCGTATTTGGCTGACTCTTTATCATTTACAAACAGTTTAATAATTCCTCGGTTAAAATATGCCTCTGCAAACAAAGGGCGTTCTGCTATTGCTGCATCAAGATCCTTTATCGCTAATTCAAAATTGTTTGAATAAGCATATGCAAATGCACGATTGTAATAACTATCAGGTATATGGGGATTAATTTCTATAGATTTGCTTAAGGCTGAAATGGCTTTTGAAAAATCATTCCTGCATAAATGCTCATAGCCAGCTTTGAAAAATTCATCTGGATTATAGGCTTCATTTTGATAATCAGTTAAATTATGGGGAGGGATTAAATCATATTTGGTCAGTTTCTTTGTGAAAAAATCTGTGTTATTAGCTATGAACATCGACGCTGATATGACAAAAGTATCATCCGTCATTAGCTGGGATATTAATTGGTTTTCTTCATCTTGGAATATATAGGAAAGGTATTTCTCACATAGTGGGTTGTCCGGATTGAGTTCATGAGCAAGATTGAAGTCCATGACAGCTTCTGATCCTTGCCCGGATTTTAACTTGCAGAGACCTCTGTTTAATATATTTTGTATATGTTTGGGGTGAATGTAGAGAGCACGTGAGTACATGACGATAGCCTCTTCCCATTTTGCTGCTCTGAATAAATAGTTCGATTTTATTGTAAGGGCAACAAGATTGAACGGATCTAATACTAAAACCATGTCAATCAAATGTTCTGAATCAAGTAAGTCGCCCATTCCATATTTAGCCCAACTTTTAAGAAGATATCCTTCTGTACTTGCTGGCCATTTTTCAATAATCACATCCGTCAAACTGTCTGATGACGAAAAATTTCCCGATTGCAGCTCACAGAATGTCAGATTGTACCACACTTGCTGGTTGTTAGGATAACATAATGTGGCTACTTTGTAATCTTCAATGGCTTTAGAATATTCACCTAAACGAATCCTGACGGCTCCACGCTGTTCGTAGGCATCATAATAATAGGGATTTAATCGTATGGTTGCGGAAAAATCTGATTCACTTCCAATAAAGTCACCAAGATTCATCTTGGCTAATCCGCGCAAATAATAAGCTTTGTGATTATTTGAACGTGATGATATGATATTATTGAAAAAAGATATGGATGTTGTATAATCATGATGGTCCAAGGCTATCTTGCCAACTTCCATGGTATGAGAAATATCCCATTGACTATACATGAAAGATGGATTAGATGAAAAAAAGAAAAAAAGACATATTTTTAACAGTCTACCCATCACAATTAACTGTCAGCAAAATTGTTTTATATACTTTTTTTTCAATGATTTGGACGCACCTTGTAATGACAGCTAAATTTGCCTTTGGTCATCCCAACCAACTTATTCTTCAATAACTGTTTTCTCAATGGAGAGACACGGTCAACAAACATTTTGCCTTCCAGATGGTCAAATTCATGCTGGATAACACGGGCCACAAACCCGTCAACCCACTCTTCATGAGGAGCGAGATTCTCATCTAGGTATTTAATTTTAACTTTTGATGGCCGTTTCACTTTCTCATGAATTCCAGGAACAGATAAACAACCCTCTTCCATACTTACTAAGTCATCGTTAGTTTCCAGTATATGACCATTTATATATGTCTTATAAAATCCTTTATATTCTGGATTGTCGTCACTTATACAATCGAGATCTACTACGACAACGCGGATGGGTAGGCCTACTTGAGGAGCTGCAAGTCCTACACCTTCAGCATTTTTTAATGTTTCAAACATGTTGCTGATTAACTCCTGAAGATTCGGGTAGTCAGTGTTTATATCTTCTGCTTTCTGACGAAGAACAGACTGACCAAAAATATACATCGGTAAGATCATTATACTGTTTTTTTAATTATTAAATGTCATTAGTGTCCAATAAAAATGGACGAGTTAACAAATTAATCAAATAGTCCCTTAAAGAGGGGATAATCGAGTTCTTTGACATCGTTGAAATTAGTCTTATCGAACAGGTCTCGAAGATGAGTTTTATCTGTCAATGAGATGCTAAGAATCTGCAATACCTCATAGGTCGAGCGTTCCAAACGCATATCATGATGGACAATAGCCACGAGACAGTATGTGATA
>JAEEGL016105387.1_pt1 | contig 13594 bp, 8 predicted proteins | sample 9134231 | NCBI WGS metagenome assembly JAEEGL01 (sample SAMN16246548, study PRJNA631951) | gut metagenome | biome: gut microbiome; feature: rumen; material: fiber-attached | host: Bos | place: Iran: Karaj | collected 2018-10
AAACAGCTGGTCGATCAGCTCCGGTACATAGTTGGCCGGAGTGCCGGCATGGATCAGCCGGGTACCTGCGTAGACACCGACATTTTTGCTTCGGAACGCTCCTGCCTCCTTCACAAGACCTTCCATCATGATCTTATGCGCCAGCAGCAGGTTCTTTACGCTATAGGGATCCAGGGATGAGACTCTTTCATAAGCCTCGTAAGCATTCTTCACTTCCCGGATATCCTGCGGCGGCCCCAGCACCCGCTTGCCATCGATGACATCACTCACCTGCTCCAGCGTAAGCGTATTCTGCTCGATCGCCAGAGAGGAATGGATGGACTTGATCCTGCTCTCCCTTCGAAGAGTCGGATTTGGCTGCAGGGAATCATAGGTTGCCACAGCACCAACCTGTTCGCCGATCTCGATCACCAGGTTCGTGATCTCTTCCGTCATAGTAAAAGGAGGCTGATAAAACTCACTCATATCTTAAATCCTGGCCAGCAGATCGATCGTCTGCTTTTTCTTTTCCTCTGTTGAGACTTTTCATTAATAGTCCTGCTGCGGCCTTTCTGCTGGGATATGTTTTCTTCGATCACTGTATATAGTAAGGCGTATGAGGTGCCCGGAAAAATGGGCTTTGTCAGGATTCTTCCCGCCGAATGCTCAGTATATCGCCCACATCACAATTCAACGTATCGCAGATTTTCACAAGAACGGTCATTGCCACCGGTTCTCCGCGTGTCATCTTTGCGATCGTACTGGAACTGATTCTGGCTTTCCTGGCCAGTTCTGTCTTATTCAGTCTTTTGTCGATCAATGTTTTCCAGAGATTATCATAAGAAATGATCATAGTGGTTCCCTCGTTTATTCGCGGATCTGAACTTGGCGATAAATCTATAAATTTATCATACCATGCCTTCTTTAATCCTTCAACCTAATACTTCGACTTCTCGAAGTTTTAATTCGCAAATTAGCCTTCAAACTTTAATATCGCTTTATGTCTTTATTATGCTTCTGAGGGCATAAAAAAAGGCCCATCAGCGGCGGTGGGGCTCTTTCCACGAATTACACAATCTGGAAACAATGTAAGTTTTAGGGCTCAGAGGCCCGGGCGGCAGCGGATAAGCAGGCTGACGTATTTCCTATCATAGTATCACCCTGGTTTTTCATATTAACCAACTTTATTATATGCCATTTTAGCTAAAATACAAATTCTGAGAGACTGGAACAGGTAGTCTGCTACCATTTGATTTCTTTTCCGCATTTTTTCGTCACAAAGCTGTATGCCGGGAGGAAAAGCCACATCAAGCGGGCGCGGAAGAACCAGCGGCCTGCCAGGATCCTGGCCTGCTGTCCCCCGTGCTGCAGGTTCCAGATAACTCCCTTGCCGGCACGGCGGTATCCCGGGAAATACTGCTCCAGATAACGCCTGGTCCGGCGTACGGCCCTGCCGGCATTTTCCCCTTCCTGTACCCGGCGGGTCAGCAGGGACAGCCCGATATGGACAAATGCTGCCGTATCCATAAGCTCACACATATCGGGACTGTCATCCCGGTCGAGGACGTAATCCCTGGTCAGCACCATATCCTCCAGAATGACGGATACCTCTCCGTTGTCCGGATACAGCACCTTCCCCACCCTGTGCATGCGGTAGCGGTAGAGAACCTCGGGGACAAAGGCAATGCTCCGGATAAAAGGATAGAGGGAGCAGCAGAACATCGCATCCTCCAGTACCCTGGGCGGCCTCCGGAAGCGGATCACGTGCTGCAGAAGATCCGCCCTGAACAACTTGTTCCATACGGCAGCATTGACAACAGGCAGGAGGTCCGGGAGATCCCGGCCGGACCGGCTCCCGTCCCCGAAGGACAGCATCTCCCTGGACAGAACGCGGCCGCTATCCATTTCCTCCCTGGTATAGCCGCACACCGTCATGTCGGCACCGGTACGTTCCGCCGTCTGATAAAGCTTTTCCAGCATCTGCGGAAGCGGCAGGTCATCACTGTCGCAAAAGGCGATATACCGCCCTTTTGCTTCCTGAATGCCGGCCAGTCTGGCGTTGTACACACCGCCGTTGCGTATGTGCAGCACCCGGAAGCCCGCATAGGATCTGCAGTACGCCTCCAGGACCGCCGGGCTTCCGTCCGTCGAACCATCGTCCACAAGGATCACTTCCAGGTTCGGGAGACTCTGCTTCCTCAGGCACTCCAGGGTCTCGGAAACACAGGATTCCGCATTGTACACAGGGACGATCACGCTAACCTCTGCGCCCGTCATCTCCACTCTCCTTTCCTTTTGAAGCGCTCAGTTCCTTCGCTGCTGCATAAGCCCTGGCAGTGTTGTCCGTGTCATAAAGCGGGAAATACGCTGCGTGAGCTGCCCGGAATGCATCCGAAACCGCATAGCCGTCCGCAATAGCCTGCCGAAGCAGCGCAAATACCTCCGCCTTATCCCGGCAGCTTTTCCCGAAGGGGTTGTCGTCATAGTCAAAATATCCTTCTGCGTACTGCCCCTCCCGGAATGCCTCGGAATCGAACTGGTAAAAAATAACCGGCTTTTTCATATAGACCATATCCAGAAACACGCTGGAATAGTCCGTGATCAGCAGGGACGCCCTTTTTAAGAGCTCCTGCACGTCATACCGCCCCGCCCTGGCAACCTCCAGGTACTCCTGCTCCTTTGGGAACTCCGGCAGGAACCGCTGCATGTTCCGGTGCGGGAAAAAGATAAAGCGCACGTGATAGTCCTCGGCGATTTCCCGGAGCGCCTCATCCGTAAGGAACTCCCGCCACTTCATAAAATACGTTGTCTCCTGGATACGGTCCGTGCCTTCATATTTCCTGAGCCTGTCCCTGCGGATCACGAACCAGTTCCGCCAGGTCGGCATGATCAGGATCAGGGACGGATCCGCCTGAAAATCATGAAGCCCGTCAAAACGGCACAGTCCGGTATAGCAGACGTTCCCCTCCGGATAGCCAAAGCGATCCTTCACAAATTCATATTCCGGACGGGCTCCGCACAGGAAGCGGCTGATCTTTGACACCGGATAGTACAGCCATTTCGCGTCGCTTACGGTGATGCCGTGCTGCAGAAATACGCGCCGGTTTTTCAGCAGGCCGTATACCTGCAGGAAATAAAACACGGCGGCATTGGGATCCCCGGATTTCTGGCTGCTGACCTGCACGGAAGAAGCCAGATACAGGATCCAGTGCCGGAGGCTCCCATATTCCACGGTCTCTCCAAGCGCGGCCGCTTTCGGATAATCCGGCGAATCCTGCCGGATCGCGTATACACATTCCTGCGCCGGATCCGTTTCCCGCACATACTTGAAAAACCAGTATCCGTTGTCCCTCGCCTCGTTTGGATCTTCCGAAACGATCCAGAGGTCCGGATGGACGCGCCGGTAAAGGCAGGCCGCTGCCGCAGCTACAGGCAGCTTCCATGCCTCAAGGACTTCCGCGGGCCGAACCAGTTTGCAAAGATCTAGAAACGCATGCAGACCGGCCATGCTGCCTTCCCTCTTCCTTTCCTGCGATCTCGGGGAGCCCGTACGGTTCCAAAGGACATCCCTGATTCCCGTAAGATGTTCACGGCAGAACACCATCTGGAAAGCTGCGCTGACCAGGAAACAGACCGCCCCGGCGCAGACCGCAGACAAAAGCCACCCCGGATACCCTGTCTCCGGGACCCGGATCCACGAAGTCCCCAGCAGCATGCATACGACCTGTGCCAGATCCAGGCCGACCTGCCTTAAGAAAACACCCGGAGAACGCTTAAGGACATTCCCGGAAAAAAACCATACCAGGTACACGGTAAAAAACAAAGAAGCTGCCAGCGTGCCTGCCGCAACGCCGATCAATCCGAACCTTCGTACAAGGAACACGGAAAGCCCCAGGTTTATGGCTGCCTCGGCCACCGCTGCGGTCCGGGTGTCCCGGAACTTTCCCGCTGCCCGGACCAGAATATACCACGCTTCCCGCAGCATCATCACCGCGTAAGCTGCTGTTATCAGCACAGCAAAGCCCGGGTTCCTGTAGTCCGCATCATACACACCGCGTGTATAGATCATGACAAAAGGCACGGCCAGGATGCCCATAAGCGTATACAGCAGCACCGTGACCGTATGCATGGCCCACTCATACAGGTCGTAGGCCCTGCAAAGCGCCTCCTGCTCTTTACCGGCGATCAGGTTCCCGAACAGCGCCTGCACGCCGGCGGCTGCCGACAGGATCAATACCCTTATGCTCCCCGCGATCAGGGCATACACGGAATATATGGAAACATTGCTGATCGCGGAGCAGACCGTCAGTACGATCACATCCGTATTCGTGTAGACAACATTCGAGATGTGCTGGAGCACCCCGCTCCATTTCTGGGAAATGAGTTCTCCGGAAGGCTTTGCCGCGGGATCCAGTTTGTAATGCCTCCTGACATAAACGGCCATTACAAGCGGCCTTATCAGAAAGATCAGAGAAGCGGCCAGCTTCACGGCCTGGATGCTGCCGCCGGCCGCCATGACCGCAAGGGATACCGCCGTACTCAGGATCAGGGAGACTCCGTTTGCCGCAAACTGCACATAGGTTTTCTGGTCTGCGTCCAGCAGGATCTGATAAGGCATTCCGACAAAGAACTGTCCGAAATGAGAAATGCTGATGGCGAGGATCAGCGTGACGGTAAAAGCAGGGTCGAACTCGCCGGCCACAAGCCTGGGGTACCAGACAGCCAGGCAGGCGACATACACGGCCAGCACCATGCCGACGATCCGGAAAAACCGTTTGGAATACGCCATGATCCCGCTGGCCGCATGCATGTCATGCTCCGCGAGCGGCCTGTACAGAGCAGCGGATATCACCGCCGTGATCCCCATGTCACACAGGTTGATAAAGGACAGGAAATACGCGGCGGAGACCGACAGACCGTAGACATCCGAGCCGTAGCAGCGCAGCTGCGCCCTGGTCAGGATAAAGCCCAGTACCAGCAGCAATATCTGATAACTCACGGCGAGCAATGCGTTTCTCTTCAGTTTTATAATCCGGCTGCTCATCCCCTGTCAACACCAGCTGCTGCTGTCATCCATCCCCGTATCCCGTCAGAGTTTCGTATCCTTTGCTCACCGCGCGCAATACTGCCGGGCACGGGCATACACAGGATAGGCGATCTTTAAAAGCCAAGGGCAATAATAGATCATAAAACAGGCCGCCCTTAAAGGACATCCCAGATTCCCGCTCCCAATCTCCTGCCATTCCGAAATGATCTGCCAGCGCAGATCTTCCCCGCACACGCTTTCTTCCCGCGTCTTTCCCGGGCAATGGAGATAACCGCTGATCAAAGCTGTCAGCCGGGATACCCTGGCCTTATTCAACTGTTCCGGACTGAAGATCTCAGGAGTGTGCGATTCCATAAAAGAACAGAACCGGGAGGATGCAGATATCCAGTCGCTGACATTCCGATACGATCCTGTATTGGCAATACTTCCGGCGCGCACTCTGTACAGATACAGCGGGCTGTTCTCGAAATATACTCTCCTGCATCTGTCAATGATCCTGTAAGTTGTGTCCAGATCTTCAAATACATGTCCTTCCGGAAAACGGATATTCTGCCACAGCTCCCGTCTGTACAGTTTATTCCAGACATGCATACTGAGTGTGCCATCCGCAAGGGCGCGAAGGGCACTTGTACGATCATGGATTTCGGACTTTGTCTCCCGATCTTTCTTTCTTGCTCTTTCCGCCTGCATTTTTTCCGTAGTCCGGCAGCTCGCATAGCTGCACTCTGCCAGATCTGCTCCTTCAGAAAAGATACCGGGCAGCAGTTTTTCAATAAAAGAAATATGGTACGCATCATCGGAGTCCAGAAATGCCGTTATCTCCCCTGTCATAATGTCGAGCCCCGCATTGCGGGCGGCACTCAATCCCCTGTTTTCCTGATGTATTACACGAATACGCCCGTCTTTCGCCGCATATGAATCACAGATCTCCCCCGATCCGTCTGTCGATCCGTCATCAATGATAATCACTTCCAGATGCTCATATGTCTGATGAAGGACACTATCCAGACTCTCCGCAAGATATGGAGCCACATTATATACAGGGATGATCACACTTACAAGCGGTGAACGATCCACCTGTCATCCATCCTTTCCATAAGCCTTCAGGCTTTCATAGCCTTTGGCTCCCGCACGCAGATCAGCCATCATCCCGGATATGCCGAGCGTTGTTTTCTTCCTGTGCCGGAATGCGAAGATCAACATGATGATACCCCGGAGATACGGGAAGGAAGCCCGGATCCAGGCGCCCTTGTCATAAAAATACTTATGATCGTAACCGCGGAACCAGGACGAAGCGTCTTTTGAAGACCTCCCCAAAATGTAATCCGATCCATAGACTTTCATTCCGCTCCGGAAGCACTGCAGAATAAACGAGGAATCCTCGCCGCTTCCATACAGGCTTCCGGCTCCGAAAAGCTGCGGAAAACACAAACCGTGCTTCAGGACCGCTTCTCTTTTTACAGACAGAACAACGGAGCCAAGATGCAGAGAATTCCATACATGGAAGCGGCCGCGAACTCCGCCCATCGTTTTCAGAACTGTGCCGTTTTTTGTGAGCTCCATGCCGAAAAAGACGGCGTCGGCATCGGGATGTTCACGATAGGCAGAACGTATGTTCTGCACGGCATCATCATTATAAACAACATCCTCATCGGCAAAAAGCAGGATATCTCCGGAGGAAAACAGCAGCGAAATATTCCTGTTCAGCGCAAGGCCCCTGGATGGTGTGGATACCATCAGAACCTGCCCGAAAGGATAGTCTCCGGTTTCGATCTTCGCTTCATCGCACTGGTTTGCAATGACCGCGCCGCAATGCAGATTCATCTTTTCCACAAGGGAAAAATCATGCTGATGCATAACCGCGGCAAGGACTTCTACCTCATAATCCATAAATCCACCGCCCTCTGAACTCTTTGTAAAGGCTGTATTATCATCCTTTCCTTTTCTCTTCCAGCTCGCATAAGCGTTTTTCCAGCATGGCGAGTTCCTGGGTCAGCCGCCGGATCGCCTCGCCCTGGCGGGAATTGATGGAGGTAAGGGACACTAAGATGATGAGGACACAGAAAAACAGGATGGAAAAAAGCGCGTTGGAGCCCAGCTGGAACCCCAGCAGCTTCGTGACCATCTGGAGCAGGCCCGGAAAGATGGTGATAAGCAGCATCAGAAAACCGCTCAGCAGCCACAGCAGCGTAAAACGGAGCGAGAGATATTTCTTCCTGAGAAGCACCGCCAGGATGATAAAATATACAGCGATCGCCAGCAGTATGGCAATGCGGAGCGATGTGGATATCATGATGTCCCTCCCGCCAAAAAGCGCCCCATGATGAGCGCAAGCGTTACTTTAAGGATATAATACAGGGAACGGAAAGGGCCGATGGAACTTGACCCGCCCTGGCGGTCCCGCATCTCCACCGGGATCTCGACGATCCGGGCGTCCTTTAAAGCCGCAGTCAGCAGGGCTTCCGGCTCCGGATAATCCTGGGCGTAGTTTTCGGCATAAACGGCAGTAAAACGTATGTTTACCGCGCGCATGCCGCTTGTCACGTCAAATACGGCTGTCCCGCATAAGCGGTGCAGCAGGCCGCTTAAAAAACGGATCCCCGTCCTGCGCAGGGAACCGGACTGGAACCCCTGCTTCTTAAGGAAGCGGGAGCCGATAACGATGTCCGCCCTGCCCTCTTCGATCGGACGGATCAGATCCGGGAGATATCTTGCCTCATGCTGCCCGTCCCCGTCAAACTGGACGGTGATATCATATCCCTTTTCCACCGCATAGCGGTAGCCCGTCTGGACGCAGCCGCCGATGCCGAGATTGCAGGCAAGATTCAGATGCGGGATGCCGTATTCCCGCAGAAAAGCAGGCGTCCCGTCCGTGGAACAGTCATTGACCACGATCAGATCCGCCTCCGGACAGTGCCGCCGGATATCCTCCATAACGCCCGGGAGCGCGCTTTCCTCATTGTATGCAGGTATGATGATCAGGATCCTCAATAATCTATCTCTCCCATCCGGCTGTATCTTCCCTTCCGTATCTGTCCGGACAGATCAAGCCGCTTCATAAGGCTCTACACGCCAGACACGGACGTGTTCGAGGCTGTCATGCCACTCAAAGACCGGTGTGAAGCGGCTCGTGCTCTCCGCGTTGAAAAAGAGCCGCCAGATCGTCTCTTTGCTGCGGACGGAGTCCAGATAGCCCTGTCCGGCGTCCGTCACAAAGAGCGGTGTGCCGAAAGGCGTATAAGCGTAGGTCGTCGCGGCCGGCAGCGGCTGTCTCCCGGTAAAATCCCAGTTTCCGTAATATTCATACCAGCCGATCTGCCGGGTCATGGAATAGGTGAGGACAAAATACGTCTCTTTATACGCGGGATGGAGCAGGCTTTCCGCCTCCGCCGCTTCCTCCTGTGTCAGGGAGCAGCTTTCCATCAGCCATGCGGCGGCTTCATCCCTGTCCATGGGCAGTGCCTTCCAGATGGCGCTGTATGCCGTCGCCGCGTCGGTATGTTCCATCAGGAATGCGGGAGCGGCGTCGCCGGATCCGGAAAGCATCAGTAAGATGCGCCGCGACAGCTCCAGACTGCGGGAGGTGAGCGCCCTGGAGACCAGGATGGCCCGGGTGCCGCCCGTGGAGCCGCCGTCCCATAACGCGGGATGGTCGGCGCAGATCTCATAATAATATCCCGGATCCCACCAGGAGGAGACCACCGCCTCCGGATCTTCCGCGTTGTTTTTAATATAGCGCATGGCTTTCGCGGAGGCATCGGTCACCGAAGGCCGGCTCTCGGAGACAGCCCGCCAGGATCCGGTGAGCGCCGGGATGACCGCGCCCGCAAACAGCAATATGGTAAGGATGAGCCTCACGGGGACACCGTGCCATACACTTAAGACGATATGCCCGCCCTCTCCCTTACGAAGGGCGCCCTGCATCATGAACCCAATAAAGATTCCTCCCAGGACACCTGCGGAAACCGACAGATGCTCGATAAAACGAAGGCCGTATCCCGTCAGGAACAGCCCCGCCGCATACCACACGCCGAGCACGCAGAGATACAGGAGGCTCCGTTCAAGCGGCCGCTCGGGATGCTTTGCCCTGCAGGGCGGGAAAACAGGCAGCGCCAACAGAACAAGCCCGGCCATACTGAGCAGCGCTGCGATCCCGCCGCCGAGGCCCGTCGCCACCGGCTGGGCCTCGCCGGAGATATAGCCCGTAAAGAACCGTGACAGTTTCCCCGGGAAGAACGGCGTCTTGTTCAGCTCCGCGATCGATACGTACAGATTGGGCAGCACGCCCTCGCCAGTCACCGTCGAAGTCGTAAACCTGACCGCGGATAAAAGACCGGTAACAACGGTCGGCCCGGTCGTCACCACAAGCACCCCCGCCATCAGTATGCCGCCTGCAAGCAGCGTCAGGAACTCCGGCTTCTTAACTGCCGCAGTGATCCATGCGCGCAGGTCTTTCCTGTCAGACTTCCTGCCGGACGTATTTTTCCTCCTGGCTGAAGCTTTCGCATCAGACGGAGCGCCGGGCGGGAAGAAAGATGCAAGATAATACAAAAAACCTCCGGCGAGCGTTAGTCCGCCGAAGAGCAATACATAACGCGGCATCCAGCAAAGGGAATACGCCGCCGTACTCAGCACAAAAAGCGCGCAGAAAAGAATCCTGCCCCGTCTGTCGTTCGCCCGCAGCGCCTCTGTCAGAAACAGGATCATGAGGAGCTCCATGAGCACCACGAACATATCCGTATCGAAGCGTCCGTAACAGCTTCGTACAGCATAAACGGGCGCACAGGCCGTCAGCAGTCCCGCGGCGAGACCGCCTGCCCGGCCGCCCGGCCTGCCCGCCGCACGCCAGGCGATCACGTAAGCCGCCAGCGCGGAAAGAGCGGACATAAAGGCTGCCAGCCGGTATTCGAGCAGCGCGAGGCTGCCCCCGAAGAGTTTGTGCACTCCCGCGGTGAGCCATACGATGCCGGGCTGATACGCCGCGCTCCTGCCCTCCGGGTAATAACGATGAAAATCCCAGACGCTGCCGTCTTCGAGTACGGTATCGCCCAGGATTCCCCTGTCAAGATAATTATCCACCAGCCGGACATGATAATAGGAGTCCATATCCGTCAGATATGGAACTCCGGTATCATCATCCATATAGGCGTCCCGAATCTCCGGCGTCATGCCGGAAAAGGAACCGGAGGGCGTCCTTACATACACCGCGGCGGCCATGACCGCCAGGATACAGATCAGATGCAGTAAGAGCGCCGCTGTGCCCTTTGTTTTTTCGGAATCGATTCTTCCGTTGTTCATTCAAAAATCGCAGCACGCGGAGCGTCTGTCTTCCTTTTTTCCGAAATCAGACAGACGCATCCGCCGTCTTTCTTCATCAGGCATTCGGGATCCATGCGCCGTCTTCGCCGACACGGTAGCCGTCCGGCGTCATTTCATTCCTGTACATGGCACCGTAAGGACGGGTCCCGGCCGTTTCATCATAATACCAATGGCCCTCCGCATCCTGCTTCCATGCAGGCTGCGAGACAGATGGGTTCAGATAATACCACTGACCATTGACCATCTGCCAGCCGACCAGCATCTCTCCCGTGGTGGGATCCAGCAGGTACCATTCGCTGTCCGCGTTGTCGAAATGCCATCCTGCTTCCATGATGCCGGCCATCTCATCGTCCTCGCTGTCCGGCTCTGTCAGGTAATACCACTTTCCGGAATCCGACAGATACCAGCCGGTACGCATCTCTCCATTTTCATCAAAGCAGTACCAGTAATTTCCGGTGGATGTGCTGATATAATTCCATCCCGTTACCTCATTCCCGGAGACGCCGACGAAGCTGTAGCTGCCGTCCTCGTTTTTCCTCCAGGTACCGGAGGTAAGCACCGGGCTGTTCCCGTCCGGTCCCCTGGATGCGCCCGCTGCGGCGGGTGAGCCGCTGTCGCCGTCCGAGCCGCCGTAACTGACGGAACCGCCTGACCCGGATACGGTCGTGAAATGAGCCGATACCTCCCCGTCGGTAAACGCCGTTCTCAGCGTATGGCTTCCCACCGGAAGCGTACGCAGGTAGGTGCTGTTCAGATTGATGACCGTGATGCCGGAATCACCGGCCTGCGCCGCGCCCGTAAGCGGTCCCGTTTCATCCACATAGGCTGCTTCGTACCTCTGATACGGCGCGGAAATCACAAAGGTCAGATTATTCTGGGAAGTGATGTTCCAGCTCGAACCCTCTCCCTGGATCACGGCATAAGGCGCATACTGCGCGGTCAAATTCAGGTCGGACGAAACAGAGATCTCCGTTCCCGGCTCACCCAGATGCCAGCTGGTAAACGTCATGCCTGCCGGTGATGTGAAGCCGCACTCAGGAAGCACATAGGTCGTCCCGTCTTCGATCTTCACCTTGTCCATTTCCCCGCTGCCGCCGTTCGGGTCAAAGGCGATGGTGCGCATGGGGATCTCCACGATTGCAAAGGTCGTGTTCGTGACACCCATGTAGTTTCCGGCACCCGTCACGAGGATCGTAGCCGTACCGATGGCGGTATTGTCGAGGTAGGACAGACTGTAATCTATGCCGTCTGTGAGGGTCCTGCCGTTGTTGATGACCGTTACGCTTTCCTGTGTCACCGGTGAGCCCGTGTAGCGCATGCTGCCCGGCACCAGACTGATGGTCGTGTTTACCGCAACAGATGCCTGGTTGATCGTAAACGGCTTCGTCATGTTGCCGTCATAGTTGCCTTTGCCCTTCACGATCGCGATGCCGGTACCGTAGTCCACATTGTTCTGCCATTCCACCAGGTAATCGCTGTCACGGGTCAGCGACAGGCCGTCCCTCGTAACGGTCACACCCGGTTCGATCGCCGCACCGGTATAGACGGAAATGGGCGGATCCAGCGCGACCGTCGTATTTCCGGCATTGAGCGGTGCCGGGCTGATCGGGAACTCCGCCGTCTTGTTGTCACAATATGTGCCCTTGCCGATCACCGTGACCAGACCCCTGCCGGCCATCACATTATCGCTGTAGACCAGCTCATAATCCGAGCCCTGACTCAGCGTCACTCCGTTGTACTCTACTCCGACACGGGGCTCCTGCACGGCCCCGGTGTAAGTGCAGCTGTCCAATACGGTGATCACCGTCTGATTGCTGTTCAGCGAGGGCCCGCTGATGGTAAAGTACGCGGTTGTATTCCCGTAGAAGTTGCCGCCGGTAATGGCAACGATCACTGCCTCGCCGCGGCCGATTCCATTATTATTCCTGTAATCTACGGAGTAATTCGTACCCTCCTCCAGCGTGATCCCGCGGTAGCTGACCTCAGCCGCCGGCTTGACCGGGAATCCGCTGTAGGTGCTGTTCATCGGATTCAGCGTTACCACCGTATTCTCGCTGCCGATAAACGCCGGCTTGATCGGGAATTCCGCCGTCTTGTTGTCGGTATAGCTGCCCTTGCCGACGACAGTGACAAGTCCGTCGCCTTCATTACGATTGTTATCATATACCACGGTATAATCCGTGCCCTGGCTCAGTTCCGCGCCGCCATAGAGCACCGACACCGCAGGCTTCTGCAGTTCTCCGGTGTATTCATAGTGATCCGGCGTCAGCTCTATCGTCGTATTCGCTGAATTCAGCGAGATCAGCCCCGTCACCGGCTCGCCGCCGCTCAGTGTATGCTGGGCATTTGCCCGGTTCGACTCGCCGCTGTGGCTTCCGACCGTCACATAGGCGGTAAGCTGGACCAGCAGGGTCTGGCCGGGGCGTACGCCATAGGCCACAGACATCGAAGAATCGAACTGCTCCTCCCCGGCTTCCAGTATCCGGATGGCAGGAAGGTTGCGGAAGGTGCATACCGTGCCGTTTAATGTATACGCGTAGGCTTCCGGAACTCCGCTTCCCGTTCCGAGGGTATAGCAGTCGAGATCTTCGACCGGTATCTTCACCCCGTTGTTGATGACATTGACGTAAGCTTCATATCCGCCGGTGGCATTCGCATTATGATTCCAGCTGAAGGCGATCTTTACAGCCGTCGCATTCTGCTCCGCAGAAATGATCTTTAGTCCCGTCGGGGTATTCGCGTTCCGCTCTTCAGTTGTAAGCTCGCCCGTGTCACCCGGAATGGTTATTTTTTTCAGATTGCTGATGCCGGACTCCACCGTCGATCCGCCGCTGTATTTTACCGTTTCCACGGCAATATAAACGACATCACCTGCACCGGGTTTCGTATTTGCATCAAAATAGAGGGCCGCGCTCTCGCCTGTGAATCTTCGGACGCCTCCTGTGAGGTTCTCGCACTGCATACCGTCGAGTCCCTCCGTCGATATACCGGATACATAATACGTTTTTCCGCTGACCGTATAATTGCCAATCGGCGAGACAGGCTTCGCCTCGGTCAGCAGATAAACCTCGCAGGTGTCAGCATCACTGTGTTTCGTCTTAAACACCACGCTGGTCACGGTCGAATTTTCGTTATACGAAGCGCTTACCAGCTCCGGCGCAGCCACCGTTGTCTGCGAACCGGAGTCTCCCGGTATCGTGACTTTTTTCAGATTGCTGAGTTCCGAGAGCACGTATCCATCGACAGGAT
>JAEEGL016401877.1_pt1 | contig 13594 bp, 14 predicted proteins | sample 9134231 | NCBI WGS metagenome assembly JAEEGL01 (sample SAMN16246548, study PRJNA631951) | gut metagenome | biome: gut microbiome; feature: rumen; material: fiber-attached | host: Bos | place: Iran: Karaj | collected 2018-10
CCCATAACGCCCGCGTCGGCGCGGCGCGCGGCGCGCGGAACCGCCGCATGGTGGACGCGCTGAACGAGGCGGTCTCCGCCGCGGACGTGCGCATCGACTACGACGCGGACGTGCTGCCCCTGAGCCGCGCCTTCGAGGGGGGCAGCGTCACCGAACGGCATATCCTGTTCGCCCTGAGCCGTGCGCTGACGAGGCGCTGGGGGCGGGGAGCGCCGCTGCTGTCGGTGCTGACCGAAAAGCTGGGCCTGCCCGTCAGCGCGCGCAACGCCGCGTGGCTGTCCGACGAGGAGAACCCCGGATACGAGTACGACGTGCTGGGCGTTTTGAAGGGGGATCTGGTCTCGCGGTTCTATGTGGACGCGGGGCCGGACGAGTGTCCTCCAGCGGAGGAGACGGTCCGTCTGGGCCTTTCCATCGGCGCCATCCCGGCCTATGCCTATCTCGGCGACGTGGTCAGCTCGGTGACGGGCGACAAGCGGCCTCAGGCCTTTGAGGACGGCTGGCTGGACGAGCTCTTCGACGAGCTCTGCGCCTGCGGCTATACGGCGGTGACCTATATGCCGTCCCGCAACACGCTCGGACAGCTGGCGCGGGTGCGCCGTCTCTGCGGCGAGCGCGGTCTGTTCCAGATCAGCGGCGAGGACATCAATTCCCCGCGCCAGTCCTTCGTCTGTCCGGCGGCCCGCGCGGAGGAGTTTTCCAACCTGCGGGACGCGGCTTACGTGCTGATCGCCTCGGAGGACCGCGCCGCGGAGGATCCGCGCCGTTCGTTCTCGTCGGCCGAGACCTGTGCCGCGTATCCCGACCTTGACGCGCGCGTCGGCGCGTTCCTGCAGCGGATCTGACCCGATTTCCGAAAGGAGAGACCGAACCATGGGAAAAAAACTGCTGACTTTTGACTTCGGCGCCTCCAGCGGCCGCGGGATCCTCGCCGATTTCGACGGCCGGAAGCTGGACTTCCGCGAGATCCACCGCTTTGTCAATGACCCGGTTTGCGCCTTCGGCCACTATTACTGGGACATCCTGCGGCTGTACGGCGAGATCAAGACCGGCATCGGCATCCTGTACCGCAGCGGGGAAAAGGAGATCGCCTCCATGGGCGTGGACACCTGGGGGGTGGATTTCGCCCTGCTGGACGAGTACGACAAGCCCCTGTCCAACCCGTTCTACTATCGCGACAGCCTCACCGACGGCGCCATGGAGCGAGTCTACGAGAAGATCCCCAAGGCCGAGCTGTACGCCCGCACGGGGATCCAGTTCATGAAGTTCAACACCATCTTCCAGCTCGAGGCCCTGTGCCGCCTGTATCCCCGAACGGTGGAACGGGCGAGGACCATGCTTCTGATGCCGGATCTGCTGAACTATATGCTGACCGGCGTCAAGACGGCGGAGCTGTCCATGGTCTCGACCACCCAGCTCATGGACGTTCGCACCCGGGACTGGGACCGCGAGATCTTCCGCCGCCTCTGGATTCCCACGGACATGCTGCTGCCCGTCACCGAGCCCGGCCGCGTCATCGGCTCCACCGGGGAACAGCTGTACGACGAGACCAACATGCGCATCCCCGTGGTCTCGGTCTGCGGCCACGACACGGGCAGCGCGGTGCTGGCCGTGCCCATGCGGCCCGGCGAAAGCTGCGAGTACATCTCCTGCGGCACGTGGAGTCTGCTGGGAGTGGAGCTGGGCCAGCCCGATACCTCGGAAAAGGCCTTCTGCGCCGAGTATACCAACGAGGCTGGCTTCGGCCGGACCATCCGCTTTTTGAAAAACATCATGGGCCTCTGGATCTATCAGGAGGTCAAGCGCGAGCTGGAGCACGAGTTCGGAAAGATCGACTATGCCGTGCTGGACGCGGAGATCGCCGCCGCGGCGCCCTTCGGCGCCTTCATCGATCCGGACGACGCGACGTTCTTCGACAAGGGCCACATGATCCGCAAGGTGCGGGACTTCTGCGCCCGCACGGGACAGCCCGCGCCCAGGACCCGGGGCGAGATCCTGCGGGGCGTGCTGGAGGGCTGGGCGCTGAAGTACCGCTATGCCACCGAAAGCCTCGAGGGCATCCTCGGCCGGTCCATCGACGCCATCCGCATGGTGGGCGGCGGCTGCAAGGACACGCTGCTGATGTCCTTTACGGCGAAGGCCGCGGCGCGCCCGGTCTACGCCGGGCCTGTGGAGGCTACGGCGGTGGGCAACACCTGCGCCCAGCTCATCGCCATCGGCGAGCTGTCCGGCCCGGCGGAGGCCCGCCAGGTGGTGACGGACTCCTGCGCCGTGGTCGAATACGCCCCCGACGGGCGAGACGGCTGGGACGAGGCCTACGGCCGGTTCACCGCCCTTTTGAACGCGCAGACCGGGGCCTGAACGGGTCCCCGACAAAAGAAAAGGAGTAATAACCACCGTGAACACTGAAAAAGCCTATGAGGCGGCGCGCGGCCTGTACGCGGCCTATGGCGTCGACACGGATGCGGCCATCGAAAAAGCGCTGGCGGTCCCGGTCTCGATCCACTGTTGGCAGGGGGACGACGTCGGCGGATTCGAGAATCCCGACGCCGGTCTGACCGGCGGCATCCAGACCACCGGCAACTATCCCGGCAAGGCCCGCACAGCCGACGAGCTGCGGCGCGACTTTGACAAGGTCCTGTCCTATTTCCCGGGAAAGACCAAGCTCTCGCTGCACGCCACCTATCTGGACACCGACGAAAAGGTCGATCGCGACGCGCTGGAGCCCCGGCATTTTGCCCCGTGGGTCCGGTATGCCAAAGAGCGCGGCATCGGGCTGGACTTCAACGAGACGTATTTCTCCCATCCGCTGAGCGGCGACTTCTCGCTGTCCAACGCCGACAAGGCCATCCGGGACTTTTGGATCCGCCATACCAAGTGCTGCCGCACCATCGCCGAGTACTTCGGCCGCGAGCTGGGCCAGACCTGCTATACCAACCTCTGGATCCACGACGGCTGCAAAGAGGCGCCCATCGACAAGCTGGCCCCCAGAAAGCGGCTGGAAGAGTCGCTGGACGAGATCTTCGCCCAGCCCGTCGATCCGCGGTACACCAAGGACAGTCTGGAGAGCAAGCTTTTCGGCATCGGCAGCGAAAGCTACGTCGTCGGCAGCCATGAGTTCTATCTGGGCTATTGCACCAAGCACGGCCGGCTGCTGACGCTGGACTCCGGCCATTTCCATCCCACAGAGATCATCTCCGCCAAGATCGCCACGGCGCTGCTCTTCGTGCCCGAGCTGGTGCTTCACGTATCTCGCCCGGTCCGCTGGGACAGCGACCACGTGGTCGTCATGGACGACGAGCTGCAGGCCATCATGAACGAGATCGTCCGCAACGGGTTCGAGGACCGGGTGCACATCGGTCTGGACTATTTCGACGCCTCCATCAACCGCATCGCCGCCTGGACCATCGGCGCGCGGAACGCCAGAAAGGCCCTGCTGCGGGCCTATCTCGAGCCCGTCGGCCTTCTGAAGCAGCTGGAGCGCGACGGGGACAACACCTCGGTGCTGGCACTGTCGGAAGAGCTCAAAAGCCTGCCCTGGGGCATCGTCTGGGACGTGCTCTGCGAAAAGGCGGGCAAGCCCGTGGGCCGCGCCTGGCTGGACGACGCCAAGGTCTACGAGGCGGAAGTCACTTCCAAACGCTGAACCGCCGCCGCGGCGGCGATCCCCGGCAAAAATCCCGGCGCGCAGGCGCCGGATCACGAAAGCGAGGAGCATCAAAATGGAATACGGCAAGAAACTCTGGTTCTTCGGCGACGGCTATTGGGATTCCCACTCCAACGGCTATTTTCCCAGCCACGAGTCGGTCTGTGTGCTGAACACCTCCGACCGGGACGCCACCGTCACCATGACGCTGTACTTTGAGGACGCGGAGCCCATGACCGGCTTTACGGCCCTCTGCGGCGCCCGCCGCACTCACCACGTCCGCATGGACAAGCTGCGCAACGCCGAGGGCAAGCCCGTTCCGCAGGACAAGCCCTATGCCATCCGGCTCGAGAGCGACGTGCCCGTGGTGGTGCAGTACTCCCGCCTGATGTCCAGTCAGCCCGAGCTGGGGCTGATGACGGCGTTCGGCTATACCGCGGAATAGACGTCTCATGACCTCCAACGGCTTTGAAAAGTTCTACGGCTATCCGAAGAACACCTCGTGGATCAAGGTGTTCCTCTTCGCCTACGTCTACGGCGGACTTTTCGTGTTCGCCGCCGTCGTGCTGACGAAGCTGGCCGATCCCGAGACCAGCGGCGCCGTGATCGCGGCCCTGTCCGGACGGGGCGTCAACGACGCATTCGTCTATGCGGCGCTGTCGCTGGTCCTGTGGCTCACTTTCGTGGTCTGCGGCATCTTTCTGCCGCTGATCGACAAAAAGGCCTATTGGACCACCATGGTCCATCTGGCGGCGTTGGCGCTTTACCGGCCGGTCCTGGTGCTGGCCACGTGGCTGGCCGCCGGCAGCGGCGGGCTGCCGCGGACCTTTCTGCTTCGAAGCGCCGTGCTGTTTGCCGTCGAGCTGGTATTCGCCGCCGTCAACGCGGCTTACTTCTCCCGACGGAAAGAGTTGTTCACCTCGTCTCTGACCGAGCTGGTCATGGACGAATCGGATCCAAAGCCGAGGTTCTGACCCCCGCGCACGCATGAAGTGCGGCCCGCGTTTCCCTTTTTTCAGGGAAACGCGGGCCGCTTCGTTTTTGGAAGATAAGAGGGGAGGGTCAGGTGCGGCTGAAGAACCGCCGCCAGGGGCGAATGGCCGCCAGACAGAGGACGGTCCCCGCGGCGGCCAGCGCGCACCAGAGCAGCATGCAGACGTGCCACCCCGCGCGGTCCGCCAGCGCGCCGAAGCCGTAGGTGGCCGACGCCGAGCCCACGTAGGCGAAGGAGTTGATCACGCCGGTCATGGTGGACACCAGGCCGTACCGCTCGAAGCGCGTCGGCGTGATGCAGACCAGGAAGAAGTTCGACGCGTTGACGGCACAGCAGGTCAGGGCGGCCAGCGCCAGCGTCACATAGCGGTCGGCGTCGTAGAACAGGGCCAGCGCGGCGCAGCCGGCCAGGGAGAGGGCGAAGGTTACCATGCCGGCGGTGACCTCGTTTTTGACGAACCGCCGGTTGACGGCTCCCACCAGCTTGAGACTGACGGCGGTCAGGACGGGGACGGCGACGGTCCCCAAAATGGCCGAGTCGCTGGAGACCGAGAAGATGTTGATGACCATGGACGGGGTCCAGTCGGTGATCCCATCCCGAAGGGCCCCCTGGAGCACGATGGCCAGCGCCACGGCCGCGAAGCCAGAGGCCGCCAGAAGCTTTCCGGAGAGCCGTTCCCGGACGCGGGGAGAGGCCGGCGCCGCGGCCCCTTCGGGCGCGGGGGCCGGACGGGAAAAGTCCACCCGGAAGATGCGCCGCGCCGAGACCGCCCAGAGGACGGTGACGGCGGCGCACAGGACTGCCGAGGTGACGAAGGTCCACCGCCAGGAGAGCAGGGGGATCCACAGCAGCGACGAGGTCAGATAGACGAACACGGTGCCCCCTGTGGCGGCGATGCTGACGTTGACGCAGACGTCGTTGAAGCGCTTGGGCTCGAAGCATTCGGCCATGATCCGCACCAGCGGCGGCCAGATCATGGACTGGGCCAGGCCGTTGAGACACCAGACCGCGGCGCGGAGATAGGGCCCGGGGCAGAGGGGCATCAGCAGGTTCAGCAGCGACGAGAGTCCCAGCCCGGCGGTGATGACGTTCTGGGGACGGAGCTTGTCCCCCAGCACGCCGCTGAGGATCTGACCGACGCCGTAGGAGATCAGCAAAAGGGTCGAGGCGAGGCTTCCGGCGGCGTTGGTGATGCCTTCGCTCAGGATGACCTCGGACATGACGACACCGTATCCCTTGCGGGTGATGTAGCTGGCAAAGTACAAAAGCGGGCAAAAGACGGAAAGCAGCCGGACCGCGCGGGCGCGGTCCATGATCTTGTCGGACATGGCAGAAACTCCTCGGGATTCAGGGCTTGGGGGCGGCCGGAAAGACCGTCAGGCGCGCCGGGACACGGCGGATCAGCGGGATGGAAAGGGCGCCGTTGAGGAGCCCCGTGGGGATCGACAGCAGCAGAAGCCACGGCAGATACGTGAGGAACAGCGCCGGGGTGGACAGGATGACCGCGGCCATGGCGATCTGTCCGGCCATGTGGGCCGCCGAGGCGGCGCAGGAGACGCCGACGGGGCTCAGCGTCCGGCTTCGGCAGAACGCCGCCGTGACCGCGGCAGAGCAGAGCCCGCCGGACAGGGCCAGCGCCAGCGAGACCGGCGTTCCGAAAGCCAGATTGACCAGCGCCACGCGGACGCCCATAACGAGAAACGCGTCCCGGCGGCGCAGACGATAGGCTGTGAACAGCACCGTCAGATTGGCCAGCCCCAGCTTGAATCCGGGCAGGGGCAGGGGAATCAGAGCCATCAGCGGACGCTCCAGCGCGCCCACGGCGGCACCCAGCGCGGACAGCGCGGCGATCAGCGTCAGCCGGCGCAGCAGGGTCTTTCGGTCAGACAACGCCGTCCACCTCGCTTTCCGCGTCGGAGACGATGCGGACCACCGTGCGGTTGGGCAGGCAGACGATGACCGCGCCGCGGTCCGAGACAGGCCCCCGGCGAACGCAGAGACGGTCCGGACAGTCGCTTTCGGACACGGAGACCGCGCCGCCGGAGACCGTGACGACCACGCCGTTGCGGCAGTCGAAGACCGCGTCCTGGTCCAGCGGCAGCACAGCGGCCGTTTCGCCGTCCACGGTGATCTCCGCCAGGAGGCGTTCCCGCTTTTCCGCAAAGAGCCGGGGGCAGAACAGCAGGAAAGCCGCGGTGACGAGCACCGCGGCGATCACGACTGCGTCCCCGGTCCGGAGCTTCATGCGCTGAGGACCGCTTTTCCGCCCACGACAGTGATGCACTTGACCGGGCACTTTTCGGCGCATTTGCCGCAGCCCGTGCAGAGCGTCTGATCGATGGCGGCGTGGTTGGAGTTGACTTTGATCGCGCCCGTTTCACAGTTCCGCTCGCACATCCGGCAGGCGATGCAGCCGTTGCGGCAGATCTGGCGCGTGTCCTTGCCGGAGAGGTTCGAGCTGCACGAGACGACGACGGCCGCGTCCCGCGGGATGCCGACGATGATGTGCTTGGGGCAGATGCGCGTGCAGATGAGGCAGCCGGTGCAGAGCGAACGGTCCACGACGGCAACGCCGTTGTCCACGCGGATGGCCCCGCTGGGGCACGCCTCGGCGCAGTCGCCGAAGCCCAGACAGCCGTCCCGACACGAGCTGCGCCCGCCGTAGAACAGGCTCGAGGCCGCGCAGGAGAGCACGCCGCGGTAGTCGTATTTGTCCTGCGTCACGTCGTAGTTCCCGCGGCAGCGCACGTGGGCCACCACGGATTTGACCTCTTCGAAGGGAACGCCGGTGACGGCGCTGATCTTGGCGGCGACCTCGTTGCCGCCGGGCACGCAGAGGTTGGGGGCCAGCTTTTCCGAGACGCACTTTTTGGCGTATTCGTCACATCCGGCGAACCCGCAGGAGCCGCAGTTCAGCCCGGGCAGGGCGTCGCGCACGGCGTTCACGTCGTCGGTGGTGCCGCTGGGGAACTTGAAGGACAGAAAGGTCAGCAGCGCGCCGGCCACCAGCGCCAGCACGACGAACAACAGGATGGGAAGCCAGTATTCCATCGCGATTCACTCCTTCCCGCTCATATGCCGAACAGACCGGCGAACCCCGCGAAGGAGAGCGCCGTGATGCTGGCGGCGATCAGGGCGATGGGCATGCCCTGGAACGCCTTGGGGATCTCACAGGTCTCGAGCTTTTCGCGGATGCCGGAGAACAGGATCAGCGCCAGCGCGAAGCCGATGCCGGCGGCGAAGGAGTTCAGCACCGCCTCGTAGAACTTTCCGTACTGGTCGACGTTCAGCAGCGTGACGCCCAGCACGGCGCAGTTGGTGGTGATCAGCGGCAGATACACGCCCAGAGAGTTGTACAGGGCGGGGATGAAGCGCTTGAGCAGGATCTCGATGCACTGGACCAGCATGGCGATGATGAGGATGAAGGCCATGGTGGACAGATAGGTCAGATCGTAGGGCTCGAGGACGTACTTGTGGATGGGCCACGTCACCGCGCCGGCGATGGTCATGACCGCGATGACCGCGCCGCTCATGCCCAGCGCGCTGGAGGTCTTTTTCGACACGCCCAGGAAGGGGCAGATGCCGAGGAACTGGGACAGCACGTAGTTGTCGACCAGGATCGCAGAGACCAGGATCACGCAGATGTTCCGGAAGACGGTCATTTGGCCTCGGCCTCCTTTCTGTCACAGGATCCGCCGCAGGCCGAGGCGCCGGGACAGCCGGCGCAGCCGGCGTCGTTCTTTTTGGCGGGCTTTTTGGCGAAGATCACGTTCATCAGGGCCGTCAGCATCCCCAGCACGAAGAACGCGCCGGCGGGCAGGATGAAGAACAGCATGCCGGAGACGTCGTCTCCGAAGAAGCTGAAGCCGAACCAGCTCAGATTGCCCAGGATCTCCCGGATGGTGGAGATGATCAACAGAGCCGCGGTAAAGCCGAGGCCCATGCCCAGACCGTCCGCCAGAGAGGGGATCACCTTGTTCTTGCTGGCGAACATCTCGGCCCGGCCGAGGATGATGCAGTTGACGACGATCAACTCCAAGAACACGCCCAGAGAGTCGTAGAGCGAGGCAAAATACCGCTGCATCACCAGGCTGACGATGGTGACGAAGCCGGCGATGATGGTGATGAAGGCGGGAAGGCGGACCTCCTTGGGGATCACCCGACGCAGGGCCGAGATCACCGCGTTGGAGCAGACCAGCACGAAGGTGGTGGCCAGGCCCATGCCGATGGCGTTGGAGGCCGAGGTCGTGATGGCCAGCGGGGCGCACATGCCGAGCAGCAGCCGGAACGTGGGGTTCTCGTCGATCAGGCCGTTCCGGAAGATCTGCCAGATGCTTTTCTTTTCCACGTCAGTTCGCCTCCTTCCTCAGTTCTGCGGCGGCCTCGACGGCCATGTTCACCGCGTTGACCACGGCGCGGGACGATTTCGTCGCGCTGGTCACGCCGTCGATGCCGGCGCCGGTCCTGCCGTCCAGCGAGAACGACGTCCCGCCGACGAACTGGGCCAGCCAGCGGGGGTTGTTGGTCTTCATGCCCATGCCGGGCGTCTCGCTGATCTTCAGCAGCTTGACCCCCGTGACGGCGCCGTCGGCGCCGACGCCCACCAGGACGCGGATGGGATCCGAGTCGTACTGGCCGGAGGAGTGGACCGTGACGATACAGCCGTTGGAAGCCGTGACCCGTTCGACCACGGCGCCGCGGGCCAGCTTTTCATAGCCCTCGGTCCGTTCGACCAGCACGTAGTCCGTCGAACCCGGCAGCACCTCGGCGTAATCGTCGGCCATGAGGGCGACGATCTGCGCCGGGTCGGTGACCGGCGGCACGTAAGTCAGGCGATAGGTGGCGGCCAGCGCCGCGGAGATGACCACGCAGATGATCAACAGGACCAGCGTGGGCTTGACGTATTTGAACTTCACTTCGCTTCACCTCCAAAGGGCTTCTGACGGGTAAAGCGGTCGATGAGCGGCGTTGCGATGTTCATCAGAAGGATCGCGAAGCTGACGCCCTCGGGATACGAGCCGAAGGCGCGGATCAGCGCCGTGAAGAAGCCGCAGCCGACGGCGAAGATCAGCTTGCCCGGCCAGGTGGACGGCGTGGTGGCGTAGTCCGTCGCCATGAAGATGGCGCCGAGGAACAGGCCGCCGGACAGGATCGAGACCAGCGGGTCCGCGCCGAAGATCCAGCTGAACAGCGCGGCGGTCCCGATGAAGACCACCGGGACCAGCGGCGAGATGACGCGCCGGATCACCAGATAGATCCCGCCGAGCAGCAGGGCTGCCGCGCAGACCTCGCCCAGAGCGCCGCCGTGGTTGCCGATGAACAGATCCAGAAGTCCCGGCTTGACCTCGGCCGCCAGAGGCGTGGCGCCCGTCGCGGCCTCGACCCCGCCGAGCCAGCCCGTCCAGGCGAAGGGCTTGGGATACGAGGAGATTTTCGCGGCGAAGGAGAGCATGATGACGATGCGGCCCACCAGCGCCGGGTTGGCAAAGTTCTGGCCGATGCCGCCGAAGAGCTGCTTGGTGACGGCGATGGCGAAGAACGCGGCGATGGGGAAGATCCAGAGCGGCGTCGTCACCGGCAGGTTGAAGGCGAGGATCACGCCGGTCACCACCGCGGAGAGGTCCCGCACGGTCACCGGGCGGCGGAAGACCTTTTCCGCGCCCCACTCAAAGAAGAGACAGCTTCCGACGCTGGTGGCCACACAGGCCAGGCTCATGGGCCCGAAATAGACCACCGACATCACAAGCGCCGGGGTCAGGGCGATGAGGACGTCCAGCATGATGCGCTGGGTGGTGACGCCGGACTTGATATGCGGCGAAGAGGTCACGACCATCCGTCGTTCCATATGTCATTTCCCTCCGTTCGCATGGATCTGGCTTGCCTTGAGGAACGCCTTGGCAAGCTGGTTTTTGTGGGACAGGTCCCGCTTGGCGGGGCACACGTAAGAGCAGCAGCCGCAGTTCATGCAGAGGTCCACGTTGGCCGCCTTCAGCGCCTCGGCGTTCCGCATGTCGTAGGCCCGCTCGATGACCGCCGGCGACAGCTTGATGGGACAGACCCGGATACAGCGGCCGCAGTGGATGCAGGGGCTCTTGTCGCGGTCGTAATAGTGCTCGAAGCAGAGGACGGCGTTGGTGGTCTTGGTGACGGGTGTGGACAGGTCGATGACGCACTGGCCCATCATGGCGCCTCCGGCCAGGACCATGTTCACCCGTTCCCGGTCGATGCCGCAGAAATCGATGACGTTGGAGATCGGGGTCCCGATGGGGACGAACAGGTTCATGGGCGGGGCGATCAGATCGCCGTCCACGGTGACCCGGCGCTTGACCAGAGGCTTGCCCGTCTTCATATAGTGGGAGATGACCGATACCGTCGAGATGTTCATGACGATGACGCCGCAGTCCGCCGGAAGCTGTCCGCGGCCGATCACCGGGCCGCCGGCCTCATAGACCAGCACCTTTTCCGCGCCCTTGGGGTACTTGGTGCCGATGACCTTGACGCTGATCTCCGGGATCTGGGACAGGTGCAGCAGCAGGATCTGCGTACCGATGGGCTTGTTGTTTTCCACAACCACCACGGCCTCGGGGATGCCGGTCCACTTCAGGACCGTCTTGATGCCGTCGATGATGCCGTAGACGTTCTCGAAGACCTCGCGGTTGTCCGCGGTGATGTACGGCTCGCACTCGGCCAGGTTGACGTAGAGCTTCTTGACCCGATCCATGTCCTTATAGGCCAGCTTGACGTGGGTGGGAAAGCCCGCTCCGCCCAGGCCTACCAGTCCGCAGCTGCGGACGGCGCGCAGGAAGTCCTCTTTGGTCTCGACCTTGGGAGGGGCCAGAGAGGGATCGTGCTCGTCCAATCCGTCGTTCCGGATGCGGACGCATTTGACCAGCTCGTTCTGGGCGGTCAGGATCTCGGAAAAGCCCTCGACCGTGCCGGAGACGCTGGAGTGGATCGGCGCCGAAACGAAAGCGGGGGAGTCGCCGATCTTCGTGCCGACGAAGACCTTGTCGCCCGAGGCGACGCAGGGCTCGCACGGCGCGCCGATATGCTGTTTCAACGGGATGACGACGGTCTCGGGGGCCGGCATCGCCAGAGTCTCGGAAAGCCTCGACCCTTTGGCGTGGTCCAGCTCGACGCCGCGCATCCGACGGGAGAAGTTCAAAACGCTCCAGCTCCTTTTCTGGGTTCTCGATCAGAATTATTATATATCATATTCCCCCGGATTGCAAGGGAAACTTGCCCACGGAAACGCGGAACTTCGCCGTGTTTTTTGCCTTTTCCCGATTGCATCTTTCCGTGCGCTGTGGTATAATGAACGGGAATCCATCACAACGAACGGAACGGAGTAATCCCATATGGCTCGAGAATTGGAAAAGGTATACGACCCCAAGGCGGTGGAGGGGCGGATCTACGATCTCTGGCGGGCGAAAAAGAGCTTTTCCGCGCGTCCCGATCCCGCGAAAAGCCCTTCTGCATCGTGATGCCGCCCCCCAACGTGACGGGACAGCTCCACATGGGCCACGCGCTGAATATGACGCTGCAGGACGTTCTCACCCGGATTAAGCGGATGCAGGGCTATTCCGCCCTCTGGCTGCCCGGCACGGACCACGCCGGGATCGCCACACAGATCAAGGTGGAAGAGCATCTGCGCAAGACCGAGGGAAAGACCCGCTATGACTACGGCCGGGACGAGTTTCTGAAGCTGGTCTGGGCCTGGAAGGAAAAATACGGCAGCCGCATCGTGGAACAGCTGGAAAAGCTGGGTGCCTCGTGCGACTGGGACCGGCTGCGCTTCACCATGGACGAGGGGTGCTCCCGCGCCGTGCGCGAGGTCTTCGTCAACCTGTATGAAAAGGACCTGATCTACCGGGGGAACCGCATCATCAACTGGTGCCCCAAATGCCGCACGGCCCTGTCCGACGCCGAGGTCGTCTATGAAGAGCAGGACGGCCATTTCTGGCACATCAGATATCCCATCGCCGACGGCAGCGGATATGTCGTCATCGCCACGACCCGTCCCGAGACGCTGCTGGGCGACTCGGCGGTGGCCGTCAACCCCGAGGACGAGCGGTACGCCCATCTGGTGGGCAAGTCGCTGATCCTGCCGCTGGTGGGCCGCGAGATCCCCGTCGTCGCCGACAGCTATGTGGACCGGGAATTCGGCACCGGCTGCGTCAAGATCACCCCGTGCCACGACCCCAACGACTTCGAGGTGGGCAAGCGCCACGGTCTTCCGGAGTATCTCATCCTGGACGAGAACGCCTGCATCATCAACGGCGGCAAGTACGACGGCATGGACCGCTATGCCGCCCGCAAGGCCATCGTCGGCGATCTGGAGGAGCAGGGGCTGCTGGTCGGCGTCGAGGGACATCGTCACAACGTCGGCACCTGCTATCGCTGCGGCACCACGGTGGAACCGCTGGCCTCGAAGCAGTGGTTCGTCCGGATGCAGCCGCTGACCGGCGAGGCCATGCGCGTCGTCCGCGACGGAGAGACGGAGTTCATCCCCGAGCGGTTTGCCAAGATCTATACGAACTGGATGGAGAACATCCACGACTGGTGCATCTCGCGCCAGCTCTGGTGGTGCCATCAGATCCCGGCGTGGTACTGTGAGGACTGCGGCCACATGACGGTTTCCCGTAACGACGCCACGGAGTGCGAGGCGTGCCACAGCAAGAACATCCGCCGCGAGGAGGACGTGCTCGATACCTGGTTCTCCTCTGGCCTCTGGCCTTTCTCCACGATGGGCTGGCCGGAAAAGACGGAGGAACTCGATTACTGGTATCCCACGAGCGTTCTCGTGACGGGCTACGACATCATTTTCTTCTGGGTGTCACGCATGATCTTCTCCGGAATGGAGCAGATGAAGCAGCACCCCTTCGACACCGTGCTGATCCACGGCCTCGTGCGCGACAGCCAGGGCCGCAAGATGAGCAAATCCCTCGGCAACG
>JAEEGL010766283.1_pt1 | contig 13593 bp, 16 predicted proteins | sample 9134231 | NCBI WGS metagenome assembly JAEEGL01 (sample SAMN16246548, study PRJNA631951) | gut metagenome | biome: gut microbiome; feature: rumen; material: fiber-attached | host: Bos | place: Iran: Karaj | collected 2018-10
ACCTCCATATCGGTATCTGCGGTGAGCACGGCGGAGATCCTTCATCCGTAGAGTTCTGCCACAAGATCGGACTTGATTATGTATCATGTTCACCTTTCCGTGTACCGATCGCAAGGTTAGCAGCAGCACAGGCTGCGATTAACGAAAAGAGGGGTTAAGAAAAATAAGTGTAAATATTACGTAATGACACTTGTTATTTCAGAGGATGAAGCCAGAGAGTATATAAGCCAAACTAAGGTGCTGGCGAATCTGAAGAAATACAAAGAGATAGTATTAGATATTTACATTTAACATCTGAATATTCCAAACATTAGAGACTGAACAATTACTTTATCAGTGATTGAGCAGTCTCTTTTTGTATTTCTAGGGAAAGGAGGGTATAAGCCTTGATCAAGGTGCGGATAATGGGTCTGCCGAATGAACTGAAATGGTTCATGAAGCAAATGGACAGACACAGGAGGATAGAAGTATCAAATATTTCAGACAGGCTTCCTGTGGAGCATAGTAAAAAATATAAGAGAATTCATTTTGAAGTAGAGAAGAAAGAGGAGGATTGAAATGGATAATCGTACAGCGTCAGATGCAGCAAAAAAGACAAGATGTAAAGTCATCGCAATGGCGAACCAGAAAGGCGGGGTAAGCAAGACCACAAGCACGGTAAATTTAGGCATAGGATTGGCTCGCAAAGGGCAGAGAGTCTTGCTTGTAGATGCGGATGCACAGGGATCTCTAACGGCGAGTCTGGGATTTCAGGATCCTGATAACATGGATTATACATTAGCCACAGTGTTAGGGAAAATAATATTTGATAAGCCGTTTGATCCTGAAGAGGGATTACTGCATCATCAGGAAGGCATAGATCTTATGCCGGGGAACATAGAAACATCGGGACTTGAAGTGTCTCTTGTGAATGTCCTGCGAAGGGAATATGTCCTGAAAGAGTATATAGACAGTTTAAAATCGAATTATGACTGGATAATAATTGACTGTCCACCCTCACTGGGTATGATGAGCATAAATGCCCTTGCAGCTGCCGACAGTGTACTTATACCGGTACAGACAGGATATCTGCCTGCAAAAGGCTTAGAACAGCTTATAAAGACTATCAGAAGGATAATAAGACAGAAGATTAATCCCGGACTGGAAATAGAAGGCATACTGCTCACAATGGTAGACCGCAGGTCTAATTATTCAAAAGAGATAATCAAAAGCATAGAAGAAGGTTACGGGGGCAGTATTCAGATATTTGAGAAGGAAATACCATTACTTGTACGTGTTTCGGAATGCTCAGCTTTAGGCATGAGTATATATAAGAAATCGCCAAGATGTAAAGCCGCCATTGGCTATGAATCACTCACGAATAAAATAATGGAGAAAGCCTGGAACGGGGGTGATCCTGTATGAGAGAATCGATAGCCGGTAAGATAAAGATTAATACATATGCAGATATTATAGGCGGAGAAATAAATGAACTGTGCGAGATAGATCTTACGGATCTGCATACCTTTAAAGGTCATCCTTTTAAAGTACTGGATGATGACAGGATGCAGGAAATGGTTGAAAGCATAAAGGCTCATGGGGTACTGGTACCGGGAGTTGTAAGAGCCAGACCTGAAGGTGGTTATGAGATAATATCCGGACACCGGCGTAAAAGAGCATGTGAGCTTGCAGGACTATCAAAAATGCCTGTCCTTATAAAAAAATATACTGATGATGAAGCTGTAATCGCAATGATAGATTCCAACCTCCAGAGAGAAGAAATCCTGCCAAGCGAGAAGGCTTATGCATATAAAATGAAGCTGGAAGCCCTTACACATCAAGGAAAAATGGCGGATGCAGAAGCAACTTCTCGCCAACTTGGCGAGAAGTTGAATTCGGTGGATCTGGTAGGCTTGAATATGGGTGAAAGTGCAAGGCAGGTACACCGTTATATAAGGCTTACAGAACTCTCATCAGACTTGCTGGATATGGTAGATGAAAAAAAGCTCAAATTCAATCCGGCAGTAGAATTATCGTATCTTACGGATAAACAGCAGGGGATCCTGCTCAAAGTTATGTCAGAAGATGATGCAGTACCTACTCTGGCACAGGCACTTCAGTTAAAGAAACTGAGCCGTGAGCAATCTTATACAAAAGAATCCGTACATGCCGTCATGTCGGTATCCATAGAGAAAGAAAAAAAGATATCCATCAATCCGGATATTATAAAAAGGTTTTTTACACCTGAAACGTCGGAAGAAGAGATAGAAAACATAATCGTGAAGCTGCTTGAAAAATGGAAAAAGAACGGAGGAAAAACATGAGAAGGTTTAGTACCGGGAATGCAGCTGTTGATGCGTTGGGGTATTTCAGCATAACAGGAAATGTAACGCCAAACAACTGGTATAAGAGGATAACCCGTGAAAACGGCAAGCCGAATCTTCTTGCCATAGCCCTTCTTTCCGATATTGTTTACTGGTACCGTCCTGAAGAAATCAGGGATGAGCAAAGCGGTAATACAGTGGGCTGGAGAAAGAAGTTCAGGGGGGATCTGCTCCAGAAATCATATAATGACTATGCTGATTTTTTCGGAGAATCAAAACGAAGTATAAAGGCAGCACTTGATTATCTTGAAGACCTTGGAGTCATAAAAAAGCTGTTCAGGGATATCCGTACTGAAACAAACAACATACTTTACAACATGATGTTCATAGAGCTTATACCGCAGGAACTGGAGAAACTTACATTTGATGTGATTGAAGAAAACAGGGAGTTGGATACCCCCTGCAATGAAATGTACCCCCCCATACAAAATAATGTAGGGGGGTATACAACAGAATGTACCACCCCCCTACAAAATGATGTAAGGGGGGATACAAAAGAATGCGGGGGCCCCATACAACAGGATGTACCACCCCTTACAATAGATTGTAGGACAAATACAGAGAATACTACAGAGATTACAAACAGAGATAATAATCCTATCAATCTGTCATATGGACACAGAGAAAGCGTCAGGGAGAAGATCGGTGAGAAGAAAGACTTGATCGCTCCCATAACACCACGTGAAGAAAAGATCAGGAAGCTGAATGAAAATGAAGAATACAGATCTCTTATCAGCAGGAACATTGATTATGATTTTCACATGAAGAATGATGAACATATCGACAAAAAGATATTTGATGAACTTTACGGGGTTATCTGTGACATGGTGTGCATAGACCGGAAGACTGTTGACATTAACAGGACTAAGTACCCCTATGAAGTGGTAAAAGCACAGTTCCTCAAGCTTAGGTTTAAGCATCTGGAGTATGTAATGGACAGCATGAAGAAGACCACAACGGAGATAGACAATATGTATGCTTATATGATCACAGCTCTGTATAACTCGGTTAACAGTGTTGATCATTATTATCAGCAGAAAATAAATCATGATTTATACGGGGGGTGTATCTGAATGGCATTATATTATCCGCAACCTATACTAAAAAGCTTGTCACAAGGGGACAGAATAGCTTTTGTAAGACAGCTTAAGAAAATGAGCCAGAAGAAGCTTGGCGAAGAGATCGGTATAAAATCAAACAGGGTAAGAAATCTGGTATGCCGGATGGAAAGAATGGACAGAAGCATAAGACAGGACAAAGTAAGAAAAATAGCAGAGGTTTTGGATATCAATCCTAAAATGATTGAAAGATGGGCTTTTAGGGAACCCGAAGATTTGTATTATGAAATGCTTTGGATTGAGGAACTTTGTCCGGATTTTATACTTAGAAATACGATACGTATTAATCCCAAAAATCCTACACATGAGATATTATCAGAGAAGTATGCAGAATGGAAGAAAATGAGAAGGATGTATGGTGACGGGAAAATAGATTATGAGGAATACTGGGACTGGAAACTCAAAAGACCAGACGGAAGGGAGGATATAAAAGACTATGAAGAATCTGATGACTAAAATACTGTTACCAGCACTTGGAATAGCACTCTGGCTTGCAATATGTTTCCCTATATGTAAAAAGCCCGGAGGATTTAATGTCTTTAAGTTTTGGATCCTGGCAGGATTTCCATTCGGCATGAAATTCATGAGCCTTAAACGTTCACCAAAAGGATACGGACTGACTGGTACGATAGGCATATTTGCACTGAACATGGTGATAAGCTGCCTGATAGGCGGTGTTATGTTAGCCGGGTCTGTCGTTAAGATATTTGTCAATATGGTACGGCTTTTAACCGGAAGACTTGAGATGCATATTACAAAGTTTTAATTTGCCAATAAATATCTTTATTCATACCATAGTATATGATATATTTTACTTGATAGCATAAATCTGAGGGGTATGAACAATGATAGGTTATATCATAGCGGGAACGATAGTGATGGTTATTACTTCCAAAATCATATTTGACATGATGATATACAGGAGATGTACTGGGAAAACTGAAGGCAAAATAATATTCATAGAAGAAAGAACCGATAAAGATAGCACTGCCAGATTTATTAGATACTATTTTGTTCCTATATATGAATATACTGTGGACGGACATACCTATCATGTTGAAACAAGAGAGTATTCAAGGGATATGGGAAAGTATGATATAACCTTAACATATGAGGTCAAGTATAATCCAAATAATCCTGAGGAATGTTTAATTGAAGGCAAAAAAGGCATAATGCAGAAAGAGAGTAGGTTATGATTTGTCCATATTGCAATGGTGAAATGAGAAAAGGGAAGTTTACATATCAATGTTTTGGAATCTGGTGGAATGAGGTTATAAATGATGAATGGGGAAGACCATGGGATGTTAAAGAGTCCAAAAGACCTAAAGAAGAACATTCTGATTCATTGGTATATAAAAAATTAGAAGGTAATTATTGTGAAAGCTGTAAAAAAATAATAATTGAATCCGAATTAGTATGAATACACAATTTAAACATGGCACAGGCTTATGAATAAACATATCCCTGTGTCTTAATTTTTTGAGAGGAGAGCAGACATATGGAAGAAGAAGTTAACCAGCGAGTGGTATCTATGATGGTGCAGACCAGCAGGATGAGTGCGGGAGTTCTGGCACGTGGCATGCAGAAAATACTATCAGATGAGCATCAGGCACTTAACCGTCATGCAGCTGAAAGGAAAAACGAAAAAGAGATGCACCATGGAAAAACAACAATAGAGAAACTAATGGCAGAGAATGCAGGAGCAGACAGCATACCTATCAATGATAACAACATCCGAATGTTTGACAGGGTAGCCAGGAAATACAACATAGATTACGCTATAAAAGAAGATGCCACAAAAGAACCGCACCAGTTTTTGATCTTTTTCAAAGTCCGTGACAGGGCAGTTATGGATCAGGCGTTTAATGAGTTCATACAGAAAAATGAACGGGAAAACGAAAAGAAATCCGTGAAAGAAGCCATCAGAGAGAAGAAAGCAAAGTCCAAGGAATTAAACAGAAAGAAGGCCAAGGAAAGACATAAGCATCAGGAGAGAAGCTTATGAATACAAAAGCTAAACATAAAGTAATAAAGAAACCGCAGAGCAAAAGAAAACCAAATAAGCTACTTCAGGATTTATCAAAGAAGCTGAAAAAGGTACAGTTTTCAAAATACTTAAAGAAAGCTGTACCTTATATTATTTTCGGGTACTTTGGGAACAAGATGACATATTCCTTCAGGCTTACCTCTTACAAGAATTTCTTTATGCGTCTGGTAAAGGCACTTGGAAACTTTGGGAACTCATTTGAAAACATCCTTCCAAGCTTCAATGGCTATGACATTTTGGGCGGGATAATGACCGGTATCGGGATGTGGCTGATCGTTTATATAAAGAAAAAGAATGCTAAGAAATACCGGCGTGGATATGAATATGGTTCTGCAAGATGGGGGACTCCAAAAGACATTGAAAACTATATGGACCCGGATGATTCCGACAACAACATAATCCTCACCCAGACAGAATGCGTAAGGCTTAAAGGAAAGCCAAAGAGTCCTGAGTATGCCGTTAACAAGAATGTACTGATCATAGGCGGTTCCGGTTCCGGCAAGACACGTTTTTTTGTGAAGCCGAATCTCATGCAGTGTTCAACATCAGTCGTAGTTTCAGATCCCAAAGGCACGGTTCTTGATGAATGCGGGACCATGCTCGTAAAGAACGGATACCGTATAGTCAGCATAAATACGATAGATTTTGACAGATCAATGCATTATAATCCGTTTGCATATATCAGAAGTGAAACGGATATCATGAAACTCGTGAATATCTTTATGGCTAATACCAAGGATGAGAACCATTCTGGTGGGGACCAGTTCTGGGACAATGCCGAAAGGCTGCTGTATATGGCTTATATCGGTTATATCTATTATGAATGTCCTGATTATGAGCAGAATTTTGGAACACTCGTGGATATGATAAATGCCTCGGAAACCAGGGAAGATGATGAAGAGTATAAGAATGCCATAGACCTTATATTTGAAGACCTTGAGGAAAGAGAACCGGATCACTTTGCGGTACTTCAATATAAAAAATTGAAGTTAAGTGCCGGCAAGACCCTCAAAAGCATTCTTATCTCATGCGGTGCAAGGCTTGCTCCGTTTGACGTAAAGGAGCTGCGGGAGCTTACGTCTTACGATGAGATAGATATTGAAAGGATTGGAGAAGAAAAGACAGCACTGTTCATGATCATGTCAGACACAGACAGTACTTTCAACTTTATCATGGCTATACTGGAAGCCCAGCTGTTCAACATACTGTGTGACCTGGCAGGAAAGTGTCCTCATGGCAGGTTACCGATGCATGTACGCTTTATTCTTGATGAGTTCAGCAATATCGGTAAGATACCTGAATTTGAAAAGATCATATCAGTCATAAGGAGTCGTGAGATATCAGCATGTATCATACTTCAGTCAAAAGCACAGCTGAAAGCTATGTATAAGGATAATGCCAACACCATTTGCGATAACTGCGATTCTCAGCTGTTCCTGGGCGGCAGGGGAGAAGAGACATTAAAGGAACTGTCTGCACTGCTTGGTAAGGAAACCATAGATATACAGACTACATCTGAATCAAGAGGCCAGTCCCCGTCCAACGGCACAAACAACCAGCGTATGGGAAAAGAACTCATGACACCTGATGAGATAGCGGTAATGAAAGGAACAAAATGTATCTTCCAGTTAAGGGGAGTAAGACCTTTCATGTCAGATAAGTATGACATCACAAAGCATAAACGGTATAAGCAGCTTTCTGATTATAACGAAAAGAACAAGTTTGACATAAAGAAATATTTTTCTACAAAGCTTGTCTTAAAGCCAGATCAGGAAGTTGAAGTTTATAATATGGGAATTATAGAGGTAGAATAAATTGATTGATATAGGTTGTTTTCATATTTACTTTATGATATATTATATTCGATATTTAAGCTAAGAAAGGTATATAATATATGGGAAAAGGACTTAAGATTGTAGGAGCAGTAGTTGGAACGATAGCAATTATAGTATTAAGTATTGGTATAATAGCTTTTTTTATACAGTCATTAACTATAGAAAAAGGAAATGATGAAGATAATAATATACAAGGTATAATAACTGGAAGTATTAAAGGAGAGATTCCAGGAGACATAGAAGGAGTAGTTATTGGGAATATTCATGAAATATCAAATAATAAAGGGATTAAATATGTATTAGGAATCTATTTTCTCGGATTACCATTATGTGCAGTTATTTATGCACTTTTTTCTAAAGAAAAGTGGGGGTTTTCTGAAGTCAGTTTCCCTAGTATGGTTATATTTTGCTTGGAAATTCCTACAATAATTAGTTTGTTGATAATCTGGATTAGTAAAATATTTGCAAATTTTTCTCCTCAGACTAATGGGGCAATCCTTGTTATAACACACATTATAGCCATATCGATATGGCATATACACAAATTGTGGTTTAAGAAATTAAGAGAGTCAGACTTGATGAAAATAGACTTCTATTCCACGTGTGCCATTTTACCGTTAACTATTATTTGGATACTATATAAGATTGATCCAATAGAATACAGTTTTTCTATCTTTATGGGTATGTTTATGGTAATTCAACTGATTATCAAATATAAACAAATAAGAGGAAAAGAGAAAGAAGAATCAGAAACAACAACTAAATAATTATATTATTCATAATTTTAGTATATTCTAAAGTGCAGAGTATAAGATCTATCTTATCCCTGCGCTTTTTTTATGGGGGAAAAAATGAGAAACATTTTCTGTAAGAATAAATCTTTGAGTCATAACAGGGCAAGGGAACCAACGTAGTTTAAAAATATAGTTATTTCTTCATTGATATCGTAAAAAATATCTGAGGGACAGAGAATAAGAGATTTGCTGTAATAAAAAAATAAAAGGAGAAAAAACAAAATGTTCAATTTAACAAATGCAAGGGCAGCACATTTTGCACCCTTTATGGCAGTTGTATTTTTATCAGGACTCCGTCTGTTAGGATTCGCACCGCAGGACGGAGGATTTTTCGCTATGGCGTTCTTTTCATCGGCCATAGGCGGATTGAAACTTGTTATCACAGCTATCGGTGCAGGTCTGGGAGTATGGGGAGTTATTAACCTGCTTGAAGGCTACAGTAATGATAATGCCGGATCGAAGTCACAGGGCATTAAACAGCTCATGGCAGGCGGTGGTATCATAATCATCGCACAGACCGTTATCCCGTTACTCGGTGGACTGTTCGATGGCGGTGAAGGCGGTGGTGGAGAATAAAAAGGAGCAGGTGAACGCCAATGTTAGATTTTATACTGGATCCTATCAACGAATTCATAAGGGACATGCTGAAGGGATGGATAGAAGATAACTTAAGCGACCTTTTTATCGGGCTGAACACCAACGTGGCGAACGTAACCTCGGAAGTGAGTCAGACACCGAGCACATGGAACGGCAGCATATTCAGTATCATACAGACGCTTTCGGAAACGGTCATCGTACCGGTCGCGGCGGTCATCATTACATATGTCCTGTGCTATGAGCTCATATCGATGGTCATAGACCGCAACAACATGCAGGACTTTGATACAGCATTGTTCATGAAGTATATCTTTAAGGCAGGCATCGCAGTATTCCTGCTCAGCAAGACTTCGGATATAGTCATGGCTATGTTCGATCTTGGAAGCCAGATGACGACCACAGCCGGAGCAACGATAAATGATTCGACAAGCATGCCTGATATAATGAGCGACATAGTAGCACTCCATGCAAAGCTTGACCTGATGACTACCGGAGAACTATGGAGTTTCGTATTTGAAACAATGTTTGCAAAGCTGATCATTAGGATCATGAGCGTCCTCATAACAGTCATAATGTACGGCAGGATGATTGAAATATACCTGTATGTATCCTGTGCACCGATACCTTTTGCAACATTCGGAAACAAGGAATGGGGCAGCATAGGTACGAACTATGTGAAGGGTGTGTTTGCACTTGCACTTCAGGGATTTTTCATCATGGTATGCATGGGAATATACGCTGCACTTGTATCCGGACTGATAGTAGCTGACGATCTGTCAGCAGCTATCTGGGAACTGATGGCACATACCGTAGTATTGTGCTTCTCACTGTTTAAGACCGGCTCGCTGGCGAAGTCGATACTTAATGCACGATGAAAGGGGGAAAGACCGATGAAGCAGAACGCCATATCTGTGGATATGGTAAAGGATCCTACAAAGGTAAAGAGTAAATTTATAGGGAGTTTTACAAAAAGGCAGGTGGTATGTTACGGGCTAGCGGCACTAGCGGGCATTCCGTTCTACCTTGTAACTAAAGATGTGATAGGAAAGGAAACAGCGGCACTTTTCATGGTAGCCATCATGTTTCCTTTTATTATTGCCTCAATGTATGAAAAAGACGGGCTTCCGGCAGAAAGGTATTTCCTAAGCTTTTTTGTCTGGAAGTTCGTCCGTCCCGTGAAACGCTCAAGTAAAAAAGAAAACAGATTTGAGATACGGAAACATAAGGAAGATATGGAAACGGAGGTGAGAACCCTTGAAGCGAAGCAGCAACAGTGCAGGAAAGCAAGGGAGAGAAGAAAAAAGCTCGGTTTTTAGACACTTTACAGGTTTAACCCTGAAGGAACTGCTAAGGAAAAGACGTCTTGAACGCATACTTTCAGGCAAATCAAAGGAAAAGCAGAAGGGTATCTCAGTACAGCAGACCATTGGATTCGAAAACATGACGCCTGATGGCATATGTAAGGTGAAGGAAGGCTATTATACCCTGATGCTTGAACTTGCGGATGCTAATTACAAGATAAGGGACAGGGTGGAGAGGCTGGCTATGCTGGACCAGTATGCACAGATACAGAACTCCTTCGATCCATCCATAAACTTCCAGATATTCTTCTTCAGCCACAGGGCCGACAGCAGGAAGCTGGCAGAAAAGTTCAATGTCCCGCTGCATGGTGACGGACATGATTTTCTGCGTGAGGAATATTCCGACATGCTTAAGAAACTGTGTGAGAGTTCTACTTCCGGTACCACAAAAGGAAGGTACCTTATTATAGGCATCCATGCAGATAGTCTTAAAACAGCACGTTCACAGTTAAAGGATCGTGCAGAGGAAGTCATGGATGATTTTGAAGAGATGGTAAGTGAAGCAAGGATACTGGACGGTACCGAGAGACTGGAACTCATGTATGAATTTTACAACATGGCTTCTCCTGAAAACTTCTCGTTTTCATATGAAGATATGAGAAAGACAGGTGACGGCATAAAGGATTACATAGCACCACATAGCATGGATTTCTCAAAGGCAGGAATTGTAAAGACAGATAAGGGATACATCAGCACTATATATGTGGATCTTGACTGTGCAAAGCTTAACGAGACGCTTATGGAATCACTGGAAGAGATAGATGAATGTTTTTCGGTATCCATCCATATGCAGACCATAGAACCGGAAAAAGCCATGAAGATGGCGAGAAGGTCACTGACAGATATCCAGTCGTCAAAGATCAACCAGCAGAAGAAAGCCTTTGACGGTGGCTATGACAATGATGTCATCTCGAACAGCATAGTGCAGATGGAAAACAATGTGAATGAGATTCTGAGAAATCTTAACGAGAGCAATCAGAAGCTTATCCGCACGGCTTTCCTAATCACTGCTTATGGTAGGACAAGACGGGAGATGGAATCAGTACATGAAAGGCTGTTTTCGAAGTTTAAAGCGATGGGCTGCAGGTATTATGCCTTAAAGCACATACAGGAGCAGGCGTTGAATTCCGCTGCTCCGATAGGCATCAGTACCCTGGCTCAGGACAGGATAATGCTTACCAAGGACACAGCCATATTTATCCCGTTCCGTACATGGGAGCTCTCACAGGAAGGAGAGTTCCTATATTACGGAGTGAACAGCCTATCAAGGAACCTGATACTTGGTGACCGGAAACAGCTGCAGAACCCGAACGGTCTGATACTCGGTATCCCCGGTTCGGGGAAATCCTTCTCAGCCAAGAGGGAGATACTCGGAACATACACCTGTACAAGGGATGACATCATCATATGTGATCCTGAAGGCGAGTATTTCCCTCTGGTAACGGCTCTGGGTGGAACGGTCATCAAGCTCTCCACGACATCAGACCAGCACCTGAATCCCATGGATATCAACTATGATCATAGGTTCGACAGGGAAGAGCTTAAAACTAAGTCGGATTTCATAATCACTCTGTGTGACTGTATAGCCGGAGGCAATGCAGGCCTTGAGAGCGACGAAAGGGGCATAATCGACAGCTGTCTGAACACAGTCTATGAAAAATACTTCAATGACCCTAAAACCGAAAATATGCCCATTCTGGAAGATCTGTACAACGCCCTGGTTGAGTATACACCTAACTATACAGTAGCGGAGGAACTGACGATAGCAGCAAGAAAAAAGGCTCTGCATCTGGCTAACAGTCTTGTCCTGTATGTCCATGGTTCACAGAATTACTTTAACCACAGGACAAACGTAGACAGCAACAACAGGATCATATGTTTCGACATAAGAGACCTTGGGAGCCAGCTGAAAAAACTCGGTATGCTGATAGTCCAGGATGCGGTATGGAACAGGGTATCCCGTAACAGGGAGCAGAAAGTGGCAACCCGTTACTATTGTGATGAGTTCCACCTGCTCCTGCGTGAAAGCCAGACTGCTAAATACAGTGCAGAGATATGGAAGCGTTTTAGGAAATGGGGCGGGATACCTACAGGAATCACACAGAACGTACGTGACCTGCTCAGGTCCGGTGAGGTTGAAAGTATCTTAAGTACCAGTGAGTTTGTATATATCCTGAAGCAGAGCACCAATGACAGGGAGCTTCTGGTAGATAAGCTGAAGCTTTCTGCCACTGAGCTTGATTATGCCTTAAGTGCCGAAAGAGGCTGTGGTATCCTTCGTTTCGGTGATAGCGACAAGAAGATAGTATTTAAGGATGATTATCCGAAGGACACAAAGTCTTACGAGATGATGAACACCAGACTTAATACGGCAGGTGAAGATGAAACAGAACTCTTAACGGATGGAGGATAAGATGGATAGATGGAGTGATAACGACGATGAAGTCCTGATGGAAAACAGTTCAGAGTCGTTTTTTGATGACAGTTATGAATATGCAAGGGACGGACCTGTAAAGAAACGTTCTAATAAGAAAGGCAGAACCCGGGATCCTGAAAGCAACTTCGACGGAGAAATGAAACGTAAGAACTTCATAGAGGATGATAAAAAGGATTTCGTGCCGGATGAGATGGAGCAACTAGTTTCAGATGATCCGGAAGCAGATGTTCACCAAAGGACTAAAAGTAGAAACAGAAAAAAGTCATATCATGGAAAAAACCCGGAAGAAAAGAAAGCATTATATCGGAAAAGGCTCAAGGCTAAAGCCAAGGAGAACAGGTTGAAACAGCGAGAAACGCTGATTTCGGATACACCGGTAATTGATACACCGGCAAAGGAGACAACGGACAAGCTGATAATCTCTGAAACACCGGATATCATAATAGTTTCAGAGAATGAATATTTACCGGATATCCATACAGCTTCAAAAAATGCTGTAAACAGTAAAAAACATCTGACAGGAGATGTGGCTGTAGGATATGAAGGAAATGGACTGTTTTATTCTGACTTAAGTGTTTCAGATGGCGGGGTTAACCCCGCTATTCATAAAAACATAAATGAGTATCCGGAACATAGTTCTGAATATCAGAATTTTACAATCCAAAGAAAATCAGAAGTTCCTTTGAACGAAAGGGAAAAGTATACAGATGAAACAGTGAATTCCCGAACAAAAGAGAATCTCAAGACCAAAGAGGATCTAAAAGCTAAAGAGATTCCAAAAGCTAAAGAGATCTCAATGGTCAAAGAGACTTCAAAAAACAAATCTGAGCTTCAAGGTATGTCGGAATCATATGTAAGTGCAGAAACAACAATCCCTACAAAAAAGGATAAAAAGCCATCATTTGCATTATTCGGAAGTGATGATACAGAACTTAATATGACCAGGAGAACCAGAACCAGGAATACAGGAGAAAATGCCTCTGATATTAGCTTAGCTGATAACGGACTCAAAACTGCAGCGCTAACCATCCGTAAAGCAGG
>JAEEGL010939334.1_pt1 | contig 13593 bp, 12 predicted proteins | sample 9134231 | NCBI WGS metagenome assembly JAEEGL01 (sample SAMN16246548, study PRJNA631951) | gut metagenome | biome: gut microbiome; feature: rumen; material: fiber-attached | host: Bos | place: Iran: Karaj | collected 2018-10
ATAGGTTCGAATCCTATACCGCCCACCATAACGATTTTTAACGCCCAGACGGGCGATTTTTTGTTGAAATTATTAATAATGCTTATGCTTTACTCCATAAGCGTAATCTGTTATAATTTGAGCAAGTTTTTTATATTAGTCGCGGGAACGAACTAAAACTTCGTTCCCGATTTATTTGCAAAAAGGAAGGGCAATATGGACAAGTCAAAAATTCGCAACGTAGCGATTATTGCACACGTCGACCACGGCAAGACGACTCTTGTTGATGCGCTCCTTAAGCAGAGCAACACTTTCCGCGAAAACCAGGCTGAGATGGGCCAAACGCTGATTATGGACTCTGGCGATCAGGAGCATGAGCGTGGTATTACGATAACGGCGAAACAAACCGCAGTGCATTATAACGGATATAAAATCAACATTATTGATACGCCGGGACATGCAGATTTCTCTGGCGAGGTAGAACGTACGCTCAATATGGCGGACGGTGTACTCTTGGTTGTTGATGCGCAGGAAGGCCCGATGCCGCAGACGAAATTTGTGCTACAGAAGGCCCTAGAACTTAATCTAACGCCGATTGTCGTCATAAATAAGATTGATAAGCCCGCTGCTCGCCTCGGCGAAGTAGAAGACGAAATAGGTGACTTGTTCTTGGAGCTCGCAACGAACGAAGAACAGCTCAAATATCCAACCTATTATGCGATTGCACGCGACGGCAAGGCGGGCAAGACTCCTGAACTCGACAATGACTTACATGTCATTTTTGATGCAATTATTAATGAGATTCCAGAGCCACAAGTGGACCCAGACGATTCAAAAGGTGCGCAGTTGCTCGTAGCGGCGCTCGCTGCCGACAGCTATTTGGGTAAATATGCCATTGGTAAGATTTTCCGAGGTAAGCTCAAGAAGAACGAGCAGGTCTCAATTATAAAAACAAATGGCACGGTTGCGCGTGGTAAAATTGATAGTCTCTATACCTATCGTGGCCTAGGTCGCGAGGAGGCAACAGAGGCGATTGCTGGCGACATTGTGGCTCTTGCGGGTCTTTCCGAAGCTAGCATCGGTGATACGGTTGCGACTGGCGAAAATCCGGAAGCTTTGCCGACAATTCAGCTTGAAGCGCCAACTCTTAGTATTTATATTGGTCCAAATACTTCGCCGCTCAAAGGACGCGAAGGTGAATTTACGACATCTCGTCAGATTGGCGATCGCCTTAAACGTGAACTCGAAACGAATATTGCTTTACGCTTGGAGCCGGAAGGTTTAGGTTATAAAGTTTCTGGCCGTGGCGAGTTGCATCTTTCAGTGTTGATTGAAACAATGCGCCGTGAAGGCTATGAAATGGAAGTGGGCCGCCCAGAGGTGGTTTATAAGGAAGAAAACGGCGTCGAAATGGAGCCGGTTGAAGAGCTTACAGTAGAAGTTGCACCAGAATTTGTAGGCGCAGTTTCACAAGAGCTTGGCGTGCGTAAGGCCGAATTGGTTTCGCAGGAAATGACTACGACTGGTAGTACGCGTTTTGTATATGTGATTACGACGGCGGCGTTAATTGGCCTTCGCAATAATCTTTTGACCGAAACCAAGGGTACGGCGATTATGAACACTTTGCCGAAAGGCTATCAGCCAGTCACTTCGCATTACCATCAGGAACGCAATGGTGCGCTGGTGGCATCCGAGGCTGGCCAAAGTACAGCTTATGCACTCGATGCGGCACAAGCACGTGGCGTTCTTTATATCCCGCCACAGGTAGATGTTTATATGGGTATGATTGTGGGCTTATCTAAGAAGGATGAACTTGATATTAATGTTTGCCGCGAAAAGCAGCTCACAAACATGCGTACACATGCGTCTGATGGTGCAATTCAGCTAACGCCGTATACGCAGCTATCACTTGAGCAGTGTTTGGACTTCTTGATGGAAGACGAGTTACTTGAAGTTACGCCAAAGAGCTTGCGTCTACGCAAGCGTGATCTTGATCCGATTGTGCGCAAGCGTAAACGTAATCACGCATTGTAAAAAAATAGGCCGCCTCTTATGTAGGGGTGGCTTTTTTGATGATATGATTTTTGGGTTGGGCTTGTAGGCATCGTTGTAAAAAGTACAACAATATTTTAAGGTTCTTGAATAATCTAGTTGTTCAGTGTGATTGGGACATGGTGGATGGTGGTTTCGTGACCGCGAGGATGACGATAAAAAGAATGCTAAGAAAACTAAAGATTCAGAAGAATCAGATTAAACTTTCTTGCTTAAGTTTGCGTTTATAGGTGTTTCCTGTCAAAATTAGCGCAGAGGAAATATCTGGAACAACGATAGAAAGGGGTGATTCGATGTTTCTTCGCACTTTGGCTAATATCATTCTTGCGATACTCGTGGCCTATCCGGTTTTCCATGCATTCAACTGGCTGGAAATGAAGTACATCGCGCCAATAGTCTGTCTCAAGACGATGTATCGAGCCAAGATTCACATCATGCAGAATGGTCGAGGATTCTACGAGCATCCGGTGGAGGTGGCAATCGGTTCAGAATGCTTCATTCGCTCAATGATTTTCTGTGCGATCAATGTAGTGGTGATCACCTTGTTGGCAATCTTTGTTCCAAGCGGTTGGAGTCTCTGGGTAATTCCAGGATGGGCCGTTAAGGCGGGCCTAATACTGGCGTTCGTCATTAATCTCTTCGAGGATCTTATCTGTTCTTTCAACAACAAGATGGTAATCGGAACACTGCAGGAGATTGACGAGCAGGGCATCGCGCACTTTTCTGGTACATGGGTGCCCGATTTCAAGATTAATCCAAAGAAGTTCTTCGATGACAAATGTCCGCCGGAGGTGGGGCAAAAATACTTGTTTATGGCCTATAACGATTCGGTATTCTGTTGGGCGAGACTGGAGACGATTATCACAGGATGATAAAAAGGAGTTGGTTAGAGATGCAGGAATTGTGCAATGGAGACCGTCGGACTATAGACGTCTATAACTCGTTAGCTCTTGCGTGCGAGCTTGATAACCTCAAGTGGAGAGTTCGTACAGGTTGGAACATTTGGATGATTAGAGGCCGCCGGGAATCGATTTCGGAGCATTGTCACGGAGCACTGATTTTGGCGAACCTGCTGCACCCATATCATCCCGACAGGGATAAGATCGACATCAACCGAGTAAATTTGATGCTGATTTGGCATGAAATGGGCGAAAAGAAAATCGGGGATGTTGCCGAGATTGACCGGAAACGTCATCGTGACAAGGCAGAGGCAGAACATGCAGCGTGGAGGGAAATGCTGTCGAAATTGCCGAAAGAGCAGCGCGATTTTATCTATGATCTGTTGATGGGATTTGATGCACACGAGACGCCCGAGGCGAAGTTTGCCTACTATATCGATAAGATTGAGGCAAACAAGCAGATGAAACACTACGTTGATGCTGGTCGTACGTGGCCGCTGAAGTGGATTGTATGGTTCCGGAGGGTAATCCGTCGCGATGAGGAAACTCGGCAGATTATTGCCGATGGCGCCAAGACGCCGGCAGAGGTGTTCATGGCGGATGCGTATCAGCGTTACTGTGACGATCCTCTTTTCATGGAGGTCCATAAGATTCTGAAGATTATGAACACCGCCGAAAATGACCAATAACAACTCAAGAAAAAACCGGAGCACGTGATGTGCTCCGGATTTTTGATGTCTCATTCTAGTATCTCGATGCGATGATCGGCGTAAACCTTAGCACGCATGGTATTACCAACATGAGCTTTTTGCCAATCCTCATAACTTAGTGTATAGGTCGAGATTTTACCTTTGTAGGAGGCATCAATGAAGTACTCAGACTTCTTTTCGCCTTCGCGCTGGTTACTTTTGAGGTTTAGTTCTGGCCAGCGTGGCTTTTGGTTGTGGTCCGACAGAGTAGCGGTATGGTCGTACTCCCATTTGTCGACATTATAATAGTATTTAATCTTCATGACGGCTCTTGGGGTATATACTGGTTGCAATATGGGGTTTTTGCCGCCATTGCCAATGATAATGAAGTGGTGGAATGTCGGAACATAGCTATAAACCTCTTCTTTGGCGTATTGCACGATGGCGCCTTCGGGAATTTCCCAGCCAGATTCGCTAACAGTGTGACGTTCTTCTACGTCGATAGAGCGGGTCCAGAAGATGTCTGTGACGGCAAGATTGCGCGTTTTGGGGATGAGGCCGATTATTAGGGCAGCCATAGCCAGCAGGACGAAGATGATGACAATGATTCCTGCTACATGAATGCGTTCATCTTGTTTTTCCGCGTTGTTTTTGTTATCCAAGTTGGGATACCTCCTTGATATAGAATGAAACGTTAAAGAACGAGTTTGCGACGATGGTAAGGCATAACTAAAATACCATACCGAGCTTTCGCACGGAATACTTCTATAATAGCATAAACATAATAAAAAGTCAAGATGGTTAAAGAGGTGGCATGAAAAAGCCGGAGCATGGTGCGCTCCGGATTTTTGACGTCTCATTCTCCCTCGTCGTGCAATAATTCAATACGACCGCCAAAGTGAACTTTGACGTGCAGCTGGTCGCCGACCGAAGTATTTTGCCAGTCCCGGTAATCCATTCGGTAGTCCGATGATTTTTCATCATAAACCGCAGTGATATTGTAGGATTGGCTTTTTGACCCGGCTCGGTGTTTTTCGTCTTCGAGCGTATATTCGGGCCAGTAGGGCTCCTTGTTATGAGCACCGCTGGTGACCGTATAGCCGTATTTCCATCGTTCGATGTCGTAATAGTATTTGGTCCGATATACGGGGTCTTGCCGATAGACAGGTTCCTGCTCAGTGTAATACTCAGTGCCATATTCGGGGACCTGATAGGAGTTTTCCTCGAAATAGCCGTTGCCGAGATCGCTATAAGACGTTTCCGTATGATAGCCAGTGACAACTGTGCGTGAGTGCGTGACGGTTTCGTAGTGGTCTAGGACGGTCTCGTAGTGATGAATCTCTTGTTGGGTGTATTGGACGCGACCGCCGGTAGGAACGGACCAGTCCGACTCGCGGACGGTGCGATATTCCTCGATTTCGATCGAACGCGCCCAGTACATATCGGTTACCGTAATGTAACGTTCTTTGGGCGAAAAGATGAACCATGCGCCCACGGCGATACCGGCAACGATAGCCGCTATTAGCAGGATGATACCAATGCGTTTCCAAGGAATGTTGAGATTGCGGGAATGGGCACGGCTGCGCTTTGGTGGGCTGTAGCTACTTGTGCTGCCGCTGCTTTTCGGTGAATCATTGCTACTCTTGTTGCTTCTCGTGCTCTGGTGATCCTCCTCATCATCGTCAGATGATAGGAGACTACCACTAGGGGAGAACCTTGCGGACCGGCGCTCAGGATGAAGCTGGAAATAGTGACGATCGTTTTCATCGCGATTGTGTCCACAATTGGGGCATGTATACTGGTAATGATTGACCAGGCTGTCGCAGAAGCTGCAGTGCCAGTCGGGGCTATTCCGCAGGCGTTCAGCCTTGTCAGGATCCGTCACATACACTTTGGGAGTGCTAGGACTTTGACCAGGGGGATGGAATTTGACCGTGTTGTCGCGAGTCCGGCCACAACTCGGGCAGGATTGTTCGCTTCCGGGGACATTGGACTTGCCGCAGTAGGGGCAATCCCAGTAACCCATGACGATTTTACCCAAAAGAAACACCTCCATGTATTGAGAGTGGGGGGGATGAGTTAAAGTGCCGCACGATATGCATAGAGCAGGGGATAACACAAAAGTTATCCCGACTTCAGTCGTGATATTTATATAATAGCATAAACACTATCAAAAGTCAAGATGAATAGGGTGACGTATCATAAAATAAATTGTAAATAAGTCAAGGTTCTGAAATGGTTGTGATTGTTCGGTTTTTAAAACATTTTTAAAATAAAAAATCAATTGTTGAAAAAGCACGAGTGGAATTATTTTTTGTTCGGTTTTTCTCCTGTTATATAGAGTACTTATGCACTGTTCTGTGGAAAACTTGATCAAAATTGGTCTTGCAAAATTCTAAAAAGTTGCTTAAACTAAGGACAAGTGGAAACAAGATAAACACCACGAAACAAAAATAAATAACCAGAGGACGATTGGAAAATCAATGAAAAAACAGATTGAAGTTAGGGACCAATCGCGAAACTATCAGATTATTACGTTAGTAAAGCGGTAACTGGTCTTATTTTTGCGCACATTCACATCGTTCGAATCCGGTCATCTAGGAGTTTTGGGCGCGTTTAGGACACGCGAAACCTAATCCAACAGTACATTCAAGAAATACACACCTCCCAAACATATAACTCCACCTCACACAAATTAAGTCTCTCAACGCTATAACGATGAGTCGGCTATACGCTGGAAATAAGTTATAGTTCTTAAACTGTGTAGGCAAACATAAACAACAAAAAACACAAACACCTAAAATTTCTAGATGTTCGGATTCGAACAAGATATAATGAAGGAATGAATGAAGTTCATATTCCAGTATTGTTAGCAAGTGTTCTTGAATATTTGCAGCCGAAGGAAGGTCAAACATATTTAGATCTCACGGCTGGGTATGGAGGACACGCTGATAAAATTTTGGAAGTTACGCGGAATTATAAAGGCGCGGTTTTAAATGACCGTGATCAGAATGCAATTGATTTCTTGGAGGCGAAGTACCATGAGGTGAAGCCGAAATTGATACATAATGATTTTTATAGTACAGCGCAGCTCTTAGTGGAGAGTGGAATCAACTTCGATATGATACTGGCGGACTTTGGAGTTTCTTCACCGCAACTGGATATTAAGGAAAGAGGTTTTTCGTTTGCGAAGGAAGCGCGGCTCGATATGCGAATGGACGAGACGCAGGATTTGGACGCATGGACGATTGTTAATAAGTGGAGCGAACGAAAACTGGCGGAGATTTTTGAGAAATACGCAGAGGAGCGCCGTGGTCGTGCTGAATTGCTAGCCCGGGAAATCTGCATGAATCGGCCTATCAACACAACTACTGAGCTCGCCGATTTAATAAAGTCGAAATCACCATACTCGCATACGCATCCGGCAACTCGGATTTTTCAGGCGATAAGAATCGTCGTGAACGACGAGCTCTTGATTATCGAGCAAACATTGCCGTTATTGCCCAAGTTATTGAAACCGGGTGGCCGCGTTGCAATCATTTCTTTCCATAGCCTAGAAGATCGACTCGTCAAGGAATATTTTAAGGACGAGAGCAGTAAGGGAATAGAGTCGACGTTACGCATTGTCACAAAGAAGCCGATTGTTGCGGACGAATCTGAGAATGTTATCAACCCACGCGCTAGGAGTGCAAAGCTGAGAGTGGCCGAGAGGATTTAGCGAATCCTGATGGCACATTGATAGTGGAGTGTATTTTTTGGCGCATCGTAAAAACAAACATAAAAAAGGAGCAGCAGAGATGGCAAAGATCATCGTGACCAATAGGTCTCGCGCACAACAGGTGAAAGTTCACTTTCGCTAATACACACTAATTTGTCTTCATTTTGATTTTTATTTTGACCGATAAAAACAATCTTTTTGAAGCAAGACTAACCTATATGCCCCGGTTTCGGGGTACCCTCAAATAGGTGAAGTTTTTGCGGAGTGTGTAAAAAAATATTTTGACCTTCTCGGTATGGGAGTTGGGTGTTTTCTCTCTTGTCACCCGACTCACCGCCGAGCCTTGGACTATGAGGGAAAGCTATGTGTGGAATTTCAAGAGTGTGGAAGATATAAAACAAAAACGGAAAATTTTTGATGCCAGCATATTATGCGAATTATGCAACACGGCGAATGATACAGGGAACGCGAAGCTCCTCGGAATCTTGGGCGCGCAATCATAATGCGGTTCGTCATAATCCGAGAGTTACGCTGGGGCCAGTTAGTCACACGATTACCGTGATAGCGGTGGTGTTACTGATCGGCTTGATTTATTTGACCCAAAGCGCGAAAGTGACGAATTATGATGTTGCGATTGCGAATACAGATACCGAAATTGCGAATTTAGAGGCGCAGAGAGATGCGCTAGTTGTAGAAAATGCGAAGATTACTGCTGCGGCAGCGAATGAAGATACTAATGAAGTGGCGGCCGCGATGGTGAACGCATCTTCAGCAGCTTTTGTGAAAGAATAGATGATATAATACTCTTATGGCTAAGTTCGAGCTTTCACGGAGTACTCGATATATTTTGTTGAGACTTGTGCCGATTGCCGTGCTAATTGTTTTTGGCGCGCGCTTATTTTTTGTACAGATTGTGAAGCATGATGAATATGTAGCGGAGGCGAACAAGGTTCGTGTTAAGCAATATGAGTTGATTGCTAAGCGTGGCGAAATCTATATGATGAGCGGCGAAGATGTTACTCCGGTCGTAATGAATGAGCGGACTTGGACGATTTTTGTGGATCCTAATTTTGTTGGAGCCAAAAATAAAGACACTGTGCAGGTTAAGCTCGGTGAAATTTTGGGTAATCAAATGATTACGACCTGGGATAAAGTTTGGTCGAATATGGAGAACATGTACGTCGAAGTGGCGCGACATGTGGATTATGAAACGGTTTCGGCAGTGAAGGCGGCGAATTTAAAGGGGGTAGGACAGAAGGAAACTTCGCGACGCGTCTATCCGGCAGGCAGTTTGGCGGCACAGGTGGTAGGCTTCGTGAATGCCGAAGGTGTTGGTACGGGCATCGAAGGCTCGCTAAATAAACGTTTGTCGGGCAAAAATGGTTCGCTCAAGACTTTAACGGACGTGAATGCGATTCCGCTATCGATTGGCGATGAAAATATTGAGGTGCCGGCACAAAATGGCGAGACGATTGTGCTTTCGCTTGATGAAAATATCCAGCGTAAAGCCGAAAAAGTGATAAAGGGAGCAGTAGAGGCGAGCAATGGTGCGGTTAAGAACGCGAGCGTCTTAATAATGAATCCAAACAACGGACGGATTTGGGCAATGGCAAATTATCCGACGTTTAATCCGGGCGAATATTATAAAGTGACGGACGCTTCTTTATTTACGAATAATACGACAGCGTTTTCTTATGAGCCGGCGAGCGTTTGCAAGCCATTTACTTATGCGATGGCAATAAATGAAGGCACGTTAAATCCGGATGCGACGTATTACAACTACGGCTATACCAAAGTTGGGGATCGTATTATGCGTAATGCGAGCGGTACGGAACGCCAGGTAGGTACGCGTACTTTCCGCGAGGCACTAGACCATTCGTTGAATACGGGAAGTATCGAGGCGCTAAGGACAATTGGTGGTGAGAATATTCCAAAATCCGCACGAAAAACCATGTATGACTATTTATATAATCGCTTTGGCTTAGGACATAAGACGGGCGTGGAAGTATATGAAGAAAGTGGAAAGATATATAGTCCTGATGAAGACGAGGGTAATGCAGTGCGTTACGCAAATATGACGTTCGGGCAGGGCATGAGTCTAACAATGGTGCAAGTGGCGGCAGGCTTTTCGTCGATTATTAATGGTGGGGAGTATTATCAGCCGACGATCATAGCTGGTACGATGAAAAACGGAAAATTCGTAGCAGATCCAGAGAAAGCGCCATTACGTAGAACAATTTCAGAAGCAACTAGTTCGACTATGCGCGAAATGCTGCAAGAAGTACGTAGTAAAAATGGTGGTTCCGCCGATCCGAAAGGGTATAATATAGGAGTAAAGACTGGTACGGCCGAAACCATGGACGAAAGTGGTAAGTACACGTCGAAACGAACTGCAGTTGGTGCAATTGGTTATGGTGGTTCGGCAATTAACGGCTTGATGCCAGAGTATGTAATATTGGTACGCGTAGAAGGTAATGTTTTGCTATGGGGGGTTTCAAATGCGGTACCAATGTTCACGGATTTAAGTAATTACATGTTGCAATATTTGCAAATCGAGCCAGCGAGGTAGAAAGGAACAAATGCTAGACGATATAAATTCGAATATGGGATATGAGTTGATTTTGGCGTTGGGCTCATTCCTGCTGGCAATGTTTTTGACGCCGATTTATACGAATTTTGCCTACAAACATAAATTGTGGAAGCGTCAAAAAACGGTAGATGTAACGGGGAAGCAACTAACCGTAATGAATAAGCTACACAAAGACAAAATCAAGCGCCATTTTCCAACGATGGCGGGCGTAATTATGCTTGTGACAGTGCCGATTGTGCTTATTGCGACAAACTGCTTGTACCGTGGCCAAACTTGGCTGCCGATTGCGGCTTTTGTGGGTGGTGGTTTGATTGGTTTTATCGATGACATTATGAACTTGTTTGGCAAGAATGCCGTGGCGGGTTTGCGCGCACCGGTAAAGTTCGCGATGATTACGGCTTTAGGTTTATTCTTAGGTTGGTTCTTTGCGGTAAAGTTGGGCTGGACGTCTGTAATGGTGCCATTCCTCGGGCCAGTTTCAATTGGTGTAATTGGCATGATTTTGCTATTTGCCTTTGCGGTGGTAGCGACGGGAAATGCGGTTAATATTTCGGATGGCCTAGATGGGCTGGCGGGTGGTCTCTCAATGCTCGCGTATGGCTCTTATGGCGTGATTGCATTACTACAGGAACAATGGTATTTGGCTGGTTTCTGTTTTATTGTTCTAGGTGCATTGTTAGCATATATTTGGTTTAATGTTTTTCCGGCACGCTTTATGATGGGCGACACGGGATCGTTCGCGCTAGGAGCTGGGCTGGGCGTGGTGGCAATGATGACGAATTCATTCTTGCTTTTGCCAGTAATTGGCCTCTTATTCGTAGTAGAGGCGGGAAGCTCACTGATTCAGATTGTTTCAAAGAAATTTTTCAACAAAAAATTATTTATTTCAGCACCACTTCATCATCATTTACAAGCGAAGGGTTGGGAAGAGAGTAAAGTCGTAATGCGCTTCTGGATTATTGGCGGCGTGATGGCGATGCTCGGCGTGTTCTTAGCTATGGGTGGGGGTATAGTTCGTTAATGAGAAAGCATCGACCAGATTTTTCTTTGGTACTACTCGTACTCGGGTTGATGGTGGCGAGCTTAATTGTTGTATTTGCAATTGGACCGCGGGTGGCGCAGGCGCAAAATACCCTCTATGGTAAGAATTTTAGCGAAACATATTTCTTTACTCATCATTTGATTGCGATTATGGCGTCGATTGGCGCTATGATAGCGGGTTATTTTCTGAAATATGAGTGGCTAGGCAAGTTGGCTAAAAAGATGTTGATTGTAAGCATATGCCTTTGTCTTTTAGTGACGGTTTTGGCACATCTTGGCGTTTATAGTTTAGTGACTTGCGATAAGGGCGCATGTCGTTCGTTACGCATTGGTGGTTTTGGCTTTATGCCTTCGGAAGTCCTCAAAGTGTCGGTGTTGTTTTATTTGGCATGGCTAATTCGTGATCGTAAAGAGAAAAAACAGCTCGAGACTAAGTACTTTATCGCACCTTTTTTGGTGCTGCTAGGCACCGTAGCGTTGGTTCTAGGTGTTTTTGAGAAAGATTTTGGTAGCACTTTCGTGATTGCCGTAATGAGCTACGCAATGGTGTTTATGAGTGGTATTAATATGAAGACTTTCGCTAAGTTAACGCTGCCGATTTTAGCAGTGTTTTTGATTCTTATTTTTAGTCAGAGCTACCGCGTGGAACGTATTCTGGGCGTAACAGAAGACGCGACAAGCGACGAGGCGTATCATATGAAGAACTCATTAATTAGTATGGGTACAGGCGGCCTTACGGGTGTGGGGCTTGGTAATAGCGTTCAGTCTACTGGTTATTTGCCGGAGGCGATTTCGGATTCAATCTTCTCAATTATTTGTGAAACGTGGGGTTTCCTTGGCGGAATGGCGGTAATTGTTGCATTTGTGGCAATTTCGATGCGAATGTTAGGTATTTCGCAGCGAACAAAAGACCTCGATAAAAAGCTGTTCGTGGTGGGCGTTTTTGCTTGGATTATCTGTCATGTTATAATTAATGTTGGAGGGATGACGGGGCTACTTCCTATGAAGGGAATTACTCTGCCATTCGTGAGTCAAGGAGGCACGAGCATGATGTTCGTTGCCTTTGCTGTAGGAATCGTTTTACAAATATCCGGCTGGACAGCCAGGGAGACCGTAAAAGAAGATGAAGATACTAGTAGTAGGCGGGGGGAGCGGCGGACACGTTACGCCAGTAGTCGCCGTCGTTCGTGAAATTTGGAAAGTGCGTCCACGGGCGCAGATAGAATTTTGGACCGACAAAAAGTATTATAAGAACGCTCGCAAAATTACGGTTGAGAACGGTTTGGATTTGAAAATTCGTAAAGTGGTAGCAGGGAAATTGCGCCGTTATACGAATTTTACTTTTGTGACGTATTTGAAGAATTTCGATGTAGTAATTAAGAATATAATTGATTTCTTTAAGACGATTATTGGCTTGTTCCAGAGCTTTTTCCGTTTATTGTTTAAACGTCCAGACGTGATTTTCTTGAAGGGTGGCTATGTGTGCTTGCCAGTTGGCGTAGCGGCGCATATTTTACGAATCCCATATGTGATTCATGATAGTGACGCAGCGCCGGGTCTTACAAACCGTGTACTTTCGAAACACGCGACTAAGATTGCGACCGGCATGCCGTTGGAATATTATCATTATCCCGAAGATAAAGCAGAATGGACGGGAATTCCGGTGAGCGAAGAATTTAATCCAGTGACAGCCGCAAAGCAAAAAGCACTGAAGAAGGAGCTTGGATTTGATTCTGCTAAGCCACTAGTAGTGGTGACGGGCGGTTCGCAGGGATCGCAGCATATCAATTAGGCTTTGCTCGAGTTGTTGGCGCAGGGAGTGAAATTTACGAGTGTGTTATTAGTTGCGGGACGAGAGCGCTATCCGGAAATGCTGGATCTCAAAGATTACGAACTTTGGGAAGAAGGGGAGCTGCAGTCGAATTTCCGAATGATCGAATTTTCGGCAGAAATTTACAAATTATTCGGGGCGGCAGATGTAGTAGTTTCGCGTGCGGGCGCATCGACAATGACTGAGCTTTCGGCGATGGCAAAAGCAGTAATTATGGTGCCATACGAAAAGCTGCCTGGATACCATCAGGTGAAGAATGCGCAAGCGTACGAGCGTGCAAATGCGGCAGTAGTGGTGGCAGATGAAAAGATGCATGAAGAGCCAGAGTTATTACTGAAGGCAATCAAGAAATTGATCGATGATGAAGAAAAACGAGAAGATATTGCGAAGAATTTGAAACGTTTCTCAAAGGACAATGCGGCTGAGAATTTGGCCAATACAATTATTTCGGTTGCGAAAGAAAAATAAATAGAAGGGCAGAGTAAAAAGCTTGATTTTTGATGTTGTTTATGCTTAACTAGTGTTAGTGGATTGTGGAAAATAAAAATTTAAAAAGAATATAAAAACAATGGCTATTTTCCGCAAAAACAAACGAAATTTTGGTATACGTTCATATCGTAGACTTTTTGCTACGATTTTTTTGCTTTCTGGTATTGTTGGGTTTGCTACGAATTTGCTCTTGGAGGCTCAAGGAGCGGAAGGTCCTGTCGAATCGGTTGAGCTTTCATCGTATCACCTTAGTTATGTGAATAATGAACCTGGCGCATGGAAGGTTACGAAGTCGGCGAAATGGA
>JAEEGL012056271.1_pt1 | contig 13593 bp, 6 predicted proteins | sample 9134231 | NCBI WGS metagenome assembly JAEEGL01 (sample SAMN16246548, study PRJNA631951) | gut metagenome | biome: gut microbiome; feature: rumen; material: fiber-attached | host: Bos | place: Iran: Karaj | collected 2018-10
ACTTTTCTTGAAAGTTCTATTCATATACTTTTAATTGTCGTGTTTCGAATGTTATTTTGTTTATAGACGTATATTTCTTCTGATTAGTTTATTACCTCACAGTATTTATAACATCTATTAACCCTATAACTCATTTACATTCTCAGGCGTTAAGATTGGTTTTTTGAATTATTGTTAGGCATAATTCATATTCTGTCCCCTTATACAAAGGAGTATAAGGGGCAGTATGAATAATAATATATCGTGTGAATAGATTAGGGAGAGAAAAGATTTGTTTAGTCTGAGATTGTTGTTGAACCTTTAGCACCCATGTCTGGTGGAGTAATACTACCACTGCCAGGGCCACCTTCTCCTCCTCCTTCATCATCGTCGTCAACACCCGTTAGGATAATGTTCACAAGTTTAATCACGTCGGTAATATCCACTTTCCCGTCCTTGTTCTTATCGGCTTGTGCAACAAAGAGTCCCTCTGGTGTTTTTCCCAAGATGTAATCTACGAGCATTACCACATCGTTAATGTCAATAGTTTTGTCGTGATTGACATCTCCATTCTTGAAATCTTCGGCATTTGCCGTTACTGACAGGCAAATTGCCATTAAAAAAAACAATAGCTTTTTTCTCATCCTTTGATTGTTGTTATATCTTTGTATATAGTTACAATGGTACCCTAAAATTATGCTTTTGTAATTGTCATTCTGAATACCGCTGCAAAGGTATGGAAAAAAAATGATATTTCGTTCCTTTTTACATTATTTATTACTATTGAAGTTTTTTGAAGAATTAATCATAACTAAATGTATATGAAAAATATATGCCAATCAATGGGGTAAATGAAGAGGTTTCTAACTACAAAAAAGCAGTGTCAAATTGATAGTTTTCATTTCGTACATGGTAAATATACCATTCGTACATTAGTCATGTACGAGTCGTACATTAGCCATATACCATTCGTACATTGCCTATTGTACGAAATTAAACTATCAATTTGACACTTACTAAACTATTCTTTCACGAAGACTTTCTTATTGCCGACGATATATATACCAGAAGGCAATCCTCGTGTAGCTTCTGATTTGTTCACTCTATTGCGAATGAGTTGACCAGAGAGAGTGTATACGTTTACCCATTGTGTCTCGTGTTCAGTAATACCCACGATTTCAGTTGGTTGTTGTGGTGAGTAATCGTCGTTGTTGGTCAAGTACATTTGGTCAACCACGATAGTACCATTACCGTTTGCCCAGAAGTCTACGATGTGAATATTTTTTGTATCAAGGGCTTGACCTTTCTTGTTGCCAGACGTATACTTTGCCGTTTTCAGGTTGATGACGATTTGTTTTTTCGAACCGAAACCAGGTGATTCACAACAATCACTCCAAATGCTATTGGCGGTAAAGATGTTGAGGTGAGCGTCGCAATTCTGTACTTGCTTTAGTTTTATTACCAAGTACTTGTATGCAGACATATCTGCACCATTGGGATATTCCCATCCCATTTGTCCCCACTGACCAGGCTTAAACGTGTGTGTCTTCTCATTGTATGTACCTTGTGCGAAGAGAGACGTGTTGATGTGTTGAGCACCGAAGGGGAAAAAGGTTGAGCGTACGGTGAAGGTAGCTTGTAATTCATGTCCCAATGGATCAGTATATTTAACGGTTACCTCTGAGGTTCCTTCTGCTATTCCATGCAGTTTCCCGTTTTGAATCTCTACCACTTCACCGTTGTTCATTTCGTATTTAGCTTGTGCGGCAACATTCTCCGTGTGACCGTCTTTAAAGGTGGCAATCACTTGCAATGTGGTATTGTTGCCAATCATCACTTCTGCATCCTCAACGGGCAATGTCAGTTGTTCTGCCGTCAACATCTCTTCGCTAAATCCAGCGAAGGTTTCTGGATAGAACATCGTTTCCTCATAAGTATCTTCGGTAGTAAACCAATCAAAGTCTGCATATCCGCCAGCTTGTGGGTTGACTTGATTGAAGCAGAAAATACCGAAACGTGCTCCAACAAATACGGTCAAGTTGAATCCCAACGTAGTCTTGTCGCCAATACGCGTGTATCTCTTATTATCGAGTGAATAATAGAATTGAGTTTGACTTGTTCCATAAGTGATTGACGCACGTAGGTAAATGACGCTGTCGATGTCAACGGCTTCCACTTGTTCCATAGGAGTGAAGTTGTTGTTAACTCTCAGGGTATCTTGACGCCAAACCAATTGGCGTTTACCATCCTTCATTTCAACGGCTACGTATGCGTATGGGTCTTGGAAGATGCAGATACCTGCACGGTCACCTTCTTGTAAATTGGAAACATCCAAGCGAATGGTACCAAGAGATGGAGTGCTGCTCTTTCCGTGGAAAGCGAAGATGCGTTGCGTTAACATATTGTGCGCTTGTGTAAGACGAGAGGCTGCGCCCGATGATTTCAAACGCAACCATCCTGGACGTTCAAACAATGACCATGCGCCCTGATCGGGATTGTGGTTCCATTGCCATTGTTGACCAATGGGATAGCTACGGAAATTGTCGCTTGTTGGTAATGGCTTGATAGGAGTGGAAACACCCGTATTAGGTTTCTTGTAAGTAGAATGAGGCGTACCATTGTTTCCCACAACGGGCCAATCTTGTTGCCAAGCAACGGGTTGCAAGTTGGGCATTCGTCCCAAAGCACCTAAGTCTTCTTGTAAGATAGTCCACCATTCTCCAGAAGGTGTGTCGAACAAAGCTCCTTGATGAACGGTATTAGGCTTGTTGTTGATGACTTTTTCCACCAACATGTGCTCTTCGTATGGTCCGAAAATGTTCTTCGAACGGAATACCGTTTGACCTGATGGCCATCCTCCGTATGTAGCATAGATGTAATAATAATCTCCACGTTTATAGAGATGACACCCTTCCAAACCATCCTTGTCACTAATGACACGTTGTTCACGAATGAAGTTGAAGTTTTCGTCGAGTTCGCACATCTGAATGTTTCCTATGCCACAAGCAACGTAAACCTTGCCATTATCGAACAGCATACCTGGGTCATAATAGATGCGAGATAGTTTTTTCTTCTCCCATTTGCCTTCAGGGTCAGTTGCGGTAAGCAACCAACCACCAGCGTCATTTCCATTGATGAGAATATAGAACTTACCATCGTGATATTTCATCGAACAAGCCCACATGCCAGCAGCATACGCGTTTTGGTTGTTCAGTAAGCTATAGCGATCTGTCGTGGATAGTTGTTCCAATGGTTGCGCACAATATTCCCAGTTGACGAGGTCTTTCGATTTCAATATCGTAGCGCCAGGGAAGTGGTGCATGGTGGTTGAAATCATATAATAGGTGTCGTCAACGCGAATGACATCAGGGTCGGGGAAATCCGCGAAGATAAGAGGATTTTTGTACATACCGTTTCCTTGGTCGCTTACCGATACGTTCTTGAAATCAGCATGAGCCCAATCTACTTGGTAATAATCTGCATACCAATCCATACAAGCCTTGCCGCAAGCCTCTTCATATCCACCAAAAGCGGGAACAACCTTGTTCTTGCTAATCAATGTATCAACATCAATCAAACAACTCGTTCCAGACAACGTCATTGAGATATTGCCATAGTAGTCAAGCATGGCTTTATAAGCCTTTCCCCATTTAGAGGTAGAACCAGTTGCCCATGTTCCATAGTTGGAATCTACCCAGTCACCATGCTCATTATAATGTCCTGTACCAGGTTTCTTCGGACTCCAGTCAACTTCCGTGATAATGATAGGATTGGTGTCAACCACGGGAACTTGTTTGTGGAATTGATTGATTTTGTTGGTAGGACTTGGTGTATCATCGCTACATCCATACCAACCGCAGTAGTCGTGTACCGCATAACCAATATTGTAGCCCTCGATAGGATAGAGGGCATAGCTTGTATAGTTTGCTTGCCATCCCGTACCAGGTACCCAAATGATACCCGTAAAACCATTAGCTCGAATCTTGTCTACGATGGGTTGGAAGTAATCGTGTAACGCCTTCGGGTCATCTTGATCATTGGCATTGTGTAAAGATACTGGTTCATTGGCCAATTCAATACTGATTTGCCCTGCATACTTTTTGATGTTCGAATTTTGTGAGAAGATATCCCATACAGTCATCAAATATTCTTGGTAATAATCGCCCACTTTTAAATTACCAGGACAAACACCTGGGGGACGTACTACCACGTACATACCATGATTCATGGCTCTTTGAGCTATTGGGAAATAAAGTGAACTAAGATAACTCTTCAATCGAGAAGCGCTGAATCGCGAAATGTCGGCCTCGCCACTTTCCTTTCCATCACTCTGTTTAGCTGGATCGTTAGTCCATGCGGGATCCATGTGTAATCTGAATACGTCGCATTTAGCTTGTTCCAATCCCTTGAATAGTTTTTCAAAATAGCTAATGCAATTCTGTCTGCCATTGTCATCGTAGTTCCAACCCCATCTACCGTTGTTAAACCATGCGTTGGGGGTGTCCATCACTCCGTGGAGTACTACGTGGTTACCGTGTGAGTCTACCAACCATTTTCCTTCGGTGTGTAACGTAGGTAAAGGTTTTACGCCTTGTGCCCAATTACCAATCGAAATACCAATGATAAAAATGATAATGAGAATACCTTTCTTTTTCATAAATCTTGTTTATTTTTATGTTTATTTGAATATGATTACGCGAGAAGAAGTAGAACCATTTGCCATCATGGATTTTTCAATGTAAGGTCCATGTCCATTTGGATTGACTTGTTGACCAGCCATATTGTAATATACTGTACGAATGGGGTTGGCTACTTCAACATCATTAATAGCAGATACATCTCCCAAACGACGGAATGAGGCTTGTCCAACTACAAGATCTGCCCAAGGAGAGTCTGCCGTATAAAAAGCTACTACATATTTTCCTTTTTCTGTCACGTCAAATATGTCGTTTCTGAGCGTTGTACCAGAGAAATCATTGGAAGCTGAATTGCCAATGTTAGATGTAGGGGTGAAAGTTTCAGAAAAGACTTGTTGACCATCCAGTGTTTCAAGGGCAAAAGTTACTGGCGAGAAATTTTCTTGGTTCCAGTTGCTTACACGATAGTACAATTGATATTGTCCTGGAAACAAAGTCATGGAAACCTGAGTGCCTTTGTCTGCGAAACGAGCATAACCCTCTTTGGCTTTTCCGTTGATGTTGCGGGTGTAGAGTCCCCATTCGTAATCATGTTTTTCACCTGTGAAATGGAAGAGACGACTTCCCATGGTGTACCCGGAAGAGAATCCCGTGCGTTTCTCGTTACCGTCATAGGTGGTCCAGCCTTCAGGAATAGAACCTTCAACGGTGAAAGCCTTATGTAAAGCATATAGACTGGTAGGTTCAATAATTGAAATGGTTATTTGGCTACTACCAGTTCGACCTTCGTCGTCTGTTGCCTTGGCTATAATAGTGTGTTCACCAACTGTAAGATTTGTTAGCGTATAATTGTATGGAGCATGATCGAATTCTGCCAAAAGAGTCTTTCCGTCATAAAAAGCTACTTTCTTCACTTCACCATCTGGGTCACTTGCAGTTGCGCTTATCGTAAGGTCTGGAACCTCTGATGGTCCACCGAAAGTTAAGTAAGTAAGTCCATCTTTGGGGGAAGTAATACGTGTGGAAGGATCTTTCAGTTCGAGTGAGAACCGTTTGCAGAATTTCCATATCTCATCACCAGTCTTAACGATATCATTGGAAATCCAATGCCCTTTGCCTGCCATTTCCAAGAGAACCACTTCCACATTGTTGTTGCCAGGTCCCCATACGTGACGAGTAACATGAGCAGCACCGCGATAGTTTTTGGTAATAACGTCCTTTGTGGGACAACCATTGTGTTTAATCCATGCATTCAATGCACCTGATACTCCACCAAAATTCACCACGTCATCACTCGTTCCGTGAGTGTGAATAATGGGAAGTGGACGTACGTTGGCGTTAGCAGTAGTTCCTCCCATAGGATAACCACTAATCGGAGCAAAGGCAGCAATCTTATCAGGAATGCGGTTCATGGCATGATAGGTAAACATTCCACCCATGGAGAAGCCAGACAAATAAACACAATTAGGGTCGATATTATATTTGGCAATCATTTCGTTGATAAGAGCTTTCACGAAATTGATGTCACGGTCTCCACCGATATCCCATCCTTTGTCAATACCGTTTGGAAAAACAGTGACGAATTTTGCCGTATCTGCAATTGACTCTATTTGTAGCATGTTCTTTTGGTATGCTGCATCTTGATTCATCCCATGACATGAGATGAGTAAAGGACGTTTGTCTCCTAAATTCTTTGGAACATATACGATATAGTTACGCTGAATACCACCGACAGTAATAGTGTAACTTTGAGCCTTTGTTTGCAAGCTAACAACAAATGCCAAGACAAATAATAACCAAGAAATTTTTTTCATAATGATTGTTGCATAATAACTGATGCAAAATTACAACAAATCCACAAATACCCTTTAGTATTATGTTACAAAGAATTTGAGTCTTGTATCATTCCATTTCACATACACTATAGACGTATCTTAAATCCTCACTCTCTACCGTGGTGATGTGAGCAGGTTGGGATAGTGTGTCTTTCATGTGGTTGCTTATTCCTGTACCTGTCATTTTTACCATGGCTTCCTTCATTGTCCAGAAACGCGTAAAAGCAACGTCAGGTCGAGGAGCATTCAAAATTTGTTTTAGTTCTTCATCGTTCATGGAGTATCGCGCCAAACTTTCCTTATATTCCCGTACCGATTCCACATCTACACCGATGGGATGGTTACTTACTACACAAATGGCAGCTTCCTTACAATGACTTAGGTTAAAATGAATTTCGGGATGTCCTATAATAGATGGTTTGCCATGTTCTCCATATTCAAAGACGGGTTTTTCGGTTATTCCATACACATCAAGCAATGCTTTACGTAATAACAGATATGCAGCTACACAAGTGCGACGCCCAAGAATATGTTTAAAACGTAGCACTTGTTCACGACGTTGTTCTGATAGTAGAGGCAGTGACGCTTCCCAATCTATGTCGTCGATGTGGTCATTGATAAATAGGTGATATTCCATACAATGATTATAGATTGCAAAGATAAAAGTTTTCTACAATAAAACAAAAAGAGTTCCTTTATTTTTGATGTTTTGTACATTTTCAGTTTTTCGTAAGTATTCAATTTGTTTGTTATTTGTAACAAATGTGGTGATGGTTCCTTTTTTTAATTTGTAAACATATATTTTACAACGTATTTGTTACATGTGGAAAAGGATATATGAAACACAAATGATAATTTTGTAGCAAATTTGATAGCATTGGTCATGATGACTTTTAATCATTATTAAATATTATGTTACGTTTTAATTCATTTTTTATCAAGAAATTAAAGGTACTGCTGTTCCTGTTTTGCTTCGTTCCTTTTGGAGCGATTGCTCAAAACAGTGTAAAGGGAACGGTTAGTGATGGTGCTGGTGAGCCGATTATCGGTGCATCAGTAAGAGTAGTTGGAACGAACACTGGTGTGGTAACGGATGTTAACGGTCAGTTTAACGTCAATGCCGCTTCTAATGGTCGCTTAACTGTATCTTATGTGGGCTTCGTTACTCAAGAAGTAAGTATTAATGGTCGTCAGAACATTGATGTTGTACTGAGTGAAGACAACACAACATTAAATGACGTTGTCGTAATTGGTTATGGTACTCAACGTAGAGAAGCCGTAACGGGTTCTGTGGCTAATGTAAATGGTGAAAAGTTGAACCAGATTGCTGCCACCAATGCCGCTCAAGCTTTGCAAGGCCGTATAGCTGGTGTTAACATGACACAGACAAGTTCTAAGCCAGGTGCAGAAATGCAGATCCGCATCCGTGGACAGCGTTCATTGACAGCATCAAACGATCCTCTGATTGTGCTTGATGGAATTCCTTTCATGGGCCAACTCTCTGATATCAATCCAACAGATATTAAGTCTATGGATATTTTGAAGGATGCTTCCGCAACGGCTATTTACGGTTCTCGTGGTGCTAATGGTGTTATCCTTATCACAACGCAGAAGGGCTCAATGGGAACGCCTGCCAAGGTGACATATAATGGTTATGTCAACTTCAAGACTGTATTCCACAAATATCCTATGATGGATGGTCCTACATTCTCTAAACTCCGTCAAGAAGCTAAAATGTATAAGAATTCTCTTGATGAGAGTGATAATACCAATACCGATTGGCAAGACTTGTATTATCAGACAGGCGTAGGCCACAATCACGATGTGAGCATTTCTGGTGGTACCAATGGTGGTAGCTATAGCTTTGGTGCTGGTTACTATCACGATGAATCAGTTGTTCCCACTGAAGGTTACGACCGTGTGAGTGTTCGTGGTAATTTCGACCAGAATGTTGGAAAATGGTTACGTTTTGGCTTGTCTACAAACAATAGCTATCGTATTACTAAAGGTGTGAATGATATGTATGGTGTACTCAGCAAGAGTCCACTTGCCAGTCCATACGACGAGAATGGCAACCTGAAGCGTTTTGTTACACTTCCTGCTGATGACCAGTCAGTTGTAACAAAGGAAACGGTGAAGAGAGACAAGGATGTTTGGCTTAGCGAAAATAAGGGTATCGGTACTTACAATACTCTCTTCGGTGAAGTGAAGTGTCCTTGGGTTGAAGGTCTTAGCTATCGCATCAACATCGGTTTGAACTTCCGTTCTTCTAAGGGTGGTGGATTCACAGGTACTGGTGTAAATAATAAGGATGCTAATGCTGTCAATAGTGGTTGGATTTCCGAGAACCAGACACGCAACTGGGCTGTTGAGAATTTGATTACTTTTGATCGTGTCTTTGCTGAGAAACACAATGTTAATGTAGTGGGAATGTATTCAGCAGAGCAGACAACATACGAATCTACTGGTGCTAATGCACAGGCTATTCCTGCTGATTACTTCCAGTACTATGCCCTTGACAAGGCTACAGGACAGGTTAATCTCAATAATTACAGTTATTGGCAGAGTGGTTTGATGTCTTGGATGGGTCGTATTATGTACTCTTACGATAATAAGTATATGCTCTCTTTGGCTGTTCGTTCTGATGCTTCTTCTCGTTTGGCAAAAGGACACCAATGGCATACCTATCCTGCTGTAAGTGCTGGTTGGAATATCGCACGTGAAGACTTTATGAGTGATTTGAAGTGGATAGACAACTTGAAGTTACGTATTGGTTATGGTGAGACATCTAACCAAAGTATCAATCCTTATTCTACTCTTGGTGGTCTTGCCGTTCGCAACTATAACTTCGGTAATGGTACTAACTACAAAGCAGGTTACTACGTAAATGCACTGCCTAATACCGAATTGGGTTGGGAGTACTCCAAGACTTGGAACTTCGGTCTCGACTTCTCATTCTTCAACGGACGTCTTTCTGGATCATTCGAATATTATACTCAGAAGACTAACGACATCTTGCTCGATGTATCAATGCCTTCTACCTCTGGTGTAAGCAGCTATACAGGAAATATCGGTAATACCCAGAACAAAGGTTTTGAGTTGACATTGAATGGTATTATCATCGACAACAAGAACGGTTGGAGATGGGATGCTGGTATTAACCTCTATGCAAACCGCAATAAGTTGACTAAGTTAACTGGTGCAAATTACGTGACAGCAGACGGTAGGGTTGAGCCTGAGCGCGACGAAGCTAACCGTTGGTTCGTAGGTCATCCTATCGATGTTATCTACGACTATGAGTACGACGGTCTGTGGAATGCAGAGGACGTTTATGTGGTAGGAAAGGACAAAGATGGCAAGGACATCACTAACCTCAGCATTCTGGAACCAGGTGGTAATCTCGGTATGATTAAGGTGAAGTATAATGCCGACGCTCTTGATGCTAATGGCGTTCCTACTCGTGCTATCGGTGCTGAAGACCGTCGTATCCAAAGCATGGAGCCAAAGCTTATTGGAGGTTTCAATACCACAGTTGGATATAAAGGCTTCGACCTCACGGTAATTGGTGCCTTCCAGATTGGTGGTAAGCTCATCAGTGCCATCCACTCTTCAAATGGTTACTTGAACATGTTGACAGGTCGTCGTGGTCAGCTTGACGTTGATTATTGGACTCCAGATAATACAGGTGCCAAGTATCCGAAACCAGGTGGACTCATGAGTAGTGACAACCCCAAGTATGGTTCTACTCTCGGCTATTTCGATGCTGGTTATCTGAAGATTCGTGCCATTACTTTGGGCTATAACTTCGACACTCTAAAAGCTGTGAAGAATTTTGGTATTAGCCGTCTGCGCCTCTATGCTACGATTCAGAACCCATTCGTACTCTTCTCACCCTTTAACAATGAGAGCGGACTTGATCCTGAAACAAACTCTTGGGCAAATGAGAACACGGCTGTTGCATATGGAGAATACTCTGGTAAGCACAGAATGCCAATCGTAGGTTACAACACACCTGCAACTCGCAATTTCCTGTTCGGTATTAATGTCACATTTTAATTAAGTATTAAAGATATGAAAACTAAAAGTATAAAATATATCCTCGCTGCTGGTCTCGTATTTTGCGGTCTTTCCGCAACCATGACTTCCTGCTCCGATGTTCTTGACGAACAGCCACGCAGCCAATTTGACCCAACATTCTTCAATACGAAGACGGGTATTGAGGGTGGTTTGACCTCACTCTATGCTCACTTGCGCTATTTCTATGGCAACGGTTATTTCCTGAACAGTGTTGAGACAGGTACCGACGAATACACCTACGCTCAGTCTGCCGATGGTAACTTCAAGGATGCTGACCTCTCTGGCGTTGGTTCCATGACTCCCAGTAACTCAATTGCTGGTTCTATCTGGGGTACTTTGTTCCCTAACATCAATACAGCCAGTGGTATTATCGAGAATGGCGCTGCAGCCGGTATCGACAATGCTCTGCTTGCAGAGGCTTATTTCTTCCGTGGTTTCGACTACATCTTGTTGGTTCAGACCTATGGTGGTGTTCCCCTGGATTTAGGTGCTGGTGAATTGAAATTCAATACATCAACCGTTCGTACCTCTGTACGTAACACGGTGGAAGATGTTTACCAGAAGTGTATCTTCCCTGATTTGGAGAAGGCTTTGGCAGATTTACCCGATAATCCTCGTATGACAGGTACAGTCACCAAGAATGTGGCTCGTCTGTATCTTTCAAAGGCTTACTTGACATACGCTTGGTGGTTGGAGAATCCTAACAATATTCCTACCTATCCAGAGTGTACTCGTGATGCAAGTAAAGCACAGAGTTACTACCAGAAAGCATACGATATGGCTATGGCAGCCATCAACAATCCTGGTCCTTATAAATTGCAACCTACATTCTATGATGTTAACGTAGCTACCAACGACCGCAACTCTGAGATTATGCTTTATGCTGACCACGATGAGGACGAGAAGTATGGTAATGGTGGTTCTGGTTACGGATGGGGTAGCGGTGGTTCTCCAGAGAACTTCGCTTACTGGATGGAAACTTGGAACTATACCGAAATGACAGCTAAAGCTGCATCTGGAGCTAACATCAACCCCATTCAACGTGAGGCTGTTCAGGCGCTTGGTCGTCCTTGGACTCGTATGGCTCCTATTGCCGACAACTTCATGACAGGTGGTGTGTGGGAAGATGCTGTTAAGGCTATCGACTCTCGTTACGATGCAACTTTCACCTTGCGCTATCACACCAATTGGCATAAAGCGGGTGTTAACGAACCATTCGTTTACGGTGCTAATGGTATGCAGGTACGTCCTAACGAAGTTTACTTCAGTTGGGTTCCCGAGAGTGAGGACAGCAAGATCAACTATACTGGTGCCGATGGTAAACTTGGTTTTGGTGAGATGGCAGGTCGTCCAGACTTCGTAGTAGCAGTGAACCATATCAGTCGCAAGAAGTATCCTATCAACTGGAAGATTGGTATCTATCGTACAGACAATGCTGGTGGTCTTGGTTCTAAGGTAAACGGTGGTAGTCCTCGTCCTTGGAATGTTGCTAAGTTCTCTGAGTTCTATCTCCTCGGTGCTGAGGCTGCCGTGAAGTTGAACAAGAATGCTGAAGCAAGAAACCTCGTGAATGTGCTCCGTGCTCGTGCTGGTAAGCAAACATTCTCTCAGAATGACAACGTAGCTGTATCTGTTGATAACACAGATGCCATGCTTGCTGCCACACCAGCAACTATCACCATCGACTATATCCTCGATGAGCGTAGTCGTGAGTACTGGGGTGAAGGCTATCGTTGGTACGACCTTGTGCGTACTCAGAAATGGACTGAACGTGCTTCTACCTATCGTATTGCTGGCAGCGATTATGTCGATAAGGATTTACAGACATTCAGGCGTGATATTCCCGCTGGTTACTATCTCCGTCCAATCCCACAGGGACAACTCGATGGTATGAAGATGGATGAAAATGCCAAGAAAGAATACCAGAATCCTGCTTATCGTAATTAATGAAAGTGATACAATGATGAATACTTAATCTATAGCGTTAGGTATTTTATATAATGAAGTCGAAACCTTCAAGGATTATCAATAACAGGTGCATTATTCCTGCTTTGAAAAATTCTTGAAGGTTTCTTTTGTTTATTGGTGTCAAATAAATAGTTTCGCCAATACAACTAAATATCTTTTGTTTTTTCCTTATACAACTTAAATAGTTCTGCCACGCATTGGCTTTCAGTCATGGTTTTAACGTTGAAGCCATAGGCTTGCATCACGGCGCGGTCGTTGTCTTGATGGGCACGACGCAGCTCTACGGGCATGGTCAGTTCGTCGTATAGGTCAGCAAGTGAGGAGTCGGGATAGAGGGCTCTGGCATCAAGAATGGCTTGTGCTGTACGCTCTATCTTAGCTTTCTGCTCGTCGGTAGGAGTAGGCCATGGGAAGTTATTATAAACTACATCCTTGGAATAGCGATAGTCGCTCTTTAATCTTCCGCAAACGGCTCTCATCCATGCCATGTGAACATTGCTTTCGAGTATGCCAAAATGGTAGAGTTGAGCATTGGGGATAATTTGGACTGAATCATTCACAATAATATCTGGCTTCATAAATCCCATAGGCACATATCGTCTGTTTTCAGATGATACTCGTGGAACAATAATGTATTCGGTATCTGGTTGGCGCACTTCTTGAAATGTAGCAGAGAAAGCGGCTGAATCTTGTGTTGCTTTTTTGGGGCTACTTAATCTGAACTGCCTAACTTGTTCTATTCTACTTCGGATAAAAGGTGAGTTGCGGAGTTCTGCAGGACTTGCTTTTACGAGCCATAAACAATAGCGTTCTTTATTGTTAATATACTCAACAGAGCCATAAACACGTTTGATAAAACGTTCTATCCCTGGTTCCCTATTCAATACTTCTTTCTTTTCTTCTAAAGTCAAAAACAAGAAACCTCCATCAACAGGCTTATTACCATACACCATTTGTGGTACATCGCAAATAGATTTAGAACGGCTCTCAATGAATGTATTGGGTGCATCAATTATATACGCATTGATGTTTTCCACCCTTTTCGCTTTATTGCCATCATAGATGAATTTCGCTACATCCACGCAGCTAAATCCTAT
>JAEEGL012578633.1_pt1 | contig 13593 bp, 13 predicted proteins | sample 9134231 | NCBI WGS metagenome assembly JAEEGL01 (sample SAMN16246548, study PRJNA631951) | gut metagenome | biome: gut microbiome; feature: rumen; material: fiber-attached | host: Bos | place: Iran: Karaj | collected 2018-10
GAATATGGAACCAATTCTCCACATTAAATTTTTTCAAGAACTGACTACGGATGAGTTATACGAACTATTGAGAGTGCGTAGTGAAGTTTTTGTGGTGGAGCAGAATTGTGTATATCAAGATTTGGATGGCGATGACCAAAACTCTATTCATCTTTGGCTTACTGTTGAAGATAGAATTGTTGCTTTGGCTCGTGTGTGTCCGGCTGGTACCCACATGAAGGGGATTTCCATAGGCAGGGTCATCACTACGGAACGGGGTAAGGGATTTGGCAAACATATTATGAAGAATGCCATTGACGCTGCCATCATGCATTTTGATGCATCAGTTATCGATATTGAAGCTCAGGAGTATGCCAAAGGTTTTTATGAAAGTGTCGGATTCAAGCAATCATCAGATACTTTTATCCTTGATGGCATCTCACATATAAAAATGACTTGGAAAAAATGAAAAAGATTTTTGTATTGGCTGCAGTCGCCATGATGGCTGCCATGAGTATTGAGGCACAAACGAAACGCTCTGACGATTTCAGAGACAGATATGAACTGAAAGAGGTGGTGGTGATGAGCCGTCACAATATCCGGTCTCCATTGACGTCTGGAGGTGCGGCATATATGAGGGTCACACCACATGAATGGTTCAAGTGGTCGTCGCCAAGCAGCCAGCTGTCCTTGCGGGGAGGAGTACTTGAGACAGAGATGGGACAGTTCTTTCGCAAGTGGGTTGTTAGCGAAGGGTTGTTGCCCGACAACTATCGGCCTTTAGGTGACGAAGTGCTGTTTTATGCCAACTCCCGACAGCGTACGTTTGCCACGGCGAAATACTTTTCTGCCGGATTCCTTCCTTTTGCAAATGTGGAGATCACTCATAAATTGGCCGAGGATAAGATGGATCCTATGTTTACGCCAAAGTTCACAAAGATGAATGACAAATACCGTCAGCAGGTAATCAGTGAGATGGAGACGATGCATGGTGGGCCACAAGCGTGGATGCAGAGTGTACAGCCAGTGCTGACATTGATGGAGCAGATTCTTGACATCGACAAATCTCCTGCTGCACTGCAGGGAGATACACTGCATTTCCGTTTTGATGATGTGCAGTTCAAGATTGAGAATGGTGACGAGCCGCGCATGACGGGAGGTTACACCCTTGCTAACAGTGTGGCGGATGCGCTCGTTTTGCAGTGCTATGAGAGTGAGAGCATGGAAGCATTCGGCAAAGAACTGACTGTGGAGCAGTGGCGGGACATCTGCTCTGTGAAGCAGGTGTACGATGGACTGCTTTTCACATCTCATTCTGCTGCCGTTAATTTGGCTTACCCTTTGGTAAGTCGCATACGTGAAGAATTGAACCGAACTGATCGTAAGTTTATGTTCCTTTGTGGACACGACTCTAATCTTGCCAGTATCGGTGCTGCATTGCGATTTATTTATCCTGAAACAGAGAATGCTCTTGAGCTACATACGCCCATAGGCTCGAAATTGGTGTTCGAGAAATGGAGTGATGGAACGGAGGACTATGTAGCAATTAATATGGTTTATGCCACATTCAGCCAAATGCAAGGACGAACGTTGCTCTCTGATGATGTGCCTCCTATGGTGTTACCCGTCACAGTGGAGGGGCTGACTCCCAATGCCGATGGCCTCTATCGTTTAGAGGAACTCGATGCCCGCATGGCTGAGGCTATGGCTGAATATGACGCCATTGAGGATGCTTCCACCGATGTCCAGGTTCCTGCACGTGTTGTTCCTATCAGCTATGGACGCGCCTATACGATCGACGGAATACCGGCTTCCGACAACACTCGTGGCATTGTGATTGAGAACCGTCATAAGGTCGTGAGAAAATAAAGGGAAAAATATCTTGATAGATAATTTCCTTTTTAGCTCGATGCATCTCCGGAAGTTTGGACTGGAGGCATAAGTGTCTATCAGACGTAGGCGTTCTTATTATTGATTTACTTTTACGGGAAACTACGTCTGTTTTCAGATTTTTTGCTTAACTTTGCAATGAAATACCCTATAATATATAAACGAGTATACTCATTCTTACAATAATATGAATATCAAAAAAATAACCCTGTGTCTGTTAGCGGCATGTTCGTTACAGATGAACGCTCAGTATCTTGAGCACATTTATGATTACATTGAGAACACCTCTGTATATGAGGAAAATCAAGAGGAGGGACATGCTTACTATCTGGCCAGTCAACATTTGTCGCTAAACGGGAACTGGCGTTTTTTCTTTGCCAATACTCCAGAGGAAGTGCCACAGAACTTTTTTGCAACGAATTTTAAGGATAATAACTGGACTGATATTCATGTACCAAGCAACTGGGAGATGAAAGGTTTCGGAGACCCTCTTTTCCGCAATGTGGCTGCTCCCTTCAAGGCTAATCCCCCTTATGTGCCCAGAGAATATAACCCGACTGGTGCGTATAGAAAAACCTTCACCTTACCGTCTGAATGGAAGGGACAGCAAGTGTTCCTTCGTTTGGAAAAGGCTCAAAGTGCTTCATTTATTTGGATGAACGGTCAGCAAGTAGGATATAATGAAGGAGGACAGGAACCTGCGGAATATGATGTTACGCCTTTTGTGCGACCAGGCAAAAACATGTTGGCTGTATGTGTCGTGAAATATAGTGATGGCTACTATCTTGAAGGACAGGATTACTGGCGTTTGGCTGGAATCTTTGATGATGTGACCATTTACGCTACACCAAAGACTCGTTTGTTCGACTGGTTTGTCACAACCGATCTTGACGACCAATACAGGGACGCTACGCTTAAGGTGAATGTTGATGTGAAGAAATATGAGGATAAATGTGCCTCATATTCCGTCCGTGCTAAGCTTAAAGATCCGAAAGGTAATATTGTGAAGGAGATGAACTCTGATCGCTTCACGATGGATGCTAAGGGAAAGAAATCGCTGACTATGTCATCCCAAATTTCCAATCCCGACAAGTGGACTTGTGAGACTCCTGTGCTCTATCAATTGACACTCGAGCTCTTGAATGAGTCAGGGAAGGTTATGCAGCAGATAACCAGTAAGATGGGATTCAAGGAAACGGAAATCCGCCATCAGGTTTTCTATCTTAATGGGCAGCCAATCAAGGTGAATGCCACAAACACACATATGCAGCATCCGGAATTGGGACATGTTATGAACGAGGAAACTATTCGTAAGGATATGGAGATTCTGAAACAGCACAATTTCAATGCTGTTCGTACTTCTCACTATCCTCCAGTCAACAAGTATCTTGAATTGGCCGACGAATATGGGCTCTACATCATTGATGAGACGGGCGATGAGGCTCACGCTACTGAATTTTTATCGAATGATATGAAATTTCTCCCTATGTATCTTGAGCGTGTTCGTCAGATGGTGTTACGCGACCGCAATCATCCTTGCATTTTGTTCTGGAGTGCGGGAAATGAGAGTGGTGAAGGTCCCATTATTACAGAGGTGGTCAAAGAAGGAAAAAAATACGACCCCACTCGCTATTTTATGTATGGCGGAAATGCGTATGCACATCCGGGGGAGGATATCATTGGCCCTCGCTATCCGACTCCTTACGAATTGGAAATGAACACTGCTATGGTTCCTGAGGCTGAAGATCCACGTCCTTCATTTATGGATGAATATCTCTCTGTGGCTGGCAATGCAGGAGGTGGATTGGACGAATACTGGGATGTTATACGTCGTCATCCTCGAGTGATGGGAGGCGCCATATGGGACTTTGTCAATCCTGGTCTCACTGAGCACATTCGTCCTTTGAAAGATAGTTCTCCTTTCAACACTCCGGTACACCTTATGAGCAATGCTAAGGTGGAAAAGGGCGTGTTGTGTCTAAGTGGACATGATGAGTGGGTAGAAGTTTATCGCTGTAATAATGTGGAGCTCACTGGAAATGCATTGACCATTAGTTTTGATGTCAAACCTGGCAAGTTGTCCGGTATGCATCAGGGAGCTCCATACATCACAAAGGGCAACACACAATTTGGCGTTGTACAGAAAGGTGAGGATAAACTGCAATTTTATCTACACTCGGGAGTAAAGCACGAATTAAACGTGGATCTGCCTGCCAATTGGATAGGAAACTGGCATCATGTGACTGCCTCTTGGGATAGCAAGGAAATGAAACTTTACATTGACGGACAGCTGAAAGGTACAGAATCAACGGTTTCAAATGAACCCAATAACAACCGACGTGGCAATAGAAGTGGAGAACGGGGGGAGCTGAGTAATTTCCCTTATCCGATTCACATCGGACGATTTGCCGGTAACCATGCTCAAGACCCTCAGACCATTTATACTGCCGATGCGGAAATGGACAACGTGGCGATTTACAATAAGTGTCTTGCTGATGGTGAAGGTAGTGCAGAAGATGCTGTGCTGTACCTGACTTTTGACAGTAACGGAGACGAAGGCACTTTCTATACAATTGGTGGAAACATGCGTACTTACGGCAGTATTTGGCCTGACCGCACGGTACAGCCTGAGATGAAGCAAATGAAATGGACCACACAGCCTATAAGCATTCGTCTGCTAAATCAGGAGACGGGAGAGGTCGAGGTGACAAACCGGTTGTTTTTCACCGATCTTTCTCAATATGCTACTCACTGGGCCTTGATGGAAGATGGCAAAGTACTCGAAGAGGGCGACATCCAGCTCTCCACAGCACCACAACAGAAGCAGGTCATTAAGATTCCATATCATAAGCCGGATATTGTGGCTGGAAAAGAGTATCGTGTCACGATTTCATCTGCTCTGAAAAAAGATGAGATATGGGCAAAGTCTGGTCATGAAGTTGCTTGGGACCAGCTGGAACTCTTGTCTTGGAATATTCCTGCACCATCTACACAACTATCTTCCAAAAATCTCACTACTCAGGAAGACGACAAGCAAATTAAGATAAGTGGAAATGGGTTCTGCTATGTCATCAGCAAGGAAACAGGTAATCTGGAACAGATTGAGGTTGATGGAAAGCCTGTTCTGAAAGCGCCTCTCACTTTCAACCTATGGCGCGCTCCTTTAGCAAATGAATTTGACTCATGGGATGCTTTCCGTGTCAATGGCGGATATGCTGAAGGATATGGAAACATGGTATCAACCCTTTTCTATTCAAAAGGTGTGAATCAACTGAAAATCCGCCCGGCTAAGGTACAGTTGACAAACAATCAGTACGAAACATCCGTCACCATCAGTCAGCTTGTGCAAGTGGGAGCTTCATCCTTCGGAACACTTGACCTGTATATTCAGGGAGTGCAGTTAGCTGGATTCAATGTTGACTATACATATAATTTTTACGATGACGGAACTGTCAAGATTCACAACCATCTGAGCCCACAGGGGAAACTCCCTGAAATCCTCCCTCGCATCGGATTCACAACATCGGTAGCTAAGGAGTTTGACAATATCACATGGTATGGAAGGGGACCGGAGGAAAACTATCCGGATCGCAAGACGGGATATCAGGTAGGTGTTTGGACCAAAACCGTTGCCGATATGTATGAACCTTATCTTCTGCCACAAGATCATGCGCTGCGTACCGATAACCGTTATGTTCAGCTATTGAACAAGGATGGTAGCGGAATTCAGATATCAATGAACGAACCCTTCAACTTTAATGCTTACCAGTTCTCAACCGATAATCTAACCAAAAGTCAGTTCACCTATCAGTTGCAGCCGCTTCCAGACCGTTATACACTAAATCTCGATTACAATACAACTGGCGTTGGTTGCACTTGTGTTTATGTGCTTGAGGAATATAGGGTAAGACCTGCTTCTTACGATAGGGTTATTACCATCAAACCCAAGAAATAACATTTTTAGCCATGTGCTCGACATGATAGTAGGTTGTTCCTATATGTTTTGTTGCCAGTGGCTTTAAATCTTCATGGCGTGTGAATGTGTTTATAGATGAACAAAAACATCCTTCTTGGATAGCCAGGTTGGAGAATTTTAAGGATGTACTATGAACATCGAAGACTACCGGGAGTATTGCCTTTCGTTAGGTGATGACGTGGAAGAAAAACTTCCTTTCACGGCCTTCAAGTATGCCACTGGTGTGTTGGTGTTCTACGTTCATGGTCACATGTTTTCTTTCTTCGATTGCGATAATTTCAGTGTTGTCACACTCAAATGTCAGCCTGAACGCATAGAAGAACTGAAAGGTCAGTTTCAATGCGTCGTAAGGCCGTTCAACATGTCGCCTAAGCATTGGATAGGCATCGATGTGAAAACGGCCCAGGATGACTTGTTATGTGAACTTACTCGCAACTCTTATGATATTGTAAAAGCTAAGTATAAGACATGTGTCAAGCATGTGGTACAGGAATAGACCTCAAGCTATGACTACAAAACGGATTTTTGAAGACAATGCTGATGAACAGATAAAACTGCTCTATGAGACGGCTTTTCCTGAAGACGAACAGATTCCTTGGGATGATTTAATACGGCTTGTCGGAGAAATGCCGTTGGATTTCACTGCATATTATGATAACGATGCCTTTATCGGTTTCACCATCGTATATCCGCGTAAGTCTTTCAACTGGTTCTGGTATTTTGCTGTAAGGGAGGAATTACGAGGACAAGGCTATGGCCATCGGATTCTCCTGCAGTTGATAGAACGTTATAAAGGACAGACTTCTGTTCTTGACATGGAGAGTCCAACGCAGGATTGTGAGAATATCGCACAGCGCAAACGACGTCATAATTTCTATCTTCGCAATGGATTTAGGGACACGAATGTTTATCGCAACTACAACGACATCACTATGACCATCATGATGATTGGAAATGGCACTTTCACACTACATGATTGGGATGATATTACCAACGAATTAAAACAGTTTTGGTGGCCGGAAACTATCAAAGAGGAAGACGTATGAAAAAAACAATAATCTTATCAATTTTTTTGTTCATTTCGGCCTCTATGTCTGCACAAGATATCGTAGGGTTTGTCCACCGACAACTGGGCAATTATCCAAAGTCTCGGCTTCTTGATATTTACAAATCTTGTTTTCAAGACTATATGGGAGCGGAACATCTGGTGACCGATAGGAGTAGGGTAGAGGACTATTTGAATGAGGAGTTGAATGTCACTTCACTCAATGACCTCATGCCGTGGTACTATGAGTCTTGTGGAATTGATGGCAACTATGTCCGGGTGAGTCTCAAAGCCGTGAAGGACGGAATCGTTTCTGAGGATTTGTTACTTGATGCTTTCATCAGAAGTGCCAACGCGGAGAATAAATCTTCTTTGGATTCGTGGCGTGACAGATGGCATGAGATTATTGGCACGATTGAACAGATGAACCTCAATTTGAAGAACTACAAGGAAGACAAGCAGTTCATTGACTCTATTCTGTCTGCAGGGAGATATGCTATCAGCCATTCTCCTGAATACCGCGAAGCATATCTTCCTCATTACAGAATAGTGGAGCGTGGTATCTTTGAGCAGGAAATACTACCTTTAATACAAAATGCCATGATAATACGTATAGCTGAAATCGAAGTCTATCCTGAATACATTTCCGACTACCTGTCGGCAGCCAGAAATGTGGGAGCTGAGTCCGTCAGTAGGGAACCTGGTGTTGTCTGTATCTTCCCCATGCAGATGAAGGAAGATAAATGTCAGATTAGAATTATTGAAATTTACCGCAGCCAAGAAGCGTATGAGAGTCATCTGAAGACTCCCCATTTCCTGACCTATAAAAAAGGCACGCTTCACATGGTTAAATCATTGAAGTTGCATGACCATATTCCTTTGGATGCACCATCAATGAATCTTATTTTCGAGAAAATGAAATGAACAAAAATACCATCAATATGTGATTGTGTGGTTAAGGGAAAGTGTGTATCTTTGCAGTCGAAATCGATTTTAGCTTATGAATTTTGTATTTATCTCACCACATTTCCCACATACATACTGGCAATTCTGCCATTGGCTTAAGGATGATGGCGTACAGGTGTTGGGCATCGCTGATGCACCATACGATTCGTTGCCGAACGAACTGAAGGAGTCGCTGACGGAATACTATCGTGTGGATTCACTTGAGAACTATGACGAAGTGTACCGTGCTGTGGCTTTTTTTGCCTTCCGTTATGGGCGTATTGATTGGATTGAGTCCAATAACGAATACTGGTTGGAGCAGGATGCTCGCTTGCGCACAGATTTCAATGTGACAACTGGCATTCGTTCCGACCGCATCCGAAGCATCAAAGAGAAGTCGGAAATGAAGAAATACTACATCCGGGGTAACATTCCTACGGCTCGTCAGATTCGAGTCTCAGATGGAATAGATGCAGTGAGAAATTTCGTTAATCAGACGGGGTATCCTGTCATTGCTAAACCTGACGTGGGGGTAGGGGCCAGCGGTACTCACAAGATTGTGGATGATGGTGGTCTGCAGAGATTCTTTGACGAGGTAAGTGACTATCAGAACTATGTAGTGGAAGAATTTATAACGGGAGAGATATGCAGTTATGATGCTGTCATCGATGCTTAGGGGAATGCACTTTTCGAGTCGATGACTGTCTGGCCTCCTTCCATTATGGACATTGTTAACCACCGTCTCGACCTTTCTTACTATGTGGATAGAGAGATACCGGAAAGTTTGATAGAGTTAGGTCGACATACAGTGAAGACCTTCGGCATTTGGAATCGCTTTGTGCATCTGGAGTTTTTCCGCCTCGATAACGATAGGGAGGGACTTGGGAAGAAGGGAGACTTTGTGGCTCTGGAGGTGAATATGCGTCCTGCTGGAGGATACACGCCCGACATGATTAACTATGCGCATTCCACCGATGTTTATAAGATCTGGGCTGATATGGTGGCCTTCGGTGAAAGTAGAACACAGCAGGGGGAACAGCAGTACTGCGCTTTTGCAAGCCGTCGTGACATTTATCAATATGTTCACTCCCATGAAGAAGTGCTGAGCCGCTATGGAGAACGATTGGTGATGTGCGAGCGGATGCCGGAACTTTTTTCAGCGGCGATGGGACAGCAGATGTACACTGTCAGATTGCAAACGATTGAGGAGGTAAAAGATTTTGTATCATTTGTACATGAAAAGAGACTATGATTATCAATTACGTGAAGAAATATAGCAGTGCCCTCGGGCGTGACATGGAATATAAGACATACGGCGACAAGGGCCATCCGGTACTTGTCTTTCCATCACAGGATGGAAGGTTCTACGATTATCAGGACTTCGACATGGTGGGGGTGCTCTCTAGTTTCATCGAACAGGGGAAGATTCGGCTCATTTGTGTCGATTCCATAGACCGCGAAACTTGGTCTGACATTCGGGGCGACCATCATCGGCGCATTGAATTACACGAGCGGTGGTATCACTATATCGTTGACGAACTCATTCCTGAGGTGCGCCACTTCTCCAATGAGTCTTTTATTGTTACAGGCTGTTCTATGGGCGGCTACCATGCTGGTAACTTCTTTTTCCGACGTCCCGACCTTTTCGATACGCTATTGGCTTTGAGCGGACTTTATTATGCGGGTTATTTTTTTCCTAACTATCAGGATTCGCTCGTCTATGACAATTCACCCTATGATTTTCTACGCCAAATGCCTGCTAATCACCCATATTGGGAAATCTACCGTCACCGCCGTATTATAATGTGCGTAGGACAGGGTAATTGGGAAGATGAGCTGCTCGAAAGCACACGACAGATGGATGTGCTGCTCAACGAAAAAAATGTTCCTGCCTGGATAGACTACTGGGGGTACGATTCAGCTCATGACTGGACATGGTGGCGCAAACAGGTCGTATATTTCATGGATCATCTCCTGACTGAGGAAACGGTGGAGTATATAATCTGACTTGCCAGCTACATGTACTTTCCTGCTAACAGATAGTCTTTCTTGTGTCTGTACCGATTAATTCGTTATCTGTTTCAATGTCTTATCCGTAGTTTTCAATTAGGTATCTTACAAACTGGGGGTCGCCGAAGTTGATGGTACCTGAGTCGTGCTGGTTCAGCATGGCAATCTGGGTCATGTCGTCATCGCTCAAGGTGAAGTCGAATATGTTGAGGTTTTGTGCCATGCGCTCTTTGTGGCTCGACTTGGGGATGGCCACGATACCACACTGGGTGAGCCAACGAAGAGCAACTTGAGCGGCGGTCTTACCATGTTTTGCACCAATAGTTGCCAGTTTCTCACTCTTTACGATGCTTTCTACTCCTTGTCCGCCAAGTGGACCCCAGGCCATCATCTTTGTTCCGAACTCTGCATGAATAGGCTGGATACTCGTTTGTTGGATGAGCGTGTTACATTGTAGCTGATTAACCATTGGTTTCACTTCAACATAGTGAGCAAAGTCAAAGAAACGGCCTGCTTGAAAGTTTGATACACCGATGGCACGTACCTTGCCTGCTCGATAGGCCTTTTCCATTGTTCGCCATGTGCCGAACACGTCGCCGTAGGCTTGATGAATAAGCAGCAGGTCGATATAGTCTGTCTGCAATTTGCGCAGGCTCTCGTCGATACTCTTTTCTGCTTTTTCCTCACCATTGTTCGAGATCCACACCTTTGTCACGATGAATAGGTCTTCACGAAGAATTCCGCTCTTCCGCCACGCTTTGCCTACACCCTCTTCGTTTTGGTAGGCTTGTGCTGTGTCTATAAGCCGATAGCCTACGTTCAAGGCATCGCTCACACAACGTTCACACTCATTTGGACTTACTAAAAATACGCCGTAGCCCAAGGTCGGCATCTCAACGCCATTGTTTAACTTGATGTATTCCATAATTTTTAATCTTTATTATCTTTAATAGCCCAATCCTTTTAACCATTTTTCCACCTTCGCTTTCTCTGTGCGCACCTCGTGTCCATAGATGCTAAAGCCCTTTGTGACATTTGCACCAGGAAATGACTTCTTCACGTCATCCACACAATTGGCCAGTCCGCTGCCTTCGTGGGTGGTGAAGGGAATAACAGTCTTGCCCTTTAAGTCATTTGTGTGATTCTTGAAGAAGGTGAACATTACCTGTGGATAGGTGCCCCACCAAACGGGACCCCCGATGAATACAGTGTCATATCCGCTCAAATCTACTTCTCCCTCATATTCTGGCAGCTCGCCGTTTCTGGTCTCTTCTTTGGCCAGATTGATGAGGGGGGTATAGGCCATTCCGTCATATTTGTGGGTGACAATTTCAAACTGCTCTGCTCCTGTCAGTTCCGTGATATAATCGGCCATAATCTTTGTGTTACCCACCTCTATGTTTCCTACTGCGTAGTTGTCTCCCGCATGCGAGAAGAACACCACCAATGTTTTTCCGTCTTTTGTCATGTCTGATGTGTCGTTTGATGTTGATGAATCCGTTTGTTGTTGCTTAGTTCCGCTACATGCCGTTGATATAAGCAATGCAAAAGCGGTTGTGATGATACTTTTGATTTTCATATTCATTTTATAAATTTATTCTGAACAATCCGAAGAGCCATTTTTTAACCTAATTTGTATTCTCCTGTGCGGATGGCTGCGATGACGCCTCCATCAATAAGTAGGTCGGTTCCAGTGATGAATTTTGCGTGTTCACCAAGCAGGAAGGCTGCTGCCTCTGCAATTTCGTCGCTGGTTCCTGTGCGTTTGGCGGCAGAAGCATCTATCATGCGTTGGTAACCTTCTCCATTTGCATTGAACTCATCGTATGCAAGTGGAGTAATGATGATTCCTGGAGATATGGTATTGATGCGTGCTCGACGATTGCGCCAACTGGTGGCGGCAGCACGTTGTGCCTGCAGATGGTTCATGCGCTTGGCTATCATATAGGCAAAACCACTGTTTTGCATGGCCACTTCTTGGATGAACTTCAAATCCTTAAGGGCTTCAGTGGGTGTGTTTACTAATTGTAGCTCCACCTCATGAGGTATAGGATACATATAGGCTGCCTGACTGCTGATAATGAGCCCGGCACCACCTGCGGCCATCACCTTGCCAAAGGCATCCACAGCATAGCCTGTGCCCACCATGTCAAGAGCTACGATGTGTTCTGGACTCGCCTGATTGGGGGATGCACCTGCCGTGTCAATGAAATACATTACAGGACCAATCTCTGAGGCCTTTTGTGCGAATGCAATCACGCTATCCTTCTCCAAGGCGTCCACCACCAGTGTCTCAACATCGTAACCACACCGACGGAAGTCCTCTCCTACACGTTTCAGTGTTTTTTCGCTGATGTCACCCAAAAGTATCTTCTTGCCGGCACCAATGCGTCGTACGATGGCTGTTCCCATACTACCGGCACCTAAGAGTGCCACAACTTGCTTGTTCTCGTTTCTATCGAAATACATAATCTTTCCTCCGTATTATTATTATATATTCTTAATGAATTTTGCTGGATTGCCACCTACAATAGTATTAGGTGCTACATCCTTGGTAACGACGGCACCTGCAGCTACAACAGCATTCTCACCGATGGTCACTCCTGGCAGGATGATGGCACCTATACCAATCCATGCGTTACTCCCTATGTATACTGGTTTACAACGCAGCACCATACGATTTTGGAAGTCATGGTTGTCGGTGACGATGCGCACATTCGGGCCAATCATCACTCCATCATCAATGGTGATGCCACCAGCTCCCATACAAGTCAGAGAGTGGTTTACGAATACACGCTTGCCAATCTTAATCTGGCAGCCAAAGTCAATTTGCATTGGAGGCATGATGTAACTCGTGGCATCCAAACCGCCATTGAACAACTCATTTTCCATCGGATGAATCTTTTCCATATCTGGTTCCGTGGTGTTGATGCGGAAACAAATCCGATTGCAGCGTCCCATCTCCTTGATAGCCTCTGCATATTCTGGCATCGCCATATTGACATCTGAACCTGAGCTTAATTGTCTGAAAATATCCATAGTCATGCATGCTTTTAAGTTTCACAATGCAAAGTTATGATGATTTTTTGATAGTTTTGTTTTACAAAATGCGTCATGATTTTCACTTTTTGCCCAAATCGTTCGTTTATTAATAAAATAATGTTTAACTTCGTAGCCATGAAGACAGAGTTTCAATATTCCACAGACTTTTACGGGATGAATTCTGCTGAGTTGGGACATACCTGTATGCATCTTCTATGCTTGGCGGGGGAGGGCAGTTTCGTGTTCAATGAGCATTGTTATCACATTACGAAAAACGATTTGGTGGTCATACCCATGCCCAACAAAGTAAAGAACCTTGCTGCACATGCTGACATGCAGGTGGAATGGTTTGCTGCCGACTACAAGTTCCTGCAAAGCTTGTTGCCTTCAAACAACTACAGCATTGGGGGCAGCATCTCACTGAATAGTGACCCCGTAATCAAACTGACCGAGGAACATGCCCGGCATCTGCTGGATGATTTCCACAGGCTTCGCGACCGTCTGGAAGATAGGCACCTGCAGTTTTACAGTGAACTCATGGGCAGCCTCTGCTTGACGATGATGTACGACATTTTAGAGGCGCATGTCATGAGGGAGGCTACAGACATTAATACAGAACGCACGGCTTAAATCGTCACACAGCTGATGGCCCTGCTCGCTACAGGCATCTGTAGAACGGAGCGCGAGGTGAGTTACTATGCGGAAC
>JAEEGL014503458.1_pt1 | contig 13593 bp, 15 predicted proteins | sample 9134231 | NCBI WGS metagenome assembly JAEEGL01 (sample SAMN16246548, study PRJNA631951) | gut metagenome | biome: gut microbiome; feature: rumen; material: fiber-attached | host: Bos | place: Iran: Karaj | collected 2018-10
CACTCGTGAGTCGGCAGCATTTGAGGAATAGATGCGTCGCTTTTGAATACGATCACATCCGGCGAGTATATGCAGGCGTCTGAGTGCAAGACATTCTTTTCAGTGCGGTTCACATTGTAGAACTGCTCCCATATCGGCTTTTGGTTCAGCGTTGGATACAGCGTGGAACAGCGGCAAAGAGCTTCTTCCTGCGCTGACGATCCGCGTGTTACCCCGCCACCGGGGTTGGTCGCTGAAGCGAAATTCAAGACGGCAATTCTTTTGTCAGGGTATTTCTTATGCAGCTTTCGCGCCGCTTCGAAGGTTGAGTGCCGCGAAACCGTAACAGCACCCATTTTCGGACTGCTGCTTTCAAATGAGGGATAGTCGTTCACCGCAAAGTGCTTTGTCAGGCTAACGCTTTTTTCTGTTGACTCGCGCAAAAACTGGTCGCTTTGAATCCGCTTGACGGTGTCCTCGAATACCGCCTTTAATTGTTCTCTTTTATTGTAAAACATGTTCACTGCCTCCTTGTTCCGGGGATTGAATATGATTCCCATTTTACTCTGTTTCCGAGGTTTGTCAAGAGTTTCTTTTCCGCGAAAACGCTCAGAAAATGCGGCGCAGAATCAAAGAAAACCTTCCGAAAAAGTCTGGAAATTTCCGAAAAGCTGTAGTATACTGTTCCGCTTGACAGGAGGGGTGTCCGTTGGCACTGAAAAAGCTTCTGAACAAAGGAACAGTTTATAAGCGCAGCGACAATCGCTGGGGCGGTATGGTGAGTTATCACGACGAGCAGGGTGTGTACAGGAGAAAGAGCTTTTGTGCGCCGACAAAGAAAGCCGTTCTGAAGAAGATCGGTGATTACATCGAGTTTTTCAAAATGGAGATCGCCGAAGCTGATGAAACGAAGAAGCCGCTGAGAAAAAGTATGCAGAAGTGGCTGGAGGTGTTTCAGTACGGCACGGTTGAGAGAGCGACATACGACAGAAAAGAGGATTGCGCCAAGCACTATATCTACCCGAGAATCGGCGATATGATCATATCGGAGATCACATCCGCGGACTTGAATGGGATCTTGACGCAAATGATGAATGAGGGATATTCGCATTCGACCGTCAAGCATGTCTATAGTCTGTTCAAAGAATATTTCCGCTATCTCTGCTATGAAGAGCACATCCCAAAAAATCCGATGGCATATGTCCGTATGATCAAAAAAGCGAATTTCCTCGCGGCGCAGGGCAGAGAAATTATTGCACGGAGCGACGCCGTCACGGTCTTGAATGACGAAGAAATACGTCGTTTGAGAGAAGCGGTATTTACACGGAACAGGAAAGGAGCATTAAAGCATCAACAGGCGGCAGCGTATTTGTTGATGCTCAACACAGGCTTGAGAACGGGCGAAGAGCTCGGTTTGCTCAACAGCGACATTGATTTAGATAAAAGAGCGCTGAGCGTTACCCGCGCGGTAAAGGAAGTCAGCAAACGCGATAAGGACGGAACTGTGTGCGGAACCGAGTTGATTGTCGGCGGTATGAAAACAGCCGCTTCAAAGCGCGCGATCCCTCTTAACAGCACGGCAATAGAGATGATTTTGATATTGCGCACTGAGCGATATTTCGGTGCAGACAGTCCGCTGATTTCAAATCAAGTAGGAGACTTCACAAGACCATCCACATTCCGCTCGAGATGGTACACGCTGCTTGATTTCGCCGGAATCTCTCACAAGGGCTTGCACAGTCTGCGCCACCCGTATGTCAAGCTAAAAACAAAAAAATTTGAAGATTTTTATTACGAAAGCCGACGAACAGATTTTACTCTGCCGCCGGCTTTAGCTTTATGGTTAGTTAGGTGCCAGAAAGTCATTGCAAATGTAATCTATCTCAATACGATTGTCCTTGAAGATATATACACGGCTTATCAGGCGGTCAGAAAGTGACTGTGTCAGGCTCTTTGCGTCGGAAAGTTCCCGAGCGGTAGCCTGCTGCTTTTGTCTTAACTCGTAATCAGCCTCGGCTTGCTTGGTTCGCGCTGAAATAGCGGTATAGGCGTTCTTGGCGTTTACAACCTCTGCGTCGAGACTGTCCTTTTGTGCCTTGTAGGCATCAAGGTCGATTTCATCAAAAACATACTGCTCATATAGCATACGCTTTTTATCGCGCAATGATTGCAGCTTGCTCTCATATTCAACCTGTTGCATAGTTTGCACGGTTACGTTATCCTTGTCGGCGTCAATTCCCAGCACAGGAAGTAATTGCGCGCGCAGCGTGTCAAATATTACTTTTTCTAAATCAGCAGCCTTTATCTGCAACCCATAACAAGGCAGATTCCCTGATACCTCTGAATGGCGGCAATAGAACACGGCGTTTTTTCCCTTGCGGGACATCGCATGGTCGCAATAGCCGCAAAACACCTTGCCTTTTAAGGGATAATGATGAATTTGTTTGTTTGGCTGTGAAAAATGGCGCAGTGCTTTATTTGCTCGGTTATACAAGTCAATACTGACTATCGCTTCATGGTGATTTGGTATCTTGATCCACTTGCTTTCGTCTTTCATACGAGAGTGTGAACCGCCAATTTCCGTTATCTCGCGTTTGCCGATAATATAGGTGCCGGTATATCTTTCATCACGAATGATACGCAGAATAGTTGAGGTCACCCACACGCCGCCCGTTCGCCGTATATCGTGAATCGGTCTGCCTTTTGCGGCTCGATATTCGCCCGGTGTGGGGATTTTTTCTTCATACAGCTTACGGCCTATATCTGTAGCAGAAATGCCCTTAGAGGCCAATGTGAAGATTGTACGCACAACATCGGCAGCAACTCCGTCCGGCTCCATACGTCCGTCTGCGCTTTTACCATAACCGTAGGGACAGATCACACTCTGATATTCACCGCGGCGCATTTTAGCGTATTTGGCACTTCGGGTTTTCATCGACATATCGCGGCTGTAACACTCGCTGATAAGATATTTGAAAGCTACGTCAATTCCGCCTGTGTCGCCTTTATAGTTCTGCGTGTCAAAATCGTCGCTGACAGAAATAAACCGCGTATGATACAGTGGAAATACACGCTCAATGAAAAATCCCGTCTCAATGCTGTTTCGCCCAAAACGCGAAAGGTCTTTGACAATAATACAATCTATTTTTCCCGATTGTACCAGCGCCAAAAGCTCCTGAACAGCAGGACGTTCAAAATTCATACCTGTGTGTCCGTTATCAACAAACTCCATTAGCTCACCGCCGTTATATTCAGACAGCGACAAAGCCTTTTCACGAAGAATAAGGCGCTGATTGGAAATGCTCAGGCTGTCGGTCTTGGAATCCTCAACGGAAAGACGGATATACAAAGCTATATTATAATCGCTCATTCTGTCACCACCTTTGCGTAGTCCGTTTGAAAGCGAAAGACTATGGTGAGTTCCTTATCGTGATTAACCTCAATACGTTCAATCAGTCTGTCAATCAGTTCTGCCGTCAAGGTGTGATTACTTTCGAGCGTCAACGCGTCGTTGTGCATATCCTGATAAAGCGAAAGCTGTTTATCGAACTCCACAATTCTGTTATTCAGGGCTGTTATTTCAGCGGTTAATTGCTCAACGCGCTGTTCGTAGCCCTCTTTCATGGAAAAGTAGTCCTCACTTGACAAAAGCCCCTGAACAACGTCCTCGTATAAGCCTCGAATAAGGCGCTGACTATTGGCAAGATCCTGACGCTTTAATGAAAGCTGTGTTTGAATTTCCGCACGTTCCGTTTGCTGCGTCATTTCTGCTTTGAGCGTCGGCAAAGAATCACTCAACGCAACAGAAAGCTCTTTTTCCATAATAGCTATAACGGACGGAATCAACTCGTCCTCGCGAATACTGACGCCCGGGCAGGAACCGTGAGCAATACGGTTGTTTGTAATACAATAAAAACGATACACATCCGCTCTTGTTATGCGTCTCTTACACATACGATTTAGGTGTTTGCCGCAATGAGCGCAGAAGATTTTACCCTTGAATATATTTGGCGTATATTCGTTGACGGGCTTTTCTTTACATTCCCTGCGAGATTGAAGTCGAATACGCTGCACTTCGTCAAATATATCATGACTGATAATTGCCTCGTGTGTATTACGGACAGTTATATAATTATCAGTGTCAGCTCTGAGCTGTGTATGATCTACTGTCTTTGTCCTGCCCTGAACCAAATCGCCCGTATATACAGGGCTATCCAAAATCCGCAATATGGTTCGGGTTTGCCATTTGCCGTTGCCAATCAAATTTTGATGTTTCAGCTCTCCCGTAGCCTGCTTATAGTGGCTGGGTGTTGCAATTCCCGCGTCGTTTAATCTGCGCGTTATCTCCGAAATGGCGACGTTATTATACGCCCATTGAAATATCTGACGGACAGCTTTCGCCGGTTCTTCGTCAATAATCAGCTTGTGGCAGTTGTCGGGAGCTTTTTTGTAACCGTAAGGAGCACGACCGCCGACAAACTCTCCGTCACGCATAGCCTGACGCTGCTGAGCTTTAATCTTTTTGCCAATATCCAACGCATAAGCTTCGTTAATCATATTTTTGAGCGGAAGCATAATGCCGCCGTGAATATTATCGGGATTGGCTGTGTCAAACTGATCCGTCACCGCAATAAAACGAATATTGCGGGTGAAAAAATACTGTTCAATATAGTAGCTTGTATCAATGAAATTTCTTCCGAGACGCGAGAGATCCTTTACAATAACGCAGTCGATTTGTCCTGCCTCTATATCCGAGAGCATACGCTGAAAGGAAGGGCGGTTAAAGTTGGTTCCCGATAAGCCGTTGTCAATATAGGTATCATAAACCTTAAACTCCGGCTTGTCAGCAAGGTAATCATTGAGAACAAGCTGTTGATTTTCAATCGAATTGCCCCGGTGACTGTTATCTTCAACCGAGAGACGCACATACATAGCTGTACGGATATACATAGCAGCCTGTGCTGTCGGCTTAGAAGCGATATTTTTTCTGCTTTTTCTTGCCATATTAACTTGCCTTCCTTTCCGCGCTCTGCGCTTGTTTCATTTGCTCAGCGAGACGCTGCGCCTTAAAATATTCGTCCTGATAATTAAACTCGATTTGCAGTTCGTCCTTGCTTAAAATACGGATACTGCGTATCAGCTGTAAAACGGCCTTGCGGTCAAATTCTTCCATTTGGGAGAATTTCATAAAATGATTGATCCAACGGTTGCGCTCGCTCCGGTTTTCCAAAACGTCTGTGAGCTTTTCATTCCAGCCGTTGATTGCCGCCTGCATGGATTCTATATCAGCGTTATATTTACGTTTATAAGATAAAAATTCTTCCTTTGTCAGCATTCCGTTGACAAGGTTTTCATACAGCTTGGATTTATAGCTCTCTGTCTTTTCAAGCTGCTTTTCACAGCTCTTGATATGCCCGGCGTATTCACGCGCCAGCTCACGGTTGATACGCTCGTGACTGATACTTGAAAGCAAAAGGTCGAGCGAGGCAATATTATCAATATGTCCCTTGACCGCCGTTTGTACGCACTCTGTCAAATCGCTTTCTTTTACCATAACGCCGTTAGAACAGCCGTGTTTTTTACCCGTAGGGCAGAAGTAATATACATACTCTTTTCCTTTGTAACGGTTGATTTTTCGAGTCATACGACCGCCGCAACATCCGCAGATAAGCATACCTGAAAACAGATATACCGTTTTTTCTTTGGGCGAGGTGCGGGTATCGATTCCGCGTATGCGCTGAACAAGGTCAAAGTCGTGTTTGCTGATAATTGCCTCGTGCGCGTTCTCATAACGTACCCATTCAGATGACGGTTTATTTTCAAGTGCTTTCAGTTTGAAATGCGGTGTGGATTGCTTTCCCTGAACAAGCATACCTGTGTAGGTTTCGTCTTGTAAAATGCGAATCACGGTAGTCGCGGACCAGCCGCAGTCCTTGCGGTCAGTATATCCGCCCTTTGCGTGAGGGAGACCGTTGTTGCGCTTATACGCTAACGGTGAGAGAATCCCCATACGGTTTAGCTCGTTTGCAATGTTAAGGGCACTATAACCGTCAAGACGTTTTCTGAAAATAGCGCGCACTACATCGGCGGCATAAGGATCAATCTCTAAACTCTTGTGCTGTTCGCCGGTTTTGAAATAACCGTAAACAGGAAAGGCACCGACAAAATCACCGTTGCGCCGCTTTACGTCAAGTGCGCTGCGCGTCTTAACGGAAATGTCGCGGCAATACGCTTCATTCATAATGTTTTTGACAGAAACGGTCAAATCGTCAGCGGCGTCATTTACAGTGTCAACATTATCGTTAATCGCGATAAAACGCACGCCATAGGCAGGAAACACGCGGCGCATATAGCGTCCCGTTTCGATGTACTCACGTCCGAGACGCGATAGGTCCTTAACGATAACGCAGTTTGCTTCACCACGTTTAATCATATCCATCATTTCCTGAAATGCGGGACGGTCAAAGAGAACGCCACTGTAACCGTCGTCAATCTTTTCAGCGACAGCCTCAATCTCTGAGTGCTTATCAATGAAATCATCGATTAGTCGCCGCTGGTTCGCTACGCTATCGCTCTCAACGGTCTTGTCGTTCGTATAGGACAAGCGTATGTATTTGATTGCCTTGTAAACTTCCAAAATAAAAACTCCTTTCATTGCAGAAAAATTCCCGCAATTCAAGGAGTGTGGTTGTCGTTATTCAATTCCTTTTCCGTCAATTATTATACATCGAAATATTGAAAATGTCAGCCCCTATTTTCGGGAATTTTGAAAATCAGCGAATAATACCTTTGATACAGTCCTCAATCGTGCCGCCGTTTGCCGCGAAGCTCGCGCGCACAGTAAATTTTCCGCATTTGAAATGATAGGGATTTTTAATCTGCCGTACAAATTCCGCGACGCGTTCCTCACGCGGTAATTTCTTATCTACCGCTACGTCTCGAATATCAACTAATGTCGGTTGTGCCGGTTCTTTTCTGATTTCTATATTTTGCATAGTAAGCTCCTTTCGCTGTGAATTATTCAAAACCACATGAATAAGCCGAGCCTGCTATAATACAAGCTCGGCTCATGGTATCTGATTTCGATTTTGCCGCCGTATTTGCCACGCGCCCCGGCAGCGTTCGTTTGACCGAACAGGGATTGTTACAGGCTGCGGAGAGCCAATCCGCAACATAGCCCTGCTTGTACCGCCACGTCGCCGCCGCAGCGCGTACAGAAGGTGCTCCCCCTCAAATCTGTGGGAGGTCGTGAGAAAGTACCATTATCATCCGCACCGTCCTCGCGCCTTGCCGGCCATGGCAAATTTAATAAGTTGCGTTAATCGCTCGGGCAAGCCGGTTCATCACCTCGTAGGCTTGTCTGTTCTGGCGCCGCCTCATTCTTCGCTCAGGACACGGAATGAAGTACCTGTAACAATGTATATTCAGTTGTCAAAGTGCAATAAAGGGGACAAAAGCAGTTAATGACGTTCTCACGTTGACAGTTTTATATCCTGTCCTTTTTGAGATTTTGTCCTGCCGAAAAATACCCTTCTATAATATACGGACATTTTTTGGCCATTTGTCGGGGTGCTTTACGAAAATTTTTCAAAAAATTTTTCAAGGGCTGTTAAACCGCTGTCTATGCTTTCGCATATTGTGCTCTTATGACAATGTTCGAGACGTGCGATTTCCGACTTGCTGATACCTAAAAAATAGTGAGCGTAAATTCTTCTACCTTGCTTTTTCGGCAGCTTTGCAAGACCTTGATACAATAAAGAAAGCGTCCTTTGCTGTTCTAATATATCAATAGGTGATTTTTGAAAAGGCATATCCTTTTCCTTTATGTCTCCGAGGTCAAACGTAAAGAAAGCGCCGTAACGGCGCAAATATCTGAGATAACTTTCTTCTTTGCGGTCTAAATCTTCCAAAAGCGCGGCAACCTCGTCCGGCACCTCAACAATTTTATCTTCTTTATAATGCGGGTAATAGTCCCGCAGGTTAATTTGTTTCAAAAATAATTCCTCCAATTTCGATTTGTAATAGTTAATTAATCGAAATCAGAGTGGGAGATCTGCAGTGTAATATAATTTGATATAAAAGTATTACATGCAAAAATAGCGAATTGTAATTATATTTCAAATTACAATTCGCTAAATAATATAATATTATATTGTGGTTAAGCCAAAAAAATCAAATAATACTTGTTGTTCGTAAACAATCTAACTAACGTTTTATAAGTAAATCGGTGACATAAACCGTGCAAATCAAAATAGTCATATATGAGAATTCTATGGAGTTGTTTTGTAAAAAAAACACTGTAAATAGTGCTATCATAATTATAATCGCTGTACTTACTTTCTCTATTTTATAATTTAGTGAAAACTTTTTGATTGATATACCAAGCAAAAATGCAATTATAATTATAAAAGCTATTTTTACCCACAGTTCTGTTGTAATATCATAAGTAGTAATTGACCGTTGATGTATCTGGAATGAAACAAAACTAAACAACACAGACAGTGTAATTACACAAAGACGTAGGATAGTTGGAAATATTTTCTTCATGTTATTAATCCTTTGCTAATACATTGGCATTGTATCAATAATGTTATTGGTTAACCCTAAATACCATTTGCTATTCCCTCTACGAAGCGTAACATCCTGAGTAGCTCCAACGATGCTTGCGGAAACAGCAACTGCACTCCATGAAGTCGTGTTGAAAGTTTTGGTACATGCCTTATTCGGAAGAGTCACAGTTTTCTTTTGTCCAGTATGCCCATAATCAACTTGTCCATAGGTAATAGAGTTTGAAACAATAAACACGCCTGAGCCAACATTTGACGATGTGCTTCCGTTGCATGCTATGAGTTTGCTGGTTACCTTTGACATTTTGATTTTATCGTTTGTTATACTGTAATCCACTGTTAGAGTAATTTTTACTGAAATACTATCATCTGTTTTACTCTTTTGACTTGATCCACTTTCGTTTGAGGTTGTGTATTTAATATCAATCAGATTATTTGGCGACACATAATCCTCTACCGATTTATTGTCAATTAAGTCAATATCATATTCTTGATTAGACTGTCTGAAATATTCATCACCATCCCTCTTTATGAACTTATCTTTCACATTGATTTCGAAACTGTCCGTCAAAATATCTTTACTAATCGTTTTTGTAGGATTGGATAAGACTTCGTCATTATAAGGCAATGTTAAATCAGAAGTTTGAATGATTGATTCTGCAGAAACAGCAGTTGAACTCAGTATTACTGTGATTATTGAAATAATAAGCGCAAATGCACTTAAATTCACGATTCTTTTCATTAATTACTCCTTTCATGTTTGCGTATAGAAATAAGTTTTATAAATGCTTAATTAGGGCAAGTCATCAATATCTGTAACTATCCATTTTTGATTGACTTTTTCTATTTCCCATCGCGATATAACTTCACTAGATCCCTGTATTAAATTATTCTGTTGGTTGTAATAAAGCGCGCTATACTGCACCCAAACAACCCCGGTGTTATCCTTTTGAGATGTTGTTATTAGCTGTATGTCAATTTCAGTTTTAACAATATCTGGATTATCATAATAGTATTGTGATAATTCTCCGTAATTATCTCCTTTTGTGCGGAGTTCAAAAATCATCTTAGCTGCTGAAATTAATTGATTAGCTATATTTAATTGATTGATATCCTCACATTTGCGGTCTAACTCTTTAGCTTTTTCTCCGAAATGATTAACGACTTTGGGAGTTGCGTAGGATTTATCGTTTGTATTAGACGTGCAGCTTGTCAGCAACATTATCAATATACAGAGGCTTATACTCAAAAAAGCAACTGGTAATTTACGTTCTGTATGCATAGAATGTACCACCGGGCCAATCTGATAAAACTTGATTCATACTCCTTCTATACCGATTGTTTGAATGATAAGTGAAGTATGGGGTTCCGTTCTTAAAATAAGATACCATCATAGAATGATCTTTAGATGATGAGTTTTTTCCTTTAACCTGTAGAAAATCTCCTACTCTTAGTTTCCAAACGTTATCTAACATTTTGCATCTTCCGCTTGAACGCGCAAAACTTCCAAGATAATCTACGTTAATCCAACTATAGGACTGATTTGTACTGTTATACCACCAATAGTTTGAGTTTTTATAGTAGCCAGATTTGTGTTGCCATCCGCCAGCCTTAAGAGCCTGACTAACAAAATTAGTACAGTCACCACCATTCTTAGAAAAATCTCTGTACGATTTATTATAATTATTCCAGTATTTTTCCAAGTAAGCTGCCATGGCAGAGTAGTTGTAACCTCCGGGTGCTCTTAAACTAGTGCTTTTTGCATTATCGCTTTTTGTGTCTTTGTTAATATTGTTTTTTCTATCTATGGATGCTTCGATTTCAGGAATCAAATTGATTTTTTCTGTTAAGTTTTCGCTTGATTCAGAACTAGGATTGGTTTCGAGTTCTTTATTGGACTTGATGTCACCCTGTCCGTGATATACGAATTCTTCCGCTTGATATAAGGGAAGCAAGCCAGTCGGTTCTAACTGTCTATCTTCTATCAATACCCATTGATTATCATCTTTTGAGTACACAAATTCATGATTTGCCGAATAGCCAGTTTCTACACCATTTTCAGCTATGGTAAGCGTTGTGGTTTCGTTGGCAACTACATATAGATTCCCATCTTCACCTACCCTTTGCGATATTACTTCAAGCTCAGATTTAGGATTAATGTATGTTTCGCCTAATGATGACATTTCTCGACGAAAATCAACTATTAGGGACGCCTCTTTATCTAGCGATGCAGACTTAAGCTTGCGGGCATTTGATTTTTGTACATCTAATACATTGGAATCCACCATGAGACGTACTTTTTTATCAAGAAAAGTGCCTGCAGTATTGTCAAGCTGATCTTGCCTTAATAGAGTGGGGCCATTCGTATTTGCAGAAACGCTTATGCTCAACATAGAGCACAAGAAAACAGATATAATTAAAACACTTATTAATTTAGAAATGTTGATTTTGGGGTTGGTTTTCATATTTTTACTCCTTTTGTTGTAATTCGATATATCAAGTATTTTTTAATACAAAGTGAAGTATCACCGTTCTTATACCGTTGAGGATTTATATGCATTTCTTCAACCTCCTTATAATGGGATTATATTACAAATTAAGTATAACATTAGCCAGATACTTTTGTCAATAAATATTTTGTAAATCGTAATATTGATTTTTCAAAATAACTATGCTATAATTTAATTGTTTATTATAATAGAGGCGTGTTTATGAATGTATCAAAGAACATTTTTATTAACGGAATAGCTGAATTGCTAGTTTTGACATTATTAGAACAAAAAGATTGTTACGTTTATGAGATTGTAAAACAAATTAATGACCTATCTAATGGATTGCTTTCAATTTCTCAAAACACAATATATACAGCAACCTATAAATTAGAGGGTGACGGAAAAATAAGCGAATATTCTAAATTAGTTGGAAAAAAAAGAATGCGTGTATATTATCATATTGAAAAAAGCGGACAAGATTATTTGAATTCTATTAAGAAGAATTATTTTGATACCACCAATGGAGTTCAAAACATTTTCAAGTCATTTAATATAACAAAGGATATATGTGATAATGAATAATTTCAAAAAAGAGTACTTATCAGAAATTAAAGCTATTCTACCTATAAAAAGCAAGCGTGAGAGAATTTATTTAAAAAAGTTATCATCAGATATAGAAGCTTTGATTCAAGAAGAACACATTTCTTCCAAGAAAATGTTATACGACATTTACGGAATTCCAAGCGAAGTGGTTCACAACTATCTTTCTTCATTAGGTATTGAATACATAGTAAAGAAGATAAAGGTATCTTCTCATATCAAACTTGCAATTTCTATCACAATAATTTTAGCCTTTATTGCAACTATCACGTATTGCATATATCAGCACAATGTATACCGAATTATGCAAAATCAAGAAGTTGTAATTTCAGAAGAAATAATACAAGAAGATTAAAGGAGAAAAAATGAAGAAGTTAATTAGTGTAATAGTATCGTTTGTTTTTGTTTTTTGTACATTATTTGTTTTAAATCCAACGGCTTATGCTTATTCGGATACGAGTAATGATGTTGTGCAGACAAGTGTTATTGAGTATTTGGACAATGGCGATCATATAGAGACAATTATATCCTCGCCTGTAATTAAATATAAATTTAATAGGGCTTCATCAACATACAAATCTGGTTCTAAAACTAAAAATTACAAAAATAGAAATGGCGAGATAATGTGGTCTGTCACAGTATATGGTACATTTTCTTATAATGGCAGGACATCCACATGTACCAGCGCATCAAAAAGCACTACTGCTCCTGGGTCCCTGTGGTCAATAATTAACTCAAGTGTGAGTAAAAGCGGAAATACTGCTACGGCAAGGGCGGTTGCGCGTTATACATCAAAAGATTACTCTATGTCTGTATCATTATCCTGCAGTGCTAATGGCAGTTTATATTAGTTCCTTTTATATTATGTTTGAGTGAAATGTATTAAATAATTTGTTTTTTAACAATCACAAAAACTGTTGCATCATCGTTGCAACAGTTTTTGTTTTAAATTAGTATTTTTTTATTGTTAAGTCGTCCCTGATTTGTAAAATCCTCAGTTCACTATTGCAAAACGAATTAAAAACATGATCAATAAGTGTAGGGGGTAAACAAGGTAATTAATATGTTTTATACTATTTACTTTTATTTTTTGTATGTTCTTTGGCGTTAATAAAATAATTGGAAGCGAGAGAATCGAATATAAGTGTATAATAGAAAAACTAAACACAAACATGCTTACGATTATTAAAAGAATAATTGACGTAATTGCATAGATTTTATAAGTCTTATCGTGTTGGTTTCTAATGTACAAATGAAAGAGCAACACGAGAAGAATCCCATATGATCCGTACTCACACCCTAACAACAAAGCGAGAAAAAGAATCAGAATATAAAGAAACAATTTAAGAACTTTGTTGATTCTATTCGATTCAAATACAATTAAGGATATTATAGAAAAAGATAAAGTAAAACAAACATTCAACTTAATAGGGCTAATTAGATAGTTGAAGAACCATTGCGAAACGATTGCCAATACCAAAACTCTAAAAAAATATATGATACTGTTTTTTGCGTAAATGGTGATTGCTCATAACGGTATAGTCCTTCGTTTTTTCTACTCTGAATACTGCCATATAAATTTCCTCCTTTCGTGGTGTAGTAGATATGAAAAAAGGGTGCTTCACCAAGAAGATGAAACACCCTTAAAATCGCGATTTGGCATAATCGCAGGTATGAAATTTTTTGTCTTTACCTTTACAGCCCCCTTATTCCGACATTTTTCTCGCTGAAAATCAACGTTGGAAAAGGAATTGAAAAACAGCGACAAACGCAGAAAACCCCTTGAATACTGGCTTTTTCCGTTTGTCATTATTATACCGTAACGGCATACCTTCGCCACGCGGCTGATCAACGGCGTTGAAGATGAAAACGGCAATCTAAAAACGCTGACGGTAAGGCAGGTCGCCGACCTGCTCGGACACACCACATCATCTGTGACGGAAAAATATTATGTC